>Ga0134124_10002222_pt1 | contig 15672 bp, 12 predicted proteins | sample KB304_FD_96880 | JGI IMG/M metagenome (GOLD analysis project Ga0134124, IMG submission 96880) | Terrestrial soil microbial communities without Nitrogen fertilizer from Kellogg Biological Station, Michigan, USA - KB3-0-4 | ecosystem: Environmental > Terrestrial > Soil > Unclassified ... | reverse complement strand
CGCTTGATTTCGAACTCACCGCCAAACTTGATTGCCATCTCTCATGCGCCTTTCATGCTTTGCGCGGCCATTTGGATTGCCTTCAAAATATTGTGATAGCCGGTGCAGCGGCAGGTGTTGCCCGCGATCGCCTTACGCATTTCTTTTTCGCTCGGCTGTTTGTTTTGCGAAAGCAACTGGGCCACAGAAAGCATCATTCCGGGAGTGCAGTAGCCGCACTGCAAACCATAGGCATCGCCAAGCGCTTTTTGGATGGGGTGAAGCTGGCCTTCCTTTTCCAGCCCTTCGACGGTCATAATTTCTGAACCGTCAGCCTGCACCGCAAACACTGTGCAGGACTTTACCGCCGCGCCATTCATCAGCACGGTGCACGCGCCGCAGTAGGTGGTGTCACAGCCCACGTGCGTGCCGGTAAGATCGAGCGCCTCGCGAATCAACTCTACCAGGAGCATGCGAGGTTCTACGGTCAACGAGTGCGGCTTTCCGTTCACCATCAGCTTGATCGCTACTTTTTCGATGACCTCAGGCATAGATATGGCCTGCCTCGATCCGCTCGCCCCAGGCGCGTCGGATGGCGATATCGATCGCTCGCTTCACGAGCGATCCGACCAGAGTTCGCTTGTAGTCTGCGGAACCTCGCATATCAGACTGGGGCTCGGCAACCGCCCGAGTGGCTTCGACCGCCGTAGCCATCGTCTTTTGCGTTACCTGCTGTCCGCGCAGAGCTTGTTCGGCGTCCTTTGCTTTGATAGCAGTCAGCCCCACACCACCCAGGGCAATTGCAACGTCCTTACAGACTTCGCCGTCCATGGTGAGCTGCACGGCCGCACTGGCGGTCGGATAGACTGGCGCCGAACGCTTGAACGCCAAGTAGGCGCCGCCGCTGCCCTGAGGCGGAATGTTGACCACAACTTCGCTTACCAATTCGTCGTGCGCAAGCGCCGTGGTGTAGGCGTCCTTGATGAAGTCGGCAAGCCTCACCCACCGATCACCGTTGCTCTTCTGGCATCTCACTCTTGTTTCGAGCGTCATAAGGGCAGTGGCCCAGTCTCCGCTGGGATCGGCTTCGGCCAGTGATCCGCCGATAGTGCCCCGGTTGCGCACCTGCACGTCGGCGATGCCCGCTGCGCAGTCATGAATGATAGGAATTTTGCCCGCCACGGTCGAATGCTCAATCTCAGCGTGGCGGGTCAGCGCTCCGAACTGCAGCCTCCCGTTCTCCTCCTTAATGTAAGAGGTTCCTGAGATGAAATTCAGATCGACAAGATGATTCGGGTTGGCATAACGAAGCTTCATCAGGGGTATGAGGCTCTGGCCCCCGGCCAGCAGCTTGGCTTCATCGCCAAATTCAGAAAGCATGGCCGATGCTTCTTGCATGGAGCCCGCGCGGTGATAGTGAAAAGCTCGGGGATACATTCTAGGTTGCGCCCTCTCTCACAAAACCCACGGCCGTTGCTCCCAACGCCGCAATCACCAGCGCCGAACCGGCGATCGCGAATACCGAACCCAGCGGCGCCAGTTGTACCGTTTGCAGAATCACTCCCAACGGAAACACGATCGAACCGGCGAGCATTGCCAGCGCGATCGCGAAGCGTGCACGCTCCGCGAAAGCCACTTCGTCAAACACTACACCCAACACGATCAGCAGCAGGGCCAGGCCAATCCAGTGCGAATGCAGGTCAACCTGCCGGACGTAATCGTACTTAGTTTTGCGATAGGCATTCAGCGCAAGCTGCGAATCGTCCCCGCGTCGCTCCGCGGCATTAGCAAATGCACTGGCCAGCGAGCCGCCCATCCGGTCCAAAGTCTGATGCTCTACAAAGACGGCGTAATATAAACCGTAAAGCATACCGAGGACTGCCAGTGCCGTCCCGCCGAGGATAAGGAGTTTGCGGGAACGACTCACGGCGCGCTCCTCGCTTCGGCGTCGAGACATCCGGTGTGGCGGACCACCCCCACCAGCATCCCCACCAGCGCCACCAATACCATGAGCCCGCCGACATCGGCGATGCCGCCTGCGAGCAACCCCAGTTTCAGTTCCAGCAAGACGAATACCGGCAGAATCACCGACCCAGCCAAAAACATCTTCACCCAGATTCTCTTCCAGCGTTCCGTAAGAAAAACGTAAGGCTGAACGAACGAAAGCAAGATGGCCAGTAGCCCGAACTCGATAATATGAGAATGCGCCGCGATGTGCACTGCCTTCTCCGCTTGCAGCCTGCCGTAGGCGTTCACCGAATCGGTCAGGCCGCCGGCCCCTGCGGGCTGGTCCAGCAAATCTTTGAGAATTACGATCTCGCGACTTTCGTGTTCGTACAAATTTGCTCCCGCATAAAAGGCCCCAAAACCGAAACCCATCAGGATCAGTACCGTTCCACCCGAGAGCAGCGTGCGACGCTCCCAGGTGCGGTCTTTGGGAAGCTCAGGTTCGACCGGACCCGCGCGCCGGCCACGCAAATAATTCCAGAATCCCCAGCCTTCGATCAGTAGAACCACGATGAGCAGCGCCCCCGCGGAGTCGGCCAGAACGCTAGCCCATCCGATCACAGGAAGAGGGGTGTAGGCCAGGCCCACATAGTGGATAAGGAAAATTCCCACTGGCAGAAGTAGCCCGCCGGTCAGAAATAATTTTGCCAACCGCGTCTTGCTAGGTGCCGAAAGGGCGACGTACGGCTGCATCAGCGCCAGCAACAGGGCAAGATAGCCGGCGTCTATCATGTGCACGTGGGCGTCAACCTTGGTGCCGCGATCTTCCAGCAGATTGCTCAGGCACGCAAAGGCTATGTTTACTGCCGAAGGATTCTGCGCCGCGACCGCTCTCGCCGCAGCGAGCAGTGCCTGGCCGGTTTGCCCGCCATTCTGGTGCAGGACGAACACCGCAAAGATATCGCCGAATAGCATTCCCGCCGCGATCAGCGCAATGCCTCCGAAGAGGAGCAACCGGCGTGCCCCCATGGCGGTGAACGTGGTTGCGGCGCCGGCGGGAATCGTAGTGATTGCCATTTGCTTTGGTCGCTGCCGAGCTCCGCTCGGCCTTGGCAGCCGAGGGCGGCTGCCCGCTGTTCGTCTAGTCTGCGGCTCTTGCCTGGGTCTCGCTGCGGCGGAACGCCGGCATTACGTGCTTCGCGAACATATGTTGTATCTTGATGCTTTGCCAGTGCTCCAACCCGCCAAAATTTGAGACGATGGCCAGCTCACCGATGCCGCCTTTCTCTTCGAGCGCGCGGACCTGTCGCACAACTTTTTCCGGCGTGCCGATGAAACCGATCTCCTGCTCAACAATTTCATCGTAAGTCAGCTTGGTGAGCGATTCCAGCGCGCCGCTGGCGTAAAAACCATAACCCTTGGCGCGCAGCTCCGCCTTTTTCTCCTCTGTCTGCATCGATTCCACCGGCGAGGCGTTGAAGGCGAGAAAGTTGAGTAGCGCCTGCTCCGCTTCCTTGCGTATCTGCTTTTCATCCTCATCTATGTACACCGGTCGGATGTAAACGATGTCGGACTGGTGACCGTGTTCGGCACAAGCCTTCTTGTAGATGTTCAGCGGGCCTTCCAGCACCTTCCAGGGCAACAGCGGAGGCACGAAAATGCCCCAACCTTTTTCGCCCGCCATTTGATAAGTGATGTCGCTGGTGCCGCCGGTGTAGAACTTGGGATGAGGTTGCTGCAGCGGCCGTGGTACCACGCTGACATCCTTCACGTTGTAATACCTGCCCGCGTAAGAGAACTTTTCCCGAGTAAAAGCCAGTTCCAGAATTTCGATGGCCTCGTCATAGCGTGGACGGCTCTCCTCCAGCGCCAAGCCGGAGGGACCGAACAACCAGGCGTGTCCCCGTCCCAAACCGCACTCCAGACGGCCATTGGTGAGAATGTCCGTTTCTGCGATCATTCCGGCCAGTCGCATCGGATTTTCCAGGGGGAGAGTGTGGAGCGCCGTGCGGAAGCGTATGCGGCTGGTCCGCTGCGCCGCCGCTGCGAACATGGCCAGAGGGTTGGCGGAGATGGAAAACTTCTGAAAGAAGTGGTGGTCGATGGTCGAGTACACGTCGAAGCCACACTCGTCGGCGTGCTCGATCTGATGCATGATTTCCCAGATCATGTCGTAATGCGACTTGACTGGCGGAGTTTGAATTTCGCAATAGATGCCGAATCGCATGTTCTGATCCTACGGCTTACGGCCGACCGGCTTGGCGTGTCCCGGAGCCTCCGGCGACTATGCGGAGAGGCCTTCGATCGCCCCACATTCCTCCCGCTGATAAAGCAGCGACTCGTCCCCATTGCGAGCGGGCGCGGGGTCCGGGTGCTCCCATCGTCTCGGAACATTTCCGGGCGGAGCCGGCCCTCGCTGGTTCCGTCCTAGAAGTTTTACCACGCCAAACGCAGTGCGAACTGAACCTGTCGCGGATTAAAGATGGCGCGAGGCGTGCCGTATGACGGGTTCGGCGACCCTTCGCGATTTCCCGACGGCGTGGGAGTGCAACCCTGTGCCACGGGATCCGCGGCAAAGGAACAGAAGTCCGCCGCACCGTAGGCCGTATTGAAGAAGCGGATATTCAACGTGTTGAATAGATTAAAGCCTTCGGCGATAGCCTCCAAATGCACTCTTTCGGTGAACTTAAACGTCCGCGAAAGGCGCAGGTCCACACTCTGGTAGCCATCACCCTGGAATGTGTTCCGCGGCTCAATCCCCACCCGGTCGTTGTTGCCAAAAATATCGCCGTTGGCATCAAAGCCGGCGAACTTAGTGAAGTAGTGCGGCGTCTCCAGGCTCACGATCATTCCCAACTGCCAGCCGTTTACAATGGGATGGAGTTGCGTCGGTCCTTCCAGTGTGGCATTGCCCACAAAGCGGTGCTGAACGTAATCGGCTGAAACTGCCCGCTCCCGGTCAAAGCAGCAAGAGTCCTGCGGAATCAGCACGAAGCTGGGATTGGGCCCGTCGTCGATGCCCTTCGACCAGGTGTAACTAAGACCCCAGCCTACGTGGTGGGTCAAACGCTTGTTGAAATTCACCAGCAACCCGTCCCACTGTGAATCCCACTTGGAGTCGGCTTCGAAGTCCACGCCGAATGGGAACGTGCGTATGTTTGGGATGACGCCAATTCCCGTGCCGGGCAGGCAATCTGACGTCGGAAAAGCCTGGCAGTACAAATCCTTGTGTCCCGCATGGCCCCGTGAATCGTGCACAATATGGGCTGCATTGTCGAATGCTGGATTAGGATCGGGCTGATTCACATTGTAGAAGCTGCCCAGGTGCACCCCGCGTACGTGCATTCCCGTGACGCTGAGGATGGTGTCTTTGAGCGGCTGGACCTCAAAACCCAGGCTGGCCTGAGCTCCGTAAGGTGGCTTGTGGTTTTTCACAAAGCGCACGATCACCGCTTCCAGCGAACCCGCGGGGTAGTCGGCGGTGGTCTGGCCCGCATGGAGCAGCGCATTCAGCGCACCCGCATTGGTAAAGGGGTCAGATCCAAAGGCCGAGAGCCGGGTTTTTGCGTTTAGATCGTCCTGGATGCCTTCCCGCCCCGGATATTTCGACAGACCGCCGCAGGAAGGAATCTGGCACATCAGGAGCGGCGAAGGAATCTGTCCATGGAACAGTCCCGCCCCTCCGCGAATGACAAAGCCGCTATGTCCGCCCGGCGCCCAGGAAAAGCCGGCACGCGGATCGAAGTTCTTCAGCGGGTTGTTGAGCGCTGCTGCAGGCCAGGTTTCTCCCTCCCAGCGCAGGCCGTAATTGACCGTCAGACTGTTCGTGACCCGCCATTTGTCCTGAAGGTAGAGGCCCTCGTAGGTGTGGTCCAGGGTCCCTTTGGCTTGATTCCGAATCGCGGACGAGATGCTCGTTCCCTGGTAGACCGAAGGATTGAAAGAAGTCTCGTTGAAACCGGAGGCCGTGTCGAAGCGCTCGAAAAAAATCACGAAGGGATGAGGAGCACCCACGAAGTCATTGCCTAGGAACGCATTCAGATTTGCGAAGTCAGCCTCGAAGGGATAGAACAACGGAAACGATTCGGTCGTCCCCACACGGTTGAAATCTCCGCCGAAGGTGACAGTGTGCCGGCCCAATACTTTGGTTACGTTATCTACGATCTCGAAGCGGCCTTCTTCATAGAAGTCGGGGTTCCCGCGGTTCACGCCCAGAGTAAAGACATTCGACACTTCCAAGTGGGGCTGGGTACTGGTCGTCGGAAAATCAAAGAAGCGGTGCGCATACTGCAACCGGAGCTCGTTGACCAGTGAGGGTGAGAACGTCGAGACCAGGTTGCCTACGATGGATTGGTCGCGGAAGGTGTTGTTCTTGAAACCCGAAGGCAGGTCAAAGCCGTCGTTCAGGGGAGAGAGATTCGTGGAGCGCTGGTCGTTGAAGAAATAGCGCACGAACACGGACTGACGATCGTTGAAGGTGTGATTGATCTTGCCCAGAAAGTTGTCGTAGTTAATTCCGCGGTCCACATGCAGATTTTCCGCCGGCAGTCCCCAGGTGTTCACCTTTACAGCGTTGATGGCATTGATGTTGGTGAGAACCGTTGAGTTGTAAAAGGGTGACTCAACATGGCGTTGCCCTTCGTAGTTGCCGAAGAAGAAGGTCCTGTCTTTCCTGATGGGCCCGCCCAGGGTGGCGCCAAACTGGTTCTGGCGGAGTTTGTTGAAGCCCGCAGCCGCCAGCGGGCTGGGAGCGTCCAGAACGTCGTTGCGGAAATACTCGTAGAGGGAGCCGTGCAGGCGGTTGGTCCCGCTCTTGGTGATGATGTTCACGATACCGCCTACCGCCCGTCCGAACTCCGTGCTGTAGCTGCTGTTGATGACTCGGAATTCTTCTACCGCATCCTGCGACGGCGTGGTTTTCTGAATGCCGGAAGCAGTTGACATGTTGTCCGCGCCGTCGACTGCCACAAAATTATAGTGAATGTTCTGTCCGGCGAAAGACAGCTTGGTCACCGGCTCGATAATCACGTCGGTGCTGCCGGAAGTGGTGTCACCAATGGTCACGCCGGGTGCCAGCAATGCGAAGTCAATGAACTGGCGCCCGTTCACGGGCAGGTCCTGGATCTTCTGCGAGTCGATCACCGAACTGACCATGATCCGCGTTGGCTCCGCCACTTCGCCCACGTCCTGCACGGTCACTTCCTCAGACACCTGCCCAACAGACAAGTCGAAGTCAACGTTAGCGCTGGCACCAATGTCGAGGTGAACTTTCTTGGCTTGCTTCTTGAAACCAGGTTTTTCTGCCGCGACGGTGTAGTCGCCCACCGGCAGGAACGAAATTTGGTAATCGCCCATCACACTGGCCGTGACAGTGCGAGAAAAGCCGGTGGCGCCGTTGACCGCTTTGACCTCTGCCTCTGAGATAGCGGCGCCGGTGCTGTCGTAAACCCGGCCTTGTATGGTGACGGTCACTACCTGTGCCTGCACCGTCAGGACCAGACTCGCAAACGCGATCAGGCATAGCGCCGACCTACCTGCCTGAGAACCGGCGCGCAGACTCTTCCTCTCAAAGTAGGCCTTCATAATTTTTCTCCTCGAAGCAGCTTGTCCCCGTGACCCGTCCCTGTCCCCTCAGACAGTTCGCCTGGCTTTCTTTCTCGGTACAGCACCGGCCATGATCCGGCCCAGCCTGGATTCAGAATCGTCGAGATGATGCGCTAATATCGCAGCGCATTGCTTGAGCTTGCCCGCCGCCAATGACTGATACATCTTGCGGTGCACCGGAATCAGGCCGCTGGGATCGTCGTGGCTGCGGTCGACCAGCACCATCCCCATTCGCAATTCTCCGATGACCCGCTGATAAAACGACTCCAGCCGCCGATTGCGATGAAACCTTATCAAGAGACTGTGAAATTGCAGGTCGAAGCCAACTGCTCGCAGCCAGTCCCGCTCCCGCACGGCGAGCTCGTAGCCCTCCACCGCGCTACGCAGCTCCGGCAGGACTTCACGCCGATTGTCTTTGGCCGCCAGTACGCCGGAAATTTCGAGCATCCGCCGGAGGTGGTAAATCTCATTGACATCTTTCAGGGAGAGCTGCGAAACCGCGACCCCACGATGGATGCTGCGCTTGAGCAGGTTTTCCAGCGACAGGATGCGGGTTGCTTCCCGCATGGTGTTGCGGGACACTCCGAGAGATTCAGCCAGCGGCACTTCCTGTAGCGGAGTGCCAGGACGCAGCTCGCCATTGAGAATTCTCTGACGCAGGACCGACGCCACCTGATCGGCCACGCTAATGCGGTGGATTTGTGAACGCTCCATAGAAAAAGTTGGGGGAGGGCCTGACCGATTGGGCGACATCTTGCTCCCAAACTGTTCAAGGTGTCAAGTGTTGAACAATTCACCGTTCGGTACACGCGCGAAACTTCATCCGATGCCTAGGACTGGAGAGCCTTGTGGGACTTTCACGGTAGCAATTCTTGCCAGGTTTTGTAACACCGCTGCCGTAGGGGAAATGTCAGATCACTCGCTCCTAGTCAACCGGTGGTGATTAAGCGATTGGCTCGGATACTCAGCGGCAGCCACCGTATCCAGGTAGCGCTCCGCCGCTTAGCTTGCTGGTCATTGAGCGCCAGACTCTGGCGACGCAACCGCTCTCGATAGGTTGATCGGCGAATAAATTGCGTCGATCGAAGCCGGTTGCTCCCCGAAAGTTAGATTCGAACCCCAGTCTGCCTGTTGAGATTATCTCGACGCCATCATCGGAAGGCTCTCGCACTGTCATTTCAAATCAGCCAACTCCGCGCACAATGCACAAATGCGTTCGCGTCTCCGGCCATAGGTGAGTGCTTCGGTTTGACTGAGGCGGGATACTGCATTCGCACTCAGGGCTTCCATCTGTTCCTGGAACAAACGGCCCAACTCAAGGCAGATTCGAGTTTCCAGATCACTGTCCATTCGGTGCAGATCTTGTTGCATTGCCGGAAATGCCGACTCGACGAATTAGCCTAAAGAAGAATCGAGCTGCACCAGGATGCGGCTGCATGCCGACTCTCTGGTCGATAACCATTACCTGATCATTGGACTCTGCCACTGGTTTCCAAGCTCGCTCTCTTCGAGCGATGGCAGTTCTGTTCGCCCAAAAACCGCTCCGATTCCGCCACTTTCGCTGATTGCCGCGGGAACATACCCCTCGATAGCCGTGAAACAACACGCGAATTTACAGAAAACGCTCCCGCGGATTCTTCAAAGATCGTGACTTCTTTGGAATTTCCCTGAAAACCGCAATATTGCGATGCGCCCGCTGATCAGCAGCAACGGCGTCACCAGCACAATCCAACAATTCTTCATCTCTTCATCGGCCTTCTTGGAACTTGATTCTGCAACGCAAGGTGGCGCACAACCTGATTCTCGTTGCTTACTTGCCGCGAGACTGCGGGTCGAGTGCCCGACGCAGAAGACACGTGAGCTTCGCACGCGCCCGTGCCAGCTGGGCCTTCAGTGTTCCGTCCGATACTCCCAGAATCTGTGCTGCTTCACTCGTGGTCAGATCGTCCAAGTCACGCAACTGGAAAGCTCTGCGCAACGGAGGAGAAAGCTCCTCGGCGAACTGCATCAGGCGCTCATGCAGTTCTGCTTTTCGGTACTCTTGTTCAGGACTCGGCGCGCAGTCCACCAACCGCTCCGACACCGTCTCTCCCTGCTCCTCTCCGAATTGCTCGTTGAGCGATACGTGAATCTGCCGTGGTCTTCTCCGCAATTGCATCCGAGCACAATTGCTGACGATGACAACGAGCCACGTCGACATTTGCGCTTGCCCTCTGAACTGCTCCCTGTGTTTGTAAGCGGAGAGGAGTGCATCCTGAACCGCATCCTCTGCGTCGGCCTCATTGCTCAGGTATCGATAAGCGGTTCTGTGGAGCAAAGGCAGATAACGCGAGAAAACGTCCTGCGGTTCCCGAGTTTCCTTTTCTGCCGCAGGAGTGTCGAGGTACTGTTCGCTTCCTATATATGCGGCGGTGGTCTGCAAATGGTCTTCTCCTCCAGCCAACGACCTCGAAAAGCAGCCCCCTTCCGATCCCTCGCCAGGCAAGTAGGGGCGTATTTTCAACGGTCGTTCTTAGTTGGCCCAGTCAGCGACAAAACGAGGCACGAACGGCCGAATCGTGAGCGGACACCCCGTGTGGTCGCAGTGACACGCCATTTCGACGTCGGCGCTTCCTGCATCGGCACACGAGTCGGAGCAGTACTCGATCCCTCTGGGTACATCGCACAGACAAGGTATGTGTGCGCACTTTCTGGGCTCTTGATTCGCCATCACGAATTCATCCTTTCAACTCCATCCAGCTTCCACAGACACTCCTGAACTGGTGCGACGTAGCGCCTTCGACCGTTCCGGCCCGGATGAGAGTGAAGGGAGGGCATCCATCCGGGTGGTCTAGTTGTTGGCGTCTACGTCGTCTGGATGATTGCATGCATGTCTCCAAACATTTCTTTGCGCTAACCCGATGGTTTTTCAGGTTATGAAGTCAGCCGCGGAGAATTCGACGGTCAGAGTGTCAACGGGCTGATAAGAGCGTCCGCATTTCGACGTTGTTCCCCATTGCTTATCAGGAGCGATCCCTGACAGGTGGCGGGCTGGCATCACGGACGAGCCAAGCCGTCCAGGCGGAAAGCGCCTTACGCTGATTTCCTTACCGGTTGGTAAAACTCGATCACTTTCCCCGATTGGGTTGCGGGAACTGACGCCACTTTTGTTCGGAAATTCGCTGGTATGTAGAACTCAATTACTCGGGCCATGACGCTTTTCTCCTTGGGTTTGGGGACCGCTGTGCGTTGGCCGCTTGCGATCAGGTTTCAATTCGGGCGGCCCGGCGGTGTTCCACCCTGCACATCAGCACCTGGGCTGCCAAAGTCTGGACCGGCTTTGGTTGCCAGCACCGCAAACTCAATCGCCATTCACGCTGTCGGCGGAAGGAGGAAGATGCGGGACTGGAGAACCCAGGTGTAGTCGGCACAGATGGCGAGTTGACGATGGGCGTCGGGATTTGGACAGAGCTGTCAACCAATGCACGCACGGGATCCTAATCGTCCGCTCCGACCACGCAGCCAGCAGAGATTCGGTTAGTCGAACTGGAGGCGACGGGCTTGAGCACGTGGGGACCGACGTCTCAACGCAGGGCGTCGCGCTGCTGTATCCCACGCATTCAGCTGCGGCAGTCGTGCTCATCACCGGGCGGAGACAGAACCTGCTCTAAGTTGGTGCAAAGCCAGCGAGCGATCGTCCCAGTGTGGATGCTTGCATGATTGCCCAAACCACTCGAAAGGCCAACGAGCAGTCGCAGGCGAGTATGCCGGAACAACATTGTCCGGAGGGAGGAAGGGGTTGCCCCCTACCGATGTCGCTGACAAGGGGACGAACTTCTCGTTATCATGCTATCTGGCGAAGCCCACTTTTGATGCTGCGCAGACGGGGCAAGTCATGGCGGACCGGGACCCTCGATCGCCGAAGCTAATAGCTGTGACTTTGCGCTACGGTATTGCGGTTCTGTCGGTCACGATCGCTTTGGGATCCACGCTGCTCCTGAGGAAGTTCGAACTCAGGGAGTCGTTGTTTTTGATGGCCATTGCTGTCACCGTCTGGTTTGGCGGAATGGGTTCTGGTCTGCTGGCGATTGTGCTCTCAATCTTGAGCATTGACTATGTTTTCCTGTCCGTCGGCCATAGCATCTCAGTCAATCTGTCTCATCTTCCTTATCTCATTCTTTTCACATTATTCGGCCTGTTTATCAGCTGGCTCAGCGCCTCGCGACGGCATGCCGAGCAATACCTGCGTCAAGCCCGCAACGAACTCCAGAGGAAGGTGGCAGAACAGATCGACGAATTGCGCGAGCAGGCCAGCCTGCTCAATCTCACACATGACAGCATCTTCGTGCGGAACACGGATGACGCAATCACCTATTGGAATCGTGGCGCGGAGGAGTTGTACGGTTGGAAGGCTGAAGACGTGTTGGGCAAGGTCACGCACCAGCTGATGCAGACGCAATTTCCGGCGCCGCTCGAAGAAATCCAGGCAGAGTTGCTGCGCACCGGCCGCTGGGAAGGCGAACTGGTGCAGACCAAAAACGACGGAACCCAAGTCGCAGTAGCGAGCCGGTGGGCGCTGCAAAGGGACGACTCAGGCAAACCCGTCGGCGTTCTTGAGACGAACAATGACATCAGCGAACGGAAGCGGGCCGAAGAAGCTCTGCGCCAGCTACAGGCTGATCTCGCACATGTCAGCCGCGTCACCACGATGGGAGAGCTGACGGCCTCCCTGGCGCACGAAGTAAATCAGCCAATCGCCGCCGCTCTCACCGACGCCAACACGTGCTTGCGGTGGCTTACGCGTGATCACCCGGATGTACAAGAGGCGCGCGAGGCTGCGTCGAGAATGGCCAAAGACGCAACCCGCGCGGCGGAAATCATCAACCGGGTCAGCCTGCTGTTCAAGAAAAGTACTGCGCAACGGGAGTTAATTGATATCAACGAAGTTATTCGAGAGATGATCGTTCTCTTGCGCAGCGAACTGACGCGGTATTCGATATCAATCCGGACGGAGCTGGCGGCAGGACTTCCCCAAGTGACGGGAGATCGTGTGCAATTGCAGCAGGTTTTGATGAACCTCATGCTCAATGGCATCGATGCCATGAAGGATATGAACGCGGGCGAACTTACCATTGCGTCGCAGTACGGCGAGGATAGCCAGGTCTTGATCTCGGTTAGCGATACTGGTGTGGGACTGCCCCCGGGGCAGGTGGACCAGATATTCAATGCGTTCTTTACGACCAAGCTTCATGGGACCGGGATGGGATTGTCGATCAGTCGTTCTATCGTGGAGTTGCATAGCGGCCGCCTGTGGGCGATGGGCAACGCTCCGCGCGGCGCAATTTTCTATGTCAGCCTCCCCACCAAAGGCGAGGCAAGCGAATGACGCCCTCAAGCGCTCCCACGGTGTTCGTGATTGACGACGACGATATAGTCCGAACGGCAATCCAAGGCATGCTTAAGTCGGTGGGTTTGGGTTCCGAGACCTTCGCAACGACACAAGAGTTCTTGCGAAGCAAACGGCCGGACAGCCCAAGTTGCCTGATTCTGGACGTAAGGCTACCTGGAATCAGCGGCCTGGACTTTCAGCACGAGTTGGCCGACGCGGGCATCCGGATTCCCATCATCTTCATCACCGGTCATGGAGATATTCCGATGACCGTGAAGGCCATGAAATCCGGTGCGGTGGAGTTCCTGACGAAGCCCTTCCGGGACCAGGATTTGCTGGATGCGATCCACCAGGCATTGGATCGCGACCGCGTGACGCGCCAATATCAGAGTGAGGTGGGCGAGTTGCGAAGGCGCTACGAGTCCTTGACCACACGCGAGCGCGAAGTCATGGCTCGGGTAGTTTCGGGCATGCTCAACAAGCAGATAGCTTTTGAGCTCGGGACCACCGAAATCACAGTCAAGATCCAACGCGGTCACGTGATGCGGAAGATGCAGGCCGACTCGCTGGCGGAACTGGTCAGAATGGCGTCGAAGCTCGAGCTTCCGCCCGGCAAGGCATAAACCGAGAGAAAGAGAATTTCTGCGGATCGGCAATACAGGCCCAGCGAATTGGATCGCGAGGCCGACAGCGTCTGGTATATTTCGCAGGGATTGGGTTTGCCCCGGTCGCAGCAGCTCGCGGCTTGGTTCATGCATCTCTAATACTTCCGATTCGCAGCATTCGCGCTAACCGCAATGGCGATCACGTTTTAGTATGGCAGTACCAAGCCTGGTCTGCTTGCGGCCTTGCTCGCATGCCTTGTCCGCAGCGCTCGCTTCGAATCTCAAGTCAATGTCGTGTCTCGCGTCCCCGAGGCGCAAGCCTACTTCACTCTACCCATCAAAGTTGATGCACACGAGCGATGCTCGCAGCTGATATTCCGGCCCTAATACCAAAGTATTATTGTGCCGCGACCTAAGCATGATTGTGTCATCGCTGACTGCGTTGCTAAGGTTGCGACATGGCTACTGAAAGAAATGCCAAATTGGTTGCGATTATCGATGACGATGACTTGATGCGCAGCGCATTGCAGGGACTGCTGAAATCGGTGGGCCTGCCGGCCCAAACGTTTGCTTCGTCGGAAGAATTCCTGCAGTCCGGTCGACAGCGCGAGACTGCATGTCTGATCGCGGATATCCGCATGCCGGGAATGTCCGGTCTGGAATTGCAGGCCAAGCTCAACGCTGATCATTGCAAGATTCCGACCATCTTCATCACGGCACACGGCGACGAGAAGATGCGGATGCAGGCTTTAAGAGCAGGCGCGGTGGAGTTCATGGCAAAACCATTCGACGACGAAGCTCTACTCGAGAGTGTCCGGGCAGCTTTGGAGCGTTGATCCCGATAAGAAGCGTGCACGCAGCGCGAGAGGGGTTGTCTGTGGCAGCTACTGGGATGCGGACTCGTGATCAAGGGTCCTATGAGCGCAGATTCGAGCAGGTCATAGGCAACAGTCCCGCTCTGGAAACGGTGCTCGAGCAAGTTGAACGGGTCGCACCCACCGGCTCTACGGTGTTGATCCAGGGAGAAACAGGCACCGGCAAGGAGCTCATCGCGCATGCGATTCACAGCATCAGCTCGCGGTGCGGACGTTCGTTCGTAAGGCTGAATTGCGCTGCCATTCCACTGGATCTGCTCGAAAGTGAGCTCTTTGGCCACGAGAAAGGCGCGTTCACCGGAGCCATCGCCCAGAAGATCGGTCGTTTCGAGTTGGCCGACAAAGGCACGCTGTTCCTGGACGAGGTGGGTGATATTCCGCCGGCGCTGCAGCCCAAACTGCTGCGCGTCTTGCAAGAGCAGGAGTTTGAGCGTTTGGGGAGCACCCGCACTCATCAAGTGGACGTGCGTCTGGTGGCTGCAACAAACCGCGATCTGGAGGAGATGGTGAAGCGGGGCGACTTTCGTAGCGATCTCTACTATCGACTGAATGTGTTTCCGCTTCTGCTGCCACCGTTGCGGGCGCGCCGCGAAGACATTCCAGCTCTGGTGATGCATTTTGTCGAGATTCTAGGCCGCCGGATGGGGAGGGAGATCGAACACATCCCTCCAGAAACGATGTCTGCGCTCAGTTCATACCCGTGGCCGGGGAATATCCGCGAGCTGCAGAACCTGATCGAACGCGCCGTAATCCTCTCTAACGATGGTGTGCTTCCGAATCCTCTACCCATCGCCGAAACTGAGCAGCGCGCCGCTAGCTCTCCGGGCGCAACCACGCTGCGCGACTCTGAACGGGCTCTGATTCTGCAGACGCTGGAAGCAGTCGGCTGGGTAATTGGCGGTCCGAAAGGCGCAGCCGCCAGACTTGGATTGAAACGTACTACGCTGATCCACAAGATGCAGAAGCTGGGGATTTTCCGGCCTGGCGCCCAAAGCCGCCAAATGGGCCCAGCACCGCGGGTGCCAGCCTCACCGTCTCAACTGCAGTAGCGCCAATCGGCGCCCGCCGGTGACTCGAAATGGCGCTAGGCGCCAGGAAAAGACTTCCGAAATACCACAAAAGCTCCGATGCGGATCGGGGCTTTCTTACATTTAAGTTGACTTCCATGGTCATACCGGAGCAAAATCCGCCCGGCTCGCTCGGTAACCTGCGGGACAGTGGCCATCATCGCGGGCCGAATGAACTGGCGTGTGAGACCTGTTCTCCTGTTCCTCGTGGTAACTTGCTGTCCAGG
>Ga0134124_10002220_pt1 | contig 15677 bp, 14 predicted proteins | sample KB304_FD_96880 | JGI IMG/M metagenome (GOLD analysis project Ga0134124, IMG submission 96880) | Terrestrial soil microbial communities without Nitrogen fertilizer from Kellogg Biological Station, Michigan, USA - KB3-0-4 | ecosystem: Environmental > Terrestrial > Soil > Unclassified ... | reverse complement strand
GGCATCGCCCGCCAGACGCGGGCCCAGGTTCTCGCGATCAAGGAAAAGGAGTACGTCGACGCCGCCCGTGTGCTCGGCGCCGGCTTCAATCGGTTGCTCACGCGCCACATCCTGCCCAACGCGCTGACGCCGATCGTCGTCGCCGTCACCTTCGGCATCCCGGAGGCGATCTTCACCGAGGCGGCGCTGTCGTTCATCGGCGTCGGCATCAATCCGCCCACGCCCTCGTGGGGACAGATGGTCGGCGAGGGCCAGCAGTTCATCCGCTCGTACTGGCACCTGTGCGTATTCCCGGCGATCGCCATCGCGATCACGATGCTCTCGTTCACGTTCTTCGGTGATGGGGTGCGCGATGCCCTCGATCCCAAGATGAAGTAGGAATCTCAACTCAGGAGGCGACGATGAATCGACCCCGGATCTCCGATGCGCAACTGGACCTGCTGGCCGAGCGGCTCGGCGCCGCCGGCGTGGGCCGTCGAGACTTTCTCAAGGTGGCGGCCGGCCTCGCCGCGCTGGGCGCGGCCGGCTTCAACGCCCGGCCGGTGTCGGCGGCGCCGAAGCTGGCCCCGGGCGAGAAGCTCGCCAAGGACCAGCACCTGCGGATCGGCGGCGGCGGCTGGTGGCAGAACGACCCGTCCAGCCACGACTACAACAAGGACCTGTACTGCAGCGGCATCCCCGCGCTGTGGGCCGGCCTCATGAAGTTCAACGCCGATTTCCAGCCGGTCCCCTACGTGGCGGAGAAGGTCGCGTCCAACGCCGACGGGTCGGTCTGGACCTTCACGATCCGCAAGGACTCCAAGTGGTCGGACGGCTCTCCGTGCACCGCGAAGGACTTCGAGTGGTCGTGGAAGCGCCAGATGGATCCGGCCAGCAAGAATCCGTACTCGAGCTACTTCTACGACATCAAGGGCGCCGAGGCGTTCAACAAGAGCAAGGTGCCGGATGCCTCCGGGGTCGGGGTGTCGGCCAAGGGCGACTGGACGCTGGAGGTGACGCTCGAGGGGCCGCGCGGGTATTTCCCGGTGCTCTCCGCGTACCTCGCGGCACTCCCCGCCCATCGGCCCTCCGTTGAGAAGCACGGCGACAAGTGGACGGAAGCCGCCAACCTGGTCTGTAACGGGCCGTTCACCCTCGAGACGTGGGACCACAACAAGGTCATGGTCCTTCGCAAGAACAAGCACTTCTTCAACGCCAAGGACGTGACGCTGGACAAGGTCACGATCCCGATCGTCCCGGTGCAGTCGGGCGCGCTGCCCTACGAGAACAACGAGCTCGACATCACGTCCCTGCAGACGGGCGACCTCAAGCGGCTGCGCGACGACCCGCGGACGGGCAAGCAGGTGTTCCGCTACCCGTTCCCCGGCACCTGGTACCTCACCCCCCAGGTGACGAAGCCGCCGTTCGACAACGTGAAGGTCCGGCGTGCGGTCGGACATGCCATCGATCGCGACAACGTCGTGCGGGTGGCCGACGGCTTCGCGATCCCCGCCCACGCCATGATCCCACCCGGCTTCCCGGGGGCGATCGACGACAAGAAGATCCGCGACATCCAGCGCTTCGATCCCAAGGCGGCGATGGCGCAGCTCAAGGGCACCCCGTTCGAGGGCGGGCGCAACTGGCCCAAGATCACCCTGACCATGCGTGAAGAGGGCTACGGCTCCAAGCCCCTCGCCGAGGCCGTGCAGGCCGTCCTCCTCGAGCACCTCAACATGAAGACCGAGCTCGAGATCCTGGAGCAGCGCGTCTTCCGCGCCGGCCTCTGGAAGAACGACTACCAGCTGGTCTGGATCCGCTGGTTCATGGACTATCCGGACCCGCACAACGAGTACTTCGATACCTTCTACGGCAAGAAGACGGAGGGCAAGCGCCAGGCCTGGGTCAACGACGCCTTCGACAAGGAGCTCGAGGCGGGCCGCGACACCCGCGATTCCAAGAAGCGGATGGCGAACTACGCGAAGGCCGAGGAGATCATGCAGACCGACGGCGGGTACATCCCGGTGGCCTGGGTGACCCGGTGGGCGGCCGCCAAGCCGACCCTGCGCGGGCTGGAGAAGAACAAGCAGGGCGAGGCGCTCGTCGACGGCAACATCTACTTCGACATGTTCCCGCACGTGTACATGGTGGAGAAGGCCTAGGGTCGTCGGTCCGACGGGGCGAGGGTGTCGTCGCCGAGCGGCGGCACCCTCGCGCACCGATGGAGAGTGCGCCGTGACGAATGAAGAGCAGCTTCGGCGCGATCTGTACGCCGCGTTCAGGAACCGGGCGCTGCTCTATCACCACATGTTCGACACGCTGCGGAAAGAGATGGGCGAAGCGCGGGCGGTGGAAGTGATGGGCCGGGCCATCTACGCGCGGGGGACGGAGATCGGCAAGGGCTTCGCGCGATACGCACCGGCCGACCTGGCCGGGCTGCGTGAGGCCTTCGTGGGATTCGTGCCCGACGAGGGGCGCATGTTCGCCCCCGAGGTCACGCGCTGCGACGCCGGCGGCCTCGACATCAAGCTACAGCGCTGCCCGCTGAAGGACGCCTGGCGTGAGGCGGGCCTGGCCGACGCCGACGTCGCGCGCCTCTGTCAGATCGCCGGTCGCATCGACAACGGCACCTTCGAGGCGGCCGGCTTCGAGTTCTCCGCGGACACCTGGCAGCCGGGACGCGAGGGCTGCTGTCACCTGCACATCCGGCCCGGCCCTCACCGCTAGTCCAACGAACCCCCTGGCGCCGCCCCGGGTGAGCGGGGCATGCTGTCGACGGTGAAGAAGGTCTTTTCCCGCCTCCTGCCGGGAGCGCTGCTGCTCGTGGCCACGACCATCGCGCTTCATCCCGCCGGACTCAGAAATGCCGTGGCGCCGATCACCCCGGCGTTCCCGATCACGGTGCTCGCCGGCGGGATTCTGCTCGGCTGGCGATTCGACCGCAGCCGCCTCGTGCTGGCACTCGCCGTCCTGCTCCTGACCGAGCGCTCGCTGCTGGCGTGGGCGCCGGTCAGCAGCGCCGGCGGGGAAACCGGGCGCGCGATCTTCGGCGCGCTGACCTTGCTGGTGCCGCTCGACCTGGCGGCGCTGGCCTGGCTGCCCGAACGCGGCCTGCTGGCCCGGCCGGGCCGTCTGGCGCTCGGGCTGCTGGCGGCCGAGATCGTGCTGCTGGCCCTCCTCTGTCAGCCGCTCTTCCTGCCGCTGACGGGGTGGCTCGACACGTCGCGAGGCGTCGGCGGGCTGGCGGCGCTGCCGCAGCCGGCGCTCGTCGTCTTCGCGCTGGCATTTCTCGTGATCGTCTGGCGAGCCGTGCTGCAGGTGACGGCGCTGGAGAGCGGCGCCGTGTGGACGCTGGTCGCGACGTTGCTGGCGTTCACCGCGGGCGGAGGAGGCCTCGACTCGAGCCTCTATCTCGCCACCGGTGGGCTCATCCTGGTGCTCTCGCTGATCGAGACGTGGCACGGCATGGCCTACGACGACGAGCTGACGGGCCTGCCGGCGCGGCGCGCGCTCAACGAGGCCCTGGCGCGCCTGCGCGGCACCTACACGGTGGCGATGGTGGACGTCGACCACTTCAAGCGCTTCAACGACGAACACGGCCACGACGTCGGCGATCAGATTCTCCGGATGGTGGGTGCGCGGCTGGCCGACATCGGGGGCGGGGGTCGGGCCTTTCGCTACGGCGGCGAAGAGTTCGCCGTGCTGTTCTCGGGCAAGAAGATCGAGGAGACTCGCGACTCTCTCGAGGCCTTGCGTCGCACGATCGAGGCGGCGCCGTTCACGCTGCGCGCCCCCGGCCGCCCTCGGCGGCGGCCCGAATCGCCGCCGGCGGTCGGCGTGCGCCAGCGCATCGCGGTCACGGTGAGCATCGGTGTGGCCGGCTCCGATGGTCACCGGGCCAAGCCGGACGATATCGTGCGGCTGGCCGACGAGGCGCTCTATCGCGCCAAGCAGGCGGGCCGCAACCAGGTGCGGACGTAGTCGCGTGAGTGGCGGCGGCTTCGTCTCGCCGCTGACGACGTGGTTCCGGGGGCCGGCGGCGCTCGCCGACTTCCGGCGCCGCCGACTCTCCCGCGGACCGGTGGTGCTCCGGCCGCGTGATCGCGCCTGGCGCTCGATCGCGCCGGGCTTTCCCGCGGCGGTCGCCATGGCGGAGGCCGGCGTGCCGTTTCAGATCGCCGCTGAGCGCCGCTACGATCGCTCCGGCGATGCCAGCCGCCTGCACGCGGCGCTCGCGGCGGGCGCGACGGTGTTCCTGCCACAGGTGCACCAGGTGCTGCCGCGACTCGCTCGGCTCATCGTCGCGCTCCGCGCGGCGTTCCTGGGCCCGCTGCGCGAGGAGTGCTCGTTCCTGTTCGCGGTCGAGGGCCAGGGGCGTCCGGGGATGGGACTGCACCACGACGGTCCCGTCGACGCATTCTGGCTTCAGCTCGAGGGCCGGCGCACGCTGACGATAGGGCCACCCGTTCGGCCGGGCACGCCCGAAGACCTCGATCCACGGCTGCCGCGGCGCGGCCCCGGCTGGCGAACACTGGACCTCGCGCCCGGCACGTTGTTCCACCTGCCGCCGTGGACACCGCACGATGTGATTTGCCACGGCCGCTCGCTGGCGCTGTCACTCACGTGGCGGGCGCTCGACGCGCGCGGCCGCCGGGCCACAACGGCCGCCCGGCGCGCGGCGCTCGCGACCTGGGACGTCGTCTCCGGTCGTGTCGACGCGATGCCGGCCGCATCTCGATCGCGACTCTGGACGCAGATCCCGGCCGTCACGGGCCCGCGCACGCGAGCCGGTTTCGATCTCGTCACCTCCGACGGCGTCCTGCGTCTTCCCGCCGCCGCCTGGCAGGTCAGCAGCTGGCTGGCGCTCATGCCGAGCTTCCCGTCGTCGAGCGCAACGCGAACCGCGCTCGAGCCCTTGCTGGATCACGGCATCGTCGCTCCCCAAGATTTGCCGCGGCGGATCATCCCCGATGACACGGATGCCCTCGACGGCTGGCGGTTCGGCTAGTTGAGCGTCGTGGGGTGCCGCGGCTTGGCCGGGGCGCCCCGAGCGGCTGGGTGTGAGGGCCATGCAGCCCCCAGGTAATTCAGGACGCTGCGGGGGCGCCGTGGCGCCGGTGGCGCCGACCGCCTCGACGTGAGCGCCGGCGGCGGAAAGCCTCGTCCCGAGCGCCCTCTGCAGCCGGCGCCGGGTTTGGCGCCTGCGGGCCCGCCAGGCGCTGGGCCGCCTCGACCGCAGCTCTCCGGTCTTCGAGCGGACGATCGTCCCGCCGATTGCCGTCCGGCTCGTCACGCTCCTCTTCCTGGTCGTCGACCCGAACGGCGGCGGCCGGCGGAGGCGGTTCGGGCTGAGGCTCAGCGCTCGTGGGCTCGCCCACCACCTGAGGCCCCACCAGCGTGATGTGGCCCGAGCGGCTCACCGACAGCTCCCGGAGGCGGCGCAGGCGAGTGATCAGCCGCGGCGAGCCCGGCGGCCGGCTGAAGCCGCGCGACTTGAGGGCGTTGGCGAGCGCGTCGAGGGTGACGGCTCCGTTCGACGACATCTGGATGAGGTCGCGCGCCACACCCAACAACTCGTCGTGCGGCGCCGTGTGTGCTTCGGCCGGCGCGGCGACCTGGCGAGCCGGCGGCGGGGGGGCTGCGTGAACGATCGGCGCCTCGCGGCGGCCCCGGCCACCTCGACGCCCGCGCCGCCGGCGTCCGCCCGCCGACTCGGCGACCGGCTCCGCCGCCGCGGCCATCGACGGCGGCTCGAGCTCGCGCGGCAGCCCGGTGAGGCCGCGATAGGAGAGGCGGCGGAACGCGATGCCCAGGCCGGTGGCCACGTCGCCCACCGCGTCGAACGCGCGATCGTCGGAGATGATCTCGAGGATGTCGCCGGGCCGGGCGGTGCCGAGCCACACCCCGGCCGCGACCGCGATGCGCAGGTCGCTCCAGTCCTTCACGCCGACGGACGGCGCGCTGTGCAGCAGATGGGCGCCGTGGCCCGCGAGCAGGCGGGCGGTGTCGTGCCCGATCACGCGCCAGTTGCCGACGGCCACGAAGTCGGTCCGGCGGCCCAGACGGTCGACCACGAGATAGTCGATGACGCGGGCGATGTGCTGCACGCGGCTGGTGTTCTCGACGTCGAAGAAGATGGCGCGCCGGGTCGACGGGAACGGCCGCTCGGGCTCAGGAGGACGCGCCGCCGCCCGAGCCGCGAAGTCGATCTCGGGATTGGACAGCTGGATGTCGGCCGGAGGGTCGGCGGCTTGCTCGAGCGCCTGGGCGGTGACAGCTGGCGCCGGTGTGGGCTCGGGCAGAACCTCGGCGGGCGGCGCGGCTTGGCGTACGCGGGTCGGCCGTCGCCGCCCCCCACTTCGCCGCCGTTTGGTCGTCTTTTTCTTGGGTTCGGTCACATCGTTCCGGTGAGCGTTGCGAACAGAGCGTATCACGGATGTCGTTTCATGGCGCGCGAAGGCGCCGGCGTGGCCGCCGCCCCCGCGACGGTGTAGGATGCGGCGCCATGAGTCAGCCGGCCCCCGACCCGAGCGAGATCGACCTCCGTTTCGAGCTGGTGCGCTTCCGCTACGGTAATCGGCTCACCGCCGAGCAGCTCGACGTGCTGCGCCGCTCGGTCGCGGCGATCGTCGAGCAGGTCGACGCCCTGCGGACCGTCCGCCTCACCAACGCGGACGAGCCACTGCAGCGGTTCGCCGCCTTCCGCGCCGACGAATGAATCCGGTCTTCCGGACCGTCCGCGAGCTGGCCGAGGCCGTGCGCAGCCGCCGGGTCTCGCCGGTCGAGCTCACCGAGGCCTTTCTCGACCGCTTGGAGACGCTGGGGTCGCGCTACAACGCCGTCGTCACGGTCACCCGGCAGCGCGCCCTGGTGGAGGCGCGCCGGGCGGAGGGCGAGATCGCCGCCGGCGGCTGGCGCGGACCGCTCCACGGTATCCCCTACGGGGCCAAGGACCTTCTGGCCACGGCCGGCGGAATCCCCACGACGTGGGGGGCGGCGCCGCTGCGCACGCAGACCTTCGACTCCGACGCGACGGTGATCGGTCGCCTCGAGCAGGCGGGGGCCGTGCTGGTGGCGAAGCTGGCGATGGTCGAGCTGGCCGGTGGCATGGGCTACCGCCAGCCCAACGCGTCGTTCACGGGTCCCGGCATCTCGCCCTGGGGGCGGGACGCCTGGAGCGGAGGCTCGTCGAGCGGCTCGGGCTCGGCGGTCGCGGCGGGGCTCGTGCCGTTCGCCATCGGTTCGGAGACGTGGGGATCGATCCTCTCGCCCGCTGCGAACTGCGGCGTCAGCGGCCTGCGCCCGACGTACGGCCGGGTGAGCCGTCACGGCGCGATGGCGCTCTGCTGGACGCTCGACAAGCTGGGTCCGCTGGCCCTGAACGCCGACGACTGCGGTCTCGTGCTCGACGCCATCGCCGGCCCGGATCCGCACGATCCGACCGCCGCCGCGCGGCCGTTCCGCTACGACGGTAGCGAGGTCGTGGGCCGGCGCTTCCGCTTCGGCGTGATCCGCGACGTGGCGGCGACCGCGGAAGATCCGGTGCGCGAGGCCTTCAGCCGCTCGCTGGAGGTGCTGCGGAAGATCGGCACGGTGGAAGAGGTCACGCTCGCCGATCTGCCCTACGAGGCGATCACGCGGACGATCCTGATGGCCGAGGCGGCCAGCGCCTTCGAGGACATGATCGAGAGCGGCGCGATCGCCGGGCTGACCGCCCCCGAGGATCGCTTCACGGCCTACGCGCGCGACGCCATCCTGGCCAAGGACTACATCAAGGCGCTGCGGCTGCGCGCCTTCGTCGTCCGCGAGGCCGACCGCGTGCTGTCGGAGTTCGACGCGCTCGTCGCGCCCGGCCGGCCGGCCGTCGCCTCGGCCCTCGACCGGGAGTTCCGCAGCGCCGCCCGGGGCAATGTTCCCGACATCATGGGCGCCATCGGCAACGCCGCCGGCCTGCCCGCGATCGCCGTGCCCAACGGCGTGTCAGAGGCCGGACTGCCCACCAGCCTGCAGTTCATGGGGCGGGCGTGGGAGGAGAACACCGTGCTCGCCGCGGCGCGCGCATGGCAGGGAATCACCGACTACCACCTGCACCACCCCCCCGAGGTATCCTATTTGGCATGAGCACTCCAGCGAACGAACCCGTCGAGTCCCTGCTGTCTCGTCGCGCCCGCATCGGCTGGGGCGTGGCCGTCGCCACCCCGCGCCCGTCCATGACCGCCCTCTACGAGTTCGGGGGCGGCTATCCCGACCCCGCCTCGTTCCCCTACGACGGCATGGTGGACGCCACCGCCAGCATGATGAAGGCCGAGGGCGCCGCGGCCATGACCTATGGCGAGCCCCAGGGATACCGCGGCCTGCGGGAGCTGATCTGCCACAAGTACGAGCGGTTCGAGGGGTTCAAGGCCGAGCCGGAAAACATCATCGTGGCCAACGGCTCGGGGCAGGCGCTGGCCCTGGCGTTCAGCGCGTTCATCGATCCTGGCGACGTGGTGATCGCCGAGGCGCCTACGTTCTCCGGCTCGTTGAACACGATCCGCCGGCACGGTCCCGAGATCCTGACCGTGCCCGTGGACGACGAGGGGATCGTGACGAGCGCGGTGCGCGAGCGGCTGGTGGCCCTGCGCCGCGAGGGGCGACCCTGCAAGCTCATCTACACGATCGTCAACTTCCAGAACCCGGCCGGGCCCAGCCAGTCACTGCGCCGGCGGCACGAGCTGATCGAGCTGGCCCACGAGTTCGGGACGATGATCCTCGAGGACGACGCCTACGGCGAGCTGCGCTTCGAGGGTGAGACGCTGCCCCCGCTGTTCGCGCTCGACCAGGGCGCCCGCGTGATCCGCGCCGGCACCCTGTCGAAGATCCTCGGCGCCGGTGTGCGGATCGGTTGGCTGTGCGCGCCCCGCGAGCTCATCCCGGCCTTCCAGGGGTTCCTGTTCGGCGGCGGCGTGAACCCGTTCATGTCGCGGGTGGCGACGTACTACCTGCGGGACCATCTGGTCGAGCACGTGGAGCGGCTCATCGCCGTCTACCGCGCCAAGCGCGACGCGATGCTGCGCGGGCTCGCCGAAGGGCTGGCGGCCACCGACTACGTCGTCAGCCGGCCCGAGGGCGGGTTCTTCCTCTGGATGCGGCTGCCCACGGGCACCGATACCAAGCGCCTGTCCGAGCTGGCTGTCGAAGCGCGTGTTCAGTACACCCCGGGGACGGCGTTCTTCGCCAACGGCGGCGGCGAGGACTTCATCCGCCTGGCGTTCAGCTACGAGTCACCGGAGAAATGTTACGAGGGCGCCCGGCTGATCGCCGGGGCCATCGTGGGCGCCCGCAGCCGCTGACGACGGGGCGATGGCGGACGACGGCGGACCACGTCGCCGATTCCTCGACCGCCTCGCTTCTGCGCGGGCGCGCCACCGCGAGCGTCACCGGCCCTCGGGCTTCGGCTTCGCGCTCGGCGACAGCATTCGCTACCTGGACGCCGCGCACTGGGACGCGGCGTCGGTCGGCCAGTCGCTCTTCCTGCAGCGTCGCTACCTCCAGGTGGTCGAGGACGCCGGTCCCGACAATCTGGTCCCCCGCTATGCGCTGATCTTCCGCGGCCACGAGCCCGTCGCGGCGGTCGTCATGCAGATCGCGACGATCTCGGGTGCGCGCTTCCTGAAGGCGAACGCCGACACGGAGCGCGGGCGGCTGCGACGGGCGCTGTCGCCGGCGGTCCGCCGCGCGGGCGAGGCGGTGCGCGAGCGCGTCCTCGTGTGCGGCAATCTCCTGTCCTGGGGCTTTCACGCGGTGGGATTCGCGCCGGGGGAGGCCGCGGCGCCGATCTGGCCGGCCGTGGCCGAGGCCATCTACCGCGTCCGCCGGGCCGAGCGCCTGTCGGGCCAGGCCGACTTCGCACTGGTCAAGGACCTGTCGGGTGCGGAGATGGATGGAGCGGACGCCCTGCGTCGCTTCGGCTATCGGTCCGTCGAGTCGGATCCCAACATGGTGCTGGCGCTCCCGGCGGGCTGGCGCAGCTACGACGACTACCTGGCCGGACTGAACGCCAAGTACAAGAACGCCGCGCGCAAGATTCAGAAGGAACTCGCCCAGGCGGGCTGCGTCATGAGCCGCCTCGACGACGTCGCCGGCCACGCGAGCCAGCTCCACACCCTGTTCCTCAACGTCCTGCGCAATGCCGCCGTCCGGCCCGTCACGCTGCCGCCGCGATTCTTCCCCGCGCTGGCTGACGCCCTCGGCGACGACTTCCGCTGCATCGTCGCGCGCCGCGGGCAGGAGATCGTCGGATTCATCAGCGTGCTGCGTGACGGCGATACGGCCGTGGCCTACTACATCGGCTTCGAGCGCCGCGTCGGTGTCGGCAACACCGTCTACCTCGCGCTGCTACACGCGGTCATCGACGAGGCGATCCGGCTCGGCTGCCGCCGGATCTCGTTCGGTCGGACCGCCCTCGAGCCCAAGGCGGGGTTGGGCGCCAAGCCGGAGCGGATGTGGCTGTGGACCCGCCATCGCGTCCCCGCGATGAACGTGCTGATCCGGCGTCTGCTCCGCGTCGTGCCGCACGGCGAAGCGCCCGACCGGAACCCCTTCAAGACCGCGGCGCCGACCGACGCATGAGCGCATCGACGCTGGCCGGCCCCGCGCCGGCGGCGGCGAGGAACGCGAACACGAGCGCGTAGAGGAGCGGCAGCTCGCCCCCGTTCTGGAGCGGCCAGCCACCCCGCGGGAAGTGCACGATCAGGAACGCCGCCAGCATCTCGCCCACCAGGACGAAGGCGACCGGCCGGGTCCACAGTCCCAGGACGAGGAGGGTCCCGCCGAGGAGCTCGAGAACGCCGGCCAGGCCCAGCCTCGAGCCGAGCGGGACCCCGGATCCTGCCAGGACGCCGAACTTCTGCAGACCGTGCAGCAGGAACAGCAGGCCGGCGCCGATTCTCAGGAGCGCGTGAGCGGGACGCGCGAGCGCCGCGGCCCTTCGTGAGAGCTGGGACATGGGCGTCCCGAAGTGCAACGGAGGGGCCTTCGACTGAACGGCACGCGGTGGCCAGTTTGGCGCGCCCTCGTGTCACTTCGCGTCGCTCCGCCCGTGTCGTCGTCACGCCAATCCGGGGAAATCGCCGTGGCACCCGCCTTGCGAAGGCCCGGAGCCGTCATGCGATCACGTGCCCAACTGACGACGCCCCGGCTTCACATCCCGCTGCAGCGCCTGGCCCTCTGTGTCGACTGCGATGTCTGCTTCGAGATCGGACCGAGCCAGTGTCCGGCGTGTGGCAGCGAAACATGGTCGCCGCTTTCCCGTTTCATCGGCAACTCCTCGGAGAAGGCGATCGTGCGTGCCGTGCACGCGCTCGTCGAGGAGGCGCGCGGCATCTCGACGGGCCAGGAAGGGCCCCGTCACCTGTTGATCGTGTCGCGGCAGCAGCCCAAGCTGTTCCAGATGCTCCAGCGCGAGCTCAGCGACAACCCGTCGGTGACCGTGATCCAGGACCGCCGCGGGACCGCACCGCCCACCGTCGGCCGCATCCCCAACCAGCGCTGGCGCAACGTCGATCATCAGATCCGCGCGCTCGGTTGGGCCATCGTTCGCGCCGAAACCCCCGGCGCCCGGCCGGCCGCGCGCGAGCGAGACGTCAGCACCCGCTAGCTCTCCGCCCCCCGGCCCGCGTCCCTCCGATTGACGTGCCGCGTGTTGACCGTGCGCGCGGCCACGGCTACCCTCGGCGCCACTGGAGGTGCGCTATGGCCCGAGTCACCCGACGTGAGTTTCTTCGAACCAGCAGTCAGGCGTTGATCGGCGCGGCCGGGATCCTGGGCGGGGCACCCGCCAGCTGGGCCGCCCGGGAGCTCAGCATCCTGACCGCGGTGAACTACGCGCCCTCCTCGGACGTGAAGCTGGACGAGCTGGGCAAGCGCTTCGCGAAGGCCGCCGGGGTCACGGTCCGCAGCAACAAGATCCAGAGCGTGCAGATGCCGGCCAAGCTCTCGGCGGAGGTCATGGCCCGCGCGGGGCACGATATCGTGGGCCTCGAGATGCACTACCCCTGGCTGTTCCAACCTGGGCTCGCCGACGTCTCCGACATTTGCACCGACCTGGCGCGCAAGCATGGAGAGTGGTTTCCGTTCCTGAAGGAGCACGCCAACGTCAAAGGCCAGTGGCTGGGCATCCCGTATCTGTTCGGCTCGTTCCCGGGAAGCCACCGCATCGACCTGTTCGAGAAGGTCGGTGAGAAGGCCCCCGACACCTGGGACGACCTGCTCCGGGCGGGGCGAAAGCTGAAAAAGCTCGGCCATCCGGTCGGCTTCGCCATCAGCCAGACGACGGACTCGGTCACGACGCTCTACTCGATCCTGTGGTCCTTCGGCGCCAAGGACGTCGCCGAGGACGGCAAGACCATCACCATCAACTCGAAGGAGACCGAGGCGGCGATCGAGTACATCCGTACCCTCTACACGGACGCCATGGACCCGGCCGTGCTCTCCTGGGACAACGCCGGCAACAACCTCTTCTTGAACTCGGGCCAGGGCTCGTGGATCCACAACCCCATCAGCCACTACGTCGTCGCCAAGCAGAACAAGCTGGCGGTCGCTGAGTTGACGGGCTTTCACCCCTCGCCGGCGGGGCCGGCCGGTCGGCACACGGTGGGCGTCCCCCGCAGCCTCGGCATCTGGAAGTTCAGCAAGAACGTCGACGTGGCCAAGGAGTTCCTGCGCTGGTTCTTCGAGCCGGCGCAGTACCACGAGTGGATCATGGCCGGCGACAACTACAACCACCCGGTATGGCGCGACATGGAGAACCATCCGGTGTGGGACATCGATCCGAAGTACAAGCCGCTGAAGAGCATCGTGCAGTACTCCCACCTCTACGGATGGCCGGCGCCGCCGGATGAGCGAATCCAGCTCATCACGAACAGCTACATCATTCCCAACATGGTCGCCCGCGTCGTCACCAATGCCGCCACGACCAAGGAGACGATGGTCTGGGCCGAGACCGAGATCAAGCGCATGTTCGCGAGGTAATTCTCTGATGTCCATTCCGGTGATCGACCTCGGAGCCTACATGGCCGGTGCCCCGGGCGCCCTCGAGCGGGTCGGCGATGAGCTCGGCGCCGCGCTCGAGACGATCGGATTCTTCCTCATCGTCAGTCATGGTATCGAGCGTGAGCTGATCGCCCGCACGTTCGCTGAGGCTCGCCGCTTTCATGCGCAGCCGGCGGCCGCGAAGCTGGCGCTGCGGATGAACGAGCACAACAACGGCTATATGGCGATGGGCCGCTATGCCGTCTGGACGTCCGACGTCAACGCCAACGACAAGCCCGATCTCAACGAGGCCTTCTTCACCAAGCGCGAGCGGTCGGCGGACGATCCGCTCGTGAAGTCGGGCCGGCGATTCGCGGGGCCGAACCGCTGGCCGGAGGATCTCCCCGGCTTCCGGGACACCGTGCTGGCGTACACCGACGCGGTGGATGCCCTGGGCCGCCGCTTGATGCCGGCGTGCGCTGTGGCCCTCGATCTGCCGCCCGACGCCTTCGACGCGGCATTCGCCGAGAGCCAGTTCTCGTTCCGGCTCTCCCACTACCCGCCGGTCGAGGCGGCGCCCAACCAGTTCGGCATCGCGCCCCACACGGACGCGAACTTCCTGACCTTCCTGGCGCAGACGGAGGTGCCCGGACTGCAGCTCCGGCTGCCCTCGGGGGACTGGCTCGACGTGCCCTACGTGCCAGGCTCCTTTGCGGTGAACTCCGGCGACATGATGACCCGCTGGACCAACGGACGGTTCAAGTCGACCCCGCACCGCGCCCTGCCGCCCGTCGGCCGGCCGCGCTACGCGATCCCGTTCTTCCTCGGGCCCCATCTCGATACCGAGATCGCCTGCCTGCCGACCTGCCAGGGCCCGGACAATCCAGCGAAATTTCCGCCGATCACGTACGACGCATATCTGCACTGGTGGTACGACGCCAACTACAACGCGAGAGTGCAGGACGACGTCGCGACCGCCTCTCGAGAGGGGTAATGGAGCACGTCCCGGTCATCGACCTGGCGCCGGCGCGCGTCGGCCGTGCGGCCGATCGCCGAGACGTGGCCCGCCTCATCGATCGGGCGTGCATCGAGATCGGCTTCTTCGCGATCACGGGTCACGGCGTCTCCGAGCTCGTGTGCCGCGATCTACGCGACGCCGGTCACCGCTTCTTCTCGCTATCGATCGAGCTGAAGCGCCGGGCGAGTCCAATCGACGAGCGGGCACCGCGCGGCTATCACGCGCTCGGCGGCGAGGCGCTCTCGGCGGCCAACGACGCGGTGGCTCCGCCCGACCTCAAGGAGTTCTACCACGTGGGTCCGGTGGACGTGGGTGGCGACCCCTACTACACGAGCGCTAGAGGACGTCAGTTCTTCCTGCCGAACATCTGGCCCGACGATCCGCCGGAATTCCGGCCGGCCGCCATCGCGTACTACCGCACCATGCACGAGCTCGTCGGATTCCTCATGCGGCTGACCGCGCTGGGGCTGGGAATCGAAGAGACGTTCTTCGACGACAAGGTGAGCCGGTCGATCGGGACCATGCGTCTGAACTACTACCCGCGCCAGGTCCATCCACCGCTGGTCGGACAGCTACGGGCGGGCGCCCACACCGACTACGGGGGCCTGACGATCCTCAACGGCGAGGACGTTCCCGGTGGCTTGCAGGTCTTGACCCGCAGCGGACGCTGGATCGACGTGCGCACCGCGCCCGATCAGTTCGTGGTGAACATCGGTGACCTGCTGATGCGCTGGACGAACGACCGGTGGCTATCGAACATGCACCGCGTGGTCAACCCGCCGCCGGCCGAAGGGCGCAACGCGGCCCGGCTGTCGATCGCGTTCTTCAATCACCCGAACTGGGACGTGGTGATCGAGTGCGTCGCTCCACCCGGTGAGGCGAAGCACACGCCGGTGATGTCGGGCGACTACCGCGACTTGAAATATGCAAAGACCGGGCTAGCCACGACGCAATTCCCGATTGACAGTCAGACGCGCGGCACCTAGTATCCCGTCCTGTGTGCGGTGTGGCGTCGCCGTCACGTGCGGTAGAAGGAAATGGCTGACGCCGTCGTGATCTCCTCCGGTTGTCCTGGACCCTCGAGCTCGCCCGCTCGTTCGCTGCCCATCGCGTGCGAGGATCCGTCAGCTTGGTGATCGACGCACCCACCATCTCACGGAGGCGGACATGAGGACGACGACACGACCTCTCCCCGTGGACCCCACCCGCGCCTTTGAGCCAACAGCGGATCCTGGTTTACTTTGGCTGACCGGGCAGTACGACGACGCGCTCCGTACGCTGCGGGTGGCGGTGCTGGGCCGTCAGGGCCTGCTGGTGCTCGTCGGCGAAGCCGGAACCGGCAAGACGGTGCTGGCGCACGCGCTCGCGGTTCGCGTGCGCGCCGAGCAGGTCGTGGTGGGTCGTCTGCTCTACCCCACCCTCGAGGGCATGGATCTGTCCGCCGCGGTCGCCGAAGCTTTCGGGCTCTCGGCCACCTTCAAGGATCGCGAGGGCTTCGTCGAGCAGTTTAGGCGCTTCGTCGCCGAAACGGTCACCGCCGGCCGCCGCGTTCTGCTCATCGTGGACGAGGCCCAGCGGCTCAACCGCGAGTTGCTCGTCGAGCTGGGACGCCTGCCATACGCCGACGGGGCAGGCGACGCGGCCTCGCTGAGCGTCCTCGTGGTCGGGCAGC
>Ga0134124_10002219_pt1 | contig 15679 bp, 30 predicted proteins | sample KB304_FD_96880 | JGI IMG/M metagenome (GOLD analysis project Ga0134124, IMG submission 96880) | Terrestrial soil microbial communities without Nitrogen fertilizer from Kellogg Biological Station, Michigan, USA - KB3-0-4 | ecosystem: Environmental > Terrestrial > Soil > Unclassified ... | reverse complement strand
GGCGCCGCCGCGTGGTCGGTGGGGGTCGTCGGGGCCGGGCTGGGCCGGGGGCCGCGAGCAATAGTGCAGTTCGGGGGCGTAAGCCCACGCTTTACAAGCGAACGGCGGTACGGTCTCCGGCCGAGCCCTGGAAAATGGCTGGTTTTGGGCTAACTCGCGGGGGGAGGGGGAGTACGCTTAAGGATCAATGACGACTTGGCGGCGGTGCGAGGGCGGGTGTGGGCGCGAGTTGGAGATTGGCCCCCGCGGGGGCGGGGCTCGGGTTTGCCTGGAATGTCGCAAGGCCGCCACCCTGTCGGCGGTGGAGCAGATGAGGACCAAACAAGGCCCCGTGTATGAAAAGTGGAAGGCCAACCACGCCCTGGCGACTATGCGCTATGCGCGAGCTGTGCTAGACTCCCCGACCAAGTAACCGCGCTCGGCATAGGGGCAACGCTCGCGGATCAATCCAAGTATGGAGGCGTGAGCGAACATGGCGAAAGACCCGGCTACAGTCGCCCAGCGTTGGGCGCAGAACCTCGGCGCGGCGGGGGCGAAGGTCACCGAAGGCGTTCAAGGTGTCAACACCGCACCAGGGGCCGCGGCGGCTCGTCAGGTGAACGTATGGCAGCAGAACACCGCGGCCTCAGCTCAGAAGTACGCCCGCAACGTGGCGGCAGTTTCGCTGTCATCGTGGCAGCAGGCGACCATCGATAAGGGGATTCCCCGCCTGGCTTCGGGCGCGGCGGCGGCCCAGCCCAAGATGGCGCAATTCCTCGGCAAGCTCCTCCCTTACGTCGAATCGGCCAAGAACGGCCTACCGGCGCGGGGCTCCTACGAGCAAAACAAGGCTCGGCTGGTGGCGTTCCTCGACAAGATGCACCAGTTTCAGAAGTAGCCGGGATTTAGGAGGGCTATAGAAGAAACATGGGCCTTGCAATCGACACCGCCGTTTACGCGGTGACCAACCCGGGCGCGACTCCGAGCAACGACAACACCACGGCCGCCACAGGCGATTCGAAGACCGTCCGCAACTTTGCCCAGTCGGGCAAGGCGGGCCTGGAGTTCATTTCCAGGCAGGGCACCACGGCCGGTTTCGTGCGCGTGATGAGCCCCCGGATGCATGACGTATCCAAGGGCCTCACCTACCTCCCTGGCGAGACTCCGGCCGCTCGCCTCTTCCCCTTTGAGGTGGAGCAACCCCTCTACTCTGGAGACTCCCTCCAGATCACCGTGTCAGGCGGTACGGCCGAGGCCGACGCCGCCGCCCTGGGCATCTACTACACCGACCTCCCGGGGTCGGACGCCAAACTCAAGATGCTGGCCGATGTGGTGCCCAACCTGGTCAACCTCAAGTCGGTGGAGATCGACGTCACCCAGTCGGGCACGGCCTTTACTTGGGTTGACGCGGCGATCACCACCACTGAGAACCTCCTTAAGGCCGACACCTGGTATGCGGTCCTCGGTTTCGACACCGACACCGCGGCCCTGGTGATCGGAGTCAAGGGGCCGGAAACGGCCAACCTCCGCATTGGAGGCCCGGGCCCGACCTCGACCATCGCCACCAACGACTATTTCATCCGCCAGTCACAGGCCACGGGTAAGCCGTTCATCCCGGTTTTCAACGCCAACAACCGGGCGGCCTACTTTGTCTGCCTGAACTGTCTGGCGATCTCGGGCACCACCAAAGTTTCCCTGGAGCTGGCCGAGCTGGCCGGTTCGTTTTCAGCGTAAGGCGTAAGCAGTAATGGCTGCCAATCCCGGGGGTCCGCGCGGGGCCCTCGGGAACGCCCCTGGACAGGCCGTCTATGAGGCCCTACGGTCCCGACCCACCATCGCCATTCCCATCAACACCGAGACTGCGAGCCGAACTCTGTACGGGAAGCCGTGCATTTTGGTCGGCTGGGCGATTCGGGAAACCGCGGGCGCGGCGGCGGTCTGGGATTTGCTCTCGGGCGGCGATGATACCGGCTCCATTGCGGCCTCCATCTCGCTGGCCGCCAACGGTAATTCAATCGCCGAGCCGACAGGGGACGGCCCCTTACTCCAGTCCGGGCTCCGGGCCAAGCGAACTTCGGGCACTATTGCGGGAGCGGTCTGGGTCAAGGCCTGAGCGGCTAGAGTAGGGCCGTGGCGACCGACATAGCCGACTGGACGCAGGCCGTTAACGTCACCGCGGGCACGGTGACGATCACCGGCACCGCCAACGTGGCGATCACCAACACCCCTTCGGTGACGATCTCGGGCACCCCCTCAGTCTCGGTGTCTTCGGGTACGGTGAACATCGGCAACACCCCCTCGGTGACGATCTCGGGCACCCCCACGGTGATCCTGGGCGGCGGAGTGGCCACTATCGGCTCTATCTCTTCGATTGGCTCCACGGTCACCGTGGCGGGGACGATCAACATCGGCAACACCCCCGCGGTGACGATCTCGGGCACTCCCAACGTCAACATCAGCTCGGGCACGGTGGCGATCTCGGGGACGCCCAACATCAACATCCAAAGCCAATCGGTGACTGTCCAGGTTAACTTGCCCTGGAGTTCTCAGGGTTCGTTTGTCACCACTGGTATTGGGGCGGGCAACTTCAACACTACGGCCGTGCCGACCGGGACTCAAGTGTTGGGGATTCTCATAGACGCGGCCGGAATCCAGGATTTCACGGTGACAGGCAACTCCACGGGGATCGTCTATAAGAAGGCCCTAAACCTGGGGGTTTTCCGGCAGGGTTGGACAACCATCCCGGTTAACGCTTCAGCCGACTCGACTTACAAGATTGCCTGGGCGGGAGCGTTCGCGGCGGGGGTCAATATCCGGGCCTACGCTTCAGGCCTGATCCAGGGCTACCCGACATTAGGCAGTCAAGACAGTACAGAGTCAATTCCGGTAACGCTGGCCACCGACCAATTAAGGACTCTTCACGCCGGGAACAGCGTGGCGTTTGCTTCTCGAGCTGGAGCCGGGGCGACTGCCTTAATCCCCGCCATAGCAGGTCAAAATATATGGGTCTTTGGCGGTCAAATCTCGGTCACTACGGCGGTCGCGGCGGCGGTGGTCTTGCTTCAAACTACCGCGGGCCTGAATCGAGCGTTTGCGCGAGCTAACACGGTTCACGAAACTTACTTCAATAACTCCGGGGCCCCGGTGGGTACGGGGGCGGGGCTTAATGTGGTGGTGGCCGGGGGCGCGGCGGCCGGTGATATCGCAGTCGCTTACACTCAGGACGTCGGATAATGGACTGGTGAGTATCTATCGCCGTTCGGGCGCGGCCTTAGTTCGTTGTCTGGAGTGCGGCCACGAATTGAAGTTGGAGTGGGAAGCGGGCGACCTGCCCATCGTCATTCCCGTGCATTGTGGGGAGGTACAAATGCTCCAGGTCACCCACAATGACGGAATGACTCCGTTTACCGAACCCTGTACGGCTGGGTGTTGCCCGCCTGGGTTTGTGCATCCGGCGGCCCGGCTGGAGTTGGAGCGGCGAGCTGGGCTCCATAAGAGGGACTAGAATTCGGGCATGCTATTCAATGTTTCCATTCAGCCTTTGAACTCCACCCCGGGGAGTAATTTCAATATCAACGTTCAGGTGGACGCCCCCGACCTGGTGGCGGCTCTGGAGGCGGCCAAGGAGCCGATTCGGAAAAGTGCCGAGACCCAGGCCCGGGCCCTTGCTGACGCCCTACCTGCCCCGACCTCAGAGGCGGCCCGGACGGCGTAGGGGCCACTGATGGCCCGCGAAGTCCGCAAGTTTTCGGTCACCGTACCCCACGGTACGCTCCAGGCCGCCCCCGCTACTTTCGCCTGTGCTTTTCCGCCCCGGATCATCCGAGAGATTCAAATTCTGGTCCCCCCGGGGCCCCGGGGCACAGTCGGTTTTCAGATCGCCCAGGCCGGGCATCAGGTGTTTCCCACCGAGCCGGGGCAATTCTTTGTCACCGACGACGAACGGATTGTTTGGCCCATCGAAGGGGCCAACACCTCCGGGGCCTGGCAAGTGATCGCCTACAACACCGGCACTTTTGACCACACCCTGGAGGTTCGCTTCCTGGTCGATCTGACCACCGGGGCGGCGGAGGAGGCGGCCCCCGCCTTTGTCGAATCGGCAACGTTAAGTGAGTAAGGTAAGCTGGCGTGGACGTGCCCCCGGAATACATCCACCGCGAAGAGTTCGATGGGTACGTTAGACGTCATGAGGCAGACCCCTACTGTCACACTCCGATGGTGACCCGCCTCTCGGGCGAGGGGTTGGCGGTGCGTGAGCGTTTCGAGAATCGGATAGGTAGCTTGGAATTGTGGCAGGCTCGGATTGTGGGCGCGGTGGCGATGCTTACTTTCCTAGTTACCTGCGGCGTGATCGCGGCCGTGATAGAGTTGCTTCGCAAGTAGCATGCTGGCCCGAATTCGAAAGGCGATCACGGCGGGACTCTCGGCCGCCTTGGCGGTGCTGGGGAGTGGGGCGACTAAGCCTGATGGGCTGGGCTTACAGGACGTGGAGCTGGCCATTGGTTCGGCGGTGGTGGTGGGCTTCCTAACCTGGTTGATCCCCAACGCGCAGGCGGGCAATGGCAACCCCGGCTAAGACCGGCTGGGCGGTGGAGGGACAACGCCCCGCCTCGGAGATCGACGCCGCCACCAATCGGGTGCTGAAGGGCACCGAGATAATGTTCGTGACCCCGCTCGGTAACCATGGCTCGGTCTTTGTCGATCAGGCCACCTATGGCCGGGGGCCGGAGGCGATCAAGCCCCTGATTCAGGCCGCGGCCGACAACATGGACGCCATTCACCAGCTCAAGGGCTAGGCCGCCATGCCGCGCCGGATGTATGACTCGGTAACCTCCCGTGACATTCCGGTGGGAGTCCAAATGGTGGCCGGGTACGTGGACGGTCGCTATGCCTGGACGGCGGCCGACTGGGGCCGCCATGCCAAATCCCGGCCGGTACGGATCACCGTCACCGGGCAGAGCTTGACCGCCCACGTTATCGACATTGAGAACGGGGCCGCCACCATGGCCATGGCTATCGCCTGGGCCAAGCGCAAGTTGGCCGCCAAACAGATTCCCAATTTCTACCTGTCTGCCTCCCGACTCCCGGAGCTGTACGCGGCCCTCCGGGCGGCGGGCCTGCCGCCCTACTCGGGGCATGGGGTGTGGGTCGCCAAGTGGGATCAGGTTTACGGCCAATACGCGGGCGCGGTGGCCAAGCAATACGATCACCCGCCGCACTCGGGCGGCCATTATGATTTGTCTTGGGTGGCCGATTACTGGCCGGGTGTCGACCCGGCTCCGGCTCCCTCGCCGACGCCCGCCCCGGTGCCCGCTCCGGTCCCCCTCCCGGTGCCCGCCCCGGTGCCCGCTCCGGGCCCTGAGCCCGCGCCGCCGCCGCCCGACCCCTCCACGCCACCGGCCGCCCAGCGTTCATTCTGGGAGCTGCTGGCCTATGTCTTGGGCCGCGGCGTTCCCCGCCTCTTGCATGATGTAGCGGATCAGATAAGACACCTCCGGGACGTTTAAATGGCGGTCGCTGTAGCCCCCGCCGAGGTGGGATTCTCGGCCGAGTTCGTAGCCCTCCTTTTCGCTTTTCTCTTCCTCTGGCTGGCGATCACGGTGCTGGACGCCATTCGGCCCGCCCTGGTCGGTCTGGCGGGCGCGGTGCCTCTGGTCGGTGGGGCCCTGCGCTCGGCCGTGGAATCGGGGATCGGAGCCCTCCGCGGCTACCTCTACGGCTACCTTTCGCAATCCCTGATCGCCTACGGGACGCTCCTCCATTGGCTAGACACTCTCTGGACCGCCACCGCCAACATGGCCCTGGACTGGGTGGCCCTGGACGTGGCCGCCATCTTCCGTTTGCGGACAGTGGTGATCCCGGCTTACGCCGCCTCGGTGACGACCTGGGCCCAGGCCCAGTTCGCCGCCGCTAACGCGTTCGCCCAGGCTTCCGCGGTGGCGGCCGAAAACCTGGCCCGCTCCCTGGTCGCCGCCGAACACGCCGCCGCCGTGGCCCTGTTTGAGGAGGCTCGGGTGGAGGCTGCTCGCCTGGTGGCGGCCGAACACGCCGCCGCCCAGGGCCTCTTCGCGGTGGCCGAGCAAGACGCCGCCCGGCTGGCCCAGGCGGAGCGGGCTTATGTGGTCGGGCAGGTGCTAGGGGTGGAGGCTGAAATCCAGGCCGCCTTTCGACAGGCGACCGCGATCTCGGCCGCCGCCGAAGCCACCTTGCGGGGCGACATTGGAGCCGTCCAGCAAGAGCTGTCAGGGTCGATCCGGCAAGAGGTGGACGGACTCCTAAAACAGATCGAGGCCGACAAAGAGGCCCTAAATGCGGCCCTGGCCGGTGGCCTGGCGGCGGTGGTAGCGGACGTGGCCGCGATTCGGGCCCTTCGCTGCATCCAGCGTTGCGCCGAGCTGGGAGCCCTCGGCGAAGCCCTCCAGATCATCAACCTGGCCGCCATCATGGCCCTGGTGGAGCTGATCCTCCATGACGGCCCGACCTTTCGGCGGGAGTGGCTGGCCGGGGTCCAGCCCTTGATAACTGACACCGTGGCCGGGGTCCGCTCCGTGCTCGGAGTCTAGCCGTGGCCTCCCGAATTCCCGGTTTCCTGGGCGGGCTCCCGGGCGGCAGCTTGCTGGAGCAATTAGTGGTCTGGCAGGTGGCCGGGCAGATCATCAACGCCGCCCTGGCCCCCGAGCTGGCCGGGCTCCAGGAAGAGGTGTTCAAGCTCAATCCCAGCCTCCAGCTCACAGTCGCCGACACGGTGGCGGCGGTGGTGCGCTCCTACCTGACGGCCGCCGAAGGGGCAGAGGAAGCCTCCCTTTCCGGGATCGATGCTCGTCGCTTCAAGCTCCTGGTCGACACCGCGGGCAACCCGCCCGGGGTCTCCGAGCTGCTGGAACTGTTGCGCCGCGGGGTCATCCCGGAGGCCGGTAGCGGGGCTGATTCGGTCTCCTACGAGCAAGGCGTCAGGGAGGGCCAGACCAAAAATAAGTGGATTGAACCCCTCAAGGCCCTGAAAACCTCACTTCCCTCCCCGGAGGCCGCCCTAGAGGCCTTGCTGGAGGGCCAGACCGACAAAGCCACGGCCCTCAAGCTGTACGAGCAATGGGGCGGTGACCCGCGCTATTTCGATCTCATGTTTGAGACCCGGGGCTCGGCCCCCACGCCCCTGGAGGCGGCCACCATGGCCCGCCGCGGCATCATCCCTTGGGAGGGCACGGGGCCCGACGCCACCACCTTTCAGCAGGCGTTCCTGGAGGGGCCCTGGCGCAACAAATGGCTGGAGCCCTATAAGACGCTGGCCGAATACATACCGCCGCCCCGGGCCGTCACCGCTATGTTGCGGGCGGGGTCGATCACCAAAGAGCAAGCCCAACGCTTTTATTCCTGGTCGGGGGCCAATGCGGAGGTGACGGCGGCTTTGCTCGCCGACGCCACTCGGCAACGCTCCCAAACCACCCTTCAACTGAGCCGGGCCACCATCCTGAGCCTCTATGAGGAGGGCCGATTCAGCCGCGAGCAGGCCAAGGCCGAGCTGGTCAAACGGGGGGAGCCGGAGGAGGTGGCGGAGCTGGAGCTGGTGGAGGCGGAATGGCGGCGGGCCCGCACCCTGGAAGATCACGCGGTGACCCGCATCCACGCCCTTTACATCGGCCATAAGATCGACAAAACCACCGCGGGCTCTGGCCTGGCGGAGTTGAAGCTGGGCAAGGATCAGGTGGCGGCTATGTTCGCGGTCTGGGATGTGGAGCGGGCGGCCAACGTCCGAACCCTGACCCCGGCCCAGATTCTCGACCTCTTGCTCCTGGGGGTGCCTGAGGCGGCGGTCCAGGCGATGCTGGTGGATGAGGGTTACTCGGAGCAAGACGCTACCTTTTTGGTCGCCATCAAGCTCAAGCGGCAACTCTTCAGTTCCGAGGCCTAGATGAGCCCGCCCCTGGTCGTGATCTGCGCCCTTCGGGGCCGCCTCTTCCTCGAGGTGGAGGATGAGGTGCGCGAGCAATGGCCGGAGTACGCGGTCCACCTGGACGAGCCCCACCCCCTGGCCAGCTACGCCGACTTTATGCGCACTGTCTGGGCGGGCCCTGGTGACCTGGTGATTGTGGAGGGCGATTCCATACCCCCGCCCGGCTCCATCGCCGCCCTATTGGCCTGTGAGCGGCCCTGGTGCGCTCACCAATCCTGGGTCGGGGATCGCTACCTGCCCAACACCTTGGGCCTGGTCAAATTCTCGGCCGGGCTTCGGGAGGTGTTGCCCCGGCTGGCCGACATTGCCCTGGCCAAGGAACCTTATCGGGGCAATCGCTTCAATCGTGGCCTGGGCGAGTTCCAACCCCGCAAGCATCTTGGAGTGGTGGCGGTGGAGCCATCGGTGTTGAAGGTCTGGCCGGAGCTGGCCGCCATCGCTTGGGAACGCTCCATGCATCCCGGGACCACGGCCCACCCCAAGGCCATCGATATGAGGTTGGACTATGAGCTGACTAAGGCCCGAGTGGCCGTTCACGTCCACCAGCCGCCCGCCCCTCACTTGCGCTATGGCAACGATCCGGCCTGGGCCGCGGGCTGGCCCTCCTCGCTGCCCCCCGAGTTAGCCGGTTCGGGCCGGATCGACGTTATCTAGGGTGACTATGGCCAAGAGCAAAACCGACTCACCACCGCTTGCCCGCGTCGCCGATCCGACCCGCACCGGAGCCCTGGAAAAGGGCCTCACACCGAAACAGAAGACACTCCGCAAGGCGGCCCCCAACGGGCCCGAGGAGCGGCAGGCTTTAGAGCGGCCAGCCGGGGTTTAGCTAGAGGTGGTGGGTGGCCGGCCGACTCTGCCAGATCGCCAGACTACCCACCACCCGATGCGGCGGCCCGATCACTCCCGCGGTCGCCTCGGCCACGTCGTAAATGCCGTAATCGTGGCAGGCGATGGCCCCCGACCATCGCAAGAGGCCGCGGGCTAGCGTCAGATCGTGAACCATCGCCTCCAGCTCATGGAGGCCGTCATGGAAGATGAGATCGAAGGAAGCTGGGCGGAGCATGGGCAGCACATCGGCGAACTTGCCCACCACGGGGATGATGCGGCCGACTCCGGCCGCCGCTCGCACATTCTCAAAGTAGGCGGGCAGGGTGTATTGGAATCCGGCCTGGGGGTCGCCGTGATGCCAGTCCACCGACCACACCTGTAAGGCCACCTCGGCCATGGCCACCGTGGAATGACCGAACTGGGCCCCCAGCTCCAAAACCACCCGCTCCCGGGCCAACTCCACCAGGGCCGCGGTCTCCTCGGCGGTGATCGCGGTCGGGATCATGGCTCGCGGTACAGGGTGACGATCAGGCGGCCCCTGGGGGCCGCCCAGAGCCGGTAATAGAGCGGGGAGCCGTTCCCCTCCACCCCGGCCGCCTGGAGCCATTCCAGGGGCACATACAGGTGTATTCCTCCGTAACGCTTGCGAACCTCGGCCTTGATCCGCTGGCCGTGGTCACGTCGCCGCCCGGGCTTGCCGTTTGTCATTGCACTACCTCCGCGGCGAGCCTAGCACAACCCTTTGGCCCGTGGTAGGGTTTTCGTAAGGGCCGCCCCGGACCACTCGGGCGGTCTGCCTGGGCACTACCTCCAAAATAGTCCCCACGGGCGGCCCCCCTTCTGTTAGGGTTTGCGGTGGAGGTAGTGCAAATGATCGAATCTCGTGACGACGCCGCCGTTGATTGGCTATTGGCCTGTGCCGCCCTGGGTTGGCAGTGGGCTAATTGCCTGGAAGATCGCCGCTTGCGAATGGTGGAAGAGGGCGAAACCGACGCCACCATCACCGCCGCCCTCGCTGTCGAGTTGATCGAAGACTGCGACCTAGCCGGGGTGACCTATTACCGCGAAGGGGCCTTTTATTTTGTGGCCCGCGACTGGTCGGGGGTGTCGGCATGAGGCGAATTTTCTGGATTGGACGCCGACTCTTCGCTGTGGGCCGCATTTTCGAGCGGGATTCGCCCGCGGGCATGCGAAAGGCCCTTCTGTACCCGGGCCAGCTCCGCGCCGTCCAGCTCGGCCGATGGGGCGCGGTGGTTATCGACTTTCGGGCAGGGAGGGGGTAGGGTATGAACTACGGTTACAACCGCGCCACTCCCGGCTATATCCGCCGCCGACAGGCCCGACTCGCCGCCGCCCTGGGCGCACTCTGCGCCCGGGCCGAGTTTACCGACGCCTACGGTATGCACCCCTACGTTGAAGTTGATGGCCTCTACGAGGGGGTGAGGATTCGCCGAATGACCCACCTCACCGGGGCCCAGCAAGACGAACTCTTGCGCTGGGCGGATGAGATTTACGACCGGGTGATGGGCAATGGCTAGCCGCCGCCCCGCCCACATCCAGGAGCGGATCGACTTCCACCTGGCCCGGCAGCGGGCCCGCCGTACCCATGCCCAACCCTGCGATTGTCCCTACTGCATCACCACGGCCCGAATCCACGAGCTGATCCAGGCCAACGCCGAGCGCAACAAACCGACCTGGGAGGGCATACCATTTTGAGTAACGGTCCACGCGCCCTAATGGAGTTGCTTTCGTTCGGGCCTCGGCCTGAGCGGGGGCACCGAATTCGATACGCCAACACCACCGTTTACGCCTCGGGTGAAGTTTCCACCTGCCCGATCTGCGGCCGTCGCGTAAAGGCGACCAAATCAGGGTGGCGGCACGTCAAAACATGATCCACCTTCCCCGCGACAACCAAGACGTGATCGACCTCGCCCAGGCCACCATCAACACCCCGGCCGCCCTGGAGATCGCCAAGATAGCCGCCCGGGCTTGCGACGTGCCCCCGGGGCCCAGCTTCAACCAGCTTCGGTTCTTCCTCGCTCACGCCTACGCGCAGGGCTTCGTGCGGGGTCGCAAGGGGCGGCCCGCGGAGCCGGAGCGGCCGGTCACGCCCGACCCCTTGGGGCGGGGGTAATGCGCCGATTCCTGGTGGTGATCGAGGACATAGACTCTGGGATCACCGTTCCCGAAGAGCTGGCCGACTTTCTGGCCCAGGCCGTGGACTGGCCCCTGGTTGGGCTCAAGATCGTGATGGTTCGCCGCGGCGGCCTGCTGGCCGACAAAGTGATGGACGAGCTGCCCCCGGTGCGCCATAAGCTCATGGGCCGGGCCCGGGGTTAGGAGGTGACGCCAAAGACCTAGAACTGGAGTAACCTGACCGGGGCGGCCGGAATGCCCTCCGGCCACCTCACCCAACCCGAGAATTCAAGTAGGAGTTTACAACATGCCTCGCAACACGAACGCTCCGGCCGAGCCGGAAACCGCACTCGCCACCGTCCAGGCCCAGACCGCCCTGGAAACCATCCGCGAGACCCTGGCCAACGTGCCCCAGGCCGACGAAGACCCCACCGAGCGGATGGCCGCGTTCATCGTCAACCAGCCCGCGGAAAAGTGGGAGGAGCTGTGGGCGGGCCTGCCCAGCATCCGCGAATACAAGGGCCGGGTTATCACGGTCCACGATATGCGGGCTCGGGAGTCCGACTTTGAGGGCCCGCTGGGCCTCTACCTGATCCTGGACGCCACCGACAACGCGACCGGGGAAAAGGTGTTGATCTCCTGCTCCAGTCAAATGAGCATGGTTCAGCTCGTTACCCTGCGCAAGCGGGGCCAGCTCCCGGTCAAAGTCGAGGTGGTGGAAAAGGACAAGCCGACTAAGGCGGGATTCCGGCCCATCCACCTCCGATACATCGGGGCGGCCGGGGAGCGTCCGCTGGGCGACCCCGGGGCGGTGGTCTCGGAGCAATAGCCGTGTCCTCGCCCTGCCGCTGGTGTGGGGCTCCGGTGACTTTCAAGGGCAAGGCAGGGGGGTGGCTTCACACCGCCCCCCTGGCCGAGTTCCGAATCTCCCGGCGCGAGCTGCAAGACATTCTCGCCGACCCCCCGCGCCCAGGTTTAGAGTTGCACCGACAATCCCACATACACCCGGCCCAGCCGGAATGAGGAGGACCGTCCCCTATGCGTTGTGAAGTCTGCGAGGCCGAAGAGGCCGCCTTTACCATCATCCCTACCGGCGAGGGTCTGCCCCAGTCCCTCGGCCCCGGATGCTTCGCCCGCTCCGGCCTGGAGCTGGCCAAGGCCATACTCCCGGCCGAAGAGATCGCCGCCACCCTGGGCCCTCTGTTCGTGTCCCCCGCCCGGGCCGAGGCCATCGCCAAGGGCTCCAAAAGGGCCAAGCGGGAGGAGCCGGAGCCGAAACCGGAGCCGGAGCCGGAGCCGGAGCCGACTGAGGGGCCGACTGAGGAATCGGCCGCCGCTCAGAACGCCTGAAATCCATGCCTGGAACTACGGGGCCCGCGGGCGGGCCCTCGGCCTACTCCCCGCCGACCTGGAGCCGTTGGGATCGTTTCCGCCTCAGCTTGGCCTGGAGGCTGGGGAAATTGATGCTCTGGGTCGCCTGGGGCCCGATGCTTTCCAGCGTTGGGCCCTCAAGGGCTGGGTCGCCGCCGCCGCCCCGGGAGGCCTGAATTGAGCGATCTGTCCCGACTCCGGGCCCGCCTGGTGCGAATCGAACGGCAAGGCAAGCGACTAAATCGGGAGCTGGCCGAGTTGAAGGAAGCCCGCCTGGACGGCACCGAGGCCCTGACCCGCACCGAGGAGCGGCGGATACTCCGCCTGGAGGCAGAGCTGGACGAACAACGCGCCGACTGGCGGCGCGTCCGAGTAGAGATTCAGGCCGAGGAATTGCGGCTCCTCCACGATCCTCTGGCCTTCCTCAAGTTCACCTAGCCAATGGCTGGCCCCTTTACCGGCAACCCCTTCGCGGGCCGCTTCGGAACCTTCCAGGCCGCCGTCAACGATCCCGTGGTGCGCTCCCAGCCGGGTGGTGTTCAGTCCTATGTCTGGCAAGACCTCCGCAACTACTATCTGAGCCGGGGCGAGCCCCTGCCCAAAGGGGCCTTCCAGGCCGTTAATCAGCTCCTCACCCTGGCCGGGCAGCAACGCCGGGCCCAGGAAGAGCTGTCTAAGGCCTTTCGACTCCGGGAGGAGACCGGGCAAACCCGCGGGATCACTTCCTCCATGATCGCGCCCCACCTGGATTCCCGCCCCCTGGGGGCGACCCCCGAAGGGCCCCAGCATCGGGTGGTCTATCTGACTGCCCATATCGTGGAGGGCCAAACCGTCCTTTCCCATCAGACCCACGATTTCGGCTTTGCCCTCCCCCAAAACCTGGACACCCTTAACGAGCTGGTGGCCTCGGCGGCCCAGGTGGAGGCCGCCGACTATGGCTATGAGTGGGCAGGCATCGCCGAGCCCCTGGCCATCCTGAGTTACTGAATGCCGCGGCGAAAACGCTTCCTCCACCCTGACGATCCGATGACTCGGGCGGCCTGGCTGATGCTCACCGTGTGCCTGGCCGAGCTGGCCTTCGCCCTCTGGGTACTGGGCGCGATCCGCCCCCTCGGCTAATGAATCAGCGGGCTCCCCGCGTCCATTGGCTCCGCGGCAACGCGGGCGAGAAAACCCCCGCCCGGCTGATGGTCCTGGACACCGAATCCCGGCAGACCACCGAGGGGGAGCGGGAGCTGCATGAGCTTCGCTGCTGGGTCTTGCGGGTGATCCGCCGCGGCGACGAGCCCGGCCACCCCACCGCCATCGCCGAATTTGAGGGCACCGACCGGGCCGAGATCGCCCCCGCCATTGAACGCCAGATCAAATCCGGGGAGGCCTGGCGGCTCTTCACCCATAACCTTTCCTTTGACCTCGGCTTGACCCGGCTCCCCCTCGATCTGATGGCCCGGGGCTGGCAGATCGGCCGCCATAACCTGGCCTCGGATCAACCCTGGGCCCACTTCAGCCGCAAGGGCCGCGGCCTGTGGTTGTGCGATTCCTGGAGCTGGCTCCCGGAGTCAGTGGAGTCCCTGGGTCAACGCCTGGGCTACTCCAAGCCGAAGTTACCTGAGGAGACCGACCCGCTCGAGCAATGGCTTAAGCGTTGCCGGGCTGACGTGGCGATCACCGCCGACGCCCTGCTGGCCCTCATGAATGAATGGGACCGCCGCTCCCTCGGCTGGTGGTCGATCACAGGGCCCGCGAGCGGCTGGAATACCATGCTTCACTTCCCCATCCGGGGCAACAAAACTAGGAGCGTTCCCAATGTCAAACAAGACACCGACCCGCACCGCAGGAAAACCGGGGAGCGCGTACTTATCGTCCCCGACCCATCCGCCCGGGCCTTTGAGCGGCTTGCCCTCTATTCAGGCCGCCGCGACGTTTGGCAAGTCGGCGACCTCGGCAAAGGGCCGTGGGCGGAGATCGACCTTAGAAACGCCCACCTCACAATCTGCGCCGCTTACCCTCTGCCTTTCCGTCGCTGGGCGGCCTTTGATTCGCTGGCGGTGGACGATTGGCGGCTGGGAAATAGTGATGCCGGGCTTGTTGCGGAGTGTCAAATCCGTACCCATACGCCGCGCTATCCGTGCCGCCTTGCGGGAGCTGTTTACCATCCGGTCGGGCAATTTTCCACTGTTCTAGCCGGGCCGGAGATCCTGGAAGCTCGCCGCCGCGGCGACCTGGTGAGCATCGGCAAGGGCTACGGCTATCACCTCGGCCGCACCATGGCCCCCTGGGCGACCTGGGCCCTGGCCATCTTGAACTCCGAGCCGGGCGAGGTGGAGCCCATGCTCCAGGTGGCGGTCAAGAGTTGGGGCCGCTCGGTTCCTGGTCGCTGGGGAATGACCCACGGCCGAGCCCTCAAGTCAGGCCCCAGTCACGTCCAGGAATGGGAGCTGGAGCCGGTCACAGTCGGCAACCCGCCCCGCCGCGGGCAAATCTTCCACCTGGCCGGGAGCTGGACCGAATACGTTAACGATGAGGAAGCCGACGACAGTTTCCCCGCCGTGCTGGCCTACATCCAGGCGTACTGTCGGCTGGCCCTGAACGCCATGCTTGACAACCTGCCACCTGACGCCCTGGTGAGCTGCAACACCGAGGGGGCCTGGGTCCTACAGAATGCTCTTGTCGAGGTGGGCATGCTGGCCGAAATGGCCATCACCGGCACGATCACCGAGGGCCTGATTATTGACAACGCCATAAAGTGGCTGGGCCACCATACCGCACCCCTGGAAGTCAGAATCAAACAGACCGCGGCCCGGCTCAAGGTCAAGAGCCCGCAACACCACCAGGCCGACGCCCTCCGCCTCTACTCGGGGGTTCCCCGAGTCGCCCTGGAGGTGAAGCCGGACACCTTTCAATTCCTGACCTGGCCCAAGCTCCGGGGGCAGATCGAGCGCGGCGACCCCCGGGGCTACGTCCGGGAGCGGCGCACCGTCAACCTGGCCGGAGTCCCTGTAAGCCGGTGGTCATACGCTGACGGCTACTGTGAGCCAGTGCGTGTCTGCTGGAGCCCGGAATTAGGAAACGTGATCCAACGCCCCGACGCCGCCCTAGAACGCCACCACGGCCCGCTCAGGGCCTCCCAGCACCCCGCGCTAAGGAAAGTCCTCCGGGGGTGAGCTGGCGATGGCGAGTCCTCGCCTACCTCTTCACACTCGGCCTAGTGCCGGTCCTCTTCGCGGCCGCCGTTCACGCCCTGACGTAAGCCCCGCAGGGAAACGAAAAGGGACCGAGGCTCCAGGGCAGAGCTTCAAGTCCCGCCCCAAACCATAGCGTAAAGCGGCACTTGACGACCGAGAAGACGCTTATTGCTCGCGGCCCCCGGCCCAGCCCGGCCCCGACGACCCCCACCGACCACGCGGCGGCGCC
>Ga0134124_10002218_pt1 | contig 15682 bp, 10 predicted proteins | sample KB304_FD_96880 | JGI IMG/M metagenome (GOLD analysis project Ga0134124, IMG submission 96880) | Terrestrial soil microbial communities without Nitrogen fertilizer from Kellogg Biological Station, Michigan, USA - KB3-0-4 | ecosystem: Environmental > Terrestrial > Soil > Unclassified ... | reverse complement strand
CATTCCTTTTCAGTCACGAGATGTCCGTGGAGATGACCTTCATGCAGTAAGCAAGGACACACGGAGTATCCATCATCATCATCATCTTCATCTTCTTCATCTTTGTCGTCATCTTTGTCATCGTCTTCCTCGTCCTCTTCCTCCTCTGGCTCTTGTCGAAGCAAAACGTCGGTGCACACGGAAGGATCATAAGGCCTTGAGTATGAGAATTCTGGATGGCTTCTGCGCATGTCCAAATGGTACGCTTTCTGCCCGCTCGGAGATGAACTTCTGAAGACTTCGTTTGGACGTCGTCGGGATGGGAATCGAGTAGCCCACCTCCATAGTTTTTCATACCCGTGGTTTCATAAAGGCATAAAAATAGGCTTCGGGCGGCGTGCGAGCATCGAGACGTTGTGTGTCAGTAACTTGGGACTACAGGGTATTGCGTCACGAATTACAGGTTCGGCGGCATTGAGGCTTTGCAAAACTAGCCCTACTATCCTCCGACCGCTGTCCCGTGTGGGAATTCGGCCCGCGGGGAGACTCGAATGCGCCCGGATGACTTGATGAAACCGGATTTGATAAGCGAAGTCGTGATGCTGAGCGGTGGAATGCTGACCGTCGGAACGTTAATGCTTCGCGGTCGCTGCCGCCACGCGAGTCGCCTTGCTGCCATGAGCGCAAAGAGACACTGCTGAGGGGAGGGAATCATGTCAATGGAATCTATGCCAACCTCTGGCGGGCCCGACGTTCTGCCCAACCCAATCCCCGAGGCTGACCCGAAGCCTCCCAAGCCTGATCCAACGCCAGAGCCGTCACCAGTTCCGCCCGTACCGGAACCCGCACCGGCATTTTTCGGACTCGCGTCACGCGTGCCTGCGTGCGATTTTCTGGTTCTGCAACCGACCTAGTCAAAGGCAATGGTTCGGTCGGATAGCCCCTTCTTGCTAGATCACCGCTTCTTGGGTAATCCAAACTAGTCGTGTGCTTTGAGAGGACCGGAGCTTCAGTGAGCTACATGGCACGTGGGGAAAAAAGAGAAAATGCGTGAAATCCGGAGTATTCAGGGCTGGTTCTGCGCTGATCGTTCCAAGATCTTCCCGCAATGCGATTCATTTTTTTTCTGATCGGGCACGGCAGGTGCATCCATACATACCCGGGCGGCTATTCCCTGGAGAATTCGCGAGGATTCGGGGACCGCTCCCAGGACGAAATTCCTCTTCACGGATGATTCGAGTCAGCTCTGAGATAGGCGAAAAGAAGAGACTTGCCGCTAGGCTTTTGGCTACCGCCGTCTGGTTCCACCGTGACGAAGACTCCATCAATTTGGGCCAGCGCCTTTGGATCATCGCACTTCAAGATCCAGCGTTTCTTGGCGGCATTGTCCTCGTAGAAGACGCCGAGGTTGACCGCTTGCTCTCGATCTGGCCCTCGTTTCCCCCATGCCTGAAATGTGCCGGCGCGCCTTAGCTCAGTCTGCCGATCCAAATCGTAGGCATAAAAGATCAAAGACTTTCCCTTGGTGTAAAAGACACGACCGAAAGGTATCTGTGTCTGTCCGTCGCGGGCGACATCATGTACCTCGGCAATGTAGAGCTCCCTGGCTCCCATCAATTCCCGGATGTCGCGATCATGGGCGAGAAGCTCATCCTTTTGCTCGAGCGCTACCCCTCGGTCGTCAAGCAGACGGTTCAGATCGTTGACCTTGGCTTCCAGAGCTTTGCTGCGCGCAGCATCTTGGGCTGACTGCTCTGCGAGAGAGTCGAGCCTCCGCTGGAGTGCCTGGGAACTGGACATGGCCGCGTCGAGCCTTTGTGCCAGTTCTGCTCGTTGCTGTATCAGGTCTCTTCTGCTAGTGTCGCCAGCGCGTAGATCACTTTCCAAACGGTCTTTCGCGGTCTCCAACGAATCGATGTCGCCGACCTGCCGGGCCATTTGTTGCCGGATTGTGGCAATCGTTTTGTCACGTTGTTCGACCTGTTCACGGGCAAGCTGACGCTCACGCCCGGCATTGCCTAATTGGCCTTCGAGCGAGGGTCGGTCTTGTGTGCTGCGCTGATGAACCGCGATCTTGGCGATTTCGGTTCCGCGATGTATCCCGGCTCGGTAGGCGTAGAAGCTGAGAGAGGCAAAGATCAGTATTCCTGCGGCATATAGCATCCAGACATGATGCCAAGCTGACTCACTGGAAAAAGGGGAAGGTCGACGGATGGGGGAGACTTCGCTGGTGCTTATGAATTTTTTGGGCTCGCCTCTTTGCTCCCGTTCCAGGCGTTTGAAAAAGGCTTGCTCTGCCTGCCGCTGGTGATCTTCCGACCGATCGGAGCGCGCATCTAGCCTCTTCGAGGCTTCTTCGGCAACCACGAGGACAGGGATTGCCTGGTCAACGACTGATTCATACTGCCTAAGAGTTTCCCGGCAGGACTCGCAAATGGCGAGATGCTCCTGTAGCCTTTCCTGTTCCCCCGCGGTTAGCTGGCCTGAGGTTGAAACGGCGCAGAGCTCTAGGAACTCGTCATGAGGTTCGGTTAGCGACAACGCCCCCACTCCTAAATTGGAAAAGAACCGTCGTCATATTGCTCGCTGGCCGGGCAATTTGCCACCAAAAAGCTCTTTTCTCAGCTTTTCCAGCCCACGGAAATAGTGGTGTTTGACGTTCCCGCGCGATTGACCGAGCTTCGAGGCAATTTCGTCAAATGTATACCCCTCGGCAAAGAAAAGCCGTAGAGTTTCGCGTTGATTTTCCGACAGCGCCGCAAATATCCTCTGCAGACTTCCCTTCGCGCCGAGTCCCTCGATCGAGTCTTCAGGCTTACTCGCTGCGGCCTTGGGATCCTCCAGTCGGCTTGCCACGTCGTCCAGGTCAAGCCCGGTGTAGAAATGGCGGGAAGTCAGGTAACGTCGCCGCGAGATGGCCCGGCGGTAGGCGATTTGAAGAATCCACGACTTGGCCGGCCCTTTGGAGCTGTCAAAGCTCCTGCAGTCCTGGCAAATCAAAAGAAAGACGTCCTGAACCAAATCATCTGCTTCGGGCGGGGCATGCAGAACCCGATTGGCAACGGTATGCACTAACCGAGCGTAGCGGCGGAAGAGAATGGATAGCGCCTCGCTACTACCCATGGAGATTTGCGCCAGAAGACGTTCGTCTGAGGGCTCTGTTTTTGCGGATCGCTGCCTGTCGGTCGCAGTCGTCTTGGTGTCGTCCGTGGATACGGCCATGGCCGGAAGGCGAAAAGTGGCTGAAGCGTCCATGGGTCCTATAGCTCTCTCAAAATGCAAGGCGAGCTCACTTTGGGAGCCTCCGTTCCCCTGTCCTTCTCTGCTGTGCTTTTCAGTGGCATGAAAATCAACATGCGCAAGGGGACTTCGGTCATCAAGTGCAAATCACCGATCACACGCCGGCTGTGATTTACCTTTGCCACGACGAACCCACTCTTTACCTGTCTTGGCCGTGGATTCCGCCAATCAGATTATTGGATACTATACTTTGTGGAAGTATTCATTGATACATCGCACACTCCAGCGTGCAAATGCCTGCTGGGGGAAAATATCGTTCGCCAGAGAAAAGAGCGTTTGCTCAGGCCCTGAACGAACTGCGTCAAGAGCGTCGCCTTACGCAGGAAGCGCTCGCGTTCGAAAGTGGCTATCACCCGAAATACATAAGCCTTTTGGAGCGCGCGCACTACAGCCCTTCTCTCACAACTATCCTGGAACTCGCCGAAGTCCTCCAAGTCTCCGGAGCCGAGATTGTCGGCAGAGTGGAGCGCCTTCTTCCCAAGACTAGAAAGAGACGGCGGGAGACGCGCCCAAATCGTTGACGTTCTTACCGTGAAGTGCATTTGATGTTCCGCCCGGGAAGGACGCCCAACGATGGATAGTATACTTTGTGGAACTATACTCTACAACGATTAATTATCTAGCCGCCTATGAAACGCAAAGGCGGCAATGCCCCACGCAACCCCAATGAACCCATGGTGCGAGCTGCATTTGCGCGTGTGCTGGCTGACGTGCGTGAAAAGGCTGGGTTAACTCAAGAACAGGTCGGAGAGAAGAGCGGTTACGAGGAAAAATATATCGGCGCGCTTGAGAGACGAAAGCACACGCCTACACTGACCGCGGTCATTCAGATCTCAAACGCAATGAACATTTCTCCATTGGAAACTCTTAGACTGGTTCTGGAACTGATGCCCAAGTTTGCACACTTGGAACCGAAGGGCTGACCAGGAACAGCCGTACCGGTTCTGTGATGTCTACTTCAGATTATCGATCTACAAACGAACCTCTGCATGAACACAGTTCTCTAGGACCGGCGCGCGAAGCCTGGACTTGTGTTGAACCTGCATTGCCCGGGCTCGGAGATGGAAGTTGCCGTTGGCGTCGGTCACCGCTTGACTTGTTCCCGAATCGTTCTTGGGCAACGACAGAAACGTTCGGAACCACCTCGTTATTGTCTGTCATCACCACGCCGGAAACAGCCCCCACGGCGCCCGTAGCACGAAGGGTACGAGTGTGCTACTCTGGCGGCCGGGCCGGATTCATGGACAGGGTCACGCGGCCTGCCGGCGATGCACATCCCTGATGGATACCTCAGCCCTTCGACCTGCGCCGTGCTCTATGGCACTGCGATACCGTTCTGGTATGTGGCGTTCGCGCGGGTAAAGCGCCTGCTGAATACGCGCCTGGTGCCGCTGCTGGCGGTGGTCAGCGCATTCTGCTTTGTCATCATGATGTTTAACGTTCCCCTGCCGGGCGGGACTACTGGACACGCGGTGGGAGTAGGGGCCGCGACCGTGGTACTGGGCCCATGGGCCTCCATGCTCGCCGTTTCCATTGCGTTGCTGATCCAAGCGGTTTTCTTCGGCGACGGCGGAATTACCACGTTAGGCGCAAACTGCTTCAACATGGCGATTGTCGGCTCGCTGGCCGCGCATTTCGTCTACCGGGTCATGGCGGGCCGATCAGCGATTACATCCTCGCGCCGGGTACTCGCTGCCGGGCTCGCAGGGTACGCCGCGATCAATGTTGCTGCACTTTTTACCGCCACCGAGTTGGGCATCCAGCCTCTCTTTTTTAAGGACGCGAGCGGGGCTCCTTTGTATGCTCCTTATGCGCTCCACATCGCGATTCCGGCGATGATGCTCGGGCATCTGACGTTTGCCGGATTGGCGGAACTATTTGTGTCGGGCGGAGTAGTCGCGTATCTGCAGCGTACGAATCCGGTGCTGCTAGGCCAGAAGCCGTCAGCCAGGGTTGACGAACCGCGGCCGGTTGCAACCAGTGTCTGGGGGACGACGCGTCCACTCTGGATTCGCCTTGCCTTGCTCATGCTCTTGACGCCTCTGGGAATTTTGGCGGCAGGGACGGCCTGGGGGGAGTGGGGAGCGAAAGAGTTTTCCGATCCGCAGATGCGGCAGCAAATCGCGGCAGCTTCGGGCAACATTGCGCCGCCATCGCAACAGCCGCAGGGGCTGGCCCGGCTTTCTTCTCTATGGAGTGCGCCATTTCCGCAGTACGCGCCTCCATTCGTACACCGCCCCGCTTTTGGCTACGTGATGTCGGCTGTGTTTGGCAGCGGCCTGATTCTTGGTTTCTTCTTGCTGATGGCATGGGTGACGGATCGACGCGGAGGGGGCGCGCCCAGGGCTTCGCCATGAAACCTAACGCCAAAAACTCGCGAGGAGTTGTTGAACGCACCCTTGCCTCTATTGTGGACGCCCTAGAGCATGCTTTCTATGCCGAGGAACTGACAAAGACAAACGGCCTCCTGCAAAGGATCGATCCCCGGGTGAAGATAGTGGCGCTCCTGCCGCTCGTCGTGATCGCGGCCCTGGCGCGCAAGTTGTGGGTCATTGTGGCGCTCTTTGTCGTGGCCGTCGCTGTCGCGACGCTTTCGAATGTCCCCCTGCGCACGCTGGCGAAAAGAGTCTGGTTGGGAGTGCTCACATTCAGCGGGGTGATTTCTCTTCCAGCCTTGTTCCTCACTCCCGGCCGGACGCTCTACACCCTGCCCCTTCTTGGCTGGATCGTCACTGCGCAAGGACTCCGCGCCGCCCTGTATCTCATCATGCGGGCGGAGACGGCTGCGACGTTTTCAGTCTTGCTGGTGCTGTGCACTCCCTGGAGCAACTTACTGAAGGCGCTGCGCGTACTCCGGGTCCCAATCGTGCTGGTGGTGGTCCTGGGCATGACCTATCGCTACATTTTCCTTTTGCTGCGAAGCGCGCACGACATGTTCAGGTCGCGTAAGAGCCGAATGGTAGGCCGGCTCGACGGACGGGAGCAGCGGCGGGCGGCCACGGCCAGTGTGGGAGTGCTAATGTCCAAAACGCTGCAGCTTAGCGGGGATGTCTACCTGGCCATGCGTTCGCGAGGCTTTCAAGGTGAGGTGCATGTGCTCGATGAATTCCGCACCGGCTGGTTCGATTGGATCATGTCAGCAGTGTTCGTTACAGTAGCGGCTCTGGCTTTGTGGTTTGGACGATGAGAGAGCTCCTTCATCAGGAAATTTGAGAACAGAGAGCGACGAGGAAGTGTTGTGACGGTGCCCATTTTCGAGTTGCGCGATGTGACCTACCGCTATCACGAAGTGACGGCGCTGGACGGACTGAATCTCACAATCATGCCGGGCGAAAGAGTTTCCCTGCTGGGAGCGAACGGTTCGGGGAAATCTACTCTGCTCAGTATTCTTGATGGTCTGTGTTTTCCGGAGAAGGGAAGCATTGCCTTCCAGGGTGAGCCTCTGACCGACGACCGCCTTGGTGGAGAAGTTGAGTTCGACTTCCGGCGGAAAGTGGCCTTGGTATTTCAAAACCCTGATGTCCTGTTATTCAACCCAACCGTATTTGACGAAGTCGCTTTTGGACCGCTGCAGATGCAATGGCCCAAGGAGAGAATCCTTCTTCGCGTCAACGAGATGCTCGACCAGATGGAGATCGCGCACTTGAAGGACCGCTCTCCTCATCACCTCTCGACTGGGGAGAAAAAACGGGTCGCCCTGGCTTCGGTGCTGATCCTCGATCCTGACGTTCTGCTGCTGGATGAGCCCACAGCGGCGCTTGATCCCAAGAGCGAGAGCCAGATGATCGATTTTCTGGTAAGTTGCAGCGGTGGCAGGAAGACGGTGGTCACCGCGACTCACGACATCGATCTGGTCGAGGACATCGCGGATACCTGCCATGTGTTTCAGCGGGGACGCATTGTCGCCACGGGCGCGCCGTCAGTAATCTTGAACGATCACGCGCTGCTGCTCAGCACAAATCTCATCCATGCCCATCGCCACGCACACGCTCCCGGCGACCTTCATTCCCATCCTCACCGCCACGGTCACCGACACTAACCCTGTCATCGCGAGCGCAGTTGAAAGCATTCGCTTGCAAAGGGTTCACGCAGTCGAGGACAGAACGCCGTGTCGGTGGCGAAAATTTCTCCTTAAAGGCAGAAGTATGTGGTCGCAAAAGTGGTTTGTCGATTCCGCCAACCGATTTGCAAGCGGTTTGCTCCGCTCAAGATAACAACGCGTCAGTTTGAACGCGCGTTAATCGGCGCCACTCGGCCGCGGAGAGAGCGGCGCGAGCTGGTTCGGATCTATGTGCCTTTTGCTTCCCAGCATCAGGCGGAAGCGATCGAGATAGAGGTAGACAACCGGCGTGGTGAAGAGCGTGAGCGCCTGACTCATGATCAGGCCTCCGACAATCGTGATGCCCAGCGGCCGCCTCAGTTCTGATCCCGTGCCGGTGCCCAAGGCCAGCGGCAATCCGCCCAGCAGAGCTGCCATCGTCGTCATCATGATGGGACGGAAGCGGCGAATGCACGCTTCGTAGATAGATTCTGCGGGACTCTTGCCTGCGCGCTCCGTCTCCAGCGCGAAATCAATCATCATGATTGCGTTCTTTTTTACGATGCCGATCAGCAGAAGGATGCCGATGAGTCCCATCACGTTGAGTTCGCTGTGCGTCAACAGAAGTGCGAGGATCGCGCCCACGCCAGCGGAAGGCAGCGTGGAAAGGATTGTGACGGGATGGATGTAACTCTCGTAAAGCATGCCCAGAACCAGGTACACCGTGACCAGTGCCGCCAGAATCAGAAACGGCTCGCTGGCCAGCGACGTCTGGAAGGCCGCCGCCGTTCCCTGGAAGCTGGCATCGATGGTGGGAGGGAAGTTGATGGCGCGTTGCGCATTGTTGATCGCTTCCGTTGCCTGGCCTAAAGACACGTTGGGCGCCAGATTGAACGACAACGTCACAGCCGGATATTGCCCCTGATGGCTCACCGCCAAAGGCGTATTGGAAGGGCCAAAGTGAGCAAACGCCGCCAACGGGACCGGCGTGCCGCTGTTAGCACGAACATAAATATTCTGCAGCGCGTCGGTGCTGTTGGAAAACTCCGGAGCCACTTCCATGACTACGTGGTATTGGTTCAAGGGCTTGTACATGATCGAAACCTGGCGCTGGCCGAAGGCGTCGTACAAGGCATTGTCAATGTCTGCAGCATTCACTCCCAGCCGCGAGGCGGTGTCCCGGTCGATGATCACGGTAGCTTCCAGGCCTTTGTCCTGCTGGTCGGTATTGACGTCGCGCAGTTCGGGCAGGGAACGCAACTTCTGCAGGAGAAGCGGCGCCCAGTGGTTCAAATCACTCAAGTTTTCGCCTTGCAGCGTGTATTGAAATTGTGCCTGGCTCTGACGTCCACCAATGGTCAGGTCCTGCGCCGATTGCAAGAAGAGCGTTGCGCCCGGTACCACTGCCAGCTTACGGCGCAGCCTGCCAATCACCTGATCGGCGCTGATCTTGCGCTCGGCGAGCGGCTTCAGAGTAACGAACATGCGGCCCTGGTTCGCTGAAGTGTTACCACCGGCAAAGCCGACAATGGTCTGGACCGCCGGGTCTTTCATCACGATGCCGACAAATTGCGTCATCTTCTCTTTCATCGAAGCGAACGAAATGTCCTGGGCGGCCTGAACCGAACCCTGCAGGCGGCCGGTATCCTGTTGCGGGAAGAACCCCTTCGGCACGATGATGTAGAGATAGATGCTCAGCGCCGCTGTCCCAATGGTGATCAACAGGGTCAGAGGCTGGTGGCGCAGGACAACAGTCAGTCCCTTGCTATACAGACTGAGCATGGTATCGAATATCTTTTCACTGAAACGGTAGATGCGACCGTGCTTCTCCCTGTCGGCCGAGCGCAGAAATTTTGCACACATCATCGGGGTGACGGTGAGAGATACCAGCAGCGATACCGCAATGGCGACGCTCAGGGTGACCGCAAACTCCCGGAACAGACGGCCTACGATACCGCCCATCATCAGAATCGGAATGAAGACCGCCACCAGCGACGTGCTCATGGAGAGCACGGTAAACCCAATCTCACGTGCGCCCTGGAAAGCGGCATCTACAGGCCGCACTCCTTCCTCGATGTGGCGAGTGATATTTTCCAGCACCACGATGGCATCGTCGACCACGAAGCCGGTCGAAATGGCCAGAGCCATGAGAGAAAGATTGTCCAGACTGTAGTTCAGCAGATACATCACCCCGAAAGTTCCGATCAACGACAAGGGAACGGCAACGCTGGGGATGAGCGTGGCTCGGAAGGTGCGAAGGAACGCAAAAACCACCAGGATGACCAGTATGACCGACACCAGCAGAGTGAACTCTATGTCCTGGACCGAAGCGCGTACTGTAGTTGTCCGGTCGAGAACCACATTCACATCGATCGCCGGCGAAATGGAAGACCTAAGCAGCGGCAGAGCGGCACGCACCCGATCCACCGTCGCGATGATGTTCGCGCCCGGTTGCCGGAACACGATAATCAAAACGGCGGGCTTGCCTCCAGACAGTCCGATATTGCGGATGTCGGCGACTGAATCGGTTACGGTACCTACGTCCCCGAGACGCACCGGCGCGCCGTTATTGTAGGAAACAATCAAGCGGCGGTACTGGTCGGCGGTAAAGATCTGGTCGTTCGCGTCCAAAGTCCAGGAGTTGACTGGACCATCGAGCGAACCTTTAGGTGCGTTGGCATTGGCGTTGCCCAGGGCGGTGCGGACCGTGTCCAGGCCTACGCCCAGTTTGTTTAGCAACGTAGGATTCAATTCGGCGCGCACCGCCGGTTGAGCGCCGCCGCCCACAAACACTTGTCCGACTCCTTCGATTTGCGCCAGCTTCTGCGAGAGGATCGAGTCGGCGGCGTCATAGATTTGCGGCAACTTGATGATGTCGGAGGTGAGACCCAAAATCATGATTGGCGCATCGGCCGGGTTTACCTTCCGGTACGTGGGATTTCCCGGCAAGTTGGTCGGCAACTGGCTGCGAGCCGCGTTGATCGCGGCCTGCACGTCCCGTCCCGCGGCATCGATATTGCGGCCGAGGTCGAATTGCAGAGTGATTCCGGTCGATCCCAACTGGCTCACAGAAGTCATCTGGTTGATGCCGGCGATGCGGCCAAACTGCCGTTCCAGGGGGGTCGCCACCGCTGAAGCCATGGTCTCTGGACTCGCGCCTGGAAGTCCGGCCCCGACTGAAATCACCGGGAACTCTACCTGCGGCAGCGGCGCCACTGGCAGAAAATTGAAGGCCAGAGCTCCCGCCATAAGCAAGGCCGCGGCCAGCAGCGATGTGCCGATGGGACGCCTGATGAATGGGGCGGAGATATTCATTGTTTAGTCCAAAGACGCTCAGTCCGCCGAGGCCCCACTCGGCTCCTCGATAGGATTGCCAATGTTCAAGTGCGAGAACCGCTGCGCCAGGCGGTCGAACCAGAGATAAACGACCGGTGTGGTGTAGAGCGTAAGCATCTGGCTGACCAGCAGGCCCCCGACAATCGTGATGCCCAAGGGATGGCGCAACTCCGACCCCGTGCCGCTTCCGAGCGCCAGCGGCAGCCCGCCCAGCAGCGCCGCCATCGTGGTCATCATGATGGGACGGAAACGCAGCAGGCAAGCCTGGAAGATCGCTTCCTCCGGCGGTTTGTGTTCAACCCGCTCCGCCTCGAGCGCGAAATCAATCATCATGATGGCATTCTTCTTCACGATGCCGATCAAGAGAATGATGCCGATCAGTGCCACGACGCCCAGATCGTTGCGAGTCAGAAGCAGCGCGAGAATAGCGCCCACACCCGCCGAAGGCAGCGTAGACAGGATAGTCAGCGGATGAATGTAACTCTCGTAAAGCACACCAAGAACGATGTAGACCGTAACGATCGCGGCCAGAATCAGGTAAGGCTCGGAGGAAAGTGAATTCTGAAACGCCGCGGCCGTGCCCTGGAAGCTGGTGTGAATGCTGGGCGGGAGATGAATGTCCTGTTCCGCCCGCTGAATTGCCTGCGTGGCTTCACCCAGCGAAACTCCGGGCGCCAGGTTGAACGACAGTGTGACCACCGGGAACTGTCCCTGGTGATTGACCGCCAGCGCGGTGTTCGAAGTCTGGAAATGGCTGAAGGAAGCGAGCGGGACCTGGCTGCCGGCGTTGGCGTGCACGTAAATGCTTCTGAGCGAATCCGGATTCTGCGAAAACTGGGGATCCACTTCCAGCACCACGTGGTATTGGTTCAACTGGGTGAATATGGTGGAAACCTGGCGCTGCCCGAAGGCGTCGTAAAGGGCGTCATCAATGGCCTGGGGCAGAATGCCTAAGCGCGACGCAGTGTCGCGATCGATTACCAGTTCTGCTTCAAGTCCGCCATTCTGCTGGTCGGTGGCGACGTCGCGCATGGAAGGCAACTTCCGGAGTTCGTCCACCAGTTTGGGCGCCCACAGCGACAACTCCTTCGAGTCGGCATCTTCCATGGAGTACTGATACTGGGTACGGCTCACGCGGTCCTCAACCGTCAAGTCCTGCACCGGCTGCATATACAGAGTGATGTCGTGGACCTTGGCCAGCTCCGGCTGCAGCCTGCGGATAATTTCGGTGGCGGTTGATTTGCGCTGGTCGCGCGGCTTCAGGTTGATCTGGATACGTCCGCTGTTCGGGGTGGAGTTGGTTCCGTCGATTCCGATAAAAGACGATAGACTCTGTACCTCCGGATCTTTGAGAATGACCTGCGCCAGCGCCTGCTGGCTCTTGGACAGCGCGGGGAAGGAAACGTTCTGCGGCCCTTCTGAAATGCCAAGAATCACACCCGTATCCTGCACCGGGAAAAAGCCCTTGGGCACCACAATGTACAGGAACAGGGTCAGCACCAGAGTGCCGGCGGTGACCAGCAAGGTGATGGTCTGGTGCTGCAATACGAACTTCAGAGTGCGCCCGTAAAACTCGATGACCCGGTTGTAGAAATTCTCCGTGGACTTATAAAAACGGCTTTGATGTTTGGGATCATGCCGCTTCAGCAGCTTGGCACACATCATCGGGGTCAGGGTCAGCGACACTACGGCCGAGACCAGAATCGTGACCGCCAGAGTCACGGCGAATTCGCGAAACAACCGTCCCACGATGTCGCCCATGAACAGCAGGGGAATCAGCACTGCGATCAACGAAACCGTCAGAGAAACGATGGTGAAACCAATCTGCCCTGCGCCCTTCAAGGCCGCTTCCAGCGGGGTTTCGCCTTCCTCCAGATAGCGTTCGATGTTTTCGATCATCACGATCGCGTCATCAACCACGAATCCGGTGGAGATGGTCAACGCCATCAGGGTCAGATTGTTCAGACTGTAGCCGAGCAGGTACATCACGCCGAAGGTTCCCACCAGCGAAAGCGGAACGGCAACGCTGGGGATGACGGTGGCGGACAGGTTCCGCAGGAACAGGAAGATCACCATCACCACCAGTCCGACGGTGAGCATCAGTTCAAACTGGACGTCTTTCACCGACGCCCGAATGGTTTCGGTGCGATCGGTCAGCACCTGCACTTTGACCGCAGCGGGCAGCGACGATTGCAGCTGCTTCAAAAGAACTTTCACCCGGTCCGCCACGCTGATGATGTTGCTGCCGGGCTGGCGTTGAATGTTCAGGATCACCGCCGGGGTCGTGTTCATCCAGGCGGCCTGCTTCACATTTTCGGCGCTGTCAACCGCGGTGGCGATATCGGAGAGGCGAACCGGCGCGCCGTCTTTGTAAGCAACGACAATGCTGTTGTATTCCGAACTCGTATTGAGCTGATCATTGGCGCCGATGGTGAAAGACTGGCGCGGGCCATCCAACACGCCCTTGGCTTGGTTGACGTTGGCGGCTGCCAGCGCGGTCCGTATATCTTCCAGACCCAGTCCGTAAGAGGCCAATGCCGTGGGATTGGCCTGGATGCGCACCGCTGGCTTCTGCCCGCCGCTGATCGAAACGAGTCCGACGCCCGGCAGCTGCGCGATTTTCTGGGCCAGCGCCGTGTCCGCCAGGTCTTCCACTTTCGAGAGCGGCAACGTGTCTGAGGTGAGAGCCAGCGTAATGATTGGGGAATCAGCGGGGTTTACCTTGCTGTAGATCGGCGGGTTCGGTAGGTCGCGCGGCAGGTAGGTAGTGGCGGCGTTGATCGCGGCCTGAACCTGCTGTTCCTCGACGTCAATGTTTTCGTTGAGGTTGAATTGAAGGGTAATGATGGAACTGCCGAGAGAGCTGGTCGAAGTCATCTGGCTCAGTCCCGGGACCTGGCCAAACTGCCGCTCCAGCGGCGCGGTGACCGAGGACGCCATGACGTCGGGATCGGCTCCGGGATAAAACGTCACGACTTGGATGGTGGGATAGTCAACTTCTGGAAGCGCGGAGACGGGAAGCTGCGTATAGGCGGCCACGCCGACCAGCAGAAGTCCGACCATTAACAGAGTTGTCGCGACCGGACGAAGAATAAACAGCCGCGACGGGTTCATGGGGCTCCGGTGGGGGCAGACTGCGCAGGCTGCGGCGGCGCGGCCGTAGAGTGGGTATTCTGGTTTGGACCTGCCGCGCTCGCGTGCGGGTCCACTTTGCTCCCGGCTTGCAGCTTGTCTTGTCCGTCCACCACGACTACGTCTCCGGGAGCCACTCCGCTGGTGATTGACGCGACGTTATTTTGAGTGAAGGAAACCGTGACCGGACTGACGGCGACCGTCTTGTCGGGTTTCACCGTAAATACATAGCTTCCCTGCGGGCCGGTCTGCACCGCAACCGACGGAATCACAGTACTTCCCTTGTGCGTTTCGAGCAGCAAGCGAACATTAACGAACTGGTTGGGCCAGAGAGCGTCGTCGGGGTTGTCGAACATCGCTTTCAGCCGTCCAGTGCCCGTGGTCTGGTCAATCTGATTGTCAATCGTCAATAACTTCCCAGTGGCTAACTTCGTCAGATCGTCCCGGCTGTAGGCCTCGACTGGCAGCGTGCTCTGGTGCATGTGCTGGGAGACAGTTTGCAAATTGTCTTCCGGCAGCGTGAAGACGACAGCGATCGGCTGTAGTTGGGTGATGACTAACAAACCAGTGGTGTCGGCGGCGTGCACCATGTTGCCCACATCCACCAGCCTCAGTCCGACACGGCCGCTGAGGGGCGCGGTGATGTGCGAGTAAACGAGATTCAACTTCGCGTTGTCGATTGCTGCCTGGTCGGCGCGGACGGTCCCGTCCAACTGATCTGCTGCAGCCTTCTGGGTGTCCACCTGCTGTTGCGACATCGCTCCCGAGTCGTCCAGCAAACTCTTGAAGCGCTCGTAATTCAGTCGCGCATCCTTAAGTTGTGCCTGATCGCGCGCTAGGCTAGCCTGGGCCTGATCGAGAGCCACCTGGAACGGCCGAGGATCGATGACGGCCAGCAGGTCGCCTTGATTTACGTGCTGGCCCTCTTTGAAATTGACCTGTGCCAGCTGTCCATCCACCCGGCTCTTTACCGTAACCGTGTTGGAGGCGGTCACGCTGCCCAAACCTTTCAGGTATACGGGGACGTCGCGACGCTCGGCGGTCGCGACTGCCACAGGCACCACGATCTGGGTCGAGGCCCGCGCCGTGCCGCTCTTGGAGCCGGAACTGCAGCCGGCCAGAATGACCGCCGCCACCGTCGGGATCACGATAGCAAAAAGCTGTTGGCGAGATGACTTGCTGGTTCGTCGTCGGCGGGGAAGCCCCGCGCCTGGCTCGTGCCAGAGGTCGTCAGTCGGCATGCTCACTCAGTCGCTCCCGAAGTGCCGCTTGGTCCGTTCGCGGCAACAAATCGCTTCCATATTGACTCCAGAAATTATATCTCGGTTGCGACTTATCTTCAGCTTTTACAAGACTTTACATTTCCCGGGCGATCCCGTCAGGCGCCCGGCCTTCGTGCCGATGCTTCGCGCATTCGCGCCCACTTGGAAGCCTGAAATCAGCTGACCGGAGAGCCGGTTTTGGAGCCGATTCGCGCAACCTGCTGATTGGCCGGTGCTAGGCCTTTAGGGGAGAGAACAGTAGGTTTGATAGCTTTAATGTCTGGGGACTGGCCGGTCAATACGGGGAACACTGTAGGCTCAGCGGTAGCCAAGACCTCGTGTCCACGGGCGCGATCTGGATTCGGAAAGGCTCTGTTGCATACTGGTTGCAACTACACTACATGCAACCCTTCCCGCTCGGTGACAAAAGAATGTAAAGGCGGTGGAACGCCGGGCGCACTAGGAGCTTGCGGCCCTGGCGGGCTCGACGCCGACAGGTTTTGAGCGGCGAAGTCGGAGCTTCAGTCTTTGGCTTGCTCGGTGGTGCGGCACTGCGCGCAGTAACCGCCGACTTCAAGCCGGGTGACAACGATGTGGAAGCGGCAATCTCTCTGGATTTGGCCCTTTAGACGAT
>Ga0134124_10002217_pt1 | contig 15684 bp, 10 predicted proteins | sample KB304_FD_96880 | JGI IMG/M metagenome (GOLD analysis project Ga0134124, IMG submission 96880) | Terrestrial soil microbial communities without Nitrogen fertilizer from Kellogg Biological Station, Michigan, USA - KB3-0-4 | ecosystem: Environmental > Terrestrial > Soil > Unclassified ... | reverse complement strand
GTGGAGGTCGCGCGCGGGAGCGCTGCCATCAACGGGCAGCAGTGGGAGGTTATCGACACCCCCGGCATGTACTCGATCCACACCATTACCGAAGAGGAGCGGGTGGCCCGCGAGATCCTGCTGCACGAGACTCCCGACGTGGTGATTCACGTTCTGGATGCCCGCAACCTTGAGAGGATGCTGGCCATGACGATCCAGTTGATCGAGGCCGGTCTGCCGGTGATCCTGGTGGTCAACATCATGGATGAAGCCGAGCGGATGGGGCTCGCCATCGATCTGGAACTGCTGCGGCAGAAGCTCGGCATCCCGGTGATCGGGGCGGCTACCGCCCGCAAGCGCGGCATTGACGAGATCCGTTCGGCAATCGTATCATACCGCTGTCCCTGCGAACAGCAGCGTTTCGAATACAGCCGTTTGCTCGAGCGCGATATCAACGAGGTAGCCGGTCTGATGCAGGGGGAATATATTCTGTCCAACCGGGCACTCGCCCTGTTGCTGCTGCAGCAGGACGAGGAGATCACCGGGCTGGTGCGGGACCGCGAGGGTGAAGGATACAAAGCGCTGGCCGAGCAGGTTCGGGAGATCTCATTCGAGCGCCGCGAATCTTTCCATCTCGACCTGTCGCTGGAGCGCAATAAAATGGTCCGGAATATCGTGACCGGAGTCTTCTCCGCACCGGAAAAGCGGGTGGTAACTTTTGCCGAGCGCCTGTCGCGCCTGGCAGTACAGCCGCTTACCGGCGTGCCGCTGCTGCTGATCGTGCTCTACTTCGGGCTTTACCAGTTCGTCGGCAGCTTCGGAGCCGGAACTCTGGTTGATCTTCTGGAAACTCAGGGTTTCAAGGAGCATTTTAATCCCTGGATAACCGATGTAATCAACGGGATCATCCCCTGGGAGATTATCCGCGAGCTGTTCGTGGGAGAGTACGGCGTCATCACCCTCGGCATACGCTATGCGGTCGGCATCATCCTGCCAATCGTGGCCACCTTTTTCCTCTTCTTTTCGATTCTTGAGGACAGCGGGTATTTCCCTCGCCTGGCGCTACTGGTCGATCGCCTGTTCAAGCATATCGGCCTGACCGGCCGTGCGGTGATCCCTATGGTCCTCGGTTTCGGCTGCGATACCATGGCCACCATGGTAACCCGCACCCTGGAGACCACCCGCGAGAGGATCGTCGCTACCCTGCTGTTGTCCCTGGCCATTCCCTGTTCGGCCCAGTTGGGGGTAATTCTGGCACTGCTTTCCAAATTCCCCGGTGCCCTGGCTGTCTGGGGGCTATGCCTGTTGCTGCTGTTTTTGCTGGTTGGGCTTCTGGCCGCCAAAGTCCTGCCGGGCGAGACTCCCATGTTCTACATGGAGATTCCTCCCATGCGTCTTCCACAGTTGTCCAACGTTTTCACCAAGACCTATACCCGCATGCAGTGGTATTTCATGGAGATCCTGCCGCTGTTTATAATCGCCTCCATTCTGCTTTGGCTGGGCAAGATCACCAATTTTTTCCAGGTGATAGTGGGATGGATGGAGCCGGTCATGGCCTCCATCGGCCTCCCCAAGGAAGCCGCGGTTGCTTTCATCTTCGGCTTCTTCCGCCGCGACTATGGTGCTGCCGGTCTGTACGATCTGCAGACCAAGGGGCTGATGGATGCTCGCCAGTTGACCGTGGCAGCCGTTACCCTGACCCTTTTCATCCCCTGTGTTGCCCAGTTCCTGATTATGAAGAAGGAGAGGGGCTGGAAGGTGGCCGGAGCCATCGGTGCCTTTGTCAGTCTGTTTGCCTTCGGTAGCGGTTATGTGTTGAACAAGGCTTTATTGGTAACGGGACTGCTGACATGATCTGCGGCTTCTGCGGTTACGAATTTGATGAAAACGAGGGGAAGAAGGGGTGTGGTGGCTGTTCCGGCGGTTGCCACAGCATCCACTGTCCGCGCTGCAATTACAAGAACCCGCTGGAGTCCGGTGTGGTCAAAAAACTGAAAACGATCTTCGGAAAGAATATAAGAAATAAGGGAGAAAAGTGATGAAACTATCGGAAAAAGCGGAAGAGATCCTTGAAGCGTTGTGGATTGCGGTGGAAGAGGGCGGGGCGGCATTTCTCGACCCTGAGAAGATGAGCTTTGCTACGGACGACCCGGCCTATCTGGAGCTGACCGGTAATGCCTTGATCGAGATCCGCAAGGGAATGCTCTACTTCCGCCCCGAAGGCCGCGAGGAGGGAAAAATGACCATCCGCCGCCATCGTCTGGCGGAGCGGCTGATGATGGACGTACTCAATATCCGTGGCGATGACGGTGAATTCAAGGCCTGCCAGTTCGAGCACCTGCTCAACGAAGGGGCCGACGTCAAGGTCTGCACCATGCTCAATCACCCCACCACCTGTCCCCACGGCAAGCCGATCCCTCCGGGCGAATGCTGCGCCCAGGCCCGTGCCCAGGGGGACCTGGGGATAGTTCCTCTGACCGAATTCAAGTCGGGACAGGAGGGGGAGATCGCCTACATTCAGACCGAGGACAACAAGAAGATGCAGAAGTTGATGGCCATGGGGGTGTTGCCGGGCAACAAGATCGTTCTGGTGCAGGCCTACCCGTCCTACATTTTCAGGGTCGGGTTCTCGGAATTTGCCATCGACACCAACCTGGCCAAGGAAATATTTGTGCGGAAGTAGGCGGGGAATTAACAACTGTTCAAGGCGCAGCGGCCTTCTGCTGCTGTGTGAATGATGGATCAGTGGGTGAACTTGTACTGCTTGATTTTTCGATACAGCGTGTTCCTGCCGATCCCAAGTGCCCTTGCTGCTTCCGTGATATTCCACTGGTGCAGTTCCAGGGCATTTTTTATGTTCTCAGCCTCCGTTTCCTTCAAACCACGTTGGGCAATCGATGATGCTCCGCTTGCCCGCAAAATTGAGAGCGCGGCTGTCTCGATGCCTCGGAGCGCGTTAAGCAGTCGATCAAGCTCCGTGTGGGAGAGCTTCTCAAGTATGGTGGTGCCTTGCAACCGCTCCTTGAAAAGCTCGCTGGCCAGCAGGAACTCCGAAGCCCCGAAAAAGCCCGGTTTCGAAGCGGCCTCCGATGAAGCGTCGGCAGTCAGGAACCGGTTGTTCAGGTGGCCGGGGAGAATTGTGTCGTCGGGGCACATCACCACGGCCCGCCGCATGACATTGGCCAGTTCGCGTATGTTGCCCGGCCAGCTGTACTGCTGCAGCAGTGTCAAAACTCCCGGCGAGAGCCGCACCCCGGGATTGAACAGATGGGCAAAGTGCTCCGCCATCATGGGGATGTCCTCGCTGCGCAGCTGCAGCGGAGGAATCTCCAGGCGAACCACGTTGAGGCGGTAGAACAGGTCTTCGCGGAAGGTCTTCTCGCGGATGGCTTCTTCCAGATCGACATTGGTTGCGGCAATCACCCTCACATCTGTCTTGATCGGCCGTTCGCCGCCGACCCGCATGAACTCGCCGGTTTCCAGCACCCGCAGCAGCTTAACCTGGATCATTGGACTGGCATCGCCGATTTCGTCGAGCAGCAGGGTGCCATGGTTGGCAAGCTCAAAAATACCGCGGCGGGTCTGGTTGGCACCGGTAAAGGCACCCCGCTCGTGGCCGAACAGTTCGCTCTCCAGTAGGTTTTCCGGCAGGGCACCGCAGTTAACCGGTATGAATGCCGCCTCCGCCCGGTTTGACGCGGCATGGATGAAACGGGCCAGCACCTCCTTGCCGGTGCCGGTTTTCCCCTGGATCAGCACGTTGATATTTTTGCCTGCCACTTTGTAGGCCAGCGACACCAGGCGCCGCATTAGCGGCGAGTTGCCGACCTGGAAGCCGACAGCACCGGCGATTTCGGCCCACTCTTCTCTGCCCTGCCCACCCTGCCGCTCCGGATCTCCCTGGACAACAGCCTTGGCGATCAGCGCCTCTATTTCACCTATGTCGTCAAACGGCTTCTCCAGGTATTCATACGCACCTTGCTGCATGGCGCTAACCGCCGTTTTAACGGTGCTGTAGCCGGTCATGATGATGACCTCGCAGGCCGGCTGCCTGGCCTTGATCGCCTGCAGCAGAGTCAGACCATCGGTGTCCGGCAGCTTCAAATCCACCATGGCAACGCTGAAGCGGGTCTCAGCCAGCGCACGCAGCGCATCTTGCTCATTGGTGGCCGTAGTCACCTCATACCCCTTTTTTGTCAGCAACCGGCGGAAAAAGCTGCAAACATCTTCTTCGTCATCGATGATCAATATCTGAATATGTGACATTGTTCCCTTCTTTCCCGAAGCGTCATGGCTGGTCAATCGGCAGGACCAGGGAGAAGGTGCTCCCCTGACCCGGAGTACTTATTACTTCGATGGTACCGTTGTGGGACTCGGCGATGCCAAGGCTGACCGAGAGCCCGAGACCGGTCCCCTTGGTGGCTTCCTTGCTGGTGTAGAACGGCGTAAAGATTTTGGCCAGGTTTTCCGGGGGAATGCCGATGCCGTTGTCTGTGACACTCAACACCACCCACCTCTGCCCGTTTTTTACTTGCACTGTTGTTGCCACTTCGATGACCTTATCCTGCCGCTCCATTTCTGTCAGGGCGTCCCGGGCATTGATAAGGAAATTTGTCAGCACCTGCTGGATCTGGGGTCCATTGACTGTCAAGCGAGGGAGGTCCGGCGCCAGTCGCTCCACGATCGAGATCTGGCTGCGGTTGATCTGGTACTTGATCATCCCCAGCACCAGTCGCGCCTCGGCATTCAGGTCAATTTCCGTTGCCGGTTGCTGGTCCTGCCGGGAAAAAGTCAGCAGATTCTGGATGATCCGCTTGCAGCGCAGCCCTGAATTGACGATGTCGTTCAGATCTCCGGCCTGCTCCGACTGGCCGGCCTCCTGCAGTTCCCTGGCCACCAGCTGAGCCGTGCCGATGATCACGGTCATCGGGCTGTTCAGCTCATGGGCCACTCCGGCGGCCATCTCGCCCAAGGCTGCCAGTTTGGCCGTCTGAACCAGCTGCCCCTCCATTTTGATTTTCTCTGTGACATCCTTCAGAATAATCGTCACTGCAGACAGTTTATTCTCCTCGGTCATCACCGGATAATAGGAAAGATCGAGCACCAGACCCGACTCCGTCTGCCAGCGCTGGTACACCGGCTGACCGCTCTTTTGCACCTCCTGAATCGGGCAGTTCGGACAGGGTTCCGTGCGGCCATGCAATTTGGCAAAACATTTCCTGCCGAGCATCTGATCCCAGAAAACCTGCATCTCCGCAGGGAGACGGCCGTTGTGGAGCAGAACATTGTAGTCGGTGTCAACCAGCAGGATCGGATCGGTCACCGCCATGAAAGTCGACTCCCACTCCTCCTTGGCCCGTGAGACCTGCTTGTACAGACGGGCATTCTGGATGCTGATGGACAGCTGGTCGGTCAGATGCTGTACAAAACTCAAGTCGGATTCGTCGTAGGAACCGTTCTCGACGCTGCCGACAATCAGGGCGCCGATGACTTCATTCCGTTTGAACATGGGGGCTATTGCCAGCGTCCGGAGCGGCCCGGGATAGGCCGGGTTGATCCGGATATGGCTTAGCTCCTCCGGCGGCAGATTGAAAATGCCGGCCCGCTTCTTCTGGATGACATCGATGGAGGGGGAGTGAGCGGGAAAATTGTCGATCTGGCAGAAATCGCGGGGCATCAGCGCCTTGAGGACCAGGCCGTCGCTCTTCACCGCCACCAGGCCGAGAAAATCGCAGGGGAGAGTCTGGGGTAGATTGGAGAAAGCCCGTTCGATAATATCGTCAACCGACATGTCGATATTGATGTCCCGGGACAGCTGATGCAGGATTTCCAGGCGGCTGTTCTGCTTCAGTACCTCCTGGTTCCGCTTTTTCAGCTCCACATAGTAGTTGAGCTTGGACGAATCAACTCCGGTCAGTTGTTCCAGCAATTTTTCCCTGTCATTCACGGCATTATCCTCACAGACTCGGCTTACATGCATTTCCTGAAAATAACTGAAATATCCTCCCGGGTGGCCGGGCGCGGGTTGGTCACCAGGCAAGCGTCCTTCAACGCATTTTCACTCAGCAGCGGGATGAATTTCTCGGACAGTCCGAGCTCGCCAAGTCCTTTTGCCAGGCCGATGTCGGCGATCAGTCTCCGCACCGCAACCACTGCTTTTTCAGCAGCAGTCATCGCTGACAGCCCGGCCACATTCTCCCCCATCGCCTCGGCAATATCACGGAACCGTTCAGGACAAGCGATCAGGTTGAACTCCATCACATGGGGGAGAATCGCGGCGTTAGTCTCGCCGTGATGCTGGTCGATGAGGCCGTCCACTTGATGGGTCATTGCATGAGTAGCGCCGAGAATGGCATTGGAAAACGCCAGCCCGGCGGTCAGACTCGCCATGGCCATGTTTGTGTTCGCCTCCATGTCCTGTCGGACGGCCACGGCCCGCCGCAGGTTGCGGGAAGCCAGCTGGATCGCCTTCAAGGCGTGAATGTCGGTCAGCGGGGTCGCGGCCAGGGATACATACGACTCGATGCCGTGGGTAAACGCGTCCAGCCCGGTGGCGGCGGCCAGCTTGGCGTCCATGGTCTGCACCAGTTCCGGATCGACGATCGCGATGTCGGGCACCAGTGACTTGGAGATGATCGACATTTTCAGCTTCCTGGCCGTATCTACGATGATGGCGAACTGGCTCACCTCCGATCCTGCCCCGGCTGTGCTCGGGGCGATCACCATCGGCGGCAGTGGGCGGCTTATCTTGTTGATTCCTTCGTAATCCTGCAGAACTCCGCCATTGGTGGCCAGGATGGCGATGGCCTTGGCCACGTCGGTGGGGCTTCCTCCCCCCACGGCCACGATGCCGTCACACCCTGACTCCCTGTAGCGCCGCGCCCCTTCCGTTACCTCGATATCTTTCGGATTTGTGGTCAGTGAGGAAAAAATCTCCGTCTCGATACCGGCGGCCTGCAGGTAATGCACGGCCAGATCGACCCAGCCTGCGTTGATCACACCCGCATCGCTGACCAAAAACACCTTTGAGGCGCCGATACGGATGACGCTTTCACCGAGCTGGCTCAAGGAACCTCTGCCAAAGATTATCTCCGGGGCGACAAATTTACTGATGTTCATGGTGACTCCTTATGGGCCTGCCGACTCCGGCCAGTGGCGCTGTATTCGTGTATACACTGCAATTCCCGTGCACAAGTTACGATAAGTGCCGCCAGGGGCAAATTCATGAAACCAATGTGCCGCCCCTGTGTCATTTTGGAACAGTCCCTACTGTTCCATTTTAGAACTTAGTGCGTCTAAATGGAACAGTTTCATTGCTCCAACGTATGAATAAACTTGTGAACTGATCGGACTGACTGAAGGGATAAGGAGGATAAAAACAGGGAGGTTGTGCTTTTTTCACCAGACTCATTTTATGAAATTTTGTTTGTTGCATCTGGAAATAAAAAGGGTACAGTTATCAAACAAACGTTTGATCTACTAACTATTTGCCGGTAATTTCAGACTGGGACAGAAGGTAAAAGAGGATTTGGGGCAGCCAGGAGTGCGCCATGAAAAGCCATCTAAACACGCAGAGGTGTCAGGCACGGTGCCGAACTTCCCGGCATCTATATGTGTATCTCTGGCATCCCCCGCCATGAAGACGATGCAGGGCGTCAACATATGCAAACGCCAGCAAAATTCAACAGGAAAGGAGATAGTTGCCATGTCTACGCAAACCAACACGACAGTACGGATGTTCGGAGCGCTGCACACTTTCAGGAGAAACCGGGGACTGCAATCGACGACCGAGGTGCATATCCCCCCCAGCGGATGTGCGGCCAGCGATCTGGCAGCTAACCTCGACCTGCCGTTGGAAAAGATCGAGGGTGTATTTGTCAACCATAGAGCTCATGGCCTTATCACACCATCAAGGCCGGAGACCGGGTCGCCTTTATCCCGACTGGTGTTCCCGGGCCGGAAAGAGTCCTGCTCGGAATTTACAAGGCTGAAAAGCGGTCCTGACACAACAGATTCTTTTTCAGATTATATTGCTATTGGTGCGTTTCAGCGACAGCATGGGCTTGTATTACGTTCACAATAGCCGGTCGATCGCCTCGAAATCGATAACCTTCTCTGCCAGTGAACAGATAAGGTCGATCTTTTCGTCGTCCTCAGGGCTGATCTTGGAGATGTGACCGGTAACGGCAGAATAGGTCTCGGCTGTTGTTGAATCGATGACCCGGATATACGGGATACCGCTGTTGTCCAGGATCTGCTGGGTAATGGCTGATACCGGTGCACCTCCGGGAATGACAAGCCCGGCGATCTTCCTTTGGTATGCGGGGATGTGATAGAGCGACGAGAGCGTGACGATAAGCTCGTCACGCGAACTGTTGGTTATCAGCAGGGTCGAGTCGTCCAGGCGATCAATCACCTTCTGCGATGAGGCAGCACCGAGCTGGATGTTGTGAGCGATCCGGTTGCGCTCCGCCGGATCGCCATTGAGCGTCTGCCTGAGGAGCCGGGCGATGTGAGCCAGGGTTGGGTTGGCGAGGACCGGCGAGTAGTCGAAGGCCGCAGCGACCGGGAGTCCCAGGGGGGTGAAGGCATTGGTCAGATACCTTAGTGACTCGTCCCGTTTTTCCGGCAACAACCGGTTGACCAGCAGCAGCTTGACCGCGCTTCCCTCCGCACGGTAGAGCGGCAGATTCAACAGGACCGAATCGATCACGCTGCCGATGCCGCCGCCGCTGACCATTGCGACCGGTGCGGCGCACAGGGCGGCCACCCTGCCGTTGCTGAGTCCCACCACCGAGCCGACCCCGCCGTGTCCGGCGCCTTCAATAACCAGAAAATCATACCTGCGTTCCATCTCCCGACAGGCGTTGACAAGCTTTTCTTCCAGACCGGCGGTCGTCAAACCTCCGTCCAGAAAGCGTTTCGTCGAGCCCCGGCCAAGCACCACCGGCGACATCAGATGGATGTCCTCTTCCAGGCCGAAGACCCGGGCCATCAGGGCTGCGTCCTTGTCAACCACGCAGCCGTTGAATTCCTGGCATTTGGGGCCGACCGCCTTGATGAAGCCGACCCGCTTGTATTTCTGGCGCGCCAGATGTACGAGGGAGAGGCTGATGGTGGTTTTACCGGTGTTCTGCCCGGTTGCAGCGATGAAGATTTTTTTGCACATGCGTTGAGGCGCCCCCAATAACTATGAAATATTACTCGTCGCCGTTCAGGTAACCGTTAATCGCGGCGGCAGCCTGCTTGCCGTCACCCATGGCGAGAATTACCGTGGCGCCGCCGCGCACTATGTCACCACCGGCAAAGGCTCCGGGGATGCTGGTGGCGCCGTTGTCATCGACCGCGATGTTTCCCCACTTGTTGAGCTTCAGGCCGGGGGCGGTGGCGGTCAGGAGCGGATTGGCCCCGGTGCCTGCCGCATTTACCACAACATCGACCGCTATATCGTGTTCCGATCCTGGAACCGGAACCGGCTTGCGCCGCCCGGAGTCGTCCGGCGGTCCCAGCTCCATCCTCTGGCACCTGAGCGTGGCCGCCCATCTCGCCTCGTTGCCGAGAATCTCCAGAGGAGCTGTCAGCATGACGAACTCGACCCCCTCCTCCTTGGCATGCTTGATCTCCTCCACCCGCGCTGGCATCTCGGCCTCGCTGCGGCGATAGACGATCATCGCCCGTTCAGCACCAAGACGACGGGCAGTACGGACACAGTCCATGGCGGTATTGCCGCCACCGATGACAGCCACCCTCAGCCCGGCGATGATCGGCGTGGAGGAATCGGGGTTGCGCCCCGCCTCCATCAGGTTGACCCTGGTAAGCAGTTCATTGGCTGAATAGACACCCTTCAGGTTTTCTCCGGGAATATTGAGCATGGTCGGCAGTCCGGCGCCATTGGCGATAAAGACAGCATTGAATTCGCTCGAGAGCTGGTCCAGCGTCATGGTCTTGCCGATGATCACGTTGCACTCGATGACAACCCCCAGATCAAGAAGCCGCGCCACCTCGGTGTCGATTATATCCTTGGGGAGGCGAAATTCCGGGATGCCGTAGCGCAGCACGCCGCCCGTGTCATGAAGCGCCTCGAAGATCGTGACGCCGTGACCCTGGCGGGCCAGTTCACCGGCGGCGGTCAGGCCGGCCGGCCCGCAGCCGACAATGGCAACGCGTTTGCCGCTGGCGGGTGGAATCTTCTCCTTGGGGAGTTTTGCCGCGTTGGCCATGGCCCAGTCGGCCACAAACCGCTCCAGATAACCAATGGCGACCGCATCCCCTTTCACGCCGCAAACGCACCTTGCTTCGCATTGGGTTTCCTGGGGGCAGACCCGGCCACAGACCGCTGGCAGTGCGTTGTCTCCCTGCAGAATCCGGGCGGCCGCGGGGAGGTCTTCGGCGGCCAGGGCGGCGATAAAATCAGGGATGGATACCCCTACCGGGCACCCTTCCACGCAGGGACGGTGCTTGCACTGGATACAACGCTGTGCCTCCAGGACCGCCTGTTCGTAGTCGAGCCCCAGATTGACCTCCTCGAAGTTGCGGCTCCTCTCCTCCGGATCACGTTCAGGCATGTGGACCCGGGGGATGGCCAGGCGCTCCTTGACGCTGAGTCCGGCAAGAGGTGCCTCCAGGGTCAGGCGACATTCGGTGGCGGCATGGCGGGCCTGTTCCTCGAAGTCACGGTAGGTCGTGAGACGGTCGGAAAGACCGTCGAAATCGACCTGATGACCGTCGAACTCGGGACCGTCCACACAGGCAAATTTTGCGACCCCGCCGACCACGACCCGGCAGCCTCCGCACATGCCGGTGCCGTCGATCATGACCGGATTGAGGCTGACAACCGTCTCGATGCCATGGGGCCTGGTCAACTCGGACACCGCCCGCATCATCGGCACCGGTCCGACCGCCAGCACCACGCGCGGAGTAGTATCAGGGTCGGCAATCAGGTCGGTCAACGCGGCGGTAACAAACCCCTTGCGTCCGACGCTGCCGTCCTCGGTTGTTATGAGAACTGTTTCGGAAAGAGCCGCCAGTTCATCGGCCAGGATAATATACTGGCTGGAACGACCGCCGATGATGGTAGTCACCTGATTGCCGGCAGCAGCGAGCGCCTTGACCAGCGGAAAGAGGACTGCGGTGCCGACCCCGCCGCCGACGCAGGCCACCCGCCCCCAGTTTTCAATGTGGGTCGCCTGCCCCAACGGACCGGCGACGTCACGGATGGATCCTCCCTGCGGGATGGCAACGATTTTGCGGGTAGAGGCGCCAATCGCCTGGATAAAGAGAGTGATGGTGCCTGTGGCCGGATCAGCATCTCCGATAGTAAGAGGGATACGCTCATCGCCGCGGTCGGCACGGACGATGACAAACTGCCCCGCCCTGCGGGCCAGGGCCACCCGCGGTGCCTTTACCACCATGCGGTGGAGGTTGGGAGCCAGAATATCGTTGCTGATTACTTCATACATGTGGTCGGTACCTCTCTTTTGTTTTGAAAATATCGGTATTAATCGAGACAGCGGAAAACTCCGGAACTCCAAAGACAGCTGCCGCACGGTTCGGAATTGGCATAACAGTCCTGTTCAAATGTTTCGTTCTGGACCAGATCGCAGGGGGAACAGTTACAGCCGGCACAGACAGGATAATTGTGATTCAGCACATTTTCCCGGTAGGTGCGAAACTGCCTGCTGTTCCAGATATCCAGCACTCTGCGGTCAACAACATTGCCGAACACCTTCGGCTGCACCGGATGCTGCCAGCTGTTGGCAAAAGAACGGCACGAATGCCAGAGTTGATAACAGGGATGCATGCCGCCATCTCGGGAAATGAACGCCGCCCCCTGGTCGATGAAACTGCAACTGCGACTTCCCCGCGGAACTATTTCGGGGAGGCGCAGATCCAGTCCGGTTTGCCGGGCAACCTCGCTGGCGCTCTCAAAGGCGCCATCGACCGCTTCAATCCTCGAATAGTCCATGGCAAAGAGCCGCTTCAGATCAAGGGGAATGCCCCGGTTCTGGGCATCGGCCTTCATCGTATCGACAAAATTCAGGATCCTCTGTTCCTCAGGACTCTTCCGGTATTTCCAGAGGAGTTCGAAATACCGCTCCATCTTCACTCCGGCCAGATCAGCCTTGCATTTCCAGACATGGTACAGGGAGAGCGCTTCATCAGTACAGGTGTCATAGGCGCACTGGCCGAGATGCTGTTCATCGTAGGGGTGGAGGTGCGAGACGATGGCAAAATTAACCCCCCGCGCGGCAGCCCACTGGAGCGCTGCCGGCAGTTCCTCCAGGTTGTCACCCATGACTACGTATTCCACGCCGATCTGCAGATCCGGCCTGGAACAGATATCTTTGGCTGCGGTGATCGCCGAGAGGGCGTGTTCAAGATCGAGCAGTTGCCCCCCCGCGCGGATGGCGCTGAAGGTCGAGGGTGAGACGCCATCCATCGACAGGCAAATTTTGTCAAGGCCGGCAGCGGCGAGAGAAATGGCGCGCAGGTTGTTAAGAAGAAGTCCGTTGCTTTGGAAGCCGATCCACCCTTGCCCCGGCATCGATTGTCTGGCCTGGGCGATGAATCGTTCCAGGTGCGGGTTGAGCAGCGGTTCGCCGATCCCGTTCAGCACCAGCGCCTCGAGGTGGGGAAACGCCTCTTTCAGGGCATCGAAGGTGGCCGGCTCCAGATCACCGTCGGCGCCTGAACCGCTCCGGTTCTGTTTCGGACACATGACGCAGTTCAGGTTGCAGCGGCTGGTTGTCTCGACGAACAGCTTCGACGGGTAATCCCGTAATGCGGGTACGGTATTTATCTCTTCACTGCTGAGCACTGCACATGAACTGGTCGGCATTGATTCCCCTTTAAAAGTGTTCACAAATAGTGGCTGACTTTGACTGAAACGCACCCCACCTGATAAGCCGCGATTTTCGATGCCAGAGTGCGGTTTCCGGAGGGAATCCGCGGAGGCGTAGCAGCGCTACGCCGCAAACTTTCGCTGAGCGAAAGTTGACAGCATCGGGCTGCCCGAAGGGCGAGGCCATCGGCCGAGTCACAAGGAATTTCCGAACTGAAACCGCGCTATGGCGCGAAAAGCGTGGCTTACCTAAGACCCTCGGCAACTACCTCGGCGATATCCTTAACCCTGACTTCATTTGCTCCCTCATCTTTAAAAGCGTCGGCGAACATGGTCATGCAGTAGGGGCAGGAAACGCAAACCGTATCAGGTTTTGCACTGAGGGCCTCCCTGGCCCGTTCCCGGTTGATTCTTGTCCCGCTCTGCTCCTCCAGCCACATTCGGCCGCCACCGGCTCCGCAGCAGAAGGAGCTGTTCATATTGCGGGCAAATTCTTCCGGAGCCTGGCCGGTGGCCTCGTTAACTACCTCGCGCGGGGCCTGGTAGATATCGTTGTGCCGCCCCAGGTAGCAGGAATCGTGGTACATGATCGTGCCAAGTCCGGTGACCTCCCTGTTCAGCTTCAGTTTCCCTTCCTTCAACAGCCGGTTGATAAATTCGGAGTGATGGATGACTTCCAGCTCCAGACCATACTGACGATAATCGTTCCTGAGCGTCGAGAAGCAGTGGGGACATTGGGTGATAACCCTGGTCACGCCACGCTCGCGGAACACCTGGACATTTTCCGTGGCGATGCGGTCAAAGGCAAACTCGTTGCCCAGCCGGCGCAGACTGTCACCGCAACATTTTTCATCGCGCCCCAGGATTCCCCAGGAGACTCCGGCGGCGTCGAGAATAGAAGCCAGCGCCACGGTGACCTGCTTGTTGCGGGAGTCGAAGGCCCCGGCGCAGCCGACATAGAAGAGATATTCGGTTTTGCCCGCCTCGAACTGCTTCACCTCCAGCTGGGCACTCCATTTGCTCCGTTCCGAGGGTGCGATACCCCACGGGTTGCTGCGACCCTCGATATTCTCGAACAGACTTAAGAGCTCGACGGGGAAATGCGCCTCCATTTCCACCAGATGGCGCCTCATTTTGACGATCTTCGGCATCTGCTCGATAAGGACCGGACACGCCTCCATGCAGGCGCCGCAGGTGGTGCAGGACCAGATGGCCTCCTCGCTGTTTGCTCCCTCCCCGGTTTCGCCGATGAGCGGAATCTGCGGCCTCTCCCCCTTTTTCAAAAGCGGGGCGTTGGCCAGGAGGTTGGCCTTGATGGCATGCACGACCTGGCGTGGATTGAGCGGTTTGCCGGTCGCGGCGGCCGGACAGGCCGTCTGACAGCGGCCGCATTCGGTGCAGGAGAAGGAGTCCAGCAGGTCCTTCCAGGTGAAGTCGTCCACACCCCCGACCCCGAAGCGTTGCCCCTCGGTAAAATCTTCACGGGGCTGGGTGTTGGGTTTTTCCACCGCCCGAAAGAAGCAGTTGGGGATGGCGGTCAGGATATGCATATGCTTGCTGTAGGGGAGGTAATTCATGAACGCGAGCAGCACGGCGGCATGGATCCACCAGGAAAACGCGGCGATATTGTGCAGTGCAGCAGGATCAAAGGAGGAAAACCGAACGGCAAGATACCGGGAGACCGGCATATAACCGGCGGCGGTTTCCATCCCCAGGGAGATCTCGGCGCCGTGCATCCCGAAGAAGGCAAGCATCAGCAGGGCAATCATTCCGAGAATGGCAAAGGCCTCGCCGGTTCGTGCCCCCGCATAGGGAGGATTTACGATGCGCCGCACTACGGCGATGCCGACGGCGAGCAGAGCGAGGAGTGACACCATGTCGAATAGAAAGGATAATATCCAGTACATTGCCGGAGGCAGCAGGGAGAGGCTGGCACCGGGGAATATGCCGTGGATGAGGAACTCTCCGTTGGCAAGGGCAAGGATCAGGAACGCCCAGAAGATGACGGCATGATTGAATCCAAACGGCCGGTCCAGTACCTTCTTCTGGGCGAAGGCGTAACGCAGGACGGCGCCGATGCGGGCGCCGGGATTACTGAAGCGATCATGCTCAGTGCCAAGGGCGATCAGGCTCAGACGCCGGTAGCAGCTCCAGGTGAACAGGAGCAGAGAAGCTGTCAAAAGTGGTGCGAAAACGGTCTGATCTGATATCATTGTTAAACCTCAAGTTGATTTATTGACATCGCTATTATCGTTGAGCCTTTAACTCCCTGATCTGCGCGGTCAGCTCCGGCACTATCTGAAACAGGTCGCCGACAATGCCGTAGGTGGCTACCTCGAAGATCGGAGCTTCCCTGTCGCGGTTGATGGCGATGATCACGTCGGAGTCCTGCATCCCTACCAAGTGCTGTATTGCTCCAGAGATACCGCAGGCGATGTAAATTTTGGGACGTACGGTCTTACCGGTCTGGCCCACCTGCCGCTCCTGAGGAAGCCATCCAGCGTCAACGGCGCTGCGCGAACCGCCGACCATGCCCCCCAGTTCATCGGCCAGTTCCCGGAGCAGGCCGAAGTTCTCCTTTGTCATCAGGCCGCGGCCGCCGGAAACGACAAACTCTGCCCCGGCTATATCGACGTCATCCTTGCCCTTCTTGTCCCGGATGATCTCAAGAACCTTGGTAAAGACATACCTCTCGTCGGGGGCAAAACTATTGCGGATAATCTCTCCTGTGCCGTCTCCCGTCTTTTCCGGAAGCGGCATCACCTGAGGGCGTACCGTAGCCATCTGGGGGCGTAAGCGAGCACACATGATCGTGGCCATGATGTTGCCGCCAAAGGCGGGCCGGGTCTGCATCAGGTTGCGTT
>Ga0134124_10002213_pt1 | contig 15692 bp, 20 predicted proteins | sample KB304_FD_96880 | JGI IMG/M metagenome (GOLD analysis project Ga0134124, IMG submission 96880) | Terrestrial soil microbial communities without Nitrogen fertilizer from Kellogg Biological Station, Michigan, USA - KB3-0-4 | ecosystem: Environmental > Terrestrial > Soil > Unclassified ... | reverse complement strand
GGTGGTCGAACCACTTGCGCAGCTGCGTGCTCGGGGCCACCTCCTTCATCCAGGCATCGGCGGCAAGCGACTCCTTCTTCATGCCTCGCGGCCAGAGGCGCTCCACGAGGATTCGGCGCCCATCGGAGCGCTCGGGCGCATCGTAGGTGCGCTTGATCCGAATCACGCCACCGGTTCTCCGCGGCATGGACGTTGTCGCCGAGATCAATGCGAGTGAGATAAGCCCGGCGCTTCCTTTTCTACGCGGCCGGGCGCGAGCGTTTCGCCCGCGTCGTACAAGCGCTCGACATAGTGCGTGTACTCGACGTAAGAGCTGGCGAAGGCGCGCCCGGCGGCGACGTCATCCGGGTTGTACTTCTGCTTGCTCATCATGCCCTTGAAGTGGCGGTGCAGCCCCTGCTCCATGCGCTCGGCAATGAGCTTCGCCACGCCCTCCGGCTTCCCGGTCTCGAGCGACCTGTCTGCGGCTGCTATGGGCGGCGCGATCTGTCCGGCCGGCTTCAGCCCGGTGTAGCCGGCGCCTTCGCCGGCACGGTGCAGGCGCACCAAAGTCTCGAAGAAATACATGTCCGCCAGCTCCCTCGCCTGGGCGCCGGCCTTGCGCACCGCCAGTGTTTTCTGGAAATGGTTGCGGATTTCCGCTTCGTCGCGTTGCTGCACCCAGATGAGCACCAGATTGACGTTGCCGGTGTCGAGCGCCTTGCGTGCGGCGCCCACCACGGGCCCGTCGAGCGTATCGCAATGGGCGCAGGCCGACTCTGCCCATCCCAGAGCCAGCGCGGCCAGCATCGCTGCCATGACTCCGGTGCCAAGAAAGCGCGAGGCAAACGAATACGGGCCCTTAAACAGCCCGTTTCCGAAATCGACCTGCCCCTTGCCTTCCTTGAGGCTTCCGTCCCAGCGTGCGTGCGCTTTGCGCGTTGGCATCGCAGCTCCTTTGCCGAACGTCGAACAGTCTAGTCACTCACGCACCGTCAATCTGTCCGTTGCCGCACATTTCGCCTCGCCTGGAAGGCGCCGGCCTTTATGTGGCGCAGCGCGGAAACGAAAGCCCCGCGCCCGGCATCTAATTGGGCAGATGCAAGAAGCGCGACATGAAAAAACTCCTCGCCATCTTGAGTCTGGCTGCAAGCCTCGCCGCCTGCGCCACTTCTCACGCGCAGCACGCGTTCGACTTCAACGAACTGAACGGGCAGCCTGGCGTTGAGCTTGGAACCGTCCAGAGCGTGGACGTCGTGCAGATGGAGCGCGATATCCACGCCTTTGACGAACGCGCCCTCGAGCTCAGGATCCAACCAGATCTGGCGGAACGGCTCGTCATTCGCTTGGACGCGGGGAATGTCGTCATCGTCACGGTGACGGGCGCGCAGCGCTTCGAAACCGGGGAGCGGGTGCGGGTCGTGTCGCAGACGCATAGCCCCTACGGCCCGCGAGTCGAGCATGAGTAGTGGCAGGTAGACCTTAATCGAAAGGAATCATCATGAAACGCATCATCGCCGCAGCCGCATTCGCCGTCCTGGCCGTCCCGGTCTTTGCCTTCGCCGCGGACCGCGGCGCGCCCTACGAGCAGAACCTGATCGACCGCAAAGTGCCCGACGTCCGCAACCCCGTAGTGGCCGAGCAGCCGAGCGCGAGCGCCGGCGCGACAAGCAAGGGTAGCAGCGGCTTGGCAACCGGAGCGTGGGTGAACGACTGGAACTTCATCGCCCCGCCGATGTAAGACCGGCGTGCAGGAGACCAGCGGGTGCCGGCCTCCTGCTACCGCCCATCTTTCGTTCTATAGCGACTTCAGGTATTCGACCAGCTCGCCTTTTTCCTGACTCGTCAGTCCAAGCCGGAGAGTGTTGTCGTAGTGGTCGATCACGGCCGCGAGCGTTGCAAAGCGCCCGTCGTGGTAGAAGCCGCCCGTCTGGTGTGTCCAGAGTCCTGCCAGCGGGGAGGTGCGGTACATGTGGGTTGGGGAGCGGTCGGCCTGGAACGAATCGACGCCGATTTCGGCCGGCGTGTGCAGGTTGTGCCCCGGCTCCGTGAACAGCGGCGGAACGTGGCAGGTCGAGCACTGCGCCCTTCCGTTGAACACTTCTTTCCCGCGCGCGGCGGCTGCCGTGTTGAAGCTGCCCTTGGGCGGCGTGGGCGCCGGAATGGCGAGCTGGTAAAAGTGCAGCGCGCCCAGCTTCGAGGTGACCAGGTCAGGCGTGCCGCGCACATTGAAGGAGCCGCTCCTCGCCGCGACCGGGTACTGAGCTTCGCTGTCCCTGGTGCCCCCGAGGCGCAGGTCGAAGAAGACCCCCGAGCCGTGCTGCTGGGTCACGGCGACGTACGCATTCCAGTAGGGCACCGAACCCGATCCGGTCCAGGTGTGCAGGTTCACCCCGGCGAGACCGAACGCGGGCGGAATCAGCGTGCACGCCCGCTTTCCGCCCGGCGCGAAGGCTTTGCCGTCCTTGTCGAGCCACGCGTCGTAGCAGCCCGGACCCCAGCTCGTGAGCACCTTCTTCACCGTGGCCTCATCGACCTGGAGAAGATCGGTGAAAGGCTTGAGATTCGGGGCAAGCGAGACGATGAGGCCGACGTTCAGATCGCGGTTGGCCCAGCCGTCCAGGCGCCTGCCGATGCCGGGCGCGAACGAGTCGTCCACCCTCGAATGGCACAGGGCGCATTGGGTCCCCAGCGACGTGATCCTGCCGCTGCTGTCGAATCTGCCGGTCAATCCGAGCACGGCATTGAGCTTGAGCAGCGCGAGCGTCGTGGCCGGGTCGTCGAGGTTGACCTTGCCCGCCTTGAGCTGCGCTTTCAACTGGTTAGGCAAGGCGTCGACGTCCACCTTGAGGCCGACTGCCAGTGCGGTTTTCGGGCTCACTCCCGGTCCCACGCCGCCGTTTTTGGCACCCGCGATGGCCTTGTGAAGCTGCAGCGCATCGCCGAAGAAGGCCTCCGAGCCGTAGGTGTCGAAGCGAAAGATCTGCCTGCCCCTTTCGACCATGTCTTCCGCGTGCGCATTGATTTGGCGGTCGATCTCGGAGAGCCGCTTCCCACGTTGCTCCCTGTCCCTGTCCCCGTCCCTGTCCCTCGATTCCTCCGCTCGAGCGATTCCCTGCTCGCCAATGCCCGCTCCGAATCCAACCAGCATGGAAAGCGCGGTGATCGAAACACCGGTGACGAGTGCAATCGCCTTGAGTCTCATAGGATCTCCTATTGTTGCGGGGTAAACGGCAAGAGCGTGTTTGCGGCGGTGGTCGAGGCCATGTGCACGTGCTCCTCGTAGAGATGTACGCTGCTTGTTTCCATGCGTCTATCCTCCGCTCGGCGCGAAGCGTCGGCGGCTGACATTCGAGGTTCGATCGACGAGAATGTGTTTCCTGGAGTTCTTGCTTCATCCTAATCCGGCATAGAGCCTCGATCTGTTCGATAGCGGACAGACCGACCATGCGCACGCCCTGACAATTTTCGCGTGGACGCGGTGAAGCTGTTGATCTTGACGCAAGCGGATTTCGCGAATCTTTCGCTCATCGCACCGCCCGCGCGGCTGCGGCGGCTGCTGGAGCGCGCCACCGTCGTTGCATCCGATGTCGTACCGGCCGAGATCGTCACGATGAACACGCAAGTCGTCCTCGTCGACGACGGAACCCGCGAACGCCGGATCGTGCGCGTCGTTTACCCTGAGGACGCCGACGCGACCCGGGGCCTCATTTCGGTGCTCGATCCGCTAGGCACGGCGCTGCTAGGCGCGTCGCCGGGCGAGGTCATCGAATACGCCTGTTCCGGCGCTCCGCGCTGCCTGCGGGTCGAGAAGCTCGTCTACCAGCCGGAGCACAGCCTGCGCACTCATCTGGTGACCAACGACTCTTGAGTGGACGCTAAGCCCGTCGCAGCTCGGCGAGGATCCACAACCGCCGGATCACGCATCGCGCGGGGCCGCGGCGCGATCGAGAAACCACTGCAGGCGTCCGACGGGCCGCAGCATCGCTGCCGGTACATCGGTTGCGCCATCGACGATCCGCTGCATGATCTCGCGCTTCGCAGCGCCGGTGACGAGGAACGCCACCTCGCGGCTGCTCTCCAGTGCCGGATACGTCAACGTGATGCGGGACACGCCTCCAGCAGCGGCCACCGAGGCGGCCCAACGCGCCCGCTCCTTGAGCAAGGGCGAGCCGGGGAAAAGCGAAGCGGTATGGCCATCCTCCCCGACGCCGAGAAGAGTGAGATCGAACAAGGGCCGGCTTGCCTCAAGGGTCGCCGCCCCATAGAAGCGTATCAACTCCTCCTCGTACGCGGCAGCGGCGGCGCCGGCTGTGCCGCTCCCGGTCGGAATCGGATGGATCTGCTCGCGTGGAACCGGGACCCGTTCGAAGAGCAGCTTTTGCACCATGCCGTAATTGCTGCGCTCGTCGGTAGCCGGTACAAAACGCTCATCGCACCAGAACCAGTGAATGCGCTCCCAGGGCATTGCCTCGCGATACGGAGGCTGCGCCAGTGCGTCGTAGAGCATTCGAGGCGTTGTCCCGCCGGAGAGGCACACAGCGCGAACGCGCCCGGTGGCCGAGCTCAGCTTTTCCACCAGCCACGCGGCCGCGTGCCGCGCCACCGCCCCTGCGTCATCCAGAACGGTGAGGTCATCCACGCCGTAGCGCCCCAATGGCTCGCGCATAGTCGCTCGCGCCGAAAATGGCGGATCCGGCCACGATCGCATCGGCGCCGGCCGCAATGGCCAGGCCGGCATTCTCGCCGTTTTGTCCGCCGTCGACTTCGATCCATGGATCGAGCCCCCGGGAATCGCATAGCGCGCGCAGCTTGCGGATCTTCGGCACGGTCTCGGGTAGAAACGCCTGCCCGCCGAAGCCGGGATTGACCGTCATGACGAGCAGGATGTCGCAAAGGTGCAACACCTCTTCGACGAAGGCAACGGGGCTCGCTGGGTCGAGGACCGCACCCGCCTTCTTGCCGAGCGCCCGGATGCCGGTCAGTACGCGGTGAAGATGAATGGTAGACGACGGCTCGCACTGGACCAGGATATGATCGGCGCCCGCCTGCGCAAACGCTTCGATATAGCGCTCCGGCTCGACGATCATGAGATGCACGTTCAGCGGCTTTTTCGTCGCGCGCCTCGCCGCGGCCAACACGGCGGGACCGAAGCTGATGTTCGGCACGAATCGCCCGTCCATCACGTCGACGTGGATCCAATCGGCCCCCGCCGCGTCGACCGCGGCGACTTCTTCGGCAAGGCGCCCGAGGTCGGCCGCCAGAATCGAAGCGGCGATGAGCGTTGGTCTCATAAGATTAAATGTCGGTGAACGCCAGATGGATATCGCGCATCCAATATCCGTGAAAGCTCAACGCGGCACCCGTCTGTTCCTGGCGGACGTCGACGGTGCGCTGCTGACCCGGGACAAAGTGCTGACGGAGGCGGCAAAAGCGGCGGTGCGTGAATTGCGCGCCGCCGGCATCGCCTTCGCCATTACCAGCGGCCGTCCGCCGCGCGGCATGAGCATGCTCATTGAGCCGCTCGCCCTGACGGGGCCCATCGCCGGGTTCAACGGCGGCGTGCTCGTCAATGCCGATCTGTCGGTGATCGAGAGCCACACGCTCGAGCTCGCCGCAGCCAGGCAAACGGTGGCGCTCATCCTTGAGCGGGGACTGGACGTCTGGGTGTATACCGAGACCGAGTGGCTGATTCGCGATGCCGATGCCCCGCACGTGGCGCGCGAAGCGTGGACGGTGAAATTCAACGCTCGAGCAGTGCCGGAATTCACCGATACCCATCTCGCCCATGCGGTGAAGATCGTCGGCGTCTCGGACGATCTGGAGCGGGTCGCCGCGTGCGAGAGCGCGGCACGCGCGGCGCTCGGCGACCGGGCGAGCGCCGCCCGCTCGCAACCCTACTATCTCGACGTGACCCACCCGCGGGCCACCAAAGGCGAGGTCGTGACCACCCTCGCCAGGCATCTCAACATCCCGCCCGCGCAGATCGCCACCATCGGCGACATGCCGAACGACGTGCCGATGTTTCGCAAGAGCGGCTTCTCCATCGCGATGGGCAACGCGAGCGACGAGGTGAAGGCGCAGGCGAGCGTCGCGACCGACAGCAATGAGAACGAGGGATTCGCCAACGCAGTACGGCGCTTCATCGTGTGCCCATGATTGAAGTGTCGTCATAGGTCGATGACCACATCGCCCGCGGGTCCGGCGCAGCAGATGAGCACGTTGCCAGAGGCCGGGAGCTCAAGCGGCTCGGGCCGATAGGTGACCGCGCCCGAGACGAGCCCGCTCTCGCAGCGGTGGCACACTCCGGTGCGGCAGGACCAGCGCACCGGAACATCGCAGGCTTCGGCAAGCTCGAGCAGGCTTGAATAGTTCGGGTCCCAGCGGGTCGAGAGATTGCTGCGCGCGAATGAGACGAGGGGCCCGGTATGCGTGGCGGCACCGACCGGCACGTGCACGGACCGGGGATGGGCGTTGATGATGCCCGGTGTGCCGGACTCGCGCGAGCCGAACACTTCAGTGCGGATGCGCTCGGGGCCAACGCCCCAGGCACCGAGGTCCGAGCGCAGGGTCCGCATGAACGCAGCTGGACCACACAGGTAGAAAACGGCCTCCCGAGGAACTTTCAGCTCTTCGAAAGCCGCAACTGCCAGATGCCCCCGGACATCGAAATCGGTGCCCTGCCGGTCCTCGGATGCAGGCCGGCTGTACCAGACCCGGCCGCAGCCATTGGGCAGCCGTCGCAACAGGGTACGCGATTCGGCGGCGAAGGGATGATGCGCGCCGTCGCGCGCTCCATGCAGCCACCAGATTTTTCGGGGCGAACGCTCGGCCGCGAGCGCGTGCAGAATCGCGAGCACCGGCGTAATGCCGATCCCGGCGCTCGCCAGCACCAGCGCCTGCTCTCCCGATGCGAGCGTGAAGCTTCCGCGCGGCGCGCTCGCCTGCAGCGTGTCCCCCACGCGCGTCTCGCGGTCGAGATAAGCGCCGGCCGCACCCGAAGTCTCGAGCTTGATGCCTAGGCGGTACCGCCCCGCATCGGGCGCACCCGAGAGCGAATAGCTGCGCAGGAGCGGCGGCGCCTCGCGCCTGGGTCGAAGGCGCAGCACGATGAACTGGCCGGGCAGGGGCGTAGCGAGCGGCAGCGCGTCCGCCGGCTCGAGCGCGAGCGAGAGCACGTCGGCGCTTTCGCGCGCCTTCGCCGCCACACGCAGTGGACGGAAGCCCGGCCAGGCGGGCGGCGAGCGCGAGACGTCCGCGGGCGCGAGCCCGGATTTCTGTTCGAGCATGGCCTGGAACGAGCCCTTCCATCCGGCACTGAGCGCCGGGATGCTCAGCGCGCGCTCGAGCTCGTCCCGGCGATGCCCGGGCAGGTAGAGCAGCGCATTGATCCGGGCAACGCTCATCTCCCCCGTACCCGAGGCGAGCTTGACGATCGCATCGCCGGCCTCGACCTCGCCTTCTTCGAGCACGCGGAAATAGAAGCCGGGCCGGCCGCTGGAGGTGAGCAGCGCCGCCATCCGCGGCTCGTCCATCCGGATGCCGACGCGGTAGCACGTCACGCGCGGCTGCGTCACCTCGAACAGCGCGCCCCCGATGCGGTAACGGTCGCCGATGCACACCGCGTCATCCGGCAAGCCTTCGACGGTGAAGTTCTCTCCGAACTGGCCGAAGGTGAAGTCATCCCGGCCGAGCTCGCGCGCCCAGTACCTGTAGCTTTCCACCTGGTAGACCAAGACCGCGCGATGCTCGCCGCCGTGGCCGGCGAGGTCGCCCTGCCCATCGCCATCGAGATTGAGCCGGCGCGCCATGCGCCGGCCCGTCACGGCGCGCTTCCATACTGCCGTGCGGACAGTGCGCCCCTGCCACGCGATGTCCTTCGGAAGACCGACGTTAATCGACAATAGCCGCGCCACGGTCCTCCTCCCGCCTCCGCAAATACCGCAACAGAAGGGTGCTTCCGGAGACGAGGGCGTGATGCAGCCTCATCCGCCGCGCTTGCGGGAGAGCGCCGGTTGCAATTCGAGGCGCTGCGCCCGCCTCGAGCTGCGGGCTCAAGGTGAGGCACAGCTCATCCACGCAGTCGGCTTCGAGCAGCGCGCCGAACAGCGTTGGGCCGCCTTCACACAGCACCTGCCGCAGTCCACGCTTGGCGAGCTCGGTGAGCATGGCGCTGACGTCGAGCCTCTCCTCGCCGCATACGAGGACGTCGGCCACGCGCGAGAGCGCTTCCTTCTTCGCGCTCGCCGATGCTGCAACGGTCACCACTACGGCCCTGACCGGTGCCTCGGTGAACACGGCGGAGCGAGGGTCCAGGCGCAGCGCTCCGGAGACGATGGCGAACACCGGCTGGTCTGCCAGGGCGTTGGCGCGGCGCCACTGGACCGACGCCGGGTCCAGCCGCATCGCACCGTAGCCTTCGGCGCGCACGGTGCCCGCGCCGACCAGCACCACATCGCACAGCCAGCGCAGGAGGTCGAAAACGCGCTTGTCGGCGGGGCTGGAAAGCCCGGCGGTGAGACCGCCGGCGGTTGCGGCGCCGTCGAGGCTCGAAACGAAGTTCATCCGGACCGAGCGGGCGCCCCGGCCGGCCGCGTAGCATTGGACCAGCCGCTCGTCGTCGAGCGCCGTGGCGGCCGGCGCCGGCCAACCCCGGGCGATGACCGCATCGCTCATGCGCCACCCATGTTGTGGCGCATGTAGGCCGGTCCGCGAAAGCCCAGTACGGCTTCTGTCATGCGCGTGGCGGCGACAGCAGCCGGCACATCGTGCATTCTCACGATCCTCGCTCCTTTCATGATGCAGATGACGGCGGCGGCGAGCGAGCCCTCCAGGCGCTTTCCTTTCTCCCGATCCAGGGTCTCGCCGATGAAATCCTTGTTGGAAACCGCCACCAGGGTCGGCAGGCCGATTGCAACGATCTCTTCCAGCCGCCGGACGAGGTCCAGCGAATGGCGCGTGTTCTTGTTGAGGTCGTATCCGGGATCGACGATCAACCGCTGGAGCGGGACGCCGGCCGCCACGGCGCGCTCGGTGCGCTCGCGCAGGAAAGCAGCCACTTCCGCGACGACGTCGGCATAGCGCGCGCGGGAGGGCGCGCTGCGCGGCGGCGCGGCGCTGTGGGTAACCACCAGCATGGCGTCGCTGTCCGCGACGACCGCCGCCATTGCCGGATCCCGCAACCCGCTCGTGTCGTTGATGACGCTGGCACCGGCCGCGATGCCTCGCCGCGCAACCTCGGCGATGTGAGTGTCGAGCGAGATCGGTACATCGGAAATCCCACTGATGGCCTCGATCAGCGGCACGACCCGGTCGATCTGCTCGTCCAAGCTTACGGCGGGACCGTGTCCGAACGGCACGCCGCCGACATCGACGATATCGGCCCCGTCGCGCACGGCGGCGATCGCCGCACCGAGGGCCTTGTCGAAGGCAAACGTGGCGCCCTGGTCGAAGAAGGAATCCGGCGTGCGGTTGACGATCGCCATCACCGCGACTTCCCGCGAGAAATCGAAGATGCGCGCCCCGATGCGCCGGCGTGCGTCAAAGACTTCGCGGTGTGCCCTAAGGTCGACTTCATTGACCGACAGCAGTGCTGGATGCGACATTCGACTCTCCTTGCAGACCTCGTTTACGCTCCGGCCGCCTTTCGACTTCGCGCTGACCGCCCGCGTTCTGCGCCGCTCGCCGCGCAACCTCATCGATCGCGTCGACGAAGATGGAACGTGGAGCCGCGCGGTCGTTCTCTCTCGGGGGCCTGCCCTCCTGAGCGGAAAACAGCGCGGAGCGAGGGTTACCTTTGAGGCGGCGCCGGCCCGTGTCCACGACCGGCGCGCGATAAGAGCGCTCGTGACGCGGCTGTTCCCGCTCGAGCCCGATCTGGCGCCGTTCTGGCATCGGGTGCGGCACGAGCGAGGGTTCGCCGAGCTCGCCCGGCGCTGCGCCGGGCTGCGGCCGCAGCGATTTCCGACCCTCTTCGAGGCCTTGGCGAACGGCATCTGCTGTCAGCAGCTCTCGCTTGCTGCCGGCATGACGCGCCTCGGCCATTTGGCCGAGCGCTTCGGCGCCCGCACGCCGGATGGCACGCGAGCCGGTCCGCCCGAGCCCGAGCGGGTCGCCGAGGCGTCGCTCCCGGCTCTGCGCCAGGCCGGGCTCTCGGGCCGCGGCGCTGCGCAGCTGCGCGACCTGGCCCGGCTGCCGCTCGAGCACTTTGAACGCGAGCTGACTGCGCTTCCCGACGAGCAAGCGAGAGCGCGCCTGCTCGAGCTGCCCGGGATCGGACCATGGACCGCCGACTACGTGCTGCTCCGCGGACTGGGACGGCTCGATGTTTTTCCCGCAGGCGACGTCGGCGCGGCAGGCACGCTCGGCCGCATCCTCGGGCGCGTCATGGAACCGCGGGCTGCCGTGCGCTTCGCCGAGCGCTTCGCACCGCTGCGCGGGATGCTTTACTTCTGCATGCTCGGCTTTGTGCTTGGTGCGAGCCAAGTGGACCCGGTAGATCGGGACCGGTAAATCGCGCCGTGGCCCGGCTAATCGAGCAGCCGGCCGTATTCCTCCTTCACGATGCCGTAACACTCGCATACGCGTTCCTCCAACCCTTCTCGGTCAAGGACAGTGATCCGGCCGCGCCTGTAGTCGATCAGCCCGTCAGCCTGCAGCTTGCCTGCAGCTTCCGTTACGCCGACGCGGCGCACCCCAAGCATCGCGGCAATCCGCTCCTGGGTCATCGCCAGCTCGTTGGCCGGCAGGCGATCGAGGCTCAGCAGCAGCAAACGACAAAGCTGCTGGTTCACGCTGTGGTGGCGGTTGCACACCGCGGTGTGAGCCATCTGGCAAATCAGCGCCTGCGCGTAGCGCAACAGCAGGCGCTGCAGCGGCACGCTGCGTTCAAATTCCTTCCTGAAAACCGATGCTCTGATCTGGTAGCCGCATCCGGCGGTTTGGACCACTGCACGGTTTGACGCGGCCTCGCCGCTCATGAACACGGAAAGGCCCACTACGCCTTCGTTTCCGGTCACGGCAAACTCGGCCGAGGCGCCGTTCTCCAGCACGTATAGCAGCGAGACGATGCCGCTCGTAGGAAAGTACACGTAACGACGCGGACCGCCGGATTCGTACAACACCGCGCCAAGGCGCAGGTCCGCAGGCTCGAGCAAGGGCTCCAACGCGCTGTAGCTGTAATCCGGCAACGCAGCGAGCAGACGATTATCCCGAGCGCCATGAGACACTCGCTTGGGCCCCATGTTTGGCATAAGGCACCGGACGCCTTGTGGCCAGGCCGTTGATGACAGTCCGCTGCTCATTCCGGCCTGCCACTCACTGGATGCCGGTGCGCGATGGTGTCCAGAGCCAAAGCGGAATGCGCGTAAGCGGCTCCCGCGCGCATTTCGGCGGCGACCCAGATCGCTTCCATGATCTGCTCGGCCGTCACGCCTTTGCGCAGCGCGGCGGCGGTGTGGCCGCGAATGCAGTATGGGCACTGCGTCACGTGCGCGACCGCTACTGCGATCAACTGCTTCGTTTGCGCGGAAATCGCCCCTTCAGCGAACACCCTCTCGCTGAAGGCGCGGAAGGCTTCGGCCGGCCCGGGTGCGAGGCGGGTTCGCTGCTCGCTGAGCTCGCGCGTGGCCTGCGGATAAACCGATTCGTGGTCTGGCATGGAAATGTCTAGTACCCGTAGAACTGTTCGCTGCGGACGTCTTCGTCGCTGACGTTGGCACGGCGCAGCACGGCCTTCATGGCATCCACCATCGCCGGCGGACCGGCAAGGTAGTAGATCGGTGCCGGCGCGTCGCCGGCGAAGCGCCTTATCGCGTCGCCGTCGAGGAAGCCGTCCAGGCCGGTCATCCTTGCAAGCAGACGGAAGCTGTCGTTCTGCCGTACGAGCTCCTGCAGCTCGGCTAGAAATGGAGTGTCTTCCTGCCGGCGGTTTGAGCAGATGAGGAGGAGGCGCTGTTCGAGCCGGTCGTGGGCCGCCTGCCGTAGCATGCTCATGAAAGGCGTGATGCCTATGCCCCCGGCGATGAAGACCGCGGCGCGCTTGCGGTCCTCGTGAAGCGTCATGACGCCGCGCGGGCCCTTCATTTGGAGCTTTGCGCCCGGCCGCAAATTCTTGAGCGCGCGCTTGAAGGCGCTACCGTCCCGCATGCGCGTCGCAATCGCGAGCTCCGCCTCGAAGGGCGCGCTCACCAGGGAGAAGATACGCTGCCTGCTATTCGGCTCGGCCGGCGGGTCGATCAGGGCCAGCATGACCGCCTGGCCCGGCCGGAAGGCAAAGCCCGGCGGCTTCGTAAAGTGAAACGCCATCGTCCCGGCGGCGACTTCTTCATGCCCTTTGAGCAGAATTTCGTAGGCATTCAAAACGAGCGGATTCCGGGAAACTCACCTGCTATCTCGTGGCGCTGGTCGTCATCGTCATACCAGTACAGCTTCGCGGCCGTCTCGCCGCGCGTAAGTTCATGAGAGCTGTCGCAGAATGGCTGGTTTTGAGACAACCCGCATTGGCAGAGCCACTGCTCCTTGCCGTCGATGATGTATGCCTTGGGCTCCATAAGGGTGCGTTTGACGACTCTTGCCATGCCACTACTCCTTTGCGTTACCCCATTGGATGCCCGGGCCACCCCGGGCGTTCCTGCCGGCGGGCTAGCGGATGACGAGCACCGGGATCCTGGAGTGCGCAAGGACGCGTTGCGTCTCGCTGCCGAGAAACAAGCCGCCGAGACCGGTGCGGCCGTGCGAAGCCATGACGATCGCATCGCACTTGCGCGCACGCGCTGTCTTGAGAATGCCCTCCCAGGGCTTCAAATTCACCGCGAGCAGCGTGGAGCAGTCCACGCCGGCCCGCCTGGCTTCTAGGGCGACCGGGGCGAACGCCTTTTTCGCCGCCTCCTCGGAGAAGCGTTTGTGCTCCCTGGGCGAGGGTCCGGCGTAGTAGACCGCCGCGTCTCCGTAGACGCTGGCTGCGTAGGGCATGCCGACGTACACCACGGTGACTTTCGCGCCCAGCGCCTTGGCGAGCTGCACGCCGGCTTTTGCGCCCCGGCTCGCGAGCGACGAGCCGTCGGTCGGAAGGAGGATGTGCGCGTACAACGGGTTCACTGGGCGCGCACCTTTCCCTTCTGCATGATCTCGGCGATCGCGAGCGCGGTGTTCGCCGCCCTGACCCGAGCGAAGCCAGGGTTTTCGGATCGTTTCATGTCAGGTCTCCGTGATGGACGACAGTGAAGATAGTGCGTGCGCCCCCGATTGTCGGCGGCGCGATGATGGCGGTCTGTCCGACACCGGACATTGAAAACCGCGTCGCCAGGAATCGCGGCCCACCTCTGTGCTGCGGGGGATTGGATGACCACGGGCGTGCGCGCGTTCCCGTGACGCGACAAACAGAAACTTTAGCTTTACCTGCCCTGGTCCGCGGCGCAGGATGTGCCGTCTGAACAAGAGGAATTTCGATGCAAGCCAGTGACATCATGACCTCGCCGGTTGTCTCGTTCTCGCCCGGCACGACGGTCGGTGAAATCGCGGCGCTGCCGCTGCTGCAGGCTCCATGAGTTCGCGGACGCGGACTCGTTTCTCACGGCCCTGAACGCCGGTGCGCGATCTGCTTTCGCCCGCCCCGGGAGCCCCCGGGATCGCGGCGCGCTGGACCTCTAGCGCGAAGAGCGGCGTGGGCACGGCCCTCACGGCGCGGAGCCAGGTCTGGTTCACGCTCAGCCACGGCATCCTGAACGAGATCTACTATCCGCGCATCGATCACGCGTGCACGCGGGATTTCGGCTTCATCGTCACCGACGGGCAAGGCTTTTTCTCCGAAGAGAAGCGCGCCGCGACAAGCACCCTGCGGCCCATTGCCGACGGCGTGCCCGCCTTTGCTGTCACGAGCAACTGCACGGACGGACGCTACCGGCTCGACAAGCTGGTGCTCGCCGATCCGCGGCGCGACGTCATCCTGCAGCGCGTGGATTTTCGTCCGCTCGCCGGCGAGCTTGCCGGCTACCATCTCTACGCGCTGCTCGCGCCGCATCTGGTCAACCGGGGCGCCGGCAATACCGCCTGGATCGACGACTACAAGGGCACGCCGATGCTGTTTGCCGAAGGTAGCGGCACGGCGCTCGCGCTCGGCTGCTCGGCTCCGTTCCTCGCGCGCAGCGCGGGATTTGCCGGCGTTTCGGACGGCTGGCAGGATCTGTCGCGGCACTTCGAGCTGCGCTGGCGCTACGACCATGCCTGCGGCGGCAATGTCGCGCTGACCGGCGAGATCGATCTCGTCGCCTGCGGCGGCGGTTTCGTCCTCGCGCTAGGGTTCGGGCGCAGCGCCGCGGAAGCCGCGCTTCGCGTGCGTGCCAGTCTCAACGACGGGATCGAGAACGCCCTCGCCGGATATGTGGCGGGCTGGCGCGCGTGGCAAGACTCGCTTGTGCCGCTCGACGCGGCGCTGCCCGCCGGCAGCGCCAACACCTACCGCGTCAGCACGGCGGTGCTGCGCACGCATGAATCGCGGTCGTTCGCCGGGGGCTACATCGCCAGCCTGTCGATTCCATGGGGCTTCGCCAAGGGCGACGAGGACCTGGGCGGCTACCACCTCGTCTGGCCGCGCGACCTCGTGGAAATCGCGGGCGGCATGCTTGCCGCGGGCGCGAGGCCAGAAGCGCTGCAGATCCTGCGCTATCTTCGGGACATCCAGGAATCCGACGGCCACTGGCCGCAGAATTGCTGGCTCGACGGCACGCCCTTCTGGAGCGGCGTGCAGATGGACGAATGCGCCTTTCCGGTCCTGCTCGTCGACCTCGCCCGGCGCGAGGGCGCGATCCGCGAGTCCGAGCTCGCCGAGCTCTGGCCGATGGTGAAACAGGCGGTGCAGTACATCGTGCGGAACGGCCCCGTAACCGGCCAGGACCGCTGGGAAGAGGACGGCGGCTATTCTCCGTTCACTCTCGCGGTCGAGATCGCCGCGCTGCTCGTCGCAGCCGAGCTCGCCGAAGAATTCGCGGAGCCGCAGCAGGCCGCCTACCTGCGCGAGACCGCCGACATGTGGAACGGCCTGATCGAGCACTGGATCTATGCCGCCGGGACCCCGCTTGCGAAGGAGGTGGGCGTCGACGGTTACTACGTCCGCATCGCCCCGCCCGACACCGCCGAGGCCGCGTCGCCGATCGACGGTTTCGTGCCGATCAAGAACCGTCCTCCAGGAAGCGACGGCCAGCCGGCTTCGCTCATGGTGAGCCCGGACGCGCTCGCCCTCGTGCGCTTCGGGCTGCGCGCGCCGGACGATCCGCGCATTCGCAATACCGTGAAGGTGATCGACGCCCTCCTGAAGGTCGAGCTGCCCGCGGGCCCGTGCTGGCGCCGCTACAACGGCGACGGCTACGGTGAGCACGAGGACGGCGGCGCCTTCGACGGCACCGGAGTCGGACGGCCGTGGCCGCTGTTGACCGGGGAGCGGGCGCATTATGAGCTGGCCGCCGGCAATCGCGCCGGGGCGCAAAAGCTGCTCGCCGCCCTCGAGGGCTTCGCGAGCGACGGCCATCTGCTTCCCGAGCAGGTCTGGGATGCACCGGACATTGCCGCACGCGAGCTGTGGCGCGGCCGGCCTTCCGGCGCCGCCATGCCGCTCGCCTGGGCGCACGCCGAGCACATCAAGCTGCTGCGCTCGCTCGCGGATGGCCGCGTCTTCGACATGCCGCCGCAAACGCACCGGCGCTACCAGATCGAAAGCG
>Ga0134124_10002212_pt1 | contig 15695 bp, 11 predicted proteins | sample KB304_FD_96880 | JGI IMG/M metagenome (GOLD analysis project Ga0134124, IMG submission 96880) | Terrestrial soil microbial communities without Nitrogen fertilizer from Kellogg Biological Station, Michigan, USA - KB3-0-4 | ecosystem: Environmental > Terrestrial > Soil > Unclassified ... | reverse complement strand
TCGAAGCGTTCCTGCACATCGACCGCCATCTGCTCGATCTCTCGATGACCTATGGGGCTTGGATCTACGCGATCCTCTTCCTGATCGTGTTCTTCGAGACCGGCGTCGTCGTGACGCCGTTCCTCCCGGGCGACTCGCTGCTGTTCGCCACCGGCGCGCTCGCCGCGGCCGGCGTCCTCGACCTCGGCTTGGTGCTCATGCTGCTCATCGCCGCCGCGATCATCGGCGACAACATGAACTACTGGATCGGACGCAGCGTCGGTCCGCGCGTCTTCACCGCAGACAGTCGTTGGTTGAAGCGCGAATATTTGCTGCAGACGAAACGCTACTACGAAAGGCACGGCGGCAAGACCGTCGTGCTCGCACGTTTCATGCCGATCGTGCGCACGTTCTCGCCGTTCGTCGCGGGAATCGGCCGCATGAGCTACCCGCGCTTCCTCGCCTTCGACATCAGCGGCGGGATATTCTGGGTCTGCGGATTCGGCTTGCTCGGCTATTTCTTCGGCAATGCGCCGATCGTCAAACAGAATTTCGGACTCGTGATCGTTGCCGTCATCTTGTTGTCGCTCGTCCCGATCTTGATCGAAGTGTTGCGGGCACGATCCGAGCGCGTCTGAATCTCGCGCGCCGGCCGGGGAAGCCGAGCGCGACGGAGCTCGAGGGGTAGGGGAGTACGGTCCAATGGCGAAGGGTCTCGCGCGTCTATTCGCGCGCAAATCAGTCGAGCAGATGCAGGCCGAGCACGAGCACGGCGAGCTCAAGAAGTCGCTCGGCGCGCTCAACCTCGTGCTGCTCGGCATCGGCTGCATCATAGGCACCGGAATCTTCGTCCTGACGGGCCGCGCCGCAGCCCAGTTCGCCGGGCCCGCGATCGTCATCTCGTTCGTGATCACCGGCACGCTCTGCACGCTCGTGGCTCTTTCCTATGCCGAGCTCGCGTCGACGATACCGGTATCGGGATCGGCGTATTCGTACTCGTACGCGTCGCTCGGCGAGCTCGTCGCTTGGATCATGGGCGTGTTGTTGGTCCTCGAGTACGGGCTCGCGGCGGCAACCGTGGCCGTCGGCTGGTCCGGTTACGTGACGAGCTTCCTGCACGATCTCGGGATCAACGTCCCGCCCGAGCTGCGCGGCGCAGTCGGGACGCCTGTCAGCGACTTCGCGTCGGGCGCGATCGTGGGCACCGGCGTCGTGAACCTGCCCGCCGTCATTGCGATCGCTGCAGTGACCGGATTGCTCGTGCTCGGCGTCTCGGAGTCCGCGTTCGTGAACAACGTGGTCGTCGCGATCAAGCTCACGGTCGTCGTCGCGTTCATCTTGATCGGCGCCTTTTACGTCAATACGCATCTCTGGTCGCCGTTCATCCCGCCGGCCGACCCGCCTCTGCCCGCGGGGGAGAGCACGAGCCTTTGGGGCGAGATCGGCGCGGCGCTCTGGGACGTGCTCACGGCGCAGAACACGGGCAAGTACGGCGTGCCGGGTATCATCACGGGCGCCGCGACGATCTTCTTCGCCTACATCGGCTTCGAGGCCGTCTCGACCGCCGGAGCCGAGTCGCACAACCCGCGGCGCGACATGCCGATCGGGATCTTGGGCTCGCTGATCGTCTGCACGGTGCTGTACATCCTCACGGCCGGCGTGCTCGTCGGCATCGTGCCCTACACGGACTTGAACGACGCGGCGCCGATCGCGAAGGCGGTCAACCAGATCGGACTGCCGTGGTTCGCCGTGCTCGTGAAGATCGGCGCGATCTGCGGCCTGTCGTCCGTAATGCTCGTGCTGCTCTACGCTCAGACGCGAATCTTCTACACGATGGCCCGCGACGGATTGATCCCGCCCGTATTCTCGCGCGTGCACGCGAAGTTCAAGACGCCGTGGATCAACACGCTGATCGTCGGCGTGATTGCCGCCGCGTTCGCAGGCTTCATGGGGCTCGACGAGCTCGCGAGCCTCACGAACGTCGGCACGCTGACCGCCTTCACGATCGTCTGCGTCACAGTCGTGTATCTGCGCTACACGAGGCCGGAGGTGCCGCGTCCGTTCAAGACGCCGCTGTTTCCGATCACGCCGGTTCTTGGGGCCGTGATGTGCCTGTTCCTGCTGATGTCTTTGATCGCACGTCCGACCACGCGTAGGTTCTTCGTCGTCTATCTCGTCGGCGGCGTGTTGCTCTACTTCGTCTACGGCCTCTGGAACTCGAAGCTGGGCAAAGGACTCCGCGTGCCCGGCCACGAGGACATATCGCAAACTCCTCATCCGCGCATCGGCGACTAATCAATGGGCTTGGGGGAACTGACACTCGGCGCGCTCGCGCTCGCGATCGTGCTGAGCTGCTTTTCGCGCTTGAACGTGGGACTCCTCGCGATCGCGCTCGCATGGGTGATCGGCGTCTACTTCGGTCACCTGCCGTTGCGCGAGGTCACCGCGGGGTTCCCGGTCGACTTGTTCCTCACGCTCGCGGGCGTGACGCTGCTGTTCAGCCAGGCGCGCGTGAATGGCACGCTCGACATCGTCGCGCACAATGCGGTGCGGCTCTGCCGCGGCCGCGTCGGGGTCGTGCCGATCATGTATTTCGTGCTCGGCGCGGCGCTCGCGTCGGCCGGCCCCGGCAACATCGCGACGACCGGTCTGCTCGCGCCGATGGCGATGGCCACCGCGCTGCGGATGAACATCTCGCCGTTCCTGATGGCAATCATGGTCGGCAACGGCTGCAACTCGGGCTCGCTTTCGCCCCTCGCGCCTACCGGCATCATCGTGACCGGCCTCATGAACCGGATCGGGCTCGGCGGTCACGAGATCTACTCGTGGCTGTTCAACATGCTGGCGCACGCGATCGTCGCGTTCGCCGGGTATCTGGTCTTCGGCGGCGCGAAGCTCCTGGTGCGCGCGGACCGCGTCGAGATGGCGGCCGAGCCCGTGCAACGGCTCGACCGTCATCAGGCGATCACGCTCGGCATGATCGGCATGCTGATCCTCGGCGTGATCTTCGGCGGCTTCAACATCGGGATGGCGGCGTTCGCGGCCGCCGTCCTGCTCTCGCTGCTGCGCGCGGCCGACGACGGCGAGGCGATCAAGAAGATGCCGTGGAGCACGATCCTGATGGTCTGCGGCGTCACGGTGCTCATCGGCCTGCTCGAGAAGACCGGCGGCATGGAGATCTTCACCAACCTGCTGTCGAGCATCGCGACGCAGGCGACTGTGATTCCGTTCCTGGGTTTCATCATCGGCCTCGTGTCCGCGTACTCGAGCACGTCGGGCGTGGTGCTGCCCGCGTTCCTGCCGACGGTGCCGGGGCTCATCGAGAAGCTCGGCGGCGGCAGCGCGCTGTCGATCGCCTCAACGATGAACATCGCGGGCCATCTCGTCGACGTGTCGCCGCTGTCGACGATCGGCGCGCTCTGCATCGCGGGCGTCCCCGCGGGCGAGCAGAGCCGGAGGCTCTTCAACCAGCTGCTCGCGTGGGGGCTGTCGATGACGGTGGTCGGCGCGCTGCTCTGCTGGGTCATGTTCGGTTGATCGACCCAGCCTCGTCAGGTGTCAAAGCGCTCGTCTTCGATTCGAGGAATTCCACATCGAAGCGCTCAGCGAAGCGGAAAAGGATGGTAGACCTGGCCGCGAAAATGGGCGCGTGAAGGCACGTCCGCCTAGCGTTTGTTCGAATCCGGAGCCGGCGCGGGCTTCGAGAAGTCGAAGATGTCGGGCTCGGAGCTCGGCCGTTTCATCCCTTCCTCGAAGTACTCTTCCCAGACTTTGGCCCACGGCCGGTCGTACCAATCGGGAATCCGATAGTCGATCACTTTGCCGGGCGCAACGGGTTGTAGTCGACCGTTGATGTTCCAGAGACCGCGCTGGCACTCCTTCCACTGGTAGCGGCGTTCGGAGCCCGGTCCGTCGAGGTACGTGTACCCCACCTCGAAGTGTAGCGGCGCGACGAACGCGACGGGGTCGTACAACGTGACCTCGAGATGGATGTTGCGCTGGGCGTCGCGCGTGTAGACCTCGATCGCCTCGAGCTCGCTGCTGAACTCCGGCAGCGAATGCGACATCCACCAGCCTTGCACGTGGTTCGTCCAGGCAATCAGCGTCTCGCCGTCCCAGAAGCCGACCGTCTCGCCGTACCACTGCGAGATTTGGCTCACGTGCTTCTGGCCGATCAGGATCTGGCGCAGGATGTTCAGCGCGGTTCCCGACAGTAGCTGCACTTGATGCGCGGTGACCGTTACTTGGACGTCGCGAATGCCTTGGGCCCACCAGCGGATCATCCCTTCCGGGTAGCACGTCGACGACACCCATTGCGGCGAGTTTGTCACCGCCACGTGATAGAGCGTCTGCGCGAAGCGCTGCTGATACTCGTGTGTCAGCACCTGCATCAGCGTGCCGGCGAGCACGTTGTTCCCGAAGGTCCATTGCTTCTGCTGCAGCGCGCGCGAGTTGTAGTAGCCGTCCCAGTCGGGCGGCGGATGAGTGCGGTCGTAGAGCGTCGGCCCGCCTTTGGCCTTCGCCTTCTCGAGCAGCGCGCCGTAGTGCTCTTCGGCCGTCTTGTATGAAAGCGGGCTGCGCAATTCCTTCACCGACAGCCCGAATGCGCAGTCGCCCCACGCGCCGACGACGCCGCGCCCCGTCCACATCTCGTCGATTTGCCACGGCGAGTTGCAACGCGTGTAGCGCGGGTCCTCCCAATACTTCGCGTCGAGGTAGAAGTCTTTGGTCGTGAAGAGGTCCACGGGCAGCGTTTTCACCCCGGGCGGCGGCGGACGCGCCTCGACCGTCTTGCGGAGCTCGGGCGTCACTTGCGCGACCGCGGCCGGTCCGACGAGGCAGGCCGCGGCCAGGACCGCGAGCACGCCCGTGAATCTTCCGCTCGCGATCTCGGCGCTTGCCGCGCGAACGCGGCGTCGCGAGATCACAGCTTGCCCGGGTCGCCGTGCACGATCTTGCCGTCGACGACGGTGAGCACCGAGTGGATCTTCTTGATCGCGTCCTCCGACACGGCTTTCGGATCGAAGTAGTCGGCCGAGAGCACGACGAGGTCCGCGTATTTTCCGGGCTCGATCGTGCCGAGCAGCTTCTCCTCGCCGAGGAACCAGCCGTTGGCCGCGGTGTACAGATGGATCGCGTCGTTGCGCTCGAGCGTCTGGCCCGGGTTGATGAGCTCGCCGCGGGCGTTCTTGCCGGTCACGACGTAGTAGAGCCCCAGCCACGGGTTCATCGGCGAGATCTGCATGCCGTCGGAGCTCATGCCCATCGGGATGCCCGCTTCCTTCAGCATCTTGAACGGCGGGCCGTTCTGCTGCGCGGTGCCGCTTATATAGCGCCAGCCGCCGAGCACGCTGACGCCGCCGCCGAGCGCCTTCAGCTTGTCGGCGTACTCGCGCGTGATGAACGGCACGTGCGCGACGACCCAACGCAGCTGAGTGATGCCGGGCGGAGGCAGCGACGCGTTGATCTTCTCCCAGCCGTCGATGATCACCTTGTAGTCGGCCGGGGTGAGGGAGTGGTTCTCGTTGCGCCAACCGGCCTCGGCGACGAGCTTCGTGCCGTTCTCCCACGCCGGCGACGCGGCCCCGATGATCGCGCTGTTGCCTGCGGTGAACTCGCCGATGCCGACCGTCTTCAGCATGTCGGCGCCGAACTTCGGAAACACGTTCGCGAGCCGTGCCTTCAGGTGCGGCGTGTTCACGTCGTCTTCCATGGTGAGGAAATCGATGCGGTAACGGTTGATCAGCCGGCCCTCGTGGAAGAGCGCAATCAGCGCGTCGTACACGTGGTACTCGTTCGCGTGCGCGGCGCCGTCGGCATCGAGCCCCGAGGCCGGGAACGCGCCTTCGTCGAGATGTGTCGTGACGCCGACGCTCGCTGCGTAGCGCTGCGCGTCGAGCGTGCCGCGCTTCATGTCGTCGAGCGTCTGCATCTGGCGCAGCGCGAACAGCGCGCGCGTCGTCGAGTTCGGGGTCTGGAAGCCGCCCGCGAGCGCTCCGTCCGCGCCGACCTCGATGCCTTTGCTCTCGAAAAACGCTTTGCCGAGGCTGTTCGTCACCGACGGGCCTGCGAACGACTGCTGGATGAAGACAGGATGGCTCGGCGTGACGGTGTCGAGCTCTTGCAACGTCGGGAAGCGAACCGGCGCGGGCGCGGGCGTGAACTGATTGATGTCGAACCCGCCGATCGACGTTATCCACTCGCCTGCCGGCACCGTCTTTGCTTTCTCGCCGAACGTCGCGAGCACGTCGGCCATCGATTGCGCGTTCTCGAGCCGCGTGTCGTGACCGGGCCGGAGTCCCAGCAGCACGACGTGGTTGTGGTTGTCGATCAGGCCTGGGACTACGGTGCGTCCCTTCAAGTCGATCCGTTGAATGCACGGGCCGGGCTGCGTCTTGCCGCCGGCCGCCGCGAAGCGATTGCCGTCGGTGAGCACGCTCGAGACGACGCTGTCGCGCGCGTCCATCGTGTGGATCTTGCCGTTCACGAGCAGCAAGCTGCGGCCGAGCGGGCAATCGGCGCTTGCGCTCGTGTTCGCGCCCTGCGCGAGTGAGGGCGCCGGGCCGCTGAGGCCGACTAGAGCGGCCGTGATCGTGAACGCTGCGGCGAGCAATGGCAGCGGCTGGTGTGAGTGCGCGGATAGTTCGCGAATCATTGTTCTTCTTCCCTTCGAATGGCCGCGACGGCGGTTGGCGCTTAGTAGAGATCGTCCGAGTCAGCGTTGCAAGGCAGGCCTGCCTGGGGATGAGTTGGCGCTTGTGCCGCCTTAGAGCTCCGTCTCGACGAGCCTCGCCGCGCGCCCGAAGTCCACGTCGCCGAGCACGTCCACGCGCGCCGTTAGCTCCCGCAGGATCCGGGCCTGCACCGCCCCGCGCCGTTGCGCCTCCGCGTACGAGATCTCGGGATGGAACATCACCATCGAGTAGCGCGGAACGAAGCGTCCCGGGAACCGCCGCTCGAGCTCGAACGACAACGCCGCGCGAAGCTCGAATTTCGCGTCACGGACCTCGTCGCGCATCTCCTGATAGTTCTCGATCGCCATCTCGGCGATCGCGCGCGTGTTAGGCGCGCGCAGGCGCTCGAAATCGGCGAACACCTCGGCCCAGCCGCCCGCGTCGTCGGCGGCGCGCTGCTCGAGCAGCTTGTCGAGCACGACGCAGTCCTCGAACGCCGCATTCATGCCCTGGCCGTGGAATGGCACGATCGCGTGCGCCGCGTCGCCTACAGCCAAGATCTTGCCGTGGCTCCACGGCCGGCATGTCACGGTGCCGAGCACGCCGGTCGCGTGGCTCGCGTAGTCGCGATGGAGCATGGGCATCAGCGGCACCGCGTCCGCGAACTCGCGCCGGAAAAAGTCGTCGATCGCGTCCTCGCCGATTGCGGCGAACGAGTTCTCGCCGCCACGCGGCAGGAACAGCGTCGCAGTGAAGCTCTTGTCCGGGTTCGGCAGCGCAATCAGCATGAAGCCGCCGCGCGGCCAGATGTGCAGCGCGCTCGGCTCGAGCGCGAACGCGCCGTCGGGTCCCGGCGGGATCGTGAGCTCTTTGTAGCCGTGATCGAGCAGTTCCTCGCGCGCCTCGATCGCGCCCGCTTCCGCGAGCGAACGGCGCACCTCCGAGCCCGCGCCGTCGGCGGCAAACACGACGTCGAAGTCGAGCGTCGTCCGCTCGCCTGCCGCTTCGACGATCGGGTTGCCGGTCTCTGAGTCGATGTCGACGCAGCGCGTGTTGAAGCGGTATTCGACGCCATGCCGCTCGGCCGCGAGCCGATAGAGCAGTGCGTTCAGCGCGGCGCGCGCCACGGAGTAGATTTCCTCGGCTGCGCGCTGACCGTACGCGAGGAAGCGCTGCTCGCCATCGAGATCGTGGACCATCCGCCCGCGCATCGGGATCATGAGGCCGCGGACGGACTCGTCGATGCCCGCTCGCCGCAGCGCGTCGATGCCGCGCGCGGCAAGCGCGAGATTGATCGAGCGGCCGCCGCCGACGTTCGTCCCAGTGAACCGCGTGCCGCGCTCGATCACGACCGGCTCGAAGCCGCGTTGTGCGAGCAGTATCGCGAGCAGGCTACCGGCAGGGCCGCCGCCGATGATCGCGATGCGCCCGCTCGTCGCCGAGCTCATGAGTCGAGCGTGCGCTTCAGCGCGTGCACCGCGGCGTCCACGTCCTCGAACCGGTTGTAGAGCGGCACCGGTGCGAGTCGCAGCACGTTCGGCGGCCGCCAGTCTGCGACGACGCCGGCTGCCCGCAACCGCGCCGCGAATTCCGGCGTGCGCCGCGGCGGCGGGTCGAACTGCAGCGCGACTTGCGCGCCGCGCCGCGCGGGATCCGCGGGCGTCAGTACCTGCGCTCGCGCGCCGAGCTCGGCGTCGAGCAGCGCGAGCAAACGGCCCGTCAGCGCGACGGACTTGCGTCGCAAGCGAGCGAAGCCCGCATCGGCGAACAGCTCGAGCGACGCCGCGAGCGGCGCGAGTGAGAAGATCGGTGGATTGCTGAGCTGCCACGCGTCCGCGCCGCGCGCCGGCGCGAACGCGGGCTCCATAAGGAAGCGCCGGCGCACGTCATGGCCCCACCAGCCCTCGAAGCGCGGGAGACCGGCGGCCGCCGCGGCCCTGCGGTGCACGAAGCAGCCGCCGACGGCGCCGGGCCCCGCATTGAGATACTTGTAGCTGCACCAGACGGCGAAGTCTGGCGCGTCGCTATGCAGCGCGAGCGGGACGTTGCCGATCGCGTGAGCGAGATCGAAGCCGATCGCGCAGCCGTGCCGCCGTGCCGCGCGCGTGAGCTCGCCGACGTCGAGCCGCTCGCCGCTCAAGTACTGCACGCCGGGCAGGAGGATCAGCGCGATACGGTCGCCCTCGCGCTCGAGCAGCGCGTCGAGCCGCTCCCGGTCGAGCTCGAACGAGCCGCGCCGGGAACCGAGCTCGAGCAAGGCGTCGCGGGGGTCGAGCCCGTGGAACCGCAGCTGCGATTGCACGGCGTAGCGATCGGACGGGAACGCGTCGCGCTCGATCAGAATCTTGAAGCGGCGCTTGGTCGGGCGGAAGAAGCTCACGAGCATCAGATGCAGGTTCACGGTGAGCGTGTTCATCGCAACGACTTCGTCCGGCTTCGCACCGACGAGCTTCGCGAGGGGAGCGCTGAAGCGTTCGTGATAGTCGAGCCAACCGGCCTCGGGACCCGCGAACGCGCCTGCGCCAGCGCGCTTGCGGCGCGGCGCACCGTCTGGGAAATGGCCGTCGACACCGCGTTCCGCCCAGCGCTCGAGCTCGGCCGCTAGTCGACGGGGCACGTCGCGCGGCATCAGCCCGAGCGAATGGCCGCAGAGGTAAGTGAGCGTTCGGCGGCCGTCCTTCGGCAGAGCGAAGCGAGCGCGGAACGCGCGGAGCTCGTCGGCCGCGTCGAGCGTGCGGGCGCCCGCCGCGCCGCGGCCCAAGTCGCGCGCGCGCATCCGCTATCTCGGCGGCATCACGGTGCCGCAGCGCTTGCAGGTTCGAGCCGACGCGCTCGCGTAGAAGCGCTCGAACACGGGTGGCAGGTCCTTCACGATGTCGCCGACGTGCAGGAACTCCTCGTGCAGCTTGTTCGCACAGCGCGGACAGAACCACATGAAGCCGTCCAGCTCCTGCGGCGCGCGCTTGCGCTCGACGACGATGCCGACGGTGTCCTTGAAGCGTTGCGGCGAGTGCGGCACGCGCGGCGGCAACAGAAAGATCTCGCCCTCGCGAATCGGGATGTCCGCGAAGTCGCCGTCTTGCACGGTTTTGAGCAGCATCTCGCCTTCGACCTGGTAGAACAGCTCGGGTCCCTCGTCGAGGTGGTAGTCCGTGCGCGAATTCGGGCCGCCGACCACCTGCACGATGAAATCGCCGCTGTCGAACATCTGTTTGTTGCAGACGGGCGGCTTCAGGTACTCGCGGTTGTCGTCGATCCAGTCGAGCAATTTGAACGGCTTCGTCAAGCTCATGGCGCACCTCCGTCGCCTCGGCCTTAGGGCCGCGCCGCGGTCGGGCATTATGCCGAAAACTAGCGACGCCGCGACGGTTGGCCGCGCTCCGAGTGATCGTCGCCGCGCAGCATCGCGCTCGTGCATTGGACCTTGATCGGCCGCGCGGGTTTATCGAGACGTACCGCGGTGAGGCATCCTCCCCAGACGCAGCCACTGTCGAGCCCCGTGACGTCGCTCCGGCGCATGAGCCCGAGCGCCGCCCAGTGACCGAAGAAGATATGCACGTTGCGAGAGCGGCGATTGTCCACGTCGAACCACGGCTTTAGTCCCTTCGGCTGCGAGCCCGGCGGCCCCGACTCGCTCAAATCGAGGCGCCCGCGCCGGTCGCAATAGCGCATCCGCGTGAGCGCGTTGATCGTGTAACGGCGGCGCTCCTCGCGATCGAGCTTGCGGCTCCACGCGATCGGCTCGTTGCCATACATCGTCCGCAACGAAGCGCGCCACTTCGGCCCGCGCAGTAGAGTCTCGATCTCGCGTGCATGTGCCCGCGCCTGCTGCACCGTCCAGCCTGGCGGGATGCCAGCGTGCACGAGCACGCGCTTCGTGCGCGCGTCGTGGTGCAGCAATGGCCGCCGGCGTAGCCAATCGATGATGTCCTGCGCGTCGGGCGCGCTCAGCACGTGCGCGAACGTGTCGGCGGGGGATAGCTCCCGGCGGCCAGCGACGGTCGCGAGCAGATGCAGATCGTGATTACCTAGCACGCAGGTCACGCTGCGCCCGAGATTCATCACGCGGCGCAGTACCCGTAGCGAGTCGGGGCCTCGATTGACGAGGTCGCCAACGAGCCAGAGCCGGTCGCGCGACGGCCGGAACGCGAGCTTGCGCAGCAGCGCGTCGAACGCCGCGCCGCAGCCTTGAATGTCCCCGATAGCGTAGAGCGCCATGGCCTGTCTGATTACCGTTGTTAGTGTTCTTCCCCGGCGCGCGATCCCGCGTCATCGCGACGGGCGTTCGGACGGCCGTGCAACATCCTTCCCGAGACACGCCGGAAGAGCATCCCTGCGGCTCGGCGGCGCACATCCCTGTGCGCCGACGGTCTCGGGAAGGACGTTGCACGTCCGTCCGACCGCCCGCATCAGGTCTCTCGCGCGCCGGGGAAGAACACTAACAGGTTACGGTTCTGAGTCGAGAGCGGCGAGCTTTGCGAAGTCGGCGGGCGCGAGTGTCTCGGGCCGCGCCATCGGATCGATGTCGGCCGAAGCGATCTGCTCCGCTGTGATCCGCCCCTTCAGGGCGCGGCCTAGCGTCTTCCGGCGCATCGAGAAAAGGTGGGCGACGAGCGCCGCGAAGCGCGCGCGGTCGCCGATCACGAAGTCGGGCATACGCGGGCTGACCCGGACGACGGTGGACCAGACCTTGGGCGGTGGGTGGAACGCGCCGGGCCCGACGTCGAACAAGGCCTCGCAGTACGCGGCCGCAGCGAGCATCACGGTGAGCCGGCCGTAGTCCTTGCCGCCGGGGCGCGCGGTCATCCGCTCCACGACCTCGCGCTGGAGCATCACGTGCAGGTCCCGGATTACGTGGCTGAACTCGAGCAAATGAAACAACAGCGGCGTCGAGACGTTGTAGGGCAGATTGCCGACGACTCGCAGGGAGCTCGGACCGGCGGCGAGGGACCCGAAGTCGAAGTCGAGCGCGTCCGCCGTGTGCACGACGAGCCTCTCCGGATGCGGTACGCGCTCTGGCAGGCTCGCGGCGAGCTCGCGGTCGATCTCGACGGCGTCGAGCCGGTCCAACCGCTCGATCAACAACCGCGTGAGGGCGCCGGGCCCGGGGCCTATCTCGACCATGCGGTCCGCAGGCGCGGGGGCTACCGCGCCGACGAGCCGGCGCAGGACCGCCGGGTCGTGCAGGAAGTGCTGGCCGAGGCGCTTCTTCGCGCGCACGCGCACGCTCACGCAGGCGCGCGGCAAAGGTCGATCGCGAGCTCGACCGCTGCGAGTAGGCTTGCCTCGCGCGCTCGGCCGGTCCCGGCGAGCGCGAGCGCCGTGCCATGGTCCACCGACGTGCGTACGATCGGTAGGCCGAGCGTCACGTTCACGATCTCGCCGAACGACAGCGCCTTGATCACCGGCAAGCCCTGGTCGTGGTACATCGCGACGACGACGTCGCAGGTCTCGAGCGACTCGGGCGTGAACGCGGTATCAGCGGAGACCGGGCCGGAGACGGCCAGGCCTTCCGCGGCGAGCTTGCTCACGACCGGCTCGATGATCCTCCGCTCTTCGTCGCCGAGCGTGCCGCTTTCGCCCGCGTGCGGATTCAGCCCGAGCACGAGGATCCGCGGCCGCTCGATACGGAAGCGGCTCGCGAGGTCGGCGCTCACGATCCGCAGCAGCTGCTCGAGCTTGTCCGCATGGAGCGCGGCCGGTACGTCGCGAAGCGGCAAGTGCGTGGTGGCGAGCGCGACCCGCAGCGATTTCCCTGCGAGCAGCATCACGGGGAGCGGCGCGCGCGTGAGCTCGGCGAGGAGCTCGGTATGGCCGGAGAAGCGGACCCCGGATTCGGTGATCACGCTCTTCTGCACGGGCGCCGTCACGAGTGCCTGCGCGGCGCCCGCGCTGCAGAGCGCGGCACCGCGGCGCAACATGTCGAGAACATACGCGGCATTGGCGACGTCGAGCCGGCCCGCGACAGCCGGGGCGCGCAGCGCGATGGGCAATACTTGCACGCTGCCGATGAGATGCGGGCCGACCTGAGCGACGGTGTCGCAATCGCGCAGGTGCACGCGCAGGCCCAGTTTCCGCGCGCGGTCGGCGAATAGGCCATGATCGCCGAGCACGGCGAGGCGCGCACCGATGTGATGCTTACCGAGCGAGACGCAGATGTCGGGCCCGATGCCGGCGGGCTCGCCCGAGCTCACGACGATGACAGGCAGCTCGGTCGTCATGGGGTTCGCGAGTCCGGACCGCCGCAGGCGGCTAGGGCGCGCGACCTAACGGCGGATGTCGACGTAGGCTTGGTCGCGCAACTTGCGCAGCCAAAGCTCGCGCTCTTCCTCGGCCTTGCTCTGGCGGATCGAGCGCCCGCATTCGTCGCGTTTCACCTCGTCCGTCGTGTCGTGCTCTCGGCGGTCGAGCACCTCGGCGATGTGCCAGCCGTAGCGGCTTTGGATCGGCTCGCTGAGCTGGTGGAGCGGCAACGTCTCGAGCACTTTCTCGAACTCGGGAACGAGCTCGCCCGGGGAAATCCAGCCGAGGTCACCACCGTCCGTGGCCGAGCCTGGGTCCTCGGACTGGGCGTGCGCGAGCGTGGCGAAGTCGCCGCCGTTCAGGATTTGCTGGCGGATGCCGATGATCTTTTGCTTGACGGCCGCGGAGTCGAGGATCTTGTCCGGCTTGAGCAGGATGTGACGCACGTGCGTCTGTTGCACCGTCGTGCGCTGCGCGCCGCGCATGTCGTTGAGCTTCACGATCTGGAAGCCCGCGGCGCTCTGAATCGGCTTCGAGAACTCGCCGGGCTGCATCTTCACGACCGTATCGGCGAACAGCGTCGGCAACTGCGCGCCCTTGCGCCAGCCGAGGCTGCCGCCGTCGAGCGCGGTCTGCGCCTGCGACGTGGCGACCGCGAGTCGCGCGAAGTCTTCGCCGGCCTCGAGCCGCGAATAGATTTCGTCGATCTTCTTGCGCGCGGCCTCGATCTGATCGGGCGTTGCGTTGCCCGGGATGCCGATCAAGATGTGCGAGATGTTGTAGTCGAAGCTATTGGTCTGATTCGCTTCGCGTGCGGCGAGGCAGAGCTCGAGCTCGCGCGGGCTGATGTTGATGCGGTTGACCACGTCCCGTTGTTGGAGTTGCTCGATCATCAGGTCCTGGCGGCTGTCCTCGCGGTACTGCGAGTAGCTCACGTTTTCGCTCGCGAGCACGGTCGGCAGCTCTTCCAGCGTGTAGCCGAGGTTCTCGGCGACGCGCGCGAGCGCGTTGTTGAGCATGTCGTCGCTCACGGTGATGCCGACCTTCTTCGCGCGCTGGAGCTGGAGCTCGCGGAGCACGAGCTGGTCGAGCACCTGCTGCTCGACCACCGCCTGCGGCGGCAACTGACGGCGCTGCTCGGCCGGCTGCTGCTCCTGCTGCTTGCGCATGTTTTGGACGACGATGCCGACGCGATCCGTGAGCTCGCTCTTGAGCACCACGCCGTTGTCGACCACCGCAGCGACGCCCTCGAGCAGCTCTCCGCCGGCGCCGAGCTCGCGGTCTTGAGCGAGCGCGCTCGAGCCGAGCGCGGTCGCGCCGAGCACCACGGCGAGCAGCGCGCCGCGCGTGCCGAATACCCGTGAAATCAAAAGGTTGTTCATAGCCCGTTGTTGTCGGTCTGGGAGACGCTTCGATACCCAAGAATACCACGGTCGAGCAGCTCTTCCGGCCGGCGCTCCCGCTGGGATTTTTGCGACAAGCCCTTGAGCTCGAGCTGGAGCGTTATCGAGCTGTCCTGCTGGCCGGTGCGGCCGACGTAGCGACGGCCGACCGCGCGGAAACGCCAGCAGCACGCCTCGTATTCCCAGCCCACGAATTGCTCGAGGGATTGCTGCTCGAGGAACGAATAGCTGTAGCTGCCGAGGATTCGCCATTTATCGGTGACGGGCCAGACCACGGACACGTCGCCCTGCTCGAGCAGGTCGCGGCGGAAGCGATAGCCGAACCCGAACAGTCGGTCGTTCTGGGGCCGGTACTCGAAGCGAGTCTCCGCGCGCGCCGTCGAATCCGTCTCGCTGTTCCACTGGAAACCGAGGTCGACGTTCCAGACCTGCCGGTCGAGCGACATCTCCGCCACGTAGTCCGACGCGTTCGCGCTGTTCGGCGTCGTCCCCGGCAAGCTCACGTGCTGCGCTTCGAGGTAGCGGGTTTGGCCGAGCGTAGCGGTGAGCCTCTCTGCGCCGTTGGCGTCGATGATTCGCGTCGTGACGCCTAGGCTCACCTGATTCGTGTCAGCGACTCGGTCCGGGCCGACGAACTGATACTTGCGGAATAGCTGGATCAAGTTGAAGTCGGGCACGATCGTGTCGAACACGGGCAGCTGACTCTGGTCGACGAACGGCACGTGCACGTAGAGCATTCGCGGCTCGAGCGTCTGCAGGCGTCCGCCTTCTCCGGCCTCGCGCTCGAAGCGCATGCCGGTATCGATGCTCTCTACGGCCAAGCCGCGCGACAATGTGCTGTCGGCCGTGGGCGCGAGCGTGCCTTGGTCGAGCCAGTAGTTCGTCTGGCGCCACGCGACGGCCGGCGTGAGATACATGCCCGAGCGCGCGAAGCGCATGCTGAACTCTTCCGTCGAGTCGAGCCGCCAGCCCGTCACGCCGACGTTGCGATCGAAGCTCACGAGCTCGGTCACGGCGTCGAAGCCTATTCGCGGGCCAAGCCACCGCCCAGCGAACACCATCTGCGGTTGACGCTGGTACGGGAGTTCGTCGGCCGTGAGCGTCGAGTCGAGCGTCTGATAGTCCTGGACGCGCGTCAGCAACGACCACGCGGGCGCGTAGTAGGTGAGATCGACGAACCGGTTCAAGTGCGTCTGGCTCGCGACCGCGAGGTTGCGGCCGAGATCCTCGAAATACGTGTCGTCGGACACGTCCTCGATGCCGACATTGAGCCGCCAGTCGTCGCCGAAGTGCGTCTGCTGGTGGAGGTCGACGTAGCGGCGCGTCTCGTGCGTTTCGTCGTCGTTCGGCAAATATTCGAAGTTCAGCTGCCCCGTGGTCCCCGGCATCAAGTAGC
>Ga0134124_10002211_pt1 | contig 15695 bp, 16 predicted proteins | sample KB304_FD_96880 | JGI IMG/M metagenome (GOLD analysis project Ga0134124, IMG submission 96880) | Terrestrial soil microbial communities without Nitrogen fertilizer from Kellogg Biological Station, Michigan, USA - KB3-0-4 | ecosystem: Environmental > Terrestrial > Soil > Unclassified ... | reverse complement strand
GCCTGTTTGACAGCTGGAGTCCGTTTCCGTCAAGCATGACCTCTATTGCCCGGACAACGTTATCCAGATTCTGCAGAGGCTCACCCATCCCCATGAAGACAATATTCCGCACCTCATAATCCCGCTTTACAGCGCAAATCTGGTTGATGATCTCTGCAGTGCTCAGATTCCTCCTGAATTTGAAAGTGCCGGTAAGGCAGAATTCACATCTCATCGCGCATCCTACCTGTGTTGAGATACAGAGGGTGTTCCTCCCCTCGTCCGGAATCAGCACCGACTCGACAGAATCTCCGTCCTCAAGGGTGAAGAGATATTTCCTCGTCCCGTCAGCCCCCTCTTCTACCGCAGCAGGAGAGATGCTGCTGATATATGCCGTTGCCTGGAGTTCGGCGCGCAGCTCCTTGGAGATGTTCGTCATCTCTTCAAACGAAAGAGCACCCAGCTGATATATCCACTTGAATATCTGAACGGCGCGGAATCGCTCCTTCCCCTTGCCGGAGAGGAACTGTTCGAGCTCGCGAAGTGTGAAGTTTTTCAGATCGATTTTTTCCATGTCACTCCTTTCAAGTTCCGCATACTAAGTCAAACCGAAGCAGTCATCAAGCAAAACGAGACAAGGAAAGGGCACTCTGATTGACAAGTTATCGATATTCTGTTACTTATCCGTCTAACTAGGTTATTCTCTTCTTCAATAGCATTCTGACTGTTTTCGACTCCGGCAAAGGGGAAAAAGTGAAAGAGCATTATCTACGATTTATCCTGTTTCTTCCGGCAGTTACCTTGATTGCCGGCTGCGCTCTCGGGGCCGCATCCAGGAAACAGGCTACATACCATTTCCAGATGGGTCTGTCCCACCTGGGCGAGAACAATGTCACCAGTGCACTCATAGAGTTCACTGAAGCTGAGAAAATCGACCCCGACAACTATGAACTGCAAAACTACCTGGGGCTTGTCTACTTCAGAAAGAACAAGCTCGAAATCTCGGAAAAAAAATACCTCAAGGCGATCGCCCTGAAACCCGACTACTCCGGCGCGAGAAACAACCTTGCCGTTACCTATCTTGAGATGAAAAGATGGGATGATGCCATCTACCAGCTTAAACTTGTCACAGAGGATATCTTTTACCAGAACCAGACCGATGCAGGGATCAATCTTTCCCTCGCTTACTACGGCAAAGGGGATTTCAAGCAGGCACTGGCAACGTTGAGACCCCTTACATCAACCGCCCCAACGGACCCGAGAATACGGGTCTACATCGGAAGAATCTACTACGCCACAGACAAAATCGACCTCGCTATTGTAGAGTACCGCAAAGCAATAGAGCTTTATCCTGATTACATACTTGCCCACTACAACCTTGCACAGGCAGTCATGAAAATGGGGGACCGGAAAACGGCTGCAAAACACTTCAAAGAGGTTGTAAGAATCGCTCCGGACTCTGAAATGGCCCACCTATCACAGGAATATCTCGAACTTCTGAAATGACCGCCAGAGAAAAAGACAAAGATTGGCGGCAAGCTCCGGTTCAGACTGAAAGCGGCGACATCAAAGCTGTCGGGACCTGGCTGAAAGCTGCCAGAGAGGCAAACGGGGAGACCCTGAACGACATCTCCCGTGTAACCCGGATCGGGAAAATCTACCTTGAAGCCATAGAAGAAGGTTTCGCTTCAAAACTTCCAAGTCCGGCATATACAAGAGGATTCATTCGTCTTTATGCTGCCCATCTCGGTCTTTCTCCGGATGAAGCTCTGATGATTCTTGACCGCAGCCAGAGCTCCTCGTCAGAGATGTCCGTAGCAGTGAACGATTCCGACCAGAAAAGCAGACCCGTGACAACCGAACGCCCGGCATCACCCGGACGAAAAAGGCTGTTAATACTGCTGATCCTTTTTTCATGCGTTGCAGCAGCACTGCTTTTATTCTCTCCGCTAAAACATATGGTATTACCTGAAAAACCTGCCCAATCCGCTCTGAAAACATCAGCTCCCGATGGAAATATTCTGAAAGATTCGGCCGGGCTACCGGCAGTAAAGAGTGCCTCTGAACCATCTGCTGCTAAAACCGGTGACGGGCCTGTGGCAGATGGCATCATCCTCCGATTGAGAGCAGTGCGTGACGGAAGACTTCATATCACAATAGACGACGCGGTTTCACAGGAATACGACCTTGTTGCCGGGGATATTGTCGAGTGGAAAGCGGAGAAGGCATTTCTTCTGGACATTGAAAATGCCGCCTCTGTAGAGGGGGAGCTGAACGGAGTACAGCTGAAACCGTTCGGCGAGCAAGGTCAGCCGGCACACATGCTCATAAGCAGTGACGGTGCCCATAAAGAGTAGTTACAAGTTTTCTGTTTCCTCCATGTCAGGGAGTCTCATCGTATGCAGGTTGCAGCACGCTGTCGCAAATGCGGAAGAATAATGCAGAGTCAAAGAATCGACAACTACCGTGTCAAACTTACATGCAGCTGCGGATTTTCAGACTACAAGACGGTCATGGAAAGAGTCAAAACTGTAAATCCTTTCTGTCAGAAAGCAAGTTTCACCCCCTTTATAGAGAGCGAAAGGGGAAAGATGGTGCTTACCATGCAGAAGGCTAACCGTGAACACCTTGAGATCATCTCCCTGGAAGAGATAAGCATGCTGGTTTCATCTGACTATGACCTGCCACAGACCCTTCAGCAACTTGCTGAAAAGGTTGCCTCCCAGCTGAAGGTCAGCGTCTGCAGTATCTACCTGCTTGAAGGTGAAGAGCTTGTGCTTGCAGCAACTCACGGTTTTGATTCTTCCTTCATCGGTAAAATCAGGATCCGGATCGGAGAAGGGATCACGGGGACCGTAGCAAAAACCGGTGAGCACGTATCACTGAACAGAGCCTCGCAGGACCCAAGGTACAAAAACTTTCCTCAGCTTCATGAAGAGAAGTACAACGCGATGCTTTCCTTCCCGATAGCTGACAAACTGGATATTTACGGAGTCATAAACCTGAATACGACCTCTATCAAGACTTTTTCTGAAGACGAGATATATTACGTTTCCATAATAGCAAACCTGATTCTGACAGCGGTAAAGCTTCGGCTCAAATTTTCGAAATCGCATTGACTTGACAGGCGGCAACTCCATGATAAAGTTTTTCCATAATGAATCTCATGGAGCTGCAATTGCCCCCCAAAGCCGCAAAAAAAATACTGCTTGTCGACGATGAAGAAAATGCGAGGCTAGCCCTCTCAAGGCTTCTTTCCAGAGAGGGCTATATCGTTGATACTGTTTCAAACGGTTTCGAAGCGTTAAACCACTTACGCGAACATGACGTAAACCTGATCGTTACCGATATCAACATGCCGGAAATGGACGGAATAGCGTTTCTACGCGAAGTGAACAAGTCCTTCCCGGGCAGTAATGTAATCATGATAACAGCCTACGGAGGGGTCGAATCCTACATAGAGGCGATAAATCTGGGCGCATTCGAGTACATAAACAAACCTGTAAGGATCGAAGAGCTGAGATCTGTTATGGGGAAGATATTTTCATCGTCAAATGATCAGGATGGGAGGAACACATGAAGAAGTTCTCTACTATTTTATTTGCAAATGATTTTTCCGAAGGCTCGGACAACGCTTTCGATTACGCTCTATCTCTGGCAAAAGAGTATTCCGGCAAACTTGTGCTCATCCACGTAATCAATGAACCGGTAGATCTGCGAGGGTTCTATGTCCCGCACATCTCTTTTGAAAATCTTGAAAAAGAGATTGCAGATGGCGCCCAGAAAATGATGGATAGTTTTTGCAACAAGCATCTCAATGAGTTTAAGAACTTCGAGCAGAGCGTCATCTCCGGGGTTCCTGCTGACGAAATAGTTAAAAAAGCCGCTGAATGCGGAGCTGACCTCATTGTCATGGGGACGCACGGACGGAAAGGAATGGATCATCTTCTTTTCGGCAGCACGGCTGAACGAGTGGTCAGATACGCCAGCTGCCCGGTGATGACAGTACGTCTTCTTTAGTTCCTTTTGCGGTTGCTTCGCCGCACAGGACACTGGCAGTTTCAGCTGAAATGTTATAGCCTTTATAAGTCAGCAACTATCAGTCAGGGAAGCAGTTATCTGCTCCCCGTTTTTTTATGGTGAATATGTCAAGTCAGATCAACCGCGCTCAAACCACAATTCTTGTCATCGATGATGAAGAGAGCATCCTCAACCTGGTTTCAATAATCCTCAGTAACAGGGGATACAATGTTGCCAAGGCATGTGATGCGAAAACCGGTCTCGAACTGATCGACTCCCTGAACCCTTCCCTTGTTCTCCTTGACTACATGATGCCTCTTGTCGACGGTCTCGAAACTCTGAAAACGATCAGGCGGGAATACCCCGATATCTATGTAATCATGTTTACCGGCAAAGGAAGCGAAGAAATTGCCGTAGAGTTGATGAAGGCCGGCGCTTCAGATTACATACTCAAACCGTTCAGCAATCAGAATCTTGTCGAGAGACTTGAGAACGTTCTGAAAATCAGGGCAGTGGAACTTAAAAACCGGGAACTCATCGCTGAAAAAGAGGAACTGCTTCATGAAATAAGAGCCTGGAACCATGAGCTTGAGCAAAGGATAGAGAAAGAGGCTGAAGCATTGAAAAGGGCGCACGCAGAGGTCGTGCAGTCTCAAAAGCTCGCCACACTCGGCTATCTGGCAGCCGGAATGGCGCATGAGATAAGAAACCCGCTAAATTCGATATCGCTCTTTGTCCAGCTGATAAAGGAAGGTCTTGATGACCAGGAAAAACTTGAGTATGTAGAAAAGATCCTTAAGGAAATTGACCGTGTAGATTCAACCCTTCGTAATCTGCTGGATACGGCGAAAAGACCACGTTATGAACTTACCGAGGTCGATATAGAGAAACTGATACGGCAGGCACTTAAAGAGTTTCTGCCCCAGACCGACAGCCAGAAAATCAACGTAACATTCACAAGCGACGGCAGCACTCCAATGCTTAAAGCCGACCCTTCAGAGCTCGAACAGATATTCACCAATCTTCTCCTCAATGCAATCCATGAGATGCCTGACGGAGGAGAGTTGAAGGTGAGCCTGAGGAACGAAGGGGAGAATCTTGGCATACTTGTGAGTGACAGCGGCAAAGGAATACGGAAAGAAAACCTGCCAAACATCTTTGATCCCTTCTTTACAACGAAAAACAGGGGGACGGGATTGGGGCTCTCGGTCGTACTGAGGATCGTCAATAACTACGGAGGAAAGATCGAAGTCGCTCACACCGACGACAAAGGGACAACATTCCTCGTCCGCCTGCCTTTCGCGAATAATATCCTCAATTGAAGAATAACCGTAAAAACCATCGCATAGCCAACGCCGCTCTTTCATTTTCCTCGTAAATTGGATACTATTATGCCCAGTATCTCCGAATGCCTAACGAGGGTTTGATGAGTCATACAGCCACAACGATTCTGCTCATAGACGATGATGCATTTTTTCTGAAGTTGCTCTCGGAAGCCTTCTCGAGCAGCGGCTTTGAGGTAATTACTGCATCGGACGGAAACGAGGGGGTCAAGGCATTTATTGAAAAACACCCGAAAGTGGTAATCTGCGACCTGATCATGCCGGGCATGGGAGGCGTCAGCACCTGCATGACAATCCGTAAACTCGCCGGTGAAAAAGAGCCGATAATCGCTCTGCTTACGTCCATGTTCAAGGGGCCGCCCCGAATGCTTGAATCTCCGGAAATGGGTGCAAGGATCCATATCCCCAAATCGACCCATCCACTGAATGTAGTTATCCTTATAGAACAGCTGCTACAGAGACTTATTGAAGGCTCCTGCCGTGCCGCCTGATAAAACCCGCTTTCTTCTCCGCAACAACAACCTCTTTTTTGATGAGGATGAATCCGGCCTTCAGCTTCGTGTTGCCGAACGCTTTTTTCTCGGCAAAGATGAACTCTCGGATTTCAGGATACTCCGCAAGGGTATCGATGCCCGCAAGAAGTCCAGGATCAGATACGTTTACACTGTAGAGTTCACTGTCGCCGACCCTGAAAGCTTCTGGAGCAGATTCTCCGGGGAACCGGACCTTCAGTTGACTGAAGTGCCCCCGACTCCCGAAATCAGACAGATCAGAACACCGGCGAGAATAGTAATCGTCGGGACCGGACCGTCCGGCATCTTTGCCGCTTTAAGGCTGTGCGATTACGGGATTGAAGCTGTGATGCTGGAAAGAGGCAGCCCGGTCGAGGAACGTGTCCGCAAGGTCGAAAGGTTCTGGGAAACCGGCAAGCTTGACGAAGAGAGCAATGTCCAGTTCGGTGAAGGGGGAGCAGGCACATTTTCGGATGGCAAACTGACGACAAGAGTCCGCGATCCGAATACCGCATACGTGTTAAAGAGACTCGTCGAGTTTGGCGCTCCTCCGGAGATTGAGTGGCTGGCAAAACCCCATATCGGCACAGACAGATTGAGGCTCGTCCTTCTTAACATCCGCAGATTCCTGCAGGGCTCCGGGACTGACATACGCTTCGGTTCGAAACTGACCGGCTTCGGCATGATGAACTCGGGTATCGGGTCGGTGATGATCAACAATCTGCAGGAGGAGCCTTGTGACCGGCTCTTGCTGGCACCAGGACACAGCGCCCGGGATACCTACGAAATGTTGTCAGCGAATGGTGTCCTGTTGGAACAGAAAGCATTCGCCGTCGGGCTGAGAGTCGAACATCCCCAGGAGCTGATAAATATGATCCAGTACGGAAGGCCATCCGACCCTCGTCTGCCGCCGGCTGATTATGCACTTGCCTGGAATGATGCAAGCAGCGGACGCTCGGCCTACTCGTTCTGCATGTGCCCGGGAGGAGAGGTAATCGCAGGTTCTTCAGAGCCTGGCGGCGTGGTAACTAACGGCATGAGCCACCTCAGGCGGGGGAGCGGATGGGCTAACAGCGCCCTTGTCGCCACTGTCAGGACTGAAGATTTCGAAAGCGCTTCGCCTCTGGCAGGAATCAGCTTCCAGAGAGCTCTTGAAGCAGCCGCCTTTAAGCTTGGCAATGGCGGCTATAAGGCTCCGGCCCAAAAGATCACTTCTTTTCTGGGAAAAAGTCCTGGAGGGGCGCTGACATCCACCTACAGGCCAGGCATCGTAGAGGCTGAACTTTCCGGTCTGTTCCCTGACATCATCACAGCCACCCTCAAGGACGGTATCATTGATTTCGACCGGAAGATGCGCGGCTTCATAACATCCGAGGCCACCCTGGTAGGCGTTGAGAGCCGCACTTCTGCTCCGCTCAGGATCATCCGGGGTGAGGACTTTCAATCCCCGACAGCAAAAGGGCTCTACCCGTGCGGCGAAGGCGCAGGCTATGCCGGAGGGATAATGAGTTCGGCGCTGGACGGGATAAGAGTGGCCGATGCTGTTGCAAAGAGGCTGCAGTGACATGAAGATATCTGTAGTCATACCTGTCTACAATGAAGTTACAACAATCAAAGAGGTCATCTCCTCTGTAATGGCAGCTCCATACGACAAAGAGCTGATAATCATAGACGACGGCTCTGTGGACGGGACACGTGAGATCCTCAAAGAGCTTTCGTTACCGGATTTGCAGACTGCATTCCACGAAAGAAACCTCGGGAAAGGGGCAGCGCTCAGAACCGGTTTCAGCATGGCAACTGGCGATATCGTCATAATCCAGGATGCCGACCTTGAATACTCCCCGTCTGACTATCCGAAGCTTTTCAAACCTCTGCTTGACGGGAGGGCGGATGTGGTCTACGGTTCACGTTTTATAGGTGGTGACGAGCATCGCACCCTGTTCTTCTGGCATATGGTCGGGAACAGGTTCCTCACTCTCTTGTCGAATATGTTGTCAAATTTGAACCTGACTGACATGGAGACATGCTATAAAGCCTTCAGACGGGAGGTGCTCAAAAAGATCACCATCGAGGAGGACCGTTTCGGTTTCGAGCCGGAGATAACTGCAAAGATGTCTAAACTTGGCGCCAAAATCTTCGAAGTAGGCATCTCGTACTCGGGAAGAACCTATTCGGAAGGCAAAAAGATTGGCTGGAAGGATGGCATTTCTGCCATAAGGTGCATTATAAAATACAATCTCAGGGGTCTCAGCTAGTGCGCAAACTGTTTGTCAAGAACATCAAGGACAGGGATCAGCTCAAAGAGGTGTTCCTCGTAAAGGAAAAGATCACTGCAATGGCAAAAAATGGTAAGCCGTATCTTACCATTCGCCTCATGGACAAAAGCGGAGATGTTGACGCCAAGGTCTGGGACAATATTGAAGAGGTTTCTGCCAGATTCGAGAAAAATGATTTTATCGAGGTCAGCGCCAAGGCTTCGCTCTATCTGGGGAAAATGCAGCTTGTCATCTCGGAACTCCGGAAGATGCCTGAAGAGGATGTGGTACTGAGCGATTTCCTGCCCGAGACCGACCGGGATATCGAGGTAATGGAGGGCGAGCTTGTCGCTCTCATCGGCACACTTTCCAACAACTGGCTGAAGGGTCTGCTGGACAACTTCTTCACTGATCCGGAGTTGATGGCACTTTACAGGGTTGCTCCGGCGGCCAAGGGGATGCATCATGTCTATCTGGGCGGGCTCCTCGAACACTCCCTGGCAGTCGCCTCGCTCGTAGATGCTCTTGTGCCTCTCTACGAGGGTCTCAACCGTGACCTGCTGATTACCGGCGCACTTCTGCATGATGTCGGCAAAGTAAGGGAGATGAAGTTCTCCAGGGCATTCGACTACAGTGATGAAGGGAAACTGATCGGCCACATCACCATAGGCGTCGAGATGATCCATGAGCGGATATGCCGGATCCCCGGCTTTCCGCCGGAACTCGCCATGCAGCTCAAACATCTGATCCTCTCTCACCACGGACAGTATGAATTCGGATCACCAAAGCGCCCCAAGACCGTCGAAGCGACCGTTCTGAACTATCTCGACGATCTCGACTCGAAGATAAACGGGATCAGAACACATATCAGGAAAGAGGGCGAGCTGCAGGGAAACTGGACCTCCTATCACCGGTTGTATGACCGCTACTTCTATGTCGACAGAAGCGAAGAGAGCCTCCTGCCTGAAGAGATGCCTGCCGAAAGCGGTATGCTGCAGCACCCGGAACAGCCGCAGATCGAACCTTCAGCGGCAGCAGCGCCGGGAAGACAAGGTTTTCACAACAGCCCGTTCGAAAAACTGAAACCTGAACCGGACAAGGCCGAGAACCTGGATCTCTTCTGAAATGAGCAAAACCGGTTTTGCCGTACTATTGATGATCTTCTGCGCAGCCCTTGCCGGCTGCCGGAAAGCAGATCCAAAGAGAGGAAACATGATTTTCGAAACGATAGTGGTGGGAGAGTTGGGGGTCAACTGCTACCTCCTTGCTGACAGTGAAACGAAAGAGGGTATCGTGATCGACCCCGGAGCAGATTCCGGGAATATCCTTTCCGCCATCAAGGCAAACGGAATAAAGGTTCTCTTTATCCTCAACACCCACGGGCACTTCGATCATATCGGGGGGAACCGCAGGGTGGCTGAAGCTACCGGCGGAAAGCTCATGATCAACAAGGAAGATGAACCTTTCCTCTCCCGGGCATCGAAGTCCGCGACCATGTATGGGCTCACGGCGGAGGACTCGCCTGCGCCCTCCTCGTACCTTGCCGAGGGAGACGTCATCCGCTTCGGCAGGCATAGCGTAAGGGTAATCCACATCCCTGGACATTCACCCGGCGGCAGCTGCTTCTATCTCGAAAAAGAAGGTCTGCTGATCAGCGGTGACTCCCTTTTTGCCGAGTCTATCGGCAGAACCGATCTCCCTGGAGGTTCGCAGGCAGAACTGGTCCTTTCGATCCGCTCAAAGCTCCTTGTTCTTCCTGATGAAACCCGGGTCTTCCCGGGTCATGGCCCGTCATCAACAATCGGCCATGAAAAAAAGTTCAACCCTTATCTGGGAGGCTGAACATGCTGCAAGGCAGGAACATCATCCTGGGAGTCACCGGAGGCATTGCCGCATACAAGGCGGTAGAGCTGCTCCGCCTGCTGACAAAAGCAGGGGCATCCGTCCATGTGATAATGACCAGGGCAGCAACCGAGTTCGTAACCCCCCTCACCTTTCAGACTCTCTCGGGAAATCCCGTCCATACGGAGATCTTCAACCTGATAACCGAGAATGAGATCGGCCATATCTCCCTGGCCGACCGGGCAGACCTCTTTATCATCGCCCCTGCCACGGCAAACTTTATCGGCAAGCTGGCCAACGGTATCGCCGACGACCTTCTCACCACTACGGTAATGGCCACAAAAGCACCGGTGCTGATAGCTCCGGCAATGAACGTGAACATGTATGAAAACCAGCTGTACCGGGAAAACGAGGAGAAGCTGAGGCGGCACGGCTACCTGTTTGCCGATCCGGTCTCAGGCTATCTGGCCTGCGGCTGGGAAGGGAAAGGAAAGATGCTGGAGCCTGCCCTGATTTTCGAAGAGGCACTGCCAGTGCTTTCGACAAAAGATCTTGCCGGACTGAAAATCCTTGTAACTGCCGGACCTACCAGGGAGGAGATCGACCCTGTAAGATACATTTCCAACCATTCCTCGGGCAGGATGGGATATGCCATAGCCCGTGCAGCAAGGATTCGCGGCGCAGAGGTCACCCTGGTGAGCGGTCCGGTATCTTTAAGCCCGCCACAGGGCGTAACCATGATCGATGTTGTCAGCGCGGAAGAGATGTTGCGTGAGGTGCTCGTGATCGCCGGAAAGGCTGATGTGATCATCAAGGCGGCAGCTGTCGCAGACTACAGACCTGCGACCAGAGAGGGTCAGAAGATCAAGAAGAAGAGCGGTGGGGAGAGCATGCTGCTGGTAAGGAACAGTGACATCCTGGCCGAACTCGGAAAGGCGAAACGCCCAGGTCAGACTCTCGTCGGCTTTGCCGCCGAAACCGAGAACCTCCTCGAAAATGCCTCTGCCAAACTGGAAGAAAAAAACCTTGATCTGATTGTCGCCAACGATGTTTCTGCAGATGGCGCAGGTTTTAATGTCGAAACCAACATCGTGAGGTTCATCTATCGGGACGGCAGGAGCGAAGAGCTGCCAATCCTGCCGAAGGAGACCGTTGCCGGGGAGATCCTTGACAGGGTTGTGGCATTGAGAAGTTCATCCTAATGAACTATCTGGTTGAGCAGCTCCGGATGAAGGATTGCGCCCTTCAGTTTTGCCTTCAGTGACTCAAGCTCGACAGATGCCGCTTCCTTGGTTATCTTGCCGCTCCTGTAAAGAAGCCGCAGGTTTTTTCTGACCGACTCGGCTGCCTTGAGGGGATGCTCCCCTGTCGGGTCAGCCTCCAGCCATGGCGACGAGCTTATATCCGAAAGCGTTCCGACCACGGCTTCAGTCGAGAGGAGAGTCATTTCGGATCTTTCATCTTCGTTCAGCTGATGCCGTGAGGCCTCGTTCATTGCCGACATCAGCTGCTGCCACTTCTCCAGACGGTTGACAAGCAGAATCGAATTGAAGATCCTCTTGTTCGTATTGAAAGAGAAAAGCGTATTGGAGATGACCTGGCGGAGCAGCTGGTCATTATCTTCAAAATGCTCCAGAGCAACCCTCCGGCCCAGGCCCCACAACTCGGGGTCGACGAAACTGTCGAAGCGAACCTCCCAGTAGGCATGATTCAGCGCTACCGTCGGATAGCTCCTCATGATGCTGATCGGTACGTAGTAGCAGTGGGCCACGGCATCAGCCGCCAGATGGGAGATATAGCCATAGGCGCAGGCCCTCTGCGAATCGGAGGAAGCCTCTTCGAGAAGCCTTTTCCCCACATGCCAGCGATGGCAGTGAAACATATAGTGAGTGAATTTTTTCCCGAGGGTGATATCGGCGGCGATGCTGCCGTAGAGAAAGTCGTTCGGGAAGGAGCCGATGAGTGACGCGACAGTAGCGGGCAGCAAGCTGAGGTTGGCGAGGAGAGACGTCCCGAGTTGCAGGTGAAACCCCGGTCCCCATGCCGACGACTCTGCCGGCAGGAACAGAACGAGCAGCACAGTTATAGTGATTGGAATCATCCGGCTATCTTATGGGGTGTATTCGCAAAAGTAAAGGGTATAGGGATGACAAACCATAATGATCGGGCTGAACTTGCCGGAGCACTCCGGAGCTATCTCGAAGAGCTGAAGGATACCGGAGTTGATGCTCTGCCGATCGCGGCGACCGGGCCTGCCGCTTTTGAAGAAGCCGGATCAGCAAATGGAATGATGGCCGCAGGGGAGACCACCGCAGTGGAGACTCTCGAAGATATCCGCAATGATCTGGGAGATTGCCGCAGGTGCCTGCTCTGCAAAACCAGAAAGAATCTGGTATTCGGGGTCGGAAGCCGCAGCGCAAAAGTTCTCTTTGTCGGAGAGGCGCCTGGGCGGGACGAGGATCTCCAGGGAGAGCCCTTCGTGGGCGAGGCCGGCCAACTCCTCACAAAAATGATCAAGGCGATGGGGTATGAACGGCAGGAGGTCTATATCTGCAACGTGCTCAAGTGCCGCCCCCCTGAAAACCGTAACCCCTCTCCGGAAGAGATAGCAGAATGCAGCCCCTTTCTGTTGCGTCAGGTACAGTCGATAGCGCCCAAAGCCATCGTAGCTCTAGGGACCTTCGCCGCTCAGACGCTCCTTGACAGCAGGGAGCCTATCAGCAGGCTCAGGGGGAGATTCCACGATTACCACGGCATACCGCTCATGCCGACCTTTCACCCTGCCTTTCTGCTTCGCTCGCCGGAAAAAAAACGCGAAGTGTGGGAAGATCTGCAGAAGGTCATGAAACTTATGTTAGAATAGATGACTGGAAGTCAATGACGTGCTGTCAATAGCGATTACGGATCAATCAATAATCACGAATGAAATAAGGAGGGATCATGTACTCAGGCGACCCGACCAGAAACACTCTTGCAATGGTCCTCGCAGGCGGCAAGGGGGAGCGGCTCAGCCCTCTGACGCAGAGCAGACCAAAACCCGGCGTGCCGTTCGGAGGCAAGTACAAGATTATCGATTTTGTACTGAGCAACCTCTTCAACTCGGGCATCAAGCAGGTCTATATCCTGACCCAGTACCGGGCCTATTCGCTCATGAAGCATATCCGCGAGTCATGGGCAAAATGGACCGGTCTGAACGAGTTCTTTGTCGCGATTTCTCCCGAGACCAGGAATGAATCCGAAGAGTGGTTCAAGGGGACCGCCGACGCCATCTATCAGTACATCCGCTTCATCGAATCGTCCGATGCCGAATATGTGGCCATATTCGGAGGCGATCACATTTACAAGATGGATATTAGCCAGATGATCAACTTCCACCGGATGAACCGGGCCGACATCACCGTTTCATCGATTGAAGTCCCCATGGATGAAGCGTCGAGATTCGGCGTAGTGGTGGTAGATGACGACAACCGGGTCATAGGGTTTGAAGAGAAACCGGACAACCCGACCCCCGTGCCGGGCAAGGAGGTCTGTTTCGCCTCGATGGGGAACTACATCTTCTCGACCAGAAAACTGATAGAAGTGCTGCAGGAGGGAAAGAAACGTCACGAAGATCTCGACTTCGGCAAGCATGTCATCCCGATGATGCTGGAACAGGGCGACCGGGTGTTTGCCTACAACTTCAACGACAACCTGATCCCCGGCATGAAGGCCGAAGAGCGCGGCTACTGGAAGGATGTCGGCACCATCGAGTCATACTACGAAGCCAACATGGACCTGATTCACGTCTCTCCGCAGCTCAATCTCTACAACTACAAATGGCCAGTACTGACGAACCAGGGGAACCTCCCGCCGGCCAAGACGATTTTTGACGATGACGACCGCCGGGGAGTGAACATCGACTCCTACGTCTGTGCGGGATGCATCACCAGCGGCGGCATCGTGCGGCGCTCGATAATCGGCCCGCGGACACGGATCAACAGCTATAGCCTGGTTGAGGATTCGATCATCTTCGAAAACGTCACCATCGGCAGGCATACCAAGATCAAGAGGGCGATTATCGACAAGAATATCGTCATACCGGACAACACGGTCATCGGCTATGACCATGAAGCCGATGCCAAAAAAGGTTATACGGTCACGGAATCAGGGATAGTAGTGGTCACCAAGCAGTAAATCAGCCTGAAGGCTTAAGGGCAACCGTTCAGCTTATACCTTCAGCCTTCAGCCTGACGACTTCGGTACTTATCATTTTCAGCCCCTCCAGCGCCCCGGCCGGGATGGATATCTCCCCGGGCGGGATCTGCGCTTCCCGCGGGTTTATCCTGATCAACACGGCCTTGCTCCTGCCGGCCAGTCTCTCACCCATATGGCGTATCGTAGGGATCGCCGTCCCTGCCCCCAGCTCGATGATTACCAGCCGCTTGCCGACATGATCGGTCATAAATTCATCGAACTCCCGCTCCTGCCTGCGCGTCCGGTCGGACAGCCAGGAGAAGTCCCCGAACATCAGGATATTCGGCCTCGCGACCCCGCCGCACCTGAGGCATTTCGGGATCTGCTGCGCCCTCATTGTATAGACATCGACCGGGATCTCCTCCCGGTTGTCCCAGATGGCATTCGAGCAGGGCGACAGGCACTGCAGGTGGTGGATCGAGCCGTGCACCTCAAGAATGGACTCTTCGTCAAACCCCGCCTTCTGGAACTGGCCGTCGACATTGGAAGTCACCACGAAATGATCCAGCCCAAGCTCTGCCAGCCATCCCCTGATGATCCGGAATCCTTCATGCGGGATCGTACCGCGATAGAGGTTGGTCCGGTGGCCGTAAAAGCCCCAGCCGAAAGCCGGGTCCCGCTCGAAGTGCTCCGGATTGGCCGCCTGGACGAAGCTGAGACCCAGCCGGCGGTACATCGGATAGGCGTTCCAGAAACCGTGATCGCCGCGGAAATCAGGCAGCCCCGAGTCCCCCCCCATACCCGCGCCGGCGGTAATGATCAGCGCATCGGCGTTCCTGATCGCTTCTGCTGCCCTGTTTAACTGATGCTCGAGCTCCATGGCTTCCTCCTTCAGACAGTTTGAAATCGCGGCATTACAAATCATTCAGGCATGTTAATTTTTACATGTCAGCTTACCGTGTCAACTGAAACGGCAACAATAGGTGCTTCATAAACGGATTTTATTCCAGCAGCAAACATGCTATAAGTAGCCGGAACAACAGCCTTCCAAAGGGTATGAATGAAGAGTCGACTGATAGTCACCCCCGGACAGAAAGGGACCAAAAGACTTGTCGCCAAATTCTCTGGTATACTGCACTGAACGTATTGAATACGGCTAATATCACATTCGCCAATAATGGAGAAAAGAATGCACGGAACAGTCTCGTTGCTCTATGTCGAGGATGATACCATCACCAGGGAACTGGTGACGAACATACTGAAGCTGAACGGTCACAACTGCATCGTGGCGGAAAACGGGCACCAGGGCCTTGAGCTTTATCGCAGACATACTCCGGAAATCGTGCTGAGCGACATCATGATGCCGGACATGAACGGGCTGGAGATGGCGCGAGCAATACGTAAGGATTTCCCCGAGGTCCAGTTCATCTTCATGACCGCCTTGGGAGAGAGCAAATCCATCCTCGAGGCCATTGATATCGGTGTAACCCAGTACGTTGTCAAACCGGTAGAGATATCCAAACTCCTGGCAGCAATCGCACACTGTGATGCCATCATACAGTTGAAGGCCG
>Ga0134124_10002209_pt1 | contig 15697 bp, 13 predicted proteins | sample KB304_FD_96880 | JGI IMG/M metagenome (GOLD analysis project Ga0134124, IMG submission 96880) | Terrestrial soil microbial communities without Nitrogen fertilizer from Kellogg Biological Station, Michigan, USA - KB3-0-4 | ecosystem: Environmental > Terrestrial > Soil > Unclassified ... | reverse complement strand
TCTGCTCGTCTGGCCGGGACATGTAATGATCGTGATTGACGGAGGCAGCATCATCGAGAGCCGTCTTGTCTGCCATGAGCCTGACAAGGGAGTTCGAATCCGCACCATTGCCGATGCCCTGCGTGAGGTCATGAAGAAAAGGAAGCCGGCGGATGTTATCAAAAACGGCGGGAAAGAGTTCGTCGTCCGGAGATGGTACGGGGTTGCGAAATAAACCTGAAAAAGCGGCCTCACGCAACGAACGCGACGCTCGCAACGTAAAATCAGGCGGTTAACAATCTGATCCTTTCAACTGGTTGGTTCAATTTGCTTTCTTTGCGGTTTTTGAATTTCGTTGCGTCGTCGCGTGAGTAAATGCTGTTATGACTATTTCTGCAATCGTTCCTCGACAGCCTTTTTCTGTGCAGGGGTAAGACGGTTCGAAGTGACCAGCCGCTTTATCTCCGGGAGCTTCATACCCGGAAGCCAGAGAGTGAACCAGATGAGCGGAGTCTTCGGATTGCTCAGGATGGCTTCCCTGAGAGTGGACCGGTTCTGCCAGCGAGGGTTACGGGCGATCATGGATATAGTCTCTGCTGTAGCGGCTCCGCTGCGCACAAACTGAAACAACGTCCCCTCTTTGAGTCTAGGGTTTGCAAGGCAGATCTCGACAAGTCGCGGGTCACCCTCCTTGATGAGGGCTTCAAGCAGAGCGGAAGTTGCCCGACGGGCCAGGGTAAGCCTGTTGCCGAGCGGGGTAAGGGGAAGGCGCTGAATGATCACCCGTTCGGCAGCTACTTTCTGATCCGGGGTGATTTCGGGAAGAAGACAAAGGTTCAGAAGTTCAAAGAGGTGAAGCTGCGGGAGGATCGCAAGCAGCTGGGACGCAGGAGTATTCGGATGGCGGGCAATCGCAACCTTCAGGTTGTGGTTTATCTCAGTTAATGATAGTTTGCAGATGCTTTTTACAAGCTCTTCGCCCAGATCTCTTCGCTTCAGCAGTATGCTGAGATGATTTTCAGCGAGAGCCGGATTCTTCAAGGCAGCCTGGAGGATCTCAGGTGGCGCCTGCTGCACTATCTGCAGGAGTCCTTCACCGGATTCAGTGAGAGCCTTGTGAAGCAGCTTTGCGGTTGCCGTATCTAACGTCATGTAGAAAGGATAACATTACCTTGGAAAACCTGCAAATTCTCAAAAAATCTCTTCTCTTTGCCGGCCTTGACGAAGAGAATCTCCGCGAGGTTGCCGCAATCGCCCACAAGAGGAGCTTTGCCAAAGGCGAGACGCTTTTCGCCGAAGGTGAGCCTGCAATCGGATTCTACCTGCTCTCCAGGGGCGGGGTAAAACTCTGCAAAATATCTCCTGACGGAAGAGAAAAAGTCCTTCACTTCGTCCATCCGGGCGAGACCTTCGCCGAAGCTGCCTTCTTCGGTGACGGGAAGTATCCTGCCGAAGCAAGAGGCGTCGAGAGCGGGGAGTTGCTCCACTTCCCGAAAGAGGGTTTCATGGGGCTACTGGAGCGTAATCCCAGATTCTCCCTGAATCTCATCGTCTCCCTCTCCATGCTGCTGCGCCGCTTTGCGAGACAGATCGAAGAGCTCTCCTTTGCAGAGGTGCCAAACAGGCTCGCCGCCTATCTTGTTGAACTTTCGGAACGGAAATCGACTTCTTTCCAGGGAATAAGCTACATAGACCTCGATATGAAAAAAGGCGAACTGGCCTCCCGTCTCGGTACAGTCAGTGAAACACTGTCACGCGCCTTCAGAAAACTCAAGGAAGAGAATGTTCTTGAAGTAGATGGCAGCAGAGTGACTGTCCTTGACATGCCGGCACTGATACGGCTCTCAACTTCGGCCACAAAAGGTTGACTGGACTTTTCCTGCCGGGTTTGTTAATTTGATCCAATTTCAGATTCGCAGGACTTCCAATGCCGTCAATCTTAAACCTTTTCGGTCCCGTATTTACTGAAAAACTCAGAAAAAGCTTCAGGGTAAGACTTTTTGTCGGCATTACCCTGCTCATCCTGTTCGTCTCTTCAGGCTTTGCCTTCCTCCTCTTTTATCAGCAGTACCAGGCACAAAGCGACAAACGAACTACGGAAGGGAGCTTGATGGCCAAGCTCCTGGCACGGGACGTCCGTCTTGCGGTATTTTCCGGAAACCGGGAGGAGATCCTGCTGGCTGCTCGCGGGACCATGTCGCTGCCGGATGTCCAGTCGGTAGAAATATATGACCGTGCAGGGATTCTGCTCGGCAGGCTCGCCAACCCCGCCAAAAGTGATGTGAGGTACACGGTTTTCACGGATCAGATACCCGGCCTTCTGAACAGGCAGTTGGAACAGCAGCTCATTGTCGGAAAGAAGTGGGATGGAGATCCTGAAAACTCCGTCGGCTCTGTGAGGGTTGTCGTCGATGAATCAAGGGCTGATGCCCGTCTTCACAAAACTATTTTCATGGCAGTTCTGGCAACAACTCTATTCCTGGCCTTCGGAATAATAGCCGCCTTCAGGCTGGCAAAGAGCATGAGCAGACCGATAGCTCAACTCTCTGCCTGTGCCACCGCGTTAAAAAACGGAGACGACAGTGTCAGGGCAACTATTGAGACTTCGGACGAACTCGGAGATCTTGCTCACTCCTTCAACAGCATGATTGAAGCGATCAGGATGAGGACGAAGGATCTTGAAGAGGCCCTTGAAGAGCTTTATCAGCTGAATGTTGCCCTTGAGGACAAGGTCCAGAAGAGGACTGCCCAGCTTGAAAGCGCCAACAGAGAGCTTGAATCATTCAACTACTCTGCCTCTCATGACCTGCGTGCTCCCCTTACCAGGCTTGCAGGCTTCTGCGATGCCCTGAAGGAAGAGTACGGCACTACTCTTGATGAGCAGGGGATTCACTATATAAACAGAATTGCAGCGACAGGGGACCAGATGGACAGGGTTCTTTCTGCCCTGCTGACCCTTTATCAGATCCAGCAGCGTGAAATGACCCCGCGAAATCTCGATTTAAGCGAACTTGTAAGCGCAGTTGCGGCATCGCTCAGGCAGAGGGAACCCGAAAGAGAGATCGGTTTCAATATCCAGGAGAATGTCATGGTCTTTGGTGACATGAAACTGATATGGCTCGCCCTTGAGAATCTGCTCGGGAATGCGTGGAAGTTCACCAGGGGGAGAAATGATGCAACGATCGAATTCGGGCATGTGGAACAAGCAGGCGAATCGATATGTTTTATCAGGGACAATGGTGCCGGATTTGACATGGCCTACTACGAAAAGCTCTTTCAACCATTCCAGAGGCTGCACAACATTGATGAATTCCCGGGCACAGGTGTCGGACTTGCGATCGTGCAGCGGATAATATCGAGGCATGGCGGAAGGATCTGGCTGGAAAGCAGCGAGGGAGTCGGCACTACCTGTTACTTCATTCTTCCGAAAGGAAAGGAAGGTCAGGAAGCTGGTGCCAGAGGTCACGCACAGTGAAAGAGATAAGCATTCTGCTAGTCGAGGACAATGATGACGACCGCTTCCTGACAATGAGGCTGATCAGAAAACTCTCTTTTCCTCTGAGAATCGAGACATCAAGAAACGGCGAAGAGGCGATTAAGAGGATTCTCGGAGAGAATGCAGATCCCCTCCCATCACTTGTGCTGCTGGACCTTCAGCTGCCCAAAATAAGCGGCATCAGCCTGCTCTCAAGCATCCGGGAGAAATACAGCCAGTCAGAACTGCCGGTGATCGTGCTGAGTTCATCGGACAACCCTAGAGACTTGAAACTCTGCAATGAGATGGGAATAAGCGGTTATCTCTCAAAACCACTCGATCCGTCAGAGCTGCTGGGACATCTGGACGCTCTCACTCGACCGTTACACTTTTCGCCAGATTCCTCGGCTGGTCCACATCCGTTCCCTTGAGGACTGCAATATGATACGCCAGCAGCTGTAAAGGCACCGAGAGCAACAGTGTAGTCATCTCTTCCGAAGCCTCGGGCACCTCGATGACCACCTCGGCCTTATCCTTTATGGCGGCATCGCCGGCAGTACAGATGGCAATAACCCTCCCGCCTCTGGCAATGACCTCCTCCATATTTGAGACCACCTTGTCATAGGTGCTGTTTTTAGGGACCAGCACCACCACCGGCATATTTTCGTCGATCAGGGCAATCGGACCGTGTTTCATCTCTCCGGCAGGATAGCCCTCAGCATGGATATAAGAAATCTCCTTCAGCTTGAGCGCCCCTTCGAGGGCTATCGGATAACTCATCCCCCTTCCGAGATAAAGAAAATCCCTCGCATTCATGAAGCGGCGGGCAATTTTTTCGACCGCTGAATCCAGCTTCAGCGTCTCCTCGATCAAGGCCGAAACGTGCAGCAGACCTGAAATCAGCTCCCTTCCTTTTGCTCTGTCCACCCTTCCGAGAGCGCGTCCGAATCTGATCGAAACCAGATACAGTGCGATCAGCTGGGTTACGAAGGCTTTTGTCGAAGCGACCCCTATTTCCGGCCCGGCATGGGTATAAAGAACTGCATCTGCCTCTCTGGCGATCGATGAGTCTACCACATTGCAGATCGCCAGAGCCCGCGCCCCTCTCGACCGTGCCTCCCGCATCGCGGCAAGCGTGTCTGCGGTCTCTCCGGACTGCGAGATCAGGATCAACAGGGTTTTGTCGTTGACCACCGGACTACGGTACCGGAATTCAGAAGCGATATCGACCTCTACCGGTATCCGGCACAGGTCCTCTATCAGAAATTTGCCAACCAGACCGGAGTGCCAGGATGTGCCGCAGGCAACTATGCAGACCCTCTCTATTGCCGAAAAATCTTCGCTTGAAAGCTGGAAATCCTCGAGAAACACGTCTCCCTCTTCCTCGTTCAACCTCCCGGCTATAGTGTCTCTTACGGCTCGCGGCTGCTCGTAGATCTCCTTCAGCATGAAATGCTTGTAGCCGCCCTTTTCCGCCATGAGCGGTGACCAGTCGATATGCTTCGACTGCTTCCCGATCCTGGTCCCGGCTATAGTCGAAAACTCGGGCTCCTTGGCCGCGGCTCTGAAAAGAACTAACTCGCCATCCTCCATAAAGATCATCTTCCTGGTATAGGAGAGTATCGCCGGGATGTCGGATGCAACAAATAACTCCGACTCGCCTATACCAACAACCATCGGTGAGCCCTGTTTGGCCGCTATCAAGGTTTCGGGTTCCTCCTCACAGAGGACACAGATCGCATAGGCTCCGCGCACCTCCTGCAACGCATTGCGCACAGCCTGCTCAAAGCTTTTGCAGGTTTTCAGCTTTTCTTCGACCAGATGAGAGATGACTTCTGTATCAGTATCACTTTTGAAAACATGGCCGATCCCTTTGAGCTGTTCTTTCAGTTCAAGGTAGTTCTCGATGATGCCGTTATGGACAACTATCACCGATCCGGCCTTGTGGGGATGGGCGTTTTTCTCCGAAGGCCTGCCATGGGTTGCCCATCGGGTATGACCAATGCCTATCGAGCCGGGAAGAGGGTTCGAAGCAAGGAGATTTTCAAGGTTTACCAGCTTCCCTTCGCTTCTGACGACAACTGCAGCTCCGTTTACTATCGTACAGATCCCTGCAGAATCATACCCGCGGTACTCAAGGCGCTTGAGTCCGTCAAGAATGACAGGGGTAGCCTGTTTACTTCCTATATAACCGACAATGCCGCACATAAAAACTCCGTTAAAAGTTCAAGTCACTCAACAAGAATTAATACTATTTCTTCCTTAACTTCCACCCCTCTTTGTTAATCTGTGGCGTGCGGGCTATGGCAAGCGAATCAGGCGGGACGTCCATCGTGACTGTCGTACCTGCTGCTATCAGGGAGTTGCTTCCGATCGTAACCGGAGCCACAAACTGAACATCGCTTCCGACAAAGACCCTGTCTCCGATCGTGGTCTTGTGCTTTCTGACACCGTCATAATTGCAGGTTATGGTCCCACACCCGATATTTACATCGCTCCCTATCTCGGCATCACCGAGATAGGTCAGGTGAGATGCCTTCGAGCCATCTCCCATGACAATCTTTTTGGTCTCCACAAAGTTCCCGATCTTGACATGGGCGCCGAGATTCGACCCGGGCCGAAGATGGGCCATCGGCCCTATTGCGGCTTCATCCCCAACCTCTGATTCGGAAAGGATGGAACCGGCCTTGATGGTCACGCCATGGCCAATCCTGCAGTCGCGGATCACTGCTCCCGGCTCGACCAGGCAACCTTTACCCAGCCTGCTTCTGCCGCTTATATGGACATTCGGATAAATGACGGAATCCGCACCGATCTCTACGCCGGCCTCGATATAAACAGCCGCAGGATCGATCATGGTGACTCCGGAAAGCATAAGCTCCCGGTTTATTCTTCCCCGAAGGATGGAAGCAGCGACAGAAAGCTGCACCCTGTCATTCACCCCCATGACCTCTTCCGGATCATCGGTATGATATGCGAGGCAGAGCAGGTTTTTTTCAGCAGCTGTCCTGACTATATCGGTAAGATAATACTCTCCCTGGGCATTATCGTTTTTCAGTCGGGAAACCGCCTCGAACAGGAACTCCGAAGATACGCAGTATATCCCGGAGTTTACCTCCGAAATTTCCTTTTCTTCTGGAGTTGCATCCTTTTCCTCTACTATCCTGCTGATCCTTCCGCCTTCTCTTTTGATGATTCTCCCGTATCCGAAAGGGTTCCCGAGGTGAGTGGTAAGGACCGTGATTGCCGCCTCCTTGCTGTCATGCGCAGCGAGCATCGCTGAAAGGGTTTCCGTACGAAGGAGAGGCACATCACCGCAAAGAATGAGTACCGTGCCCTTGAACCCTTCAAGCGCTTCACGCGCAGCAGCTACGGCATGCCCCGTACCGAGCTGATCATTCTGGACAGCAAAAGTGATCGAACCGTCCGCAGAAAAGAAATCTCTTACCCTCTCGGCCTGATGACCTATCACAACTGCGATCCGTGTTGCTCCGGCATTTTTTGCCGCCTGCACGGGCCAGGAGATCATCGGTCTTTCCCCGAGCGGGTGCATAACCTTGACCAGATCGGACTTCATGCGTGTACCCTTGCCCGCTGCAAGAATAATAGCTGCAATTTGACCCATATCGCTCTCCCGTAAATCGCTTTATATCCGCTGTACTTTAGCCCATAGAACCTTTGGGGGTCAAGCTATAAAGGGTTGTTTCAGGAAGGAGAAGAGTTGCCGCAACTCTGTTTCGGCTTTACATTAGAACCGGTCAAGTTTATAGTTTTCCTCCGGAGAGAACATGGGGATACAGGAAGACATAGCCTTTCTTGAAGGGAGTATTTCGGAACTTGTTGTCAAGTACGAGCAGTACTTCCTCGGCATAGAAAAGAGGGAGCCGCTCAAGCTCTGCGAGGATATCGAGCGCTTCATCAGGCGGTACAACACCTCCACGATCGTCAATACCATGATGAAATTCAGGTTCAACACCCTGGCCGGCAAATTCAGCAGCTACAAGCAGTACTGGACGAGGATAAACCGGCTCATCGAAGAGGGAAAATACTCCCGCGACCGCTTCAAGATGGCACGTCACCTTTCCGAGGGAACCCTTCGCCCCCCCACTGACCTTCATGAGAAGAAGCAGGAGAACGATGTCGAGATCGTCTTCCAGCACTATCTTGAAGCACGCAGGAAGTGCAACCTCCCCACTGACAACATCAGCAGGGACACGATGTTCTCTGTCATCGAGAAGCAGCGTGAGACCCTCAGAAGCAAACATCATTGTTCTGACGTCGAATTCCGGGTCGTCATCGAAAACGGTGCGCCGAAACTGAAGGCAAGACCGGCAAAGATTGCCGTAAAGCAATAAGGATGCGCTTGACAGGACCAATCAGGATAACCCTCGTCTCAATCCACCCCAACAGATCCCCCCAGTCAGTTCCGCTGGCAAACGCCTTTCTTTCCGCATCCCTGCAGAGAGCTCCACAACTGTCCGGAAAAGTCGCTGTGACCATACTCGATCTGTATTCGGACCAGACAGCGATCGAGTGCGCTGCTGCCGTCATCGCTACCGAACCCGGCATGGTCGGTTTCTCCGTCTACGTCTGGAACAGAGAGCTCAGCACCTCCGCAGCAGAACTTCTGAAAACTGCCAAACCCGGTATCGTCCTGTTCTGCGGCGGTCCCGAAGCAACGGCCGATCAGCAGCGACTCCTCGGTGAAGCCCCCTGGGACTTTCTGATCCATGGAGATGGGGAAATACCCTTGGCCGGTGCTGTAATGCGTCTCTGCGATGGAACCGGGATAACCGGAACTCCAGGGACGGCACTCCTGGAGAACGGCTCCTTTAAGTCGTATCCGTCCGAAGAGATTACCGATCTCGAAGAGATACCTTCACCCTTTCTGAACAACGCGATCGACCCGGCACAATATTCCGGAATGCTCTGGCAGATCTCCCGGGGCTGCAGCTTTGCCTGCGATTTCTGCTTCGACGCAGCAGGCAGCCGCAAGGTCAGACGCTTCTCTCTCAAGCGGCTGGAAGAAGAGCTGAAATGGTTTGCCGAAAACGGGGTTGCGCAGGTCATCGTGCTCGACTCCACCTTCAACAGTGACCGGGAACGGGCAGTCAGAATCCTCCGGCTCATCAGGAGGCTCGCCCCGCATATCCACTTCCATTTCGAAGTAAGAAGCGAATTCATCGACAGGGAGCAGGCTGCACTCTTTGCCTCCATCACCTGCTCACTGCAGATCGGACTTCAGAGCGCAGACAGCAAAGTGCTGAAAAGTGTCGGGAGAAGCTTCAACAGATCGGACTTTGTCTCCCGGATTACCCTGCTGAACGAGACCGGCGCGGTCTTCGGCTTCGATCTGATCTACGGGCTGCCCGGCGACACCTTCGAAGGGTTCAGCCAGAGCCTCGACTTTGCCCTCGGCCTTTATCCGAACCATCTCGACATCTTTCCGCTTGCACTCCTCCCCGGCACCAGACTGGCAGAAAGAAGCAGTGAGCTTGGCCTTAAGCATCAGCAGCTCCCACCATACCGTCTGATCTCCACCCCCGACTTTCCGGAAGAGGATATGAGGAGAGCCGGAAAACTTGCTGCGGCCTGCGACATCTTGTACAGCAGGGGAAAGGCCGTATCGTGGTTCATGAGTACTCTGCATCCTCTCGGGATGAAGCCGAGCCGGTTCCTTGAAGGTTTTTACACCTATGCGGAAAAGAAGGGAACTACTCTTGAAGAAGCGGGCGGGTTGAGCGACGAGGGAATTCTTGAGCTGCAATGCGGCTTTATCACGGAACTATTTGCTGAAAAAAAGCTGAAAAAGCTCCTGCCGGTCGCTCTGGACCTGATCATCTACAACTATCATTACGCTGCCGCACTCATGGCGGTCCCGCCGAAAACAGAGGACAAAATTCCTGCCGATCCGTCCGGCCTCTGCCTGCACCTTGCCGTATCGGCAGGGCTGGCGACCTTCAATTACGAAATACTCGAACTGCTGGAAGCGGGCCACGCCGACCTGAAAGCGCTGGCCGCTTCGCTCTCTCCTGACGGCTCCTATGCCGTCATCTACCCGAAAGGCGGCGAAATCCGGACGGAATCGATCGATCTTCCCTACTACAGACTGTTGGAAAAGCTCGACGCCAGGAAAACTGCCGGGGAGATCACCGCAGAGCTCGGCATACCGGCTGAAGATGCTGCTTCTTTCCTGGAGTTTGCCCTATTAGAGGGGATTGTGGTTGCAGCGGCTTGAAGCGGAGCTGCCTTTGGATCAGAAATCCGGTGAACCACCTGGAGAGTCCGCCCTTGACATGAGAGACATCATCCATTTATAACCACAGCATTCTTAATAAGAAACGAGTTCCAACAATCGGCACGCCGGCCCAAAGAACCGACCGGTGCCCCCCAGCCTCATACTTAATAGATATACGCTCTTGACGCTCTTGCCAGTGTCGTCTTTTGAGAGCCGATATCATCTTACAGTCTTCTTTTCGGGAGGCTTCAAAGTGGCAGACAAGAAATTCAATATTGTATTCAGTGGAAAACTGGTGGAAGGAAGCAATCCTCCGGATGTGCTGAATAAGCTCAGTATGGTCCTGGGGCTCGAGAATGCCCAGGTCCGTGACCTGTTCAAGCCAGGCGCAGGCGCCATCATCCGTAATGGTCTGGATGGCGGCACGGCCTCTTCATTGTTGGAGGAACTGGAGGGCGCCGGGGCGATCTGCACGGTCAGGGAATCAGAACCTGCTCCGGCCCAGGAACCTCCGACCTCCGCCATGCTGCCGCCGGAGAAGCCGCAACGACAGGTCGCCGGCAAGCATGCCCGGCAGGTGGGCATGGGCCGGCAACAGAGCAGTCTGGACAAGGAACAGGTCTCGACATCCGGGGCGGTGCCGGGAGGAGGTCATTACGGCGAGCCGCTGGTCGCTCGCTACCTGCCGGAGAAGAAAGTTTTTGTGGTCATCGGCGCGATCTGTGTCCTGTGGTTACTTATTTTAGGCATCACCAGCAACGAGTTCGCCCTCCACCTGCTCTCGGTTGCGCTATTGGTCCCGTACCTTGTGCTGCTGGTCGAGTGCCTTGCCACGCGACAGGTCACCCTGACCTCTGACCGGGTGATCAAGGAGCGCTGGTTTTTCGGCGAATCGACCATTCCGGCAAGCAAGGTGATCATGACGGCCGATGCGGCGAAGATCCGTTTCTATCACGGCAGCATGCAGAACCTGCGCGAAAGGATTACAGTCAGACGCTTCATGGTCGGCAAGGAGATGTTCGACCGGCTGAAGATCGCCGCTGTCAGCCGTTTCGATATCCTTCTCAAGGAGGAGCAGAAGGGAGAGGGGGAGAGCGTTGCCTGCCAGGGGAGCGGCGCCGGCAAGGATCGCAAGGTCAGTGCGCAGCTGCTCGGCGAATACCACAAGGCGGTCAAGGATTACCGGGTCGCGCTCTTCCTGTTTTCCCTCTATGCAATCGTCATGGTCTTCATAGTCGGCCTTTCCGACGACTTCAACGGCATCGCGAAATCCATCCCTGACGATGGAGTGCGCCTCGCTGCCATACTGCTGACGGTTGCGGCCTATCTACTGCTCAGACAGATCAATCCGCTGCTGCAGCCGGCAGCTTCTGCCGAGGCCCGGCAACAGGAGAAACTAACCTGGAACGAGCGGCTCAGCTCCGCCAAAAAGAGCGCCTTCCGCTCGTCGCTGGTTATCATTAACGTCGGTACCGGCGGTTTCTGCCTCTTCCTCCTGACCGGCAACCTGCTCGACTTCTATCTCTTCATGACAGTGGCCGGCCTGTTCTACACCGATTTCTTCCCCCGGCTCTCGGTCTGGGAACGGCTCTGCAAGACCGAGGCGGATGCGCCGACGCCAACCGCCGACACTCTGCGACTGCCGCTCCCGGCCAGGCGACGCTCGCTGCAGGTTTCACTGGTGCTGATGGGGACCCTGGCCGTGTCAAGCTACGGCGACAGCCGCCATTATCTCTACAAAAACCGCAAGGACTGCCTCGATGACTGGGGCGGCAATGCACAGGACTGTAGTGAGCCGGGCCAGGGCAGCCACTACTACCGCTCCGGCTACTGGTACGGTCCGAGCTATGACCGGGGTGGGGGGCGTGCCACCCGCGCCGTGGGTGCAACCATGGTTTCCCGCGGCGGCTTCGGCTCCATGGGGAGCTTCCACGCTTCTCACGGAGGTGGACATGGAGCGTCTTGATCTGACACCACGCCCGGGGTGGGAAGAGCTGGTCGAGCAGTACGGCATGACCTACCATACCATCGACGGTGAGACCTACTGGGACGAGTCGGCCTGTTACCGTTTCACTACCGCCGAAATCGACACTCTGGACCTGGCAACCACGGAGCTGCAGCGGCTCTGCGTCGAGGCCGCCGAGCGGATCATCCGCGACCGGCTTTTCCATCGGCTGGAAATACCGGAACGTTTCATACCGGATATCGTCGCCTCCTGGGACCGTGACGATCCCTCTCTCTACGGCCGGTTCGACCTTGCCTATGACGGCGCCTCGCCCCCCAAACTCCTGGAGTACAACGCCGATACCCCTACCTCCGTCCTGGAGGCGAGCGTAGTGCAGTGGTTCTGGCTCCAGGACTGTTTCCCGGAGGCCGACCAGTTCAACTCGATTCACGAGAAGCTGATCGCCTCCTGGAAAGAGTGGCCCGGCAGACCGGAAAGGCTGCTCCATTTTGCCTGTGCCGCCGACAGCGCCGAAGACCTGGGAAACCTGGAATACCTGCGGGACACGGCCATCCAGGGAGGGCTGGAGACCCGGCTGCTCTTCATCAACGAGATCGGCTGGGACGAGGCTGCCGAACGGTTTGTCGACCTTGACGATGAACCGATCAGTCATCTGTTCAAGCTCTACCCCTGGGAATGGCTGGTGCGGGAAGAGTTCAGCGCCTACCTGTCCGAGGCCCGGCTCCGGATGATCGAACCTGCCTGGAAGATGCTGCTGAGCAACAAGGGAATCCTGCCTATCCTCTGGGAGATGTTTCCGGAACACCCCAACCTGCTGGAGGCGAGCACGGGCAACCGGCCTTTGACCGGGGATTACGTCCGGAAACCGCTTTTGTCGCGCGAGGGGGGGAATATCCTGATCCGCCGCCGGGGGGAATGGATCGGCACCGGAGGCACCTACGGCGAAGAGGGGCATGTCTACCAGAGGTACGTCGAGCTCCCCTGTTTCGACGGCAACTATCCGGTAATCGGCTCCTGGATCATCGGCGGCGAAACGGCCGGTATCGGCATCAGGGAAGACATCAGCGAGATCACCACCAACGGCAGCAGATTCATACCCCACTATTTCGAGGAGAGCTAAGATGGAAACCGTTACCGTTATCGAATCTCTGGCCGGGCTGACCGGTTTTCTGCTCCATTTGGTGGCAGCAGTTGTCATGCTAGTCGTTTTTACGGCGCTCTATCTCAGGGTTACCCCTTACCCCGAATTTGCCCTGATCAGGGAGGGGAAGATCGCCCCGGCCATAAGCCTCTCCGGCGCGCTGCTCGGCTTTGTCATCCCCCTGGCGAGCGCCATCATCTCCAGCGTCTCCCTGCTGGACATGATGATCTGGGCCGTGGTGGCCCTGGTGGTGCAGATCCTGGTCTATCTGCTGTTGAAGGCATTTCTCCATGACCTCCCCCATGACATCGCCACCGACCGGATCGCGCCGGCGCTGCTGCTGGCGACGCTCTCCCTGGCAGCCGGCATCCTCAGCGCCGCCTGCATGGTGTTTTAACGGGAACGGGTCGGAGCGCAGAAACAATAACCATCTGACAGGGAAGTCATGGACAGATCATCAGCTTTATTCTGGTCATTGATCGCAGTACTGCTTTCTGCCTCGTTATTTTTCGGGCTGAACGCAGAACAGCGCCGTAAGAGCGTGCAGGTAGGCAGCGGCAAGATTGACAGCGGTGACCTTGTACGTCTTGTGAAGGTTGTCGATGGCGATACGGTGCAGGTGGTCCGCGAAGGACAGGAGCCGGTGACCGTGCGCTTGATCGGCATCAAATCATTCGACGCCAAGGTGGAAAGAGACGTGGTTACCCCATTTGGTCGGGCTGCTGTTGAAGCGCTCCAAAGGAATATGGCCGACAGGCCGGTGCGGGTCATGCTCAATGCCACTCCCAAGGACAAGAAAGGTCGCTATCTTGCCACTCTGTTTGCCGATGATCAGGATATCGCCCTGCATCTGGTCCGCAAGGGATTGGTGCTGGTCTATACAGTCTACCCGTTTCCCTCCATGCAGCTCTACCTGCAGGAACAGGAGCAGGCACGGGCCGGGCGCAGGGGCCTGTGGGCCAGCGCTGCCGCGACCGAGCGGGCACTGGCCATGGCAAACGAATGGCGGAGACAGAACCAATGATGCCGATGCTGATCTCATACTTCATGAAAAACGTGGTGCGCAATCCGCCCCAGGTGCTGCGCGTTCTGGCCCTGATGCTGGCAATACTTGTCTATGGGGCCAGCGGCTTTCTCTATTTCGAACTGCCCGGCAACCCCGACCTGACCTGGGGAGACGGCTTCTGGTACACCATTGTCACCATCGCCACGGTCGGCTACGGCGATTTTTTCCCCAAAACCCCGGGGGGGCGTTTTCTGGTGGGATGGCCGATCATGGTCGTCGGCATCGGCCTCCTGGGATACGCCCTGTCGCTGGTGGCGACGGCGCTGATTACATCCAAGACAAGGGAGGTGAGAGGCATGTCATCCTTTAACCTGAACGACCATCTCGTGATTATCAACTTTCCCGGCCTGGCGAAGATACTGCGGGTGCTTGAGGAACTTTATCTGGATGCCTCTTTTGACCGGCATCGTCAGGTTGTGCTGATCGACGAACATCTCGAGGAGCTGCCGCCCGAACTGCAAAAGCGCGGCGTGCATTTCGTGCGCGGCAACCCCGCCCGTGACGAAACACTCACCAGAGCTTCCATCGACAGTGCCTCGCACGCCATCGTGCTCTGCCGCACACCGGGTGACCCCGTTTCGGACAACCTCAATGTGGCCATCACCCTGGCAATTGAGGGTCGCTGCCGCGCGGTGGATACCGTTGTGGAGTGCGCCGACCCTGCTTCCGAGGAGCTCTTGCGTAAGGCCGGCAGCGACCGTGTAGTCTGTACCGCCCGCTTCGACTCCCTCTTCATCAGCCAGGAACTCCTCAACCCCGGGGTTCAGGATGTCATCGCCGACCTGTTCAGCGCCCGGGGAGGACAGCAGATCTATTTTACGCCGGTTTCCAGAGCCGAGACATTCCGGGAGCTTTCCGGCCGCTGCCGTAAGATGGGCCACCTGGCCCTGGGACTGAGTGCGCCCGGAGGTGTAAAGCTCAACTTACCGGACGATACCCTTGTTACAATGGGTGAACAGGTGGTAACCATCGGGACGGCACGACCGGTAACCATGTGATTTTTTAATTTTTTTTCGAATGCCGGGAGGAGACGGGAATACCCCGTATTGACGCCGTCCATCAAAGACAGGGAGCCAGGGATAATTGGCTGAAATGCTTGCGCCTTGAAAGGGCGCTGCTGTCAAGCAGCAGCACCCCGGTACCTTCGAAGAATAACCTACTGATACTGGATATAGACCGGCTTCGGATTAAGCTTGAGCAGGTCCTGCGGCGACATCAGGGGATCGCCTTTTTTCGTATCGTTGTGATAGAAGAGCTTGAACCCGGTATACTGCACTGGCTCCGCGACGATGTAGTCCTTGTATGAGTCCCGCTTCAGCCAGGGGGCGCCCCACCCGTCCATGTGCATGACGATCTGAACTTCCGGCCTGAGAGCTATGTTCTTCGAGTTCGTAACCCCGTTCCTGGTGAACCGGTGCACCGTAAAGACCTTGGGCGGCAGCTTGTACTTCTTCACCATCTCCTGCAGGAAACCGGAGGCATAGTTGATGTCGGCGGCGTCGTAGGTGCCGATCTTGGTCCCAGGCTTTTTCCCGCTGGCGATCAGGTTGAACTCCGGATCGATGCCGAGATGAACATCGGGATTTTTCAGGATCCATTCGAAGCGGGGCAGTATGGTGCGGATATTATCGTGCCCGGTCTGGATGTCGATGAAGAGAAGTGCATTTGCCTCTTTCGCCCAACCGTAAACCTGCTCGACGATCTTGTCCGGCATGATCATCCGGTACTTGCCCGCCTTGCCCGGATCCCCCTGGGCCACCACGGCGATCAGGTGCAGCGCCGGCTGCACCGGAAGAGAAGGGTCGGCAGCCTCCCATTTTTTCACTTCACCC
>Ga0134124_10002207_pt1 | contig 15702 bp, 12 predicted proteins | sample KB304_FD_96880 | JGI IMG/M metagenome (GOLD analysis project Ga0134124, IMG submission 96880) | Terrestrial soil microbial communities without Nitrogen fertilizer from Kellogg Biological Station, Michigan, USA - KB3-0-4 | ecosystem: Environmental > Terrestrial > Soil > Unclassified ... | reverse complement strand
TCAAGGGACAAGTTTCCTTCCCGTTGATTACGGTCTAAATGTCTCTGTCCCCACCGCCACATGCGTTGGGTAGGTTGCTTCGGGCAGACGTTCAGCACTTGGGTCACCCATCGTGCTTGGCTGTTGTGCGCTACATCCATTGCTATATCTGTTCTTAGAAGACCCGGTCTCCGATTTCATTATTAAAAGACGGGAGATCGGGGTCGAACTTCCAGCGACTCGCAAATATTTTTGTCCTAAAATGCGCGGACCTAATCTCATTTCTGGATCGTTTCAAAGTGTTACTTCTCGAGACGCAGTCAAAAGGGTGTTGCGGCACTGAGGCAACCGCGGTTTTTCGATCTGCGTGTACTCCTCAGTCGTGGGCCTGAAACTCACGTTTGATCCGCTTTGCTTCACTCATTGCCTCATTTCTTCCCTGTGCACATTGTGTTTGCAGGCGCATGCGCCATTTGACCGCGTATACGTGTAAATCGCTGCAATAGTTGGACCAAGCCGATGTATACGCGCCGCGTATACGCCACAGCCACGCGAGCGGGGGTGTCGTGTCTTATTTAATCAGGTGCGAAGCACCTATTGTGCCTGCATTCAAGTTTGGGTAACGGACGAGTGCTGCGCGACAGAGTCCGTTGGGCACGAGTTGTGAGGATACAAGTGCGCCGTGTTCTGACGCTGGTCTTAAAAAGGATGTTTCCCGCTTAATGACGTTCACTGCGACTGGGCGCTCGACCGCACACACACGAAGTGCCGTAATGAAGTGAAGGACTGGAGCACAGCGTAGAGTTGTGCGGTGGGCTGTCGCGGACAATTAGAACCAGCGGGGAAACAATCTTGTCGCCTGTCAGGTTAGGCTCGCGCTAACGGCTGGGGACTTGGTGTCTTTGAACTTGCGATTAACCACACTGTTCCGTAAGCTCTCGGCGAACCGCGCGGCGGTGGCGGACATTCAGCTTCTGATATGGCGGAACTAACCTTCACAGTTGATAGTGCTCTGCTGTCAGAGCTAGGCGAGAAGCTTGTCGAGACGGCTCATATCGCCCTCGTTGAGCTCGTCAAGAATGCTTATGACGCAGACGCTACGCAGACAATAGTCAAGATCATTCCCAACCCAGATCTAGAACCCCACGTCACTCAAAATGGATCAGGTGTTTTGAAAATTGTCGGAAAACCCGTCGGGCCTGAGGTCCATGTTATTGATAACGGCTCGGGTATGACGTTTCAAGATGTCAAGAACTATTGGATGCGAATCGCCACAACCCACAAACAACAGAACAGTGTCTCGCCGCGTTATGGACGCCCTCGTACTGGATCAAAAGGAATAGGGCGATTCAGTTGCCGTCGTCTTGGAACTCGACTGAAGCTTATTACGACGGCTGCCGTTAACGGACAGTTTGAGCAGACCGAAGTATCATTTAATTGGTTGGACTTTACGCCCGGCGATGACATCACCGTTGTGAAACCGATAGGACATCGCAAAACATTAAAGGATGCGGTGCCTGGAACGACTCTGGTGATTAGCGGAAGCCCGGTCGATGAGTGGAGAAAACAAGGCTACGATTTTCTTAAACGACAACTCGCTGTCCTTGCGGCCAATCGTGGGAGAAAGCGTTCAGGGTACCAAGAGGACCCAGGGTTCAATGTAAGCGTGGAAGCACCCGGCTTTAGTGAAGCGATTCTGAATCTTAGGGATCGACTCTTGTCTGCGGGTTGGGGAGACCTAGCGATTAGAGTTAAGGCCGATGGCGAGGTTAACTGTATTCTCAATGCACTTAAGTTAACCGAAAAGACAATAACCTTTCCTCAAAAGCTTCCTGATTTGGCAAGTGTGACCGCGAAAATCGGCATTATGCCGCGACTTAGAGATGAGATGCGGGACAAAGAAGTAATCTCAAAAACTACTCTATCCGAGATACTCGAGGATTGGGGCGGCGTTTATGTGCGGTATAAGGGATTTAGAGTCTACCCATACGGCGAGCCCGGAAACGACTGGCTAAACATCGATAGTGATCGAGGATCGCGCAAGACCGCGCTATCGCCAATTCTTCAGCCGTTCGCTTCGAAGTTGAGAGGCGTGAATCCACAAAGGGCTTTGCTTTCGCTGCTCTCGAGTAACAGCTACATTGGCGACGTTGAGATAGGAGAACGCGCACGCGGTTTTGAAATGAAAGCTAGTCGAGAGGGGTTTGTTGGCGACAACGCAGTTCAATCGCTCCGGGATGTAATAAGATTTGGGATTGATTGGTCGACAATCTATCGAGAGTACACTCGAGGTCGCGCCGCCAAGGAAGAAGCGCAGGAAGCGCGTGAGGAGTTAGAGCGTCAACTCAAACAGGACGTGCCTGCTAAAGAAGTTGTCGCCGCAGCGATTCGCGTTGTAGAAAGCGAAGCTCGAAGTCTTGCAACGCTCCTCCCCAAGAAGGAACGTCAACAAATCTTAGCGTCGCTCCGTACTGCGACCAGGGCAATTGCCACGCACGAAGCCTCAAGTCGTGAGGAGTTGCGCCACCTCCAACTAGTTGCATCAACCTCCACACTTTTATTGATTTTTTCCCATGAGGTCAAGGCGCTTCTGAGTTGGTTTGAAGAGGTCAGGATCGCCTTGGATCGGATTAAACGCCGCGTTAATGCAACAGAGGCAAAAAAACTCGAGGATATTGTGGGCGACTTCGTATCAACAAAAGAGCGATTTGTTGAGCTATTGTCGATGACCGCTCTGATTTCGGTTGATAGAAAAATGAAGCCGGGATCTTTGACACTGCTGCCCCGCCTTGAAAGAGCGATAAGATCCTTTGGTCTTATTAAGAAGAACTACGATATCGACATCGACGTTGAGAGTGTTCCTCGAAATGTTCAGGTCGGACCCATGCTCGAAGCTGAACTCTTTGCCGTACTCCTGAATCTACTGTCGAACGCTATCAAATCTGTCATTGCCGCGGGAGGTAAAAGAAAGTTAATGATCGCCGCCGAGCGCCGAGGATCGAAAGTCACTATGAACATCCGCGACTCGGGAATAGGTCTAAAAGAAGAGCACTTCGAAAAGGTATTTGAGCCATTCACGGCCGATCCGGAAAACCGCCTTTATCGGACCCTCCAATCGGAATTGAATCCCTCCGATGAATATATTGTCGGTACAGGAAGTGGGCTAGGTTTGAGCATTGCCAGAGAGATTTTAAATAATCGTGGCGGCACGATCCAGTTCGTCCAGCCGCCAGCGGGTTGGAAGGCCGACATTAAGGTGACACTTCCATGAGTAAACGTCTGGGGAAGAAGATCTGGATCGATGACAATCCAGATCGTGAGAAAACGGCCAAAGAATTAGGCTACGAATTCGTTAATGTTTGGAAGGGCGATCTACAGGCCACAGTTGAGAATCTTCTCACGGGCAATGAACGAAAGCAGGTCGTCCTTGATCATGTTCTGGATAAGACCGCAACAACGAATCCCGTTTTCAGACGCGGCTCAACGATTGCTGAAGCCATTAAGGAAGCATGGCCCTTCTGTCCAGTGATCGGTGTTACGACCGGCATGACTCAGCTCAAACGGGTCGATCAGAGAACTAAGCATACCTATGATGCATTCTTCCCTTACGACGGACTTTCTGATTACCTTGATCAAATCGACTCTATCGAAAAGGGATTTGCCTCGATTGCGAATTCAGTTCCATCAGATTCTAACGATATTATCGCTTTGCTGAAGCCTCCCGATATCGAGCGGAAACGTTTGGTGGAAGCCCTGCCTCACGATCTCAAAAAGTGGAAAGACCGAAGCGTAGCTTCTCGTCTGCATAGCTGGGTGAATCAACTACTGAATAGGCCCGGCTTCCTATACGACGGATTGTCAGCAGCCACGTTCTTAGGGTTGAACAAGTCGGGACTTGCAAAGGTTGAAAAAACTTTCCACAGAGCTAAATACTCTGGTGTTTTTTCTGTCGACAGCAATCCGCGTTGGTGGGCCGTCATGTTAACGGAACAACTCTACAAACAACTTTCACCAAGGCCGGGAGAATTTTCATGGAATGTTGGTCGACGTTTGGATGGGATAACTCGGCGCTTTTATAGCGAGTGCTACGCTTGTGATGATGAAACCCCACCTGACACGGTGGCCTATCTAGATAGTGAATCCGATGAACGTCAGCCGATGCATTTGAAACACACCGTCCTCCATCCTGGTTATAAACGCGAGCTCTTTTTCGAGGACATTCGAATGATGAAAGACGACTAATGGAGCTTTTAGACTTCTATCCAAGTCCAGAAGATTTCATTCAAAACGAACTCAAGGTATTGGACTACCTTGCAACTAGTACCTATGTTGCGCAAGAACACCCTCAGTTTTGCGCTGACGCAATCAAATATCGAGCCCAGTACCAAGGCCGTCATGCGGACTTTCAGTTTGCGTCGTACTTCAACGTCTATCATAAGGAGATGCCTAGATTTAGAAGGCGAACTCCCAACCTCCACCTCATAGTGGCGGGTCTTATCGAGCAGAAAACGAAATCAAAGTATGGAAATATCTCCTACCTGTTAGCTGTTGGGCGGATTCGTTCACTAATAGGCGGGGAAGACGGTAGGAACTTGAAAGCGGGAAACCGAAGATATCCATCATTACTACGGAAATTCCATTTCGATGTCACGACTAATACGGCGAATCTTCAGAATCGCAAGCAGGCACACCCAATGTGCCACCTACAGTACTGCGGTAAGATGATTCCCCTAATGGGGGAGCTCGGCTTTCGGCAATCGCAATTTGAACAAATGCACGTACGACTGTCTGAGCCAAGAATATTTTTTTGGCCAATGTCCCTTGCGTTATTGATCGATATGGCTCTTCACGAGTTTCCCGACTCCGAGTCAGCCCAGTTCCGTCAGAAGCCTGAATGGAAGAATATAATTCGAGCAAACGAGACTTTTCTTCTCAAACCCTTTTACGAGAAATGCGTTTCTATCATAAGAAGCGTGAAAAAGCAGCGTGATACCTTAGCTGACGAATTCGATGTGATATGAATGGGAACTAGGCGACCATGAGACTGGCTCTACCACCTACTTCCTGTAAGGTGAACACTCCGCCAGACCTCGCGAGGGCCATCGTGCTGGCACTCGGTGACCACTCGGGGGTGTCATGGCTCGAACCGTCCCACGGTTCAGGGGTATTCGTTGAAGAAATTTCCCGGCTTGGGGTTCCCAAGAGGCGCATCCTCGCCGTCGATCTTGATCCGGTAGGTTCGCCAGCTGACGGCTTGGCAACAACAATCCGGCGCGTTGATTTCCTGAAATGGGCCCAGGAGACTCGTAGGCGTTTTGATCGAATTGTTGGAAATCCACCTTTCGTTTCGATTAAGCGACTGAGAACGAGCCTTCAAGGAACGGCGGCTAACGTATGCGATTTTGACGGAAACCCAATCGGCCGCGGCGCTAATACTTGGTATGCGTTCGTTCTTGCATCTCTTCGCCTCATGAAAAAGGATGGATGCATGGCGTTCGTTTTGCCGTCTGCTGCGGAGTTCACAAACTATTCGGCTGGTATACGCACGGCTGTCCATGACACCTTCCGCAGCTTAGAATTGTACAGATGCACACGCCCTCTGTTCGATGGCGTTCAAGAGGGTACGATCGTGGCCATCGCGCGCGGTTACGGATCCGGACCGTGTAAGGTTCGGCGAAAGCGGTACACAACGCGGGATGGCATGATTGAAGCGTTGGCGCAGAGTGGGAAATCAGCTGGGCGAGAGTGTCGAGTCAGGACTGTTAAGCCTTGCCCCGCCATGGTGCCCCTGAGATCCATCGCCACGTTGCGCTTGGGCGGTGTCACTGGTGACGCATCCTTTTTTCTTATGCATGAAGAGAAGCGGCAAAGCTTGAAACTGCCTACGTCAGCATTTACACCCGTAGTGTCGAAGGCCCGACACGTTAGGTTTGCTTATCTTCAGCGCGAAGTGTGGAATGAGTTGAAGGAAGCAGATGAACGAATCTGGCTGTTCAATCCCACCTCACTGATAATTCGTGAAAACTGGAGGGTAAGGAAATATCTTTATCCAGAAGCTGGTGGCTGCAATCGCGAAGCGTACAAAATAGTAGATCGAAAGCCGTGGTATCAGACGCCATTGTTAAGTCGTGCCGATGCCTTCATCAGTGGCATGAGTCAACAAGGCCCGTGGCTCTGTATCAATGAGTTTCCAAAATTGAGAGCGACGAACACGCTCTACGTTTTACGGTTCGCTGAGCAGTATCGACAAGAACGATACATGTGGGCTCTCGCCTTGCTCACTTCTATAGCTCAACGTCAAATTCGTGGCATCGGTCGTCACTACGCAGATGGACTGGTAAAGTATGAACCCGGAGCACTTGGTGAAATTGAATTGCCACGGCTCCAACCTAATGCCAACCACAGGTCATTATACGAACAGGCAGTGACTTCATTTCTCAATTCAGATCTGCCGACAGCCAAGGATATTGCTGATTCACTTCGACTCTAAACGATAAAATTCAAATCGAAGCGTATGAAATAAGAAGTGACAACACAGGACACAGCAGCAGCCTTGCTGCGAGTGGTCTCATATTCTTGGCCGCCCGCAGAGCTTCATACCGGTGGCGGATGCGCGCGCGGAGATGTGGCGTACTTTGGAACTGGCTGCGAAGGGTAGCTTAGTTCTTACAATCCACGGTGAGCCGGCGACGGCGGGTCGTGCCTTTCACCACCCTCGAAGACATGCGACCTGCTCTCCTACATCTACTCGTCGACGAAATGGGATCAAGCTTTGAGCGTTCTCAGGAGTGCGCGCGATCCCAAAGTGAAAAAGTTCCTGCGAGCAGCGAACGCACTCGGTACCTTTGATGTATTTCTTACTTTCGATCCACTGCCCCTAGGGACGAACGTGTATGGGAACATCTCTCGTTCCAACGTTAATACGCTGTTCAGCACCAACGATCGCGACCCAAAATTTGCGGTTACAGCTTTGTAGAATCCGTCACTTTCTAGAATCCGGACGGAACTCAATCCGTGCCACAGTTAGTGTTGGGCGAACACCAGAACGCTAAAGCAGTTGAAAATTGCGCGACAATCAAATTCGTGTTGCATGGGTCGCGAGTTAACGTGATCGCTCAAGTCAACATCTTCACTCTTTAGGAGGGCAGGCAATGGCGAAGACTTTGCCTGTACGCAACCCTGAAACTGTCGCTGCTCCAGGTTCTTCTTAGTCTTTCGATAACTCCCAGTTATGCGCCAGCCCGGGCTTCTGCTTGCATAGAAATAACAACTTGCTTATCCCAAGCGAGTATTTCTGCTTAGCCTCGTTGGGCGTTATACCAATCGGAAGTAGTCGAGACTCAGAACGTTCGGTGAGTCGTTCCAATATTCCCTTGCGCTCGCGAAAGTTAATTTCGCCAAAACCATCCGAGATAATGGCTATGTTGACATGGCTCTCGGGTGATGAGTGCCCTCGCGCGCAAGGGCCAAAAAGGTGGACTTCGCAAGGAACCAAATCCACCTCCCCATGATATAAGAGTATCTCAAGGGACTTGACGAAATAGTGGCCTTCATCAACGGACACTGGCAGTTGCCTGCTGACAACGTCTCGCTTAGCTTTTGCGGTTATGGCGTCCAGTTCGTTTCTTGGGGCCTGTGCCAAATGCGCCTCAAGAATCTCCTTGATCTGCGCGTTCAAAGCTCCCTTCTCCCGTTCCGTAAAACTCGTGTTTACAAATTGCCGCAGATTGTCGAAGGTGGACTGTAGATTGAGAACTTTAGCAGTTTTTGGCATCGGCAAATAGAAGTACTGGCCGGACTTCAACATTTTCGGCAGAAGCACAGTCAAGGGGAAGAGAGACCAGCATTTGCTCAACTGGTCACCTACGAGCAGATCATAATCCCGTGCCACTTCAGCCACTTGGTCGTCGTTAAGTTCTCCTTCACGCATGAGTATAGGCCTTTCGCTTGGCGAAATGTGGCAAAGGCTGCGCTGACCAGAATTGATTTGGGCGCGCCCTCGCACGATTCAAATGAGTCTCTTCTCATGAATAATCGTTCCATCAGGCAGGTGGACGACTTCGTTTAACTGTGGTCCGCTTAATTCGATCGTCATATAGCCCTGACTCCCAAAGGCTTCCTCCCTGCCGGGAACATATGGATTCGGCCCATCGAGGAACAAGGCGTTGGGCATAAGGTTTTTCCCAGGCAGCAAACGCCACTTTATCCCCGCACGAGAGGTTGCAGGACTACCCGTAACGTATGGTGTGCGATCTCGGCTGTAAGGAAAACCGCCATGTCCCACGCACCGACCGTAGTATCCGCCTCGCTCGTCTCGCTCATAGAGCAAACAGCGATGTTCGTGACCCCAGTACCAAGCAAACACCCGGTTGTCGCGGAATAGTTCATGCAGCTGCAAGAACAGTTGCGACGTTTGGGGCCTCAGGCGTTTTCGCGGTCCTTGCCAGTCAATTAGGGAGAATGGGTAGTGATGAGTAAAGAGGATGAGATTCTTGTCCTTGTGCAACTCCGCCAAATGTCTCAACCACACCACTTGGTCATCAGTCAGTTTACCGTCGCTGAAGATATTGAACTTCCCTGCATAAGCTGTGTCGAGACCAACCAGCAGCCAATGGTTGTTAACAAGAGCAAAGTAGCTGGCGCTCTGCTTAAACGGAGGGAGCACGAAGTTGAAATAGCCATGTCCGCCTGTGTACATTTCATGATTTGCATTCAAAGCGCGTAGGACCGCTCCAGCAGGCTTTGGCCAGAAAGGAAGGAATCGATTCTTGACGTCCTTGTTGGAGCCTGCGTAGTAGATGTCTCCGAGGTGTAGTACTGCGTTGTAGCCTTTGGAATTTGACTGGATGCTCCTCGCGCTGTCCGGGGCACCATACATACCTGTGGCCCAATCTCCAATCATTGCAAGTCGGAATTCATTTGAGACCACCTCTGGTGTTGTAGCTTCTAGCCAAGGGTGTCTACGAATTCCCTTCCAGTAGCCAAAAAAACTGCCAAGCCAACCCAGGGTATCAGTTTCGTGATAGGGCACTCGCTCTTTTCTAAACCTGTCGAACACGTGTCCGAGTTCTTTTACCCAGCCATGTTTGTCTTCGATCTTAGTTTGGAATGAATCTAGTTTTGCCTCGAAACCACCGCTGGCGAGCGGTTCAATCGCTCCTATCTCTTCAGCGCGTTCTGCTAAGTAGCCTTGCAAAAGAGAGGTTGGCTGATCGTCAGCTGACTCCAGCACCGGCCCGTCTGAGGTCTCCTCGCGCTCGTACTTGTTGAAAAAACTTCCTAAGGACGACGAGAAGGCATGAACCATCCGTGAAGCCCTCGTCGGTCCGGCCTCGGCCGCCGCATCGTGGAACTCTGCCAGATCTTGCCTATTAAAAACTTTGCGTAGTTCGCGGTAAGTTACAATTGTGTTGAGTGGACTCATTTCATAGCCCTCAGGAGGTTGAGAGGTTGGGTCTGCATTCCGGAATTTTCAATGCCAAGATGCTGTAAGAGCTCCAACTGCTGGAGACAGCGCGAGAGCACGACGCCAAGGTAATGGATGCGGAGGCCATGTTCAAGCCTTTCGCATTTACAAGACTCACTGAACGTGCTGGTCTTCAGCGGGGCTGCAACCGGAGACAGGGGTCACGATGAGCGGCAACTGGCGAGTGACATTTACGTTGCTTGGCGTCGCGCGGCGCACCATTAGCAAGGTACTCCACGAGCGCAGACGGAGCGAGAACCCGCATTGTGCCCCATTCCATGTGGACTGAACCCCTAGATTGAGACACTCGAAATTGGCACACTTAGCACAGAAAGGAGCTGCAAGTGGTCAAGAGACGAGTGGGACGCTATTCAAACGAGTATCGGCGTGCATGCGTCGAGCGGATGAAGCAATGCGACGACATCTCGGCACTGTCGAGGGAGTTGGACATTGATCGGCGGCTTTTATACCGCTGGCGCGATCAACTCGACCCACCAGATAAGAGCGAGTGGCCACCACCACAGAACTCACGCGAATCCACCCTGCGTAAAGAGGTCAGCCAACTCAAACGAGTGCTGGCCGAGAAAACTCTGGAACTAGATTTTTTCAAAGGTGCCTTGCAAAAAGTCGAGGCGCGACGGCAGCAGAGCGGCGGCTCTGGCGCGAAGGCATCTACGACCAAATCCGGGAAGTGATGTCTTTGCAAGGCAGCTTGAGTATCGAACGGATGTGTCAACTGGCCCAGGTAAGTCGCGCCGGCTTCTATCGCTCCCTGCAGGAGCGTTTGCCGGTCGAAGAAGAGATGGAAGTGCGGTCCACCATTCAGCAGATCGTGCTGGAACATCGGCGCCGCTATGGGTATCGACGCGTGACGGCGGAACTGCGACGGCGTGGCTTAATCGTTAATCACAAACGAGTAGCACGCCTGATGCGCGAAGATAACTTGCTGGCAGTACAACCGCGCGCCTTCGTCGTCACGACTGATTCGAAACATCAGTTGGAGGTGTATTTGAATCTCGCCAACCGCATGAAGTTGACCGGCATCAATCAGCTCTGGGTGGCTGATATTACTTATATTCGGCTGCAATCAGAGTTCGTTTATCTGGCCGTGCTCCTTGATGCTTTCTCGCGCAAGGTGGTCGGCTGGGCGCTGGAGCGCACCATGGCTACGCGGTTGACCAGGAGCGCTCTGGAACAAGCAATCGCGGCACGCCAGCCCGCGCCAGGCTTGGTCCATCACTCTGATCGCGGCTTGCAGTATGCTTCGAATGAATACGTACAGGTACTACAAGCGCATCAGATGATTCCGAGCATGAGTCGGCCGGCGAACCCGTATGATAATGCTAGTTGTGAGAGCTTTATGAAGACACTCAAGCGCGAAGAGGTCTATGCTAACGATTACGTTGATCTCGAGCACTTGCGCAGCAACATCGAAACCTTCATTGAAGCTTATTACAATCGCTGCCGTCTGCATTCGGCGCTGGGCTACCAACCGCCGGAGGAATTCGAGCAGCAACTCGAGTCCACCGCAACTAGCGCTGGCGCGACGATGAGTTTTTTCAGGCATGGGGAGGACTATCGACCCGATGATGCAGTCGCAAAAACGAAGAGCGGCCCGCAGACCGCTCTTCTGACCATCGGTTTCGATGAGTCTCCGGCTGGTTATTCCTTGGCGAGTTGCTCTCCAGCAGAACTCGCCTCCGCTTCACCAGCCGACGCCGATTCTGCAACAACTGGACTAGTTTGAGAAGACGAATATTATCTAACCGCAAGTGTGGCTAATTCAAACTGTCTCAATGGAGGGGGTCACCCCACATGTTTGTGGCCAATTTGTGGACAGAATTTCCAGCACAGCACGGTGAGGCGCTGGCAACGAATGGGAAAGAACCACAAAACCCTTGATTTTCTTAGGTGGCTGCAACACTCGAAAAGGCAAATACTTAGATTTTTGCCGGTCGTCTAATTCGCAATGCGGAGGCAAAGACTTCCTTGCCGGTCGGTTGAATATCGGTCAGACATCTGCAGGAAGTTTGTTAATATTCAACGATATCAAGCGATGACAGGGAGTAAAATAGCCGGCGGCGGCGATTCGACTCCGTCCTTGGCCACCAAGACCTCTCACTTTTTAACGACTCATAGGCAAGTAGTCCGCAGTTTTCGGCACCGGCGTTCATCTAAGTCTTGTCCACTGGCAGCAATTTCGAGTAACGTACGGGTGGCATAGCACTTAACCTCGCTAAGCGTCGATAACTCTCATGTCACAACCCGACTCTCTAAACGTCAATCCATTTCGTGTTCTCAAGGAAGCTATCAAGCAGGTACCTGCGTTGAAGTACGCGCTTGGAGTAGCCGGCATTGCGGCAGCCGCTGCGATCGTCAAGAGTCTTGTTAGTGATTTGCGGGTCGCGGTGTTTGGAATTATTCTGATGGTAGTCCTCATGACGGTTCTGGTCGTTTTTGCTAAGTTGACCGCCATAGCTTCTAAGGATTTTAAGTTACCTGCACTGGTGCTTTTGTGGTTCTCACTGCTTCTCGTGATAGCTGTCTCGTCACTGTTATTCACATCGACGTTTTTTAATTGGCCAATGAAGCTCAAGGATTCCGTCGTTAACCCGCCATTGGTGCCTGAACAGCATTCCGCTAATACAAACACCACCACCAACACTTATCTGCGCGGCATTGTTAGAGATCTTGTTACAAAGCAAGGCGTCCCTAATGCAGTAATTGAACTCGAGTTGCTTCCGGGGAAAACTTTTACAACAGCAAGCGATGGCGGTTTTTCGATTGCAGAGATTCCAGCGGCTATTGGTGATAATGCAAGAGTTTACGTCCGGAAAGACGGGTATGGTTCTCGCGATGAATATGTGGCTCTTCCAGGGCCTAAGACATTCTACCTGGAGAAGATGAAATGAAGTGGCTCTGGGCCTCACTGGCTGTCGCTATCCTCTGCACCTCAGCAATAGCTCAGCAAATCAAGCTCAATGGAAGACTTATTACGGACGATAAAAAGCCGGTGTCGAGTACAAGAGTCGGTATCGCCGGCCAACAGTCCGCCCTCACTGATATGGGAGGAAGATTCAGCATCACCCTGTCTCCAAATTTGAGAGAAGGTGAAAGAGTAATCATCGTCGTTGAGAAAAAAAATTGGGTAATAAACTATCCTCTCGATGGCGAGTGGAATCTCCCGGCTATAGCATTACAGAACGTACAAACATTGGATGTCATTATCGTTCCGTGGGGATCAAGAGCGCTATGGACTCATGCGCGGATTGAGAAGGAGTTGAAGCAAAAGTCGGATGAGATCGCGAAGCTGCGGAATGAGCTCAATCAACCAAAGGGGTTTGACATTAATGAATACATACAGGAGCTATCACGAAAATATGGTTCACCCCCCGATGTAATAAGGGAAGCGTTCGATCAGTGGGCTCGAAACGCTGGGGAATCGACTGATAATCATATTAAGGGACTCAAGAGTTTTTACAATCAGAACTTTACCTCCGCTGCCGAACACTTTAAGAAAGCAGCAATGCAAACTGAGGCAAACGCGGTGGAAGAATGGAGGCTCGCGGGGAATTCCGCATTGCTCGCTTACGAATTCAGGGACGCATTGGGTAGTTATGAACGGTCTTTAACTCTGATCTCAAGAACGAATGATCCCGAAAAATGGGCGGAGGTTACAAATCGTATCGGGATTGCGAAACTCGAGCTTGGTATCAGAATCAGCGGCAAAGAAGGGCGAGTCTTTTTGTCTGAGTCGATTTATGCTTTTCGACAAAATCTAGCGATCTACAACCGGGAGCAACAGCCGCAATGTTGGGCAACAACTCAGAACAATCTTGGCATTGCGCTAAGGGAACAAGGAACAAGGGCTGAGGCGGCAGAAGCCCGGCTCTTGTTAGGCGCAGCAGTGATGGCTGGTCGCCAAGCACTGCTGGTTTTTACTCGCGAGCAACTACCGCAGGACTGGGCAAGGACTCAGCACAATTTGGGATTTGCACTACTAGAACTAGGCACTCGGGCTGGAGGCCCAGAAGGCTTTCAGCTCTTAAGCGAATCAGTGGCAGTTTACCGTCAAGCCCTACTGATTAGAACTCGCGAGCAACTGCCGCAGCAGTGGGCGGAGAGTCAGAACAATTTAGGTATTGCGCTACAGGAGCAAAGCATAAGGTCTGCAGGGTCAGAAGCGCTGCGCTTGTTACGCGAAGCAATCGCGGCTTATCGCGAAGCGTTGCTGGTTTTCACTCGCGAGCAACTGCCGCAAGGTTGGGCGATGACTCAGCACAATCTTGGAACTGCGTTGCAGGAATTAGGCACTAGAACCGAAGGCCCAGAGGGCTTGCAGTTGCTAAGGGAAGCGGTGGCGGTTTACCGTCAAGCCTTGCTGATTAGAACTCGCGAGCAACTGCCGCAGCCATGGGCACTAACTCAGAACAATTTAGCGAACACGCTGCAGCTGCAAGGCGCAAGAGTAAAGGGGCCCGAGGCCCTGCGGTTGTTGAGCGAAGCAATTGCGGGTTATCGCGAAGTGCTGCTAGTTTTCACTCGCGAGCAACTGCCACAGGATTGGGCGAGGACTCAGCACAATCTTGGAAGTGCGCTGGTGGAGCTAAGCACTAAAGCTGTGGTGTCAGAGACCCCACGCTTGTTAGGTGAAGCAGTGGCCGCTTACCGCCAAGCTGTCTTAGTTTTCACCCGTGAGCAACTACCACAGCAGTGGGCATGGACTCAAAAGAATTTAGCTCGTGCCTATTTCAACTTGAAAGAATGGAATAGCGCAGCCCAGTGCTATGAGAATGTTCTCGAAATTTATCCAGCCTCTCAGCTTGAATACGAAAAAGCCAGTTTCCTGGAACACGATGTTCTCTTCAACTATAAACGAGCGTTCAAATTAAATCAGGTGTGGTTACAACATAATCCGCATGATTTATTAGCCGTTGCGAAATTCGCGGAGAAGCACTTTACAATTGGGAGCTTCGACGAATTTGAAGGATACACGTCTTCGTTAGCCTTGTTCGATGACAGATCTCCGACAGAAACCAAAATACCGTTGCGGACGATCGAAATTGCGAACTTGATCGCGCTGAATAAATCAAGTGAAGTGCCCTTAAGAATGAAGAAGCTGATTGAATTGCTACAGAATCAGCCACCGAATTTTAACCTTCAATGGTCGTTTGAGGGAACAAAGCATTTCATTAGCGAAAGTCATCAACTCGCCGCGAATAAGGCTTGGCTATGGCAGTTCTTCACAGCCTTGGGCGGCGAGAACCGCGATGCAATCATTAAAGAACTCAAGAGAGCCTCGGAGAACTTCAACCCCTAGTAACCGTGTCCCGAACCCTACACAAACTACCTCCGCGAAGAAGGGTGTGGCTCTGGTAATGAATATGTGACTCTTCCTTAAGACGTTCTACCTTGAGAACCAAAATGAAGTGGTTATGGACCTCACTTGCCGTCGCCGTTCTCAGCATCTTAGCGCTAGGCCAGCAAATTAGGCTTAGACGACTCATTAAAGACGACAAAACACCTCAGATACATCATGGAACCGCCCGGCAATCACCAAGGGTTGGGCAAATGAAAGCCCTCAAGCGTGATATGGAACCTTTTTGAAAACAGCAAGAGAAGGGTTGGCATGGAGGCTAAAGACCTTATTGGCGGCAATCAAGAAAGCACTACGCCTGGTTATGTTGCGGTGTGGGGAAAACTGTGACGGTCCTGAATGGAAATAGGTGGTGTGAGACGTATATTGGTGCATTCGTGACGGGCTGCGATCCGCGATAAATGTTAGTAAATGTGGTCACAACGTAACAGGCGCACTGTTAGGTTGCAGGTTTCGGGACCGTGAGGCGGAGGTTCGAATCCACTCCTATCAGTTAAAAAGAATTATTCAAGTCCATCAGCCATTCCAGTTCACTCGGGTAATCCGTGCTCGTGTCGGCCGCGAGTTAAAGCGGTGTTTATCATTCAATTACGAATGCGTGCCTCACTCCGTGCTAACATAAGCAAAGATGTCTCTTCGATTCGAATGGGATCCGAATAAGGCTGAAGCGAATCTCGCCAAGCATGAGATTTCATTCGAAGAGGCGATGACAGTATTCGCTGATCCGTTGGCGCGAATCTTTCCGGATGAAGAACACTCAGTCGATGAGTTGCGTGAAATCATCATCGGCCATTCCGCGGAGCATCAACTAATTTTGGTGAACTTTACAGGCATTGACGATCGAGTACGAATCTTCAGTGCACGCACAGCGACTCGCAGG
>Ga0134124_10002206_pt1 | contig 15713 bp, 12 predicted proteins | sample KB304_FD_96880 | JGI IMG/M metagenome (GOLD analysis project Ga0134124, IMG submission 96880) | Terrestrial soil microbial communities without Nitrogen fertilizer from Kellogg Biological Station, Michigan, USA - KB3-0-4 | ecosystem: Environmental > Terrestrial > Soil > Unclassified ... | reverse complement strand
TGGTGCTGCTCGATTCCGGCGATGGACATGTCTTACAGCGGTTCGACTTGAGCACGCACGAAATGATTCCGTCTTCGTTCCCTTATACCGTAGTCGCCACCCACGATGGGCGCCGCGCCTGGTGCAGTTTGTGGAACTCTTCTCGGGTGGCGGAACTCGATCTCGAGAAGGGAACGGTTACGCGATTGATCCCGCTGCTGGACCCGAAAAATCCCATTGCGCCGGGTTCTCATCCCACCGACCTTCTACTTAGTCCTGACGAAAAATGGCTCCACGTGGCTTTGTCGAATGCGGATGCGGTGGCAACTATCGACACCACGTCGGGACAGGTTCTCCATCTCTCCTCCACGAACCTTCCGGGACAGGAGCACGCCGGGACTTATCCCAGCGCTCTGGCCCAGTCTCCCGACGGTACGCGGCTGTTCGTGGCGGATGCCTCGTTGAATGCGGTTGCAGTGTTTGACACGGCGACACTCGCAAGGCCGGGAATCATTTTCCCGCTTCCGCAAGAGGCCCTGGGCTTCATTCCTACTGATTGGTATCCCAGCGCGCTGGCCGCGCAGGGAGACGACTTGCTGATCGCCACGGCCAAGGGAGAAAGCAGCGGTCCGAACAACGGAATCAGTCGGCTCAAGAGCGAAGGCAGGCGTCGCGAGCATCCCTACATCGCCACTTTGATGTATGGATCGCTCTCCCGATTGAATTTTCGCAACGCGGAGAAACGTTTGCCGGATTTGACCCAGCGCGTCAAGGAAAGCAATCTTTTCAACTCCGAGCCCGGCAAGATCACTTTCAAGAGCGGCTCAAACCCGATTCGCCATGTGATCTACATCCTGAAAGAGAATCGTACTTACGATCAGGTCTTCGGCGATCTGAAAATTGGCGATCGGAAGGTAGGCAACGGCGATCCCTCGCTTACCCTTTATGGTGAAGATGTCACACCCAACCAGCACAAGCTGGCCCTGCAGTTCGGAGTGCTGGACAATTTTTACGACAGTGGTGAGGTTTCCGGCGATGGGCACGATTGGTCGAACGCTGCCATCACCAGCGATTACAACGAGAAGACCTGGCAGATTACTTATCGCGGACACGAGCACATCTACGATTATGGGGGCACCGTCGCCGATGAGTTCCCGCTGGAGCATGGCGAACCTGATATCGACGATCCCGGCACCGGCTATCTTTGGGACAATCTCGCCAGCCACGGCCTGACTTACCGCGACTACGGAGAGTACATCGCCGGCGTGTGGTGCAAGGCTCCCAAGCAGTCTGGGACCTCGCCGAAGGAGGGCACGCCGTCGCCGTACAGTTCGGAATGCGAGCGCGCTGTGGTTCGTCAGGGCGAACCGTTGTCGCCTGATGTCGGCCAGCCGCACGGTTCGCCCAGTCCGTGGCCGTGGGCGGTGCCGCTATTGAAGCGCATGAAAGCGACCAAAGCGGCTTTGCGTGATCACTATCATCCGTTCTTTCCTGACTTCAACACGTCGTATCCTGATCAGCTGCGCGCTGATCTCTTTCTCAACGAGTTCAATGATTTCGTTCGCGCGCGCAAGGAAGGTAAAGGAGCCGAGCTTCCGGCATTTGTGCTTCTCTATCTGCCGGACGATCATACGAACGGCACTGCGCCGGGCAAGCCGCGCCCCGCGGCATCGGTCGCAGACAACGATTTGGCCGTCGGGCGGGTGGTCGAAGCGGTTTCGCATAGTCCTTATTGGGATGACACCGCGATCTTCGTGATCGAAGACGATGCCCAGGACGGCGCCGACCACGTGGATGCGCACCGTTCGATCGCCCTTGAAATCAGCAAATATTCGCCGGGCTCGCCGCAACAGCCTTTTGTGGACAGCCGCTTCTATACCACGGTCAACATGATGCATACCATGGAGACGCTGCTCGGTCTGCCTCCGATGAATCAGAACGATGCGTATGCACCGGTGATGGCACCGTTGTTTTCCGGATCGGGCGATCAACCTCCATTTACAGCGGACGTGAGCAATCGGGAGAACGGACTGATTTATCAAACCAATCCAGTCAAGGGTCAGGGGGCGGCGGAGTCGGCCAGGATGAATTTCTCCCGGCCGGATGCAATCAATACTTCGCTCCTCAATCTAGTTCTCTGGCGTGATCGCAAGGGAGATACGCCGATGCCGGCGCCGAAGCACACGGTCTTCCCGCGGAAGAAGCCCACAGACAAAGACTGAGATGGATGTGTGGGGACGGGTCTTCGACCCGTCCTGCCTTGAATTCACTCAGGGTCAGGATATTCGTGGCTGCCAAAAACCTAGCCGAGCTGCGCTCGTCCGGGACGGATCGGAGACCCGTCCCCACGTGGGCATTGCTCGGTCCTTTCCCGCACGGCCAGCGCTACTTCGCAGCTGTACTTGCGACATCTACATCCGCGAACGAGAATGCCAGCGACACATTCGGATATTCTTTGCCTGAAGCTTCCACGTAGGGATACACGAAATAGTTCAGTGGCGGGCCATCCTGGGCCGGACTCAGGTGCAAGTCGCGTCCCATGCTGAACTGCACCCGGTTTGCGTCGTGGGCTCCGAAGAAATAGTCGCGTTTTTCTTGGTGCTTCCACGCCTCCGAGATGTCCACTGGGATCCAGCCATGTTGCGGTTCGAAGAAATCAGACCAGCAGTGATAGCCGGCGATCTCCGCGGAATGTTTGTCCGGCGGCAGCGGAAATCCGATTTCAAAGCGCGCAGGAATGCCCTGGGAGCGTGCCATGGCGATGAACAGGGAATGGAAATCGGTGCAGTTACCTTTTTTGGCGTCGCAGGCGTAGAGGACATCGCCGTGTCCCCAGCCGGTGCCGGTCTTGTCGTAACGCATGGTGGTAAAAACGTAGTCGTAGATTGCCCGAGCCTTATTGAGTGGGGTGGTTTCGCCTTCGGTCACCTTCACCGCGAGCTCCGCGGGCAATCCGGTGACGGGTACCAGTTTGTCGGGTTGCAGATATTCCTTACGATCGCGCTCCTTGAGCTCAACTTCTGCCAGGTGCGGCCGGGTGATTCCCAGAGTCAGGCGCTCGTGACGCACCACGTCGTAGATGACTTCGAAGTGCAGCTCTGTGGCTTGCACCTTTGAGCTTTCGGCGTAATACATCTCGTTGCCGAATCTCGACTCGCGAGTTTTCTTCAGCTTCAAGTCGCCATTCGCTGAGATGACTTTCACTTCCTGGAATTCGTCCGAGTGCGCCGCTGGAAACCAGACTCGCACCCGCTCTCCAGCGGGCACGTTCTTAACCGTGAAACCGTAGTGGAATGTGAAATGGCGCGTGTTCTGCGCCGAAGCGAGTGAAACCGTGGTCAGCAATAGCGACAGGCATAGCTTCCGCAACATGGAGAATCCTTTCGACTTTATAGCGCCGGCGTCCCGCCGGCTGTCTAGTGGGCGTCTCGCCCACCCGTCGGGCCGGGGGGAGCCCGCCACTACTTTGCTAAGAATGATGGGAAGCGACACACGGACGTTTTAGGAGGAGCGCCGTCAGGTAAAGCCTTGCCGTCGGGGTCGCATGGGCAGGGGGTTATTCTAATTCACTGGGCTGTGGACATTGCGGGATTTCCATTGCGCTGCCGCACGAGCGCGGGCGCTCGCGCCTACACGGACGACTCTCGGGTAGAATCTCTGGGTGGCTCCTGCGATTCAATGCCGTGATCTGCGCAAGACTTACGATGGTCAGGTTGAGGCCGTCCGCGGGCTGAATCTGGAAATCGAAGCCGGCGAGTGTTTCGGCCTGCTCGGGCCCAACGGAGCAGGGAAGACCACTACCATCGAAATCCTGGAGGGGCTGCTCGAGCCGACTTCGGGCCAAGTCACGATTCTAGGGCAGACCTGGAAGGACAACTCGCGTGAATTACGCGAGGCGATGGGCATCTCGCTGCAGGAAACCCGGCTCTCGGAAAAATTGACAGTCCGTGAGACCGTGACGCTGTTTTCTGGTTTCTATCGTCATCCCCGCGCACCGCTTGAAGTACTCGAGCAGATGCAACTCACCGAGAAGGCTGACGCCTGGGTAGGCAAGCTCTCCGGCGGTCAACGCCAACGGCTGGCAGTGGCGACCGCGTTAGTCGGCAATCCCAAGATTCTTTTTCTGGACGAGCCTACAACCGGGCTTGATCCGCAAAGCCGCCGTCAGCTCTGGGACACGATTCGCGGCTTCCAACAGGCGGGAGGCACGGTGCTGCTGACGACTCACTACATGGACGAAGCCGAGCGTCTGTGTGATCGCCTGGCTATCGTTGACCACGGGCAGATAATTGCCGAAGGCACGCCGGCGGACTTGATCGAGCGCCTGGGCGGGCATCACATGGTGGAATTTCAGGTCAGTGGCAGCTCAAACGGTCATTCCGGCGAGGTTTGGCGGGCGCTTCCGGGAGTCGAGTCCGTCCGCCAGGACAACGGTTTCGTCTGTCTGAACGTCCACGAACCCCACCTTACCATTCCAGCGCTGCTGGTCGCGGTCGAGAAAGAGGGGCAGCATCTTTTGCACCTGACCACGCGCCAGGCCAGTCTCGAAGATGTGTTCGTTCGGCTTACAGGCCGCCATTTGAGGGAAGAGTGATGACCGTCGCGCAACAGACTCCGCCAACGCCAGCTCCAGTGGCCTCGTCGGACACGACTCCGCGCAATGGACGCTGGACCGGCTTCCGCTATCTGCTGATGGCGCGACTGCTGGAACTTAAGCGGGAGCCCGAGGTCATCTTTTGGGTCTTCGGATTTCCCCTGCTGCTCGCAACCGGGCTGGGCATTGCCTTCCGCAACAAGCCGGCTGACGTTACTCCGGTTGCCATTGTGGCCGGTCCCGGCGCTGATAACGCTGTGACTCTCCTTCAGGGGTCGCCCCGGGGTTCGTCAATTCGCGCGGCCGTCGTGGCGGAACCGGAGGCATTGCAGGGATTCCGACTGGGGAAGTACGACCTGGTCGTTGTGCCAGACGCTAAGGGCAGCTTTCAGTATCGCTACGATCCCGCACGCCCTGAGAGTGTTCTGTCACGCGCAGAAGTGGACGATGCTCTGCAGAGCGGAGCGGGACGCAAGGATCCGGTGCCGACCTCGGCGGTTGCTTCCACCGAACCCGGATCGCGTTACATCGATTTCCTGATTCCGGGGCTGCTGGGGATGAACCTGATGAACTCCGGCATGTGGGGCATTGGGTTTGCCCTGGTAGACATGCGCCAGCGCAAGCTGCTCAAGCGTTTTGTCGGTACACCCATGCGCCGCAGCGATTTCCTGCTGGCTTTGACAGCCAGCCGCCTGGTTCTCATGCTGGTTGAAATCGTCCTCCTGCTCGGCTTGGGTGTGCTGGCTTTTCACATGCAGGTGCTGGGTTCGCTGTTCACAATTTTGCTGCTTAATACGGTCGGCGCTGTGTCCTTCGCGGGTCTCGGGCTGCTCACCGCCAGCCGGGCCCAGAAGATTGAGAGCGTCAGCGGGTTAATGAACCTAGTGATGATGCCGATGTGGATTTTCTCGGGAGTATTTTTCTCCTCCGAGCGTTTTCCCGGCGTGTTGCAACCGCTCATAAAGCTGCTGCCGCTGACTGCCCTGAACGACGCCTTGCGCGCCACGATCCTGCAAGGCGCCTCCTTGGGAGCCCAATCGGGACGCGTCCTCGTACTGCTGGCCTGGGGAGGGATCTCATTTTTGCTCGCCCTCCGCTGGTTTCGCTGGACTTAGCCTGCTTCCCGGCCTCTTGTAAGCGCTTGCATTCTCACCTATTTCCGGGCGCACAGCGAACTCTCCCATGGTAGAATTGGGTAAGTTTTTTCAACAAAATCAGAGACCCGTACCGGGAAGAGCCACCTGATCAGGCGCAAGCTTGGCCAACGGGCACAAGGGGTCGGGGTTGCCGTTCCCGCAGGCCTCGCCCACCCTCAATTGCGGGTTTTGTGACTCGTATTTCTGTTGTCTGGCCAGCAGTTTCTTTCCGCCACTTCGCATCGGGTATTGCTTTCGTCGTGGTTGCTTGCTGCAGTCAGGAGCTGGCATGAAAGTACTCGAGCGGCAGATCACTTACGCGCCTTTTCTGGAGCGACTACGTTCCGCTCCGGCTCGCATCCTTTTGCTCGACTATGACGGGACGCTGGCGCCATTTTGTATAGATCGCACTCTGGCTTTTCCCTATCCCGAAATTCCGCCGCTCATCATTCGCATCATGCGGAAGGCTACTCGGGTGGTGCTGATCAGCGGGCGTCCTGTGCGGGAAATACTTTTGCTTAGCGGAATCTGTCCCCAGCCCGAAGTGTGGGGAAGCCACGGCCTGGAGCGACTCAAGGCGGATGGCCGCTATGAGGTCAGTTCGGTGCCGGCCCACAAGGATTATCTGCTGGCGGCAGAAGCCATGCTGCGAGACGCCGGCCTCGAGGGTCACACGGAAGTCAAGCCGGGCGGAGTCGCAGTGCACTGGCGGGGTCTGGAAACGCCCAGGGCAGAAAAAATGGCCAGGGAAGTTTCCCGGCTTTGGAGGCCCCTGCTGGAACGGGCGCCGCTAAGACTGCTCGAATTTGACGGCGGTCTGGAAATTCGGGTTGCCGGTCCGGGCAAAGGGGACGCGGTTCGCGCCATCTTAAAGGAATCAACCCCTGGGGCAGTTGTCGCTTATCTGGGTGACGACCAGACGGATGAAGATGCATTTCACGCGCTTAAGGGCAACGGGCTGACGGCTTTAGTTCGTCCTCAGTCACGGCCAACCGCAGCCGATATTTGGCTGCAACCACCTCACGAACTGCTCCAGTTTTTGGAGGAGTGGCTTCGCGCTTCAGGAGGTTAAGGATGAACGAAATCAAAGGACGCGTGATCAACGTTTCGAACCGGCTGCCAGTTCTTATCCGGAAACATGCGGGTGGCGCGCGGTTGGAACGGAGTTCCGGAGGCCTGGCCACGGCCCTCGAAGCGGGTTGGCGCGACCAACCCGGTGTCTGGGTCGGTTGGGCGGGCGCTACGACAGACGAACCCATCGAACCGTTACTGGTCCGGGCCGCGCATCGCCGCTCATACACTCTCCGGTCGGTGGCTCTTACCGAAGAAGATATCGCAAAGTTTTATTCTGGCTTCGCCAACGAAATCATCTGGCCCCTGTTTCACGACATGCCTTCGCGTTGCAATTTTGAACCCGAGTACTGGGCGACCTATCAGAATGTGAATCGCAAGTTTGCCGCCGTGGTGGCGGAAACTGCACGGGAAGACGACTTTGTCTGGGTCCACGACTATCACCTCATGCTGACGGCGGCGTCCCTGCGGGAATTGGGAACGCGCGCCCGCATGGGATTCTTCCTGCACATTCCTTTTCCGTCTCCTGACGTATTTGAAAAATTGCCGTGGAAAAAGCCGATTCTGGAGTCGTTGTTGCAATTCGACGTGATCGGGTTCCAGAGCGGTCGCGACCGCTCAAATTTTGTGAGCTGTCTCGAACGCCTTCTACCCGAGGTTGCCGTCGAAAACGGCGGTCCGCATCTGTTGGTCGGTCTGGAAGGGCGGCGATCGGTCGTCGGCACCTTCCCGATTGGCATCGATTTTGAGGCCTTTGAGGGCGACGCGAATCATCCGGAGATCGCGGCCCATGCGGCCGAAATCAGAAAACGAGTATCGGACGACGTACTTGTCCTGGGCGTGGACCGGCTCGACTACACCAAGGGAATTCCGGAGCGGCTTAAATCATTCCGCCTGCTGCTGCGCCGCTTTCCCGAGATGCGTGGTCACATCACCCTCGTGCAGGTGGTCGTCCCCAGCCGCGAGGAAATTCCCAACTACAAGCATCTGCGGCGGGATGTGGAACTACTGGTCAGCCAGATCAACGGCGAGTTTACTGAGCCGGGATGGGTGCCGGTCCACTATATCCACCGCAACCTGGCGCGTGAGGAACTTCTGGCTTACTACCGCTCGGCCGACATTGGCCTGGTTACTCCGCTCAAGGATGGCATGAATCTGGTCGCGAAGGAATTCTGCGCGGCGCAGATTGACGAACGGGGCGTGCTGATTGTCAGCGAATTCGCGGGCGCGGGACCGGAGCTGCGCGGAGGGGCCATCATTGTCAACCCTAACGATTTCGCCGAAGTAGCCCAAGCCTTGTACGACGCCGCTCACATGCCGGCCGAAGAGAAACGAAGCCGCATGCGGCTGCTGCGCCAGATCGTGAAAGACCACAACGTTCACCGCTGGATCCGGTCGTTTCTGCAGGCCGTCCCCTCGCTCGACCAGGTGAAAAGCGGTTCGGGCAGCGGCTCCTGGCGGGAGTACACGGGGAAGACTGTCGCGTCACCCTTCGCACCATCTTTTGGATCTGCGGTAAGAGTGGACCGAGAAATGCCCGGCGTGGCCCTGCTGGTCTCAGCCCTCTCGCCGGGTACTAGCCGCCCGCGCTATCCCATGGGGAAAGAAGCCAAGCTTCGTCTTCTACGGACTGCCTCTGGGGAGGACTAGAGGGTCCGGATTAAAGAAGTGGCGCGAAAGTGTTTTCTCGCGGAAGTCGCATCACAAAAACTTCAAGACTTCCTTCTTCAGATTGCGCGGGAAAAGCCGCTCTCTGGAACCAAAGATGAATCCTTACAGGATGCCATTGGCCTACTCCTGACCCGCGAACCTAACGGGTGCGATGCGGGCAATCCTAAGAAGGGGCTTTCACAGATCTCTGGAGGACGGGCGGGACGCCCGTCTTCCGCCGGCCGTGGCCGTTGCTTTGGCTGAGGCGAACCACTAGAATAGCGTGATTTCGTCGGGCCGCGCGAGACAAAGATCGGGACCGGCGATCAAAGACATTTGGGGGATTATGAAACTTCAGACCAGGAAACTGCCTCTTGCGGATGTTCTGGCGCGGGCCGCGGGTCTTCTTATTGTCGTCATGCTGGCCGCGAACTCGGCAGCTGCTGAGGACAGTGCAGCCGGTGCAGCGGTCTATAAATCGAAGTGCGTAACCTGCCACGGACCAGATGGTGGCGGCACTGCGGTGGGAAAGAGCCTGAAGGTAGCCGATCTGCGCTCCGCCGAGGTCCAGAGCAGATCGGACGCTGAACTCACCCAGGTCATCTCTGACGGAAAAGACAATATGCCCGGTTTCAAAGCTACGATCACCGACGACGAAATCCAGGCTGTCCTGGCCTATGTTCGGACGTTTGGGGCCAAAGGCGCCAAGAAGAAATAAAACACCGCTCCCCACTCGGCAGGTTCTCGTGGTGCCGCTTTCAGCGCGGTCCGACCGGTCCAAAACTTAATCCAGTTCGCTATATACTCTGACCTTAAAACCGACTTCAGGAGCTCCTATGAAACGAAGCCTTCTGGTTGCGGTGATATGCGCAGCTCTGTGTGCGGGCCTGGGGATGATCGCTCCCTGCCCGGCAAACGCACAGGATTCGTCGAAGATTATTGCGATGGAAAACTTGTGGAACCGGGCCGAACTAAGCAACGATTCCGCGGCCGTACAGCTTTTGCTCGCGGATGATTTCGTCATGACGGTGGCCGAGGGCACGCTTTATAACAAGGCACAGATGGTCGCGTCGGTGGCCGACAAGTCCTACCGTCCTCTGGCCCTGCAGTCCAGCGACATGGTGGTTCATTACTACGGAAACACCGCCGTTTTGACCGGGGCTTATTACGAAAAGGGAATTGATAAGGGCAAGGCATGGGAGCGCCGCGGCCGCTTCACCGATACCTGGATGAACCTGAATGGAAGGTGGCAGTGCATTGCCAGCCACTTCAGCGTCAAACCAAAATGAAATATTCGCTGGTAGGGGTCAAGGGCGCCTACGCCAGCCAATCGGAAACCGTCATTCCAATTCCCCGACTAGGCTACCCACATCTTCACCGCCCATGCCGTCAGTTCGCCGAGAAGCAGACCGGTCCCCGGAACCCCGAAATAGGAATTCAATCCGCAGGCGTCGGGCAGGCTGACTACCCGACCGACAATCGCGCCCGTCAGGACAGGATGCACCCGCAACGTAACCGTGGCTGCCAGAATTCCGACGGCGAAGCGGCTGCAAAAAGCTTGCAACAACATCGTCCTGGAAACACTCGGGATGCTTGCCGGAGACCATCATCAGTACGTCAATCACACCAAAACGACTCCATAGACGACACCTAGCACAAAGGCGATTCGTGGCAAGACTTTTACACCCGCAAATACGAAGCGGCAAGTTGTCCAGCCCTGTGGCCGCGGGCGATCCGCCCGCGAGGTTCTGAACGTCGCATAGGATTAGGAGAGTCATGATCAAATCCGCTCAGTACTGGATCGACAAACTGAACCTGATCGCCCATCCCGAGGGTGGGTACTACCGGGAGACGTATCGTGCGGAGCTTTCCATCCCGAAAGAGGCTTTGCCCTCGCGCTTCACTGGGCCGCGGCTGGTCTCGACGGCGATCTACTTTCTGCTCGACGGAGAAAACTTCTCCGCCTTCCATCGTCTGCGGTCGGACGAGTTGTGGCATTTCTATTCCGGCAGCCCGATCACTGTCCATGTAATCGAGCCTGATAGCGGCTACTCGGAGATTCATTTGGGGAATAACCCCGATACCGGTGAGGTGTTGCAGGCAGTCGTCAAGGCGGGTGGCTGGTTCGCTTCCCGGGTTCGCGATCGCAAATCGTTCGCACTGGCCGGTTGTACAGTCGCGCCGGGCTTTGATTTTGCGGACTTTGAGTTGGGGAAGCGGGCGGAATTGGTCAGACTTTATCCGCAACATCGAGAGCTGATCGAATCACTAACTCGAGTCTGAAAGAGCAAGTCAGGAGGAAGGACAGGCATCCTCGCCTGTCAGCTCTGGCCTGTGCATCACGGGCGGGACGCCAGGCCTCCATTGATCTCAGGTACACAACGCTTAAATAGGCCAGATCTCCGCGGCCGTGCCGGACAGAATCTGCTGCCTGATTTCTTCGCGCAGGGGCAGAGCCATGAAATCGTCGAGATTTTTCTTGATGTCCGCAACGCCCGGGCCCGGCCAGTCTGTACCGAACAGAGTTTTGTTTGCGATCTCGTCCAGCCGCGGGAAGTATTTGAGCAAAGTCTTCGGCGGAATGCCGCTGATGTCCAGATAGACGTTGGCGTGCCGGCGCAAAAGGAAGAATGCAGTGTCCATCCAGAGCGGCCGGCCGCCGTGCGCCATTAGTATCTTCAGGTTGGGAAAATCCACCGCGACGTCATCGATACAAATCGGGTCTCCGTACTTATTGCGCGCGCCTTGAAAGATTGACGTGCCGGTATGGAACATCACGGGAACGCCATTAGCCTCCGCCGCCCGATAAATAATTTCCAACTCCTTCACCCCATGAAGGTAGTCGTTGGGGAACAGCAGCTGATGCGGCGGATGGATCTTTATCATGCGGATCTTGAGCCGAAGGATCTGCTCCACATCCACCATAATGTTGGGCGAATGCCGGGGATGAAGTCCGCCACAAGAAATGAGCCGGCGGGGATCGGTCCGGACGTAGTCGGCCACCCACTGGTTAACTTCGGGACTAAAACCAATCACTTCCGGCGCGACATAGTTGATCAGGACAGCGCGCCCGATTCCGGCTGCGTCCAAATACTTCAGGAACGCCATGGGCGACTCACAGAACTCAACGATCTGCTCATAGTTGGGCCGCTTGTTTTTTACGAGCGCCAGCGCCTCGGGCCTGAACATTTCCAGCGGCTGAATGTGGATGTGGCAGTCCGTGATCATGGGCATCGCAACAGTGTGAAAGGCGAGGTAGAACCTTATCCAACCCAGGTTGTGTTTTGCAACTCAAAAACTTCGTTCGCGCTCGACTGCACTGACACTTTCGTGCGTCGCATAGGTCACTCTCAAGGTTCCGTAACGTTGACTTTCCTCGGGGCTCTGGCACAATTCGCCTAAGCCTAAAACAGGTCTCGATTGGGAAAGGGAATCCCCGTGGACATGCTGAAGCGTCTGATTGCCGGAGCTCTCTGCCTTTTGCTGTCTCCACTGCCTGCCGTATGCGCACCTCCGGCCGGAGGACAACGCGCGGGCCAGATCAATGCTTTGATTCCCGCCGCCACCAAGAACGACCAAGCAACTAAGGCCAAGGACGAACTCGACTGGCAGGACCTGCTGAAGACCGCCGCAAGCGGCCGAGTGCGGGCGGGCCTGGATGATGGATCGATCCTCAGCGTCGGCTCGAACAGTGAACTGCGCGTGCTGCAACATGATGCCGCATCCCAGCAGACCTCATTGGAGGTGAATGCCGGCCGCCTGCGCAGCAAGGTGGTGAAGATTACGCAGCCCAACGGCAAATTCGAGGTGCACACGCCCAACGCTGTGATCGGCGTGATCGGCACGGATTTCTACGTTGAGTACGGCGACAACAAGACGACTGTCATTTGCTATACGGGCGTGGTGACGGTCACGCCTCTGGGTGGCGCGCATGCCGGTAGTAATGCGTCCAACGCCAGCAATCCCGTGACTCTCAACCCGGGCCAGATGGTTGAAATCACCACCGAGATGCCACCGGCTGGCTTCCAATCGCAGCCGACTTCCGGCGATATGCAGCGCGCGAGCATGGAGTCGACTGATGTTCCGACCTTGCCCCCGTCCGCGACTGCCGGTCTGACCAGCTCATGGCACTGGGTCGCGCTGCTGGGCGCTTTCGCCGGAGCAGCCGTGGGCCTGACCTACGCCGTGGATCGTGGGACGACGACTGGAAAGCCACGGCCGCCGCAAACGAATTGCCCAGTCGGCTCGAACCTGCCGCAATGCAATCAGTAATGATGATCGTGGTGAACTTTCACCCGACCAGGCCGGGATGATGCCCCTAGCCAAACGGAAATGGCCGGTTGGACTGGGTCGAGTGTCGGCCCGCCAGGTGGATCTTGCCCTGGCCGTGCTCGTGACTTGCGGCGGCCTGCTCCTCTTTGCCTTTTCCGGTATTGGTGGCAATCGGCGCGCCGGGTTTTTATTTCTTCAGAACGTTGAGCTTCGTACCCTTGATCTACGCTTCGCTCTGCGCGGTACGCGGCCGCACGACGATCGCATCGTGATTGTCGGGATTGATGAGCGAACTCTGCAGAAGCTGGGATCATTCCCCTTGCCGCGAAAATCCTACGCCCGGCTGGTCGAAAGCATGTCGAACGCGGGCGCTCGAGTAATCGCCTTCGACGCCACCTTCCCCACTCCCGAAAGCAACTCCGGCCTGGAGGCCTTGCGAAAACTTCAGGCAGAGGTTGGGCCAGGAGCTTCGCCATCCTTCCTCAAAAAGGTTCGCGACCTCGAGCTTGCGAGTGATCAAGACGCCGCCTTCGCCGCCGCGCTCAAGCAGTCGGGCAACGTCGTGCTCGGACATTTGTTTCTGGACGAACAGCGAGCACAGTCATCCGATCCCCAGATGGCGGAGGAATATTTCAACGTCGCCTGGGCCAAGGCATTTCCCCAGGTGCTGAAGGTCAAGTCAAAAGAAGGCGCCGACTTCGACATGGGAAAGGCCTGGATTGAGAATGGCGGCACGGTGGCGGCGGGAGCCGAGGCCAACATCGCAAAGCTGGCGGAAGCCGCATCGTCGTATGGATTCATCGACATCAATCCTGATCCCGACGGCACACTCCGCCACGCTCTCCTTATTATGCGTTACCGGGACCAGGATTTCTTTCCCTCCCTGGCTCTGCAATCGGTGCGGGAGTATGAAAAGATTCCCGACCAGGAAATTGCCGCCTACATTAGCGAAACCGGCCTGGAACGCCTCCAATTCGGCAAGCATCTGCTGCACCCTTCACGCGACGGGACCGCGATCATCAACTACACCGGGCCCTACCGCACCTATCAGCAATATTCCTTGGTGGACGTAATTGACGGCACGGTTCGGCCGGAGGCGCTCAAAGACAAGATCGTGCTGGTCGGCGCCACCGCCATGGCCATCGGCGACCTGCGCAATACGCCCTTCCAGAGCGGAAGCTCCAGCTATATGGGCGTCGAGGTCCACGCCAATATCATTGACAACCTTCTGCATGACAGCGAGCGCGGACGTACGTTTCTTGCCCGGGGAATCCGGGAAGATCTGATTGACACCGGCTCCATCCTGCTGTTTGGCCTGGTTTTCGGCGCATGGTTTGCTCGCATCAAGCCACTGTATTCAACCCTCTCGTTGGTACTTAGCCTGGCCGTGTTCGGATGGTTCGTCTACTTCAGTTTTGTCTCGATGGGCAGGTGGCTGAGCTTTGTGATCCCCGCAGGCACGCTGGTGGCGAACTACGCAGTGATCACAAGCTTCCGCATGATCTTTGAGGAACGCGAAAAAAGGAAAATCCGCAAGACCTTCTCGCAGTATTTGTCGCCCGGCGTAATTGCGCTGATCGAGAAAGATCCGCGGAAATATATTCGACCGGGTGGCGAGACCAAGGAATTGACGGTCATGTTCAGCGACATTCGCGGCTTTACCAGCCTCTCTGAAGGCATGACCGCCGACGAACTCGTGCGCCTGCTCAACGAATACCTGGGAGAGATGACCGACGTTATTTTCAAGAACCTGGGCACGCTCGACAAATATATTGGGGACGCCATCATGGCGTTTTGGGGATCGCCGTATCCGCAAAGCGATCACGCCATGCGCGCCTGCACCTGTGCGATCGAAATGATCCGGGACCTGGAGAAGCTTAACCTAAAGTGGCAGGCGGAAGGCCGAAAGGAAATCGCCATCGGAATCGGCGTGAACACCGGCCCGGTGAACGTCGGAAACATGGGATCAGCCAAGCGGTTGGCGTGGACCGTAATGGGAGACAACGTCAATCTAGCTTCGCGCCTGGAAGGAATGACCAAGCAATATCGCTCCCGCATCGTTATCAGTGAAGGAACCTACAGACAGGTGGCGGCGCATTTTGTCTGCCGTGAACTGGATCGAATCCGGGTAAAAGGAAAACATCAGCCAGTCGTGGTTTACGAATTAATGGACGTTGCAGCGGCGCGCCCGAAATATCAGGCCCTCATCACCCGCTTCGAAAGTGCAATGGAGGCGTATCACTCGCAGAACTGGCGCGATGCGGCTGGCAGGTTCGGCGAGCTACTCGCTTCCTATCCGGATGACGGGCCCACACAAATCTTCCTGCAGCGCGCCGTGGAATTTCTGGAAACCGCGCCGGAACCCGACTGGGATGGGGTGTATGTGATGAAGAGCAAGTAACTATAATCCCCAGGGGTGGGGCAGGCCTGCAGTGTGAGCAGGCGTACGCGAAGAAGGCGGGGCGCTGTATGCCCCCGAGCTGATGTTGAGTGTATGGTTGTACGGCTATGCGCTGGGGATCACGTCGGAGCGCCGGATCGAGCAGCGGCGGGTAGAAGATCTGGGATTCCGGTACTTGGCGGGAGGAGCAGGAGTCGACAACGGGGCGCTCTCCCGGTTCCGGCGGCGGCATGGGCGAGGGATAAATGATGTGTTCACGAGCGGGCGCAGCTATGCCGTCAGGTCCGGCGGTGGCAAAAAGCTTGTGGTGGGGACGACGGCGAACCGGGCGGGTGGAGAGTGGCGATGCGAGAAGCAGTCCGGCCAAAAGCATGTGCATGTAAATCGCGTGAGCGGTTCTCACGCACACACTTCAGGCCTGCGTTCGGTGGCTGGCCTCGAATGGGCTTGCCCACTGCGAAGTTCGGACAATTTACCTTGACAGCAAATTCAGCCCTGCTTGCCTAGCCCTACTGATCGAAGTTCCGCCAGTGCCGTCCATCACGCTCGAGCAGTTCTTCGGCGTCCTTCGGACCCCAGGCGCCGGACGCATAGTTGGGAAAATTGCGCG
>Ga0134124_10002205_pt1 | contig 15733 bp, 15 predicted proteins | sample KB304_FD_96880 | JGI IMG/M metagenome (GOLD analysis project Ga0134124, IMG submission 96880) | Terrestrial soil microbial communities without Nitrogen fertilizer from Kellogg Biological Station, Michigan, USA - KB3-0-4 | ecosystem: Environmental > Terrestrial > Soil > Unclassified ... | reverse complement strand
GGATCCTGCGGCACCGCCATGTTTCTGAACAAGCGCGTGATCGTCGAAGACATCGCGACGGATCCGCTCTGGGCCGATTACCGGGCGCGTGCACTCCCGCACGGGCTGAACGCGTGCTGGTCGACACCGATCCGCTCTCGGGCGGGAAAGGTCCTGGGCGCGTTCGCGATGTACTACCGCAGGCCCGGTCCGCCCCCGCCGCGCGACCTCAGCCTTGTGGGCGTGGCGAGCCACCTGGCTGCCCTCGCAATAGAGCGGGATCGCGCAGACCGCGTGATGCAGGAGAGCGAATCCCGCCTGCGCGCCTTCATCGACCATGCCGTTGCCGCGGTGTCGCTCAAGGACGTAGAGGGCCGTTATGTCATCGTCAACCGGCGCTTCGAGCAAGTCGCGGGAATCCCGGCCACCGTCGCTCTCGGTCGAACGGATCGTCAGCTTTTCAAGCGCGCGCTCGCCGACGCGTACAGCGCCAACGACCGCGAGGTCCTTCAGGCGCGCGAGGGCATTGACTTCGAGGAGGAGATCCCGCAGCCCGACGGCGTGCACGTGCATCTGGCGGTGAAATTTCCTTTGCTGCATCCGGGCGGAGCGGCATACGGGATCGGCGCGATCCTGTGCGACATCACCGAACGCAAACGAGCAGAGCGTGCTCTCGAGCGCTCGCGCGAAGAGCTGCGCGTGCTGGCGACAGGTCTGCAGAGTGTGCGCGAGGAAGAGCGTACGCGCATCTCGCGGGAAATCCATGACGAGCTCGGCCAGATGCTCACTTCATTGCACATGAGTCACTCGGTCCTCGCGCGTTCCGTAAGCGAGCGGCTTCCGGGCGAGGAATGGATAGCTGTGGAACTGCAGTCCATGCGGGAGGCGGTCGCGGACATCCTCGCCTGGGTTCGGCGCATCGCCACTGAACTGCGCCCGCAAGTGCTCGACAAGCTCGGGCTCGCGGCCGCCGTGAAATGGCAGGCGGCCGAATTCAACAGGCGCACTGGGATCGCGTGCCGCGTGCTGCTGCCTGAAGCTTCAGTGCAGGCGGACACCGAACGCTCCACGGCCCTGTTCAGGATTCTGCAGGCTGCGCTGACAAACGTCGCGCGGCACGCCGGGGCGACGGAAGTGGTGGTGGCGCTGCGCCAGGATGGACCATTGCTCGAGATGACCGTGACCGACAACGGCCGCGGCATTCAGGAGGACGTGGAGCCGGGGCCGGACTCGCTCGGGTTGCTCGGAATGCGGGAGCGGGCGGCCGCCCTCGGAGGAACCACCGAGGTGGCGAAGATGCCCGCTGGCGGAACGCGGCTCGCGGTGCGCATTCCGGCGGGGTGAGCGGATGCCGCGCGTGCTCATCGCCGACGACCACGTCCTCATCCGGGAAGGGCTGCGCAAGGTGCTCGCTCGCGAGGCCGACATGCAGGTCGTCGCCGAAGCGTGCAACTTCAGCGAACTCATGGCAGCGGTGGAATCTACCGCCGTGGACGTGGTGCTCATGGACATCAACATGCCCGGCGCGGGGGCCTTCGAGTCCCTTAGGCGCATCCGCGCGCGTCGAGCGGGCCCGCCCGTGATCGTGCTGAGCATGATGCCCGAAGGCCAGGTCGCGCTCGATCTCCTCATCGCGGGAGCCGCCGGATACATTTCCAAGGAAGCCGCGGCGACCGAGCTGGTCGCGGCCATCCGCAAGGTGGTCAGCGGCTATCGCTATATGAGCCCGTCGCTCGCGTCGCGTTTTGCGCAACCGAAGACACCCTCGTCGCGCGCGCTGCTTTCGCCGCGCGAGCTGGAGGTCCTGTGCTTCATCGCGGGCGGACTGAGCGTGAAGGAGATCGCCGCTCAACTCGGACTGAGTATAAGCACGGTGCACACGCATCGCGCAAGCCTGCTGGGGAAGCTCCAACTGCGGTCCGATGTAGAACTTTCGCTCTATGCAATCCGGCATCGCCTCGTCGACTTGAAGTGACGCCGTCCGGTCTAGGGCCGCTAGTAAATTTTGCGATACCGGGCATCTACTTTGCCGGGTAGCGTTGGCGTGTCATGAGTGTGGTCGGCGTTGTCGCAAGTCGTCTGCTTGCGCGAGGCGGTGGAGCGCAGGGGGTGACCGAGCGAGCCATGTCGCGCCGCCTTGCTGTTCTGGTTCTCGCTTGCGCGCTGCCTCTTATCCTCCTCGTCATCGCGCTTCTTCTGTCGCTGCGCCCGTCTCTGGGGATTGGCATGGTCATGGTGGCGATTGTTGCGGCCGGGTTATGCATGGCATGCGCGCAGGCGCGCAGGATCGCTCGCGATATTGAGCAAATCTTGGTCCGGGCGCGCGAGGCGACCCGCGAATGTACAATTGAGCGCGAGCAGGCCGAGGTGGAAAAAACCGCCGCGCAAAGCGCTGATCAAAAAAAGGATGTCTTCCTCGCCACGCTGTCGCACGAGTTGCGCGACACCCTGACCGCCATCATCGGGTGGCTCGAGATCGGACGCTCGAAACTGGACGATCCGGCCATGCTGCGCAACGCGCTCGAAATCGCCTTGCGCAACGCAAAGCAGGCGGCGCGGATCATGGACGACTTGCTCGACGTATCACGCATCATGTCAGGCAAGTTGGCCCTGGAACGCCGTCCGGTCGACCTGAGCCGTCTTGCGCGCGAGGCGCTGGATGCATCGCGTCCCGCAGCGGAATCAAGGCAGATCGATCTGCGCGGCCGGGTCCAGGAACCGCTTTTCATCGAAGGCGATCGCCACCGCATGCTGCAGGCGGTGAGCAACCTCCTCGGCAACGCGCTCAAGTTCAACCGTCCGGGCGGCTGGGTCGAGCTCGCGCTCGAGCGAACCGACGGGCAAGCCCGACTCATCGTGGCCGACAACGGCGCCGGGATCGAAGCAGCCGCGCTGCCGCACATCTTCGAGCGCTTCTGGCAGGCGCAACCGGTCGCCGGCGCTCGGGACCGTGGCCTCGGCCTCGGGCTTGCTCTTGTGCATTACATCGTGACGCTGCACGGCGGCCGCGTTTACGCGGAGAGTGCCGGGCTCCGGCAGGGCGCGCGCTTCACGATCGAGCTTCCCGCGCTCGCGGGTGCCGCCACTTTGCCAATAGATCCGCCGCATTCAGAGGAAGAAGTGGGAGCCAGCCTCAATGGGCTAGGGGTAGTGGCGGTCGACCGGAACGACGACACGCTGGGATGGCTGCAGCATCTTTTCGCCGCGCATGGCGCAATGACATGGAAGGCTCAATCGGTGGAGCAGGCTCTGGCCCTGATCGAAAGGGAAAGCGCGGATGTGATGGTCTCGGACTTTACGGTGAGCGAAGAGCGCGAGGACGTTATCAAGGCGCTGCACGCCGGCACCTGCGGAAAGCGCGTGGGCGCCGTGGCCTTGTCGAGCCGGCCTACCGAGGAAGAGTGCAGCCGCGCGCTCGCAGCCGGCTACGACGGCTTCGTCGCAAAGCCCTGCGATCCCGCGGTGCTGCTTCGTGTGCTGAAGGCCGCGGTGCACCGGAAGCCGTCGTGACGGCCGCCAAGCGCGTGCTTGTCGTGGATGATCGACCCGACACTCTCGGCTTCATGCTCCTCGGCCTTGAAAGTGCAGGCTTCGAGGTCGAGGTCGCGGCAAACGGCCGCGAGGCGCTTGAGCGGCAGCGCGAGCACGCGGCCGATGTCGTGATCACGGACATTTTCATGCCGGAGATGGACGGCCTTGAGACGATCGATCGGATCAAGGCGCAGTTCCCGCACACTCGGATCATCGCGATGTCGAGCGGTGCGGGGCGCATGCAGGATTACCTGAAAGTCGCAGGCCAAATCGGCGCCGACGCGACGCTGCTGAAGCCGTTCAGCACGGAGGACCTCGTCCGGCTGGTAGGCAGGCTCGCATCGGACGTGCCGGGGCGATCCAGATGAGAATCTCGCTCGAAGGTCTTCGGATCATCGAGGCGATCCACCGGCGCGGCAGTTTCGCCGGCGCGGCCCAGGAGCTGTTTCGCGTGCCCTCTACCATCACGTATGGTGTGCAGAAGCTGGAGCAGGACCTGGGACTGGCGCTCTTTCACCGCAACGGCCACCGGTCACGGCTTACGCCGGCCGGCGAGGAGCTACTGAATGAGGGTCGGCTTATCCTCCAGGCAGCGGCAGACCTCGAGGCGCGGCTCAAGGACGTTTCCCGTCCCAACGCCGCTAGCGTGCGCATCGCCCTGGATGGCGTGTTGCCCTGCGGCCCGATGCTCGAGCTTGCGCGCGAGTTCTACGCCGAGCCCCAGTACGCGTACGCCGATCTGCGCATCGCGTATGAACCCATCCCGAACGCGTGGGACGCGCCCGTGGCTCAACACGCCGACCTCGTGGTCGGAGCAAGCGGCGACGGCTTGCCGCAGGACAGCAGGCGCCGCCGCCAGTCGATCGGCAGACTAGACGTTGTCGCCGTGGCGGGCGGCCGCCATCCGCTTGCGGCACAGCGCGGACCGCTCCCGCATCACATCCTGCGCACGCACAAGGTAGCATTGCTTGCGGGGAGCTCCACCGGGCGGCCGCCCCGCACCACGCGGCTCGCGGGGCAGAGTTGCATCGCATTGCCCGATATGCTGACGCTGCGGGCCGCGCTAGCAATGGGACTCGCAATAGCGTTCGTTCCCCGTGCGTTAGTGGCGCGCGAACTCGAGGCTGGCGCGCTGATCGAAATCAAGCTCGAGCCGGCCGCTTCGCGCTCCGAGCTCTATCTCGCGTGGGAGGACGGGCCGAAGGGCGAGGCGTTCGAGTGGTGGCTCGCGCGGCTCGCTCGCCCCGCGCTCATCGAAGAATGGCTTTCGGCGAGCGAACGGAGTCTTCAAGTATTGGAGCCGCGGTCTTGCCAGAACGCGAACCGCGGCCGAACGTCCAGCGTTACCTGATGCCTCCAGAAGCAGTACAGATAGCCGATGGCGTTACGCACGGCATCGACGAATCTGCGCTCGCGCGCGGGCGTAAGGAAAATGTAGGCGTCGAATGCGTCGATGCCGGGCTTTTGAAACACCAATTCATCGATGTCCAGGACATCGAATTTCACGTCGGCGCGCGATGCCGCGATGCCATGCAGCCAGTTGGCGACCGCCTGGCCGCCGGCACCGCGAGGCGCGCTGCCCACGATGATGGCCACCCTGATCACTGCTTGCGATGGTAGTGACAGCGGCGGCGGATTCAAAGCGAGTCTTTTCGACGTAGCCTTCGACAAACTTGAATCCGCACCAAGGCAGTCTCGCGGATGCGCTCGAGGTCATTCCTTCCTGATCTCGTGCCCCCCGAACTGGTGGCGCATCGCCGAGAGCAGCTTGTCGGAGAAGGACTGTGCATCGCGCGAGCGCAGGCGCGCCAGGAGCGACAGCGTGATCACGGGGGCGGCGACGTCCAGGTCGATCGCCTCGGCCACGGTCCAGCGTCCTTCGCCGGAATCGGCCACGTAGGGCGCGATGCCTTCCAGCTCCGGGTTCTTCGCCAGCGCAGCCGAGGTGAGATCCAGCAGCCACGAGCGCACCACGCTGCCGTAGCGCCAGATCTCGGCCACCTGGTGCAAGTCGAGGTCGAATTCCGGCTTGTGCCGCAGGATCGAAAACCCCTCCGCGTAGGCCTGCATCAAACCGTACTCGATGCCGTTGTGCACCATCTTGGCGAAGTGGCCCGACCCTGCCGGCCCGACCCGCCCCCAGCCGCGATCCGGGGCCGGCGCCAGCGTCTCGAAAATGGGCCGCAACCGCTCGACCGCTGCCACATCGCCACCGATCATCAGACTGTAGCCCTCGGCCAGCCCCCACACCCCGCCGCTGGTGCCGCAGTCGACGTAGTGGATCTCTTTCCGGGCGAGCACCTCGGCGCGCCGCAGCGTGTCCTTGTAGTTCGAATTGCCGCCGTCGACGAGAACATCGCCGGCCGAAACCAACGGTAGCAGCTCTGAAATGGCGCCATCGACCGCGGCGCCTGCGGGAATCATCAGCCACAAGGTGCGCGGAGGTTCGAGCTTCGCCACCAATGCCTCGAGCGACGGCGCCGATTCGGCACCCTTCTCCTCGATGCTCTTGCGCGATGGCGGATTGCGGTCGAAGCCGACTACACGATGGCCGCCGCGTCCCAGCCGCTCTGCCATGTTGGCGCCCATGCGCCCCAGGCCGATCATGCCGATGTCCATGGAGTTCCCTTCAGGTTGCCCTTGCTGGCTCGGCGCGCTGCTCGGCGGGCTGCGCGTTCTCGCACAGGTTCATCGCGCTGTTGATCATGGCGACGTGCGAAAACGCCTGAGGGAAATTGCCGAGGTGGCGCCGGGCGATCGGATCGTATTCTTCAGCGAGCAGGCCGACGTCGTTGGCAAGGCTGACCAGCCGGGCGAACAGCGCACGCGCCTCTTCCAGGCGGCCCTGCATGCGCAGGTTGTCCACCAGCCAGAAGCTGCACGCGAGAAACACACCCTCGCCCGGCGGCAGATCGTCCAGCGACTCGTGCGTCCGGTACCGCTGCACAAGCCCGTCTACCGAGAGCTCGCGCCGGATGGCATCCACCGTCGCGAGCACGCGTGCATCGGTGGCGGGTAAAAAACCGGTCATGGGAATCAGCAGCAACGAGGCATCGAGCTCCTCCGAACCATAGCTCTGCACGAAGCAGCCGCGCTTCCTGCTCACCCCTTGATCGCACACGTCGTCATGGATGCGCTGGCGCAGCTCGCGCCAGCGTGCCGCCGGCCCGGGCACGCCCATGCCCTCGACCATCCTGATGGCGCGGTCGAAGGCGACCCAGCACATGATCTTTGAATAGGTAAAGTGGCGGGGCACGCCGCGCACCTCCCACATGCCTGCATCGGGCTCAACCCAGACCTTCTCGAGGTGTCGCAACAGTGCGCACTGCAGGTTCCAGGCGCTGTCGTAGCGGGCGAGTCCGCCCTTGCATCCCTCGTAGAGCGCATCCAGCACTTCGCCGTAAACGTCGAGCTGGAACTGGCCCGCCGCGGCGTTACCCACCCGCACCGGAGCGGAGCCCTCGTATCCCGGGAGGTGGCCGATCTCCTGTTCCGTCAGACGCCTCTCGCCACCGATGCCGTACATGATCTGGAGCTGCTCCGGACTGCCCGCGACCGCCCGCACCAGCCATTCGCGCCAATCGCGGGCTTCGTCGTAGTAACCCGCGCCCATCAGGGCGAGCAGCGTCAGCGTCGCATCGCGCAGCCAGCAGTGCCGATAGTCCCAGTTGCGGATCCCGCCGATCTTTTCGGGCAGCGAAGTGGTGGGCGCAGCGACAATGCCTCCGGTCGGCGCAAAGGTGAGCGCCTTCAGCGTGATGAGCGAACGGCGCACCGGCTCGGCCCAGGCGCCGTCCACTTTGCAACGACCGGCCCATTTGCGCCAGAACCGTTCTGTATGCGCGAGCGCATCCGGCGCGCTGATCCTGGCAGGCGCCTCGACGTGCGATGGTCCATAGCTCAGGACGAACGGCAGCGTATCGCCGTCGCAGATCTCGAACCTTGCCACCGTGGTCAGGTCGCGTCCTTCCAGCCGGACCGGCGAGTGCAGTACCGCCAGATCGGGGCCGGCGATCGCGCGCACCCCGTTGCCCTCGGGCAAACGCGTGACCCACGGCACCGACTCGCCGTAGTCGAAGCGCAGCACCAGCTCCATCTCCATCGTCACCCGTCCGCGACGCCCGGCAACGATGCGGACCAGGTGCGATTGCCCATTGCGCACCGGCATGAAATCGATGAGCGTCGCCGCCCCCTGCCCGGTTTCGAACTCGGTCTCGAGGATCAGCGTGTCGCGCCGGTACGCCCGGCGGGTGATCCCGATGGGCTCTGCCGGGGCAATCTTCCACCGCCCATGCTCGGACTTGCCCAGCAGCGCAGCGAAGCATGCCGGCGAATCAAAGCGCGGCCAGCACAGCCAATCGATCGAACCGTCGCGCCCGACCAACGCGGCGGTCTGGCAGTCGCCGATGAGCGCGTAGTCCTCGATTTTCAATGGACCATTACTGTGCACACACATTGGACGAGACAGCGAGCGCCGCGTTCCCGGGAACGCACCCGAGACAATGTGCGGCATCGGACAGACGCGGCTTGTCCATCGGCCGACAATACCGGCTCAAGGAGACGTATTTCGATGCAAGCCAGCGACATCATGAGCACCCCCGTCGTCAGCGTGGGGCCGGACACTTCGGTGAAGGAAATCGCCTCGCTGCTGCTCGAGAAGCGGATCAGCGGCGTACCGGTCCTGGATCAAGGCCGGCTGGTCGGACTGGTAAGCGAAGGCGACCTGCTGCACCGGCATGAGATCGGGACCGAACACACAAAGCGCACCGGATCCTGGTGGCTGCGGATGTTCAGTACCGGCGAAACGGCGGCGGACTATGTCAAGGCGCACGGGCGCCGTGCGCGGGACGTCATGACGCCCGAGGTCGAAACGGTCATGCCAGACACGCCGGTGGCAGAGATCGCGACCTTGCTCGAATCGCACGGCATCAAGCGCGTTCCGGTGATGCACGACGGGCAACTCGTCGGCATCGTCAGCCGCGCAAACCTGGTCCAGGCCCTTGCGGGGATGCGCGAAGCCGCGGCCCGCGTCACGCCGCCGGCTGACCAGGCCATTCGGGGGCGGCTGAAGGCGGAGCTCGAGCGGCAGTCCTGGTGGGGACGAGCGGCGTCCAACGTGATCGTGACCGACGGAGTCGTGCATTACTTCGGCACCTTCCAATCAGACGATCAGCAGGACGCCGCGCGCGTCGCCGCCGAGAACATTCCAGGCGTGCGCCGGGTCGAGGATCACCGTGTGCCGTTCCGCCACGTCGCGGGATGGGAATGAGCGCCGCGCGTCAGGTCGGAGCAGTGCTGCTGGCAGCGGCGCTATTCGGCGGTCTCGCCGCCTGTGGCGAAAAGCCTCAGCGGGTCGTTTCCGAGGGTCGAGGCTCGTATAACCTGGAAACGGGCAGCGCGCTCGCGGAACGGACCCGCAATCAGGGCGAAGCCGAGCGCATCGCGTACTGACCCTCCCCGGCAAACGGGGCTGGCCGATTCAATGCCCCGCGGCCCAGCGGATGATGTAGACCACGACCGCCAAGGTCGAAACGCCGGCGAGCCATAAACCCACGAACCATGCGGCGCGCTTCACCGGTAGCCCCCGCTCGCGCCCACCTTGCCGCGAAACACCCAGTAGGCGTGGACCGTATAGAGCAGGATCAGCGGGAAAAGCACCGCCGCACCGACCAGGATGAAGGACAGGCTGTCGTGCGGCGCCGCGGCGTCCCAGATCGTGACCGAGGACGGCACGATGTAGGGATAGAAGCTGATCAGCAGTCCAATGAACGAGAGAACGAACAGACCCAACGATGCCACGAATGGCAGGAGCTGGCGCTTCATCGACAGGCCGCGGAACAGCGCAACGGCACACGCGCCAACCAGCAGCGGAACCGGTATGACATAAAGAATCTGCGGCCAGCCGAACCAGCGAGCCATATAGTTCTCATTCAGGAATGCTGTCCATAGACTCACGAGACCGATCAGCGCGAGCGTCCCGGTTCCGGTGATCCACGCGAACCGGTAGGCGGCTTCCTGCAGTTCCCCTTCCGTCTTGTAGACGAGCCAGGTCGCTCCGAGCAGCGCGTAGCCCACCACCAACGCGATTCCCGTGAGCACGCTGAACGCGGTGAGCCAGTCCCACCAGCCGCCGGCATAGGCGCGCCCCGCGACCGGAACGCCGTGGACCAGCGCGCCCAGAGCGATGCCTTGCGCAAAGGTGGCGATCATCGATCCTCCGGCAAACGAGGCATCCCATACGAACTTGCCGCGCCGGGTCTTGAACCGGTACTCGAAGGCGACGCCGCGAAAGATCAAGGCGAGCAGCATGACGATGATCGGTGCATACAGCGCAGGCATGATGACGGCGTATGCCAGCGGAAACACGGCAAACAGGCCGCCGCCCCCGAGTACCAGCCAGGTCTGGTTGCCGTCCCAGACGGGCGCCACCGAGTTCATCATCCGGTCGCGGCCCGACTCGCTCCTGACGAACGGGAAGAGAATGCCGATGCCCAGGTCGAAGCCGTCGAGGATGACGTAAACCAGCACCGAAAGGGCGATCAGACCGGCCCAGATCAGAGGCAGATCGAGGGTCACGCGAGCCTCGCCACCAAAGCGGGCTTATCGGCCGGCAAGTCCCGCTCCGCCTGCGCGGCCGGCGTGCGCATGAGCCGAACGATATAGAACGTGCCGGCACCGAAGATTGCGAAATAGACGACGACGAACGTGCCGAGCGAGGCCGCAACCGCGGGGGCGGCGATCGCCGAAACCGATTCGGCGGTCGTCATCAGGCCGTAGACGGTGTACGGCTGGCGACCGACCTCGGTGGTAAACCAGCCGGCGAGCAGCGCGGCGAAACCGGACGGTCCCATCAATACGACCGCGCGATGCATCCAGGGCGAGTCATGGAGCCGGCGACGGTAGCGCAGCACCAGGCTCCACGCCCCGATGCCGAGCATCGCAAAGCCGATGGCCATCATGACGCGGAAGCTCCAGAACACGATGGCCACCGGCGGGCGCTCTTGCTCCGGCCATTCCTTGAGGCCCCGGACCACGCCATTCGGGTCGTGCGTGAGAATGAGGCTGCCGAGCTTCGGGATGCTGATGGCGTAGTCGGTCTGCTCTTCGCGCTGGTTCGGCATGCCGAACAAGATGAGGGGCGCGCCCGCCCGGGTCTCGAAATGGCCTTCCATCGCCGCGATCTTGGCCGGCTGGTGCTCGAGCGTATTCAAGCCATGCAGGTCGCCCGCCAGAATCTGCAGCGGCGCAACCAGCGCGGCCATCCACATCGCCATCGAGAACATGGTGCGTGCTTCGGTGTTGTCGAGCTGCAGCGCGCGGGTCTTCAGCAGGTGGTACGCCCCGACGGCGCCCACCACGAACGCGGTGGTCAAGTACGACGCAAGCACCATGTGGACCAGCCGGTACGGAAACGACGGATTGAAGATGACCGCCCACCAGTCCGTGACGACGAACTGGCCGGCGTCGTTGACGGCGTAGCCCGCGGGCGTGTGCATCCAGCTGTTGGCCGCCAGGATCCAGAACGCCGACATCAGCGTGCCGAGCGCCACCATCAGGGTAGCGAAGAAGTGGAGGCTACGGCCCACGCGCTGACGCCCGAACAGCATCACCCCGAGAAACCCGGCTTCCAGGAAGAAGGCCGCCAGCACCTCATAAGCCAGCAACGGCCCCAGGACGGGCCCGGTCCGGTCTGAGAAGACGCTCCAGTTGGTACCGAACTGGTAAGTCATCACCACGCCCGATACCACACCCATGCCGAACGCCACGGCGAAGATCTTTTTCCAGTAGTCGAAGAGGCTCAGGTAGACGCCGCGGCCGGTAGCCAGCCAGAGCCCGTTCAACACCGCGAGATAGCTCGCCAGCCCGATCGAGAAGGCCGGAAAAATGATGTGCGCGCTGAGCGTAAACGCGAACTGGATGCGCGCAAGCAACAGCGCGTCGAACGAGTCCATCACGCCGGCGGCGGCCCGATGTCAGCGGCCGGAAGAGTTCTGGGGATCGCGCGCGGTGCTCGAGTGGTCGTTCGCCTGGCCGGGGGTCGGCATTTCCGTCTGCGCCTCCTGCGGCGTGAGGTCTGCCTCAGGCAGCTTCGCCTCGGCGTGGTCGGCGCCTTGAGACTGGGACGGCGCCGGAGCGGTCGCGGAACTCGGCTCCGGCCTGGACTCCGCCGTCGCCCCGGCAGATGACGATCCTTGGTTCTTCCTGTAGTTGGCGACCGCCTTGTCTTGGGCCTTGGCGAGCTCCTTCGCCGCCTTCGCCGTCTCGGCGGGCTCCTTCTCCGCCTTGGCGGCGGCGGCAGCCTTTTCTTCGGGGGTAGGTGGCGGCAGCTCGGCGTAAGAGGCGACAAAGGCGCCGATCAACAGGGCGCCGGCCAGTACGGCGAAGACAATCTTCATGAGCTTTCCTTCATAGCGGAACTCGTGGAGCGTGTGGAGCGCCGGCAGGGACGGCACCGCTCGGCGGCGCGCGCTTGCCCGACTTGACCTTGTTGTACCAGTACTCGTGGTGCTCTTTCGCCCAGCTCTCGTCGACATAGCCCGTGCGCATTGCGCCGTAAGAGCCTTCGAGGCCGATGGTCCCGAGGTAGATGTGCCCGAGCGAGATGGCGATGTAGACGAGCGCCGCGATCGCGTGCACCACCCACGCGTCCTGCATCGCGGCGCGCGTCTGATCGAAGTTCGGAAATAGCAGGACGAGCCCGCTCCAGCTCACCACTATGGACAGCCCCACCACGCCGAACCAGAACCAGCCCTTCTCGCCCGCATTGAAGCGGCCGGTGGGAACGTGCTCGCTTCGCGCCATGACCGCCCAGGCCCGGGCAAACCACCGCAGGTCGTACAGGCGGGGAAAGTTGTCCTTGACGAACAGCACGACCATCGCGATCACCGACACGATGAACAGCGGGGCAATGAAATTGTGAAAGGCCTTGGCGGCCGTGGCGAGCCATGCGAACAGCGTGTAGCCGAGCAAGGGCAGAAGCACGTGCTTGCCGAAGAACATGATCAGGCCCGTCAGGCCGAGCAGACAGAAGCTGACTGCGGTGGACCAGTGCACGGCCCGCTCGACGATGTTGAAGCGGTGGATCAAGCGGCCAGTCGGCGGCTCGTGTACCTTGACCGGGCCTTTCCAGAAGTAAAAGCCCAGGATGGCGATCAGGGTCAGCACCACCAGGGCGCCGCCGTAGAAGGTGACCGGGCCGTTACGGAACAGGCGCCACGCCTCGCCCGCCGTGCTGATGTTCTCCTGTCCGGGAAAACGCGCCGGCGGCTGGATCAGCACTTCGGTTTCGCGGCCCTGGACGGTGCTCACGTTCGGCGTACCGGACTGCACATTGCGCCATACCGGCGCGTTATTGCCCGGCTGCGTGACCTCGCGTTCCTGCTGCGCCTGTATCCGTTCCTCGGGAGAGGCCTGAGGTTGATACTCTGGCGTTTGCGCCCAGACGGTGCCCGAAGACAGGAATGCAACCGCAAGGCCTAGCCTCACAAGAAGGTCCATGATCATTGCTCGATGCGCTTGTATTCGTGCTGCGCCAGTTGCCGCGCCTTGATGTCGGCTTCCCAGCTTGCGCGGTCTCCTTTGGTCCACTTGCCGCCGCGATGCTCGGCCCCAAGTGGTTCGTTGTTCCAAGGCTGGCTATCGGGCTTGCCCTGGTAGGAGCGTTTGCCCTCGGCGATTTGCTCCCGCTCGCCGCAGGCCGAAAGGCTGAGCAGCGCCATGAGAAGCACGATCCGGATCATCGGGTTGCCTTTCGCTGTGCGGGCTGCGGCTGGCTCGATCCACCGCTGGCGTTGCCCGGGCCGTAGGCGGTGCCCCAGCCCCAGACCTCGGAGCCTTTGCCGCGGCGAACCACACGATCGCGGTAGATGTCGGCAATCACGTCACCATCGCCGCCGAGCAGCGCCTTGGTGGAGCACATCTCCGCGCAGGCCGGGAGCTTGCCCTCGGAGAGACGGTTACGCCCGTACTTCTTGAACTCGACTTCGCTCTGATCGGGCTCGGGGCCCCCGGCGCAGAAGGTGCACTTGTCCATCTTGCCGCGCAGGCCGAACGCGCCCGACTGCGGGAACTGCGGCGCGCCAAACGGGCACGCATAGAAGCAGTAGCCGCAGCCGATGCAAAGGTCCTTGTCGTGCAGCACCACGCCGTCGTCGGTCTTGTAGAAGCAGTCGACCGGGCAAACCGCCATGCAGGGCGCATCCGAGCAGTGCATGCAGGCGACCGAGATCGACTTCTCGGCCCCGACCACGCCGTCGTTGATGGTGACGACGCGGCGGCGATTCACGCCCCAAGGCACTTCGTTCTCGTTCTTGCACGCGGTTACGCAGCCGTTGCACTCGATGCAGCGCTCGGCGTCACACAGAAATTTCATTCTCGCCATGGCTTTCTCCTAAGCCTTCGCCACTTGGCACAGCGTGGTCTTGGTTTCCTGCATCAGCGTGACCCGGTCGTACCCATACGTGGTTGCGGTATTGACTGCTTCACCGCGGACAATCGGCGCCGCACCCTCCGGGTAATAGGGCAGCATGTCCTGCCCCTGCCACCAACCTGCGAAGTGGAACGGCATGAAGCAGGTGTCAGGGCCCACCGCTTCGGTTACTTTCGCCTTTACCTTGAGCTTTGCGCCCGATGGAGTCCCGACCCAGACGAATTCGCCGTTGCGCACGCCGCGGTCGGCCGCCACCTTGGGATTGATCTCGATGTAGGCGTCCTGCTGCAGCTCCGCGAGCCACGGGTTGGAGCGCGTCTCGTCGCCGCCGCCTTCGTACTCGACGATGCGGCCGCTCGTGAGGATGAGAGGGAACTTTTCGTAGGCCTTGTCGGCGATCGCCTTTTGCTGGACGCTCTTGAACAAGGTCGGCAGGCGCCACAGCACCTTGACGTCGTCGTGGGTCGGCCACTTCGCCACCATGTCGGGCTTGGGCGAGTACAGCGGCTCGCGGTGCAGCGGCACCCCATCGGGGAAGTTCCAGACCACCGCGCGCGCTTTCGCGTTTCCAAACGGCGAGCAGCCGTGTTTCATCGACACGCGCTGGATTCCGCCCGAGAGGTCGGTCTTCCAGTTCTTGCCCTCGGCTTCCGCCTTCTCCTCGGGGGTGAGCTCGTTCCACCAGCCGAGCTTCTTCAGGAGCAGGTGGTCGAACTCCGGATAGCCGGTCGTGATGTCGGAGCCCTTGGAAAACACGCCATCCTCGGCGAGCAGATTGACGCCGTCCTTTTCGATGCCGAAGTTGGCGCGGAAGGTATTGCCGCCGTCCATGATGTGGCGCGTGGTGTCGTAGAGGTTGGCCGAGCCCGGATGCTTGATCGCCGCCGTGCCGTAGCAGGGCCACGGCAGGCCGAAGTAGTCGCCGGTGAGGTCGTAACCGGTCTTCGCGTCCTTGCCGCCGCGGGCTTTCAGCGTTTTGACGTCGAAAACGTGCATGTTGCGCATGTGCGCCTGCAGCCGCTCGGGTGACTGGCCGGTATAGCCGATGGTCCAGCAGCCGCGGTTGAACTCGCGCGTGATGTCCTCGATGTCGGGCTCTTCCATGCCGCCCTTGGCCTTTGCGAGCTTGATGTTCTGCCTGCCGTCGCGCTTGCCGAGAAGCTGGTCGGCGAAGCCAAGCTTCTGCGCGAGCTGGTACATGATCATCTGGTCGGTGCGCGACTCGAACAGCGGGTCCATCACCTTCTCGCGCCATTGCAGCGAGCGGTTCGAAGCCGTCACGCTGCCCGGACCCTCGAGCTGCGTCGCCGCAGGCAACAGGTAGGCGCCGTCCTTGCGCACCATGGCGAACATCGCGGCGCTGGCCGAGGGATACGGGTCGATCACCACCATCAGGTCGAGCTTCTTCATCGCCTCGACCATGTCGAGGCCTCGGCTTTGCGAGTTCGGCGCGTGGCCCCAATAGATGACCGCGCGCACGTTCGGGCCCTGGTCGATGTTCTCGTTCTTTTCGAGCACGGCGTCGGCCCAGCGGGACACCGTGAGACCCGGCTTGTACATCGTCCCCGGCGGGAACTGCGCCTCGAGCCATTTCAGGTCGACGTTCCACACCCGCGCCCAGTGCTCGTACGCTCCCGGCGCGACGCCGTAGTAGCCCGGCAGGGAGTCCGGGTTGGGGCCGATGTCGGTGGCGCCCTGGACGTTGTCATGGCCGCGGTAGATGTTGGCGCCGCCGCCGGAAACGCCGATGTTGCCCAGCGCCAGCTGCAGGATGCAGGAAGCGCGCACGAAGGC
>Ga0134124_10002203_pt1 | contig 15739 bp, 16 predicted proteins | sample KB304_FD_96880 | JGI IMG/M metagenome (GOLD analysis project Ga0134124, IMG submission 96880) | Terrestrial soil microbial communities without Nitrogen fertilizer from Kellogg Biological Station, Michigan, USA - KB3-0-4 | ecosystem: Environmental > Terrestrial > Soil > Unclassified ... | reverse complement strand
TCAGTTGTACTTAAGTGGAGTTAGTTGCCGTAAACTGTTCAATATGACTTCGGACTATGTTCCACGCCGTGACAAGTCAGATAACATTCCCCGCTGAACTTTGCACTCCCCTTCTCCACGAACTTCAAGAGTCCTTTCGAATTAGGTGAAACCACGGTCCTGTTGAACATTATCAGGTACTTGTACTCTGTGCTGCCGTGAGAATTGTGACAGGTATAGCAGGATGTGCCCGGTCGTGAAAAGCCTTTCCCGTTTATATGAAGCGAATGGTACTTGAAGCTTTCATTCGCCAGAATGCTGGTACGACTGTGACATCGATAGCAGAGCGCATAAGTCTGAGGGCTCTCTGAAATACCGTCTGATGCGTCAAAATTGTCTTTCAGGATATAGCGGTATCTCGATCCGTGGACACCCTTGGGACCATTGCTGTCGTCATTGCCGTGGCAATCAGAGCATGAAATTACGGATACATCCGTGGGAGCGATTTTCTTCTCGTGGTATGGGCGTACAAGGCTTATGACAGCAGAATTCCTGCCCTCTCCCTCTACCGGATGAAATGATGGATTACTTAGTGAGAATTCGATCCGTTTGTTTGTATACTTCCCTGGAAGGTTCGCTGAATCCCCGTGGCACCTGTAGCAGATTTCCGATTCCCGGGTTGCGACAACGGTCCGCCCCGCAACTCTTTTGCCCTTTACCCCGGCAAATCTATTCTCTTTTGTCACAAAATGAGGATGATGGCAGTCTACGCAATCTGCATGCCTCAAAGCTTTAGGATCGACCTCCGGAAGGATCTCATTAGCAGAGTGACGTCCCGGCGTATCAAAAGTAGGATGCCTGAAGGTCTTGGTATATTCCGCCTCAATATTTTTAAGATCAGTTCTGCTTACTACTGCCCCGCGAGGCATTTTCTGCGCCAGCGCCTTTCTCTGCTGACTGCCGTGGCAGGTAATGCAAAGCAATGAGCCGCCTCCACTCTTCAGATTGGATTTGTAGTGACAGGTTGCGCATCCCACCGGGAGATTCTTTTTGTCAAGATGAACTGCATCGGCAGCTTCTACCGAGCAGCAGCAGAAAAAAACAAGAATCATGTTAACGGCCAGGGACAAATACATATCAATCCTACCAGGGGTTTTGTGATGGATAAACATTATGGCAGGCAAGACAGACATCATCATATTTGCCTGCCGTCCAGAAAGGAGTTGTCGGGCTGGGAACATCCGATTTGTCCTGATGCGGATCATGGCAGGTAGTGCACTGCATCCTCTCCAGCTTGTCAAGTTTCACATTATACGGAAGAGGAGGATACTTATAATCCTTTCCAAAACTATTTTTCAGGATATTGATAACATTTGTATTGTATCTGAATGAAACAGGATGATGAGAAGAAAAGGTCTCGTAAGAGATTGCCACACCCGCACCTGAACGGCCACCCTTTACGTCAATAAAATGAATAGGTTGAGGAGACATCGAAAACGGTGTCGTAAATACAGCACCAAGGGCAGTGACTCCGTCATGGCAACTGAGGCAGAGACGGGAAGATCCATTGGGTTGACCATACTCGCTCGCCGCCCTTAATGCAGGGTCGTCGATTGACAAGGTGGACGATGAGAAATGTTTAAAGGTTCTTGTTGAAGCCTGCCTGTTCCAAAGAGGTCCTTCGGCGCTTGACCGGTGAGGAGTATGACAGAATATGCAGATCTGGGCACTCAGGGGATAGGAGGGGTTGTCATTAGTAGGGATGGCACGGTAGTTGGCCGAGGTATTTGAATAAGAGAAATTATGTTTATTGCCGATCTCTGATATTTTTTTACCTGCGCCTTCGGAAAGGCCTGACAGGGCTAAAATGATAAGTCCGGCTGTTATGAGAAGAAATCGCATGATGTTAATGCTTTTCCTTTAGATATTGAAATATCTGCAAGCGCTGATTATACGAATCGGAGACATAAATCCTGTCTTCATGATCTATATAAATTCCGTTCGGCATAAAAAACTGGCCCGGCCTTTTACCGGTAGTCCCGACATAAAGCAGCAGCTGTCCCGTCTGGTTGAAAATCTGGAAATTATCGAAATTTGCATCGATTATGTAGATATGGGATTCACTGTCGAGAGCAACGCCTTTGGGTCTGGCAAAAGTTCCGGGGCCGTCTCCTACGGTACCGATCGTCCTGACAAGATTGCCGGATGGATCGAACATTTTGACTGAAAAGTTGAAAGCATCAGTAACATAGACATTTCCGTTCCGATCAACAGAGACATTAACCGGCTTGTTCAGATTATTGATCTCCGGACTATTCGGGAATTCCCTTAAAAATCTGTCCTTGTTGTCGAACACAATGATTTTATTGGCAAGGACGTCAGCCACATATTTGTAATCATTCCTGCCGACCGCAATACCTGCAGGTCGCTGGAACTCTACAACTCCTTCACCCAAAGCACCCAGATATTCCGAATCCTTGTTGAATTTATATACTTTGGCTTTCACTGAATCCGTTACATAGAAGTTGCCAAAGCTGTCCAGTGCAACACCTACCGGACTTGCAAGCGGCTCGCTGCCCGAGTGGGTAATATAGGTGACTTCATTGTCGACAAAATCAATCTTGTGCACCAGCCTTGCTGAAGGGTCGGCAATGTAAATAAACCTTTCGCCATCGGATACGATGCCTGCCGGTGTCATAAGCCCGACAGACTGCGGGCGTTCTCCGGTGACAAGCTCAAAAAGAGAGCTCATCGCACCTTTGGGAGCAGTAAACTCATCCGGACCGGTAAACACCTTCAACAGCTTCACTCTTGGCTGCTCGGGTGCAGAAGGCCAAACCTGCGGTACTCCAATGTCCGAGAAGAATTCTGACTTAGCCCGCTGATGTGAGCAAGCAGCAACAGATAAGAGCAGGAGAAGATATGTGAAAGCTTTAATTCTGTTCAAATAAGCTCCTGGTCAGGCTAAAAACATCCCTGCGATCCAGAAAAGAAAAAAACAGAGGGAAATCAGCCCCCATTTTCTTGCAGCCTTTACAACAAACTGATTATCAGCCGGAAACGAGTAGTGAATAAAAAAGATAATGGTTACTATCCAACCCCATAGCCCGATCTGTGAAACCAGCGCCCAATATTCGTTCATCACCTCTGCCCCGCGCTGAAAATGGACCTGCTGAGAGACCCCAATTTGAGTTTCCACACCATAAGGACCGCTTCGCGTACAATCTGTTTTGACATTTTTGATGACCCTGCATGCCTGTCTACGAAAATGATGGGGATTTCACCGATTCTGAATCCTCTCTCGTGACATCTGTAGTTCATCTCGATCTGGAATGAATAGCCGTCCGATCTTATGGATTCGAGATCCAAGGACTCCAGCACTTTCCGGCTGAAGCATTTGAACCCCCCGGTACAATCGGAAAGATGAAGTCCGGTTATCGTCCGTGTGTAAACACTCGCACAGTAGCTCAGGATCAGGCGTCTTATGGGCCAGTTCACAACGCTCACCCCGTTGAGGTACCGTGAGCCGACAACAACGTCGTATTCGGACATTTTCTCAATGAACAGCGGCAACATGCCAGGATCATGGGAAAAATCCGCATCCATTTCCAATATGTAATCAGCACCGTTATCCAGTGCTATCCTGAACCCCTCCCGATAAGCCGAACCGAGCCCAAGCTTGCCTGCCCGGTGGAGAACCTTTATCCTGGAGGTACTTGAGGCGAGCCGGTCAGCTATATCACCTGTACCATCAGGAGAGTTGTCATCAACAAAAAGGATATTAACTCTTTCGTCCTGGGAAAGAATCCTGTCTGCAAGCGTCTCGATATTGTCACGCTCGTTATATGTGGGTACGACAACAGTGATCTTCAATACACCCGCCCGCTACTGTAAAATGTATTTGCCAAGAATAAATGAATACTCTGAATCATGCAAGGGAAAGGGGACAAAGATTCAATCCGGCCTTGATCCGGATCTGGATGAACGGAGTTTTTCCAGATCCCCAAGGGCCTCAGATGCAAGCAATTCTTCTCCTGATTTCTTATAAAGAGCCGCCACCTTTTCCAGATCGTCTCCTGCCCTGGAAAACTCTCTGTCTGCAACATTGGCTGCTGCGGATCTCTTGAATGAAAGTGCGGCTGCAGTGAAGTCACCGAGCATTTCGAGAGCTCTTCCGACTCCGCGGAGATCATCAGATATCCTGTTTGACACCGCAACCTCCTTGTCTACGACAAGGGCAGATTGGAAAAGCTGCAAAGAATCATTGAATCTTTTCTCAAGGAGAGCCACCTCTGCGAGGATTCTCAAAGAGTTCCCCTCCTCCCTTTTTTCACCGGGAGACCTGCCTGACCTTTCAGCTGCAATTGCATTCTCTTTAGCCTTTGCCAGCAAACCTTTCCTGAGACAAATCAAGGAGTATAGATTCAACATCCTCGACAGCTCATTCTCTCTGGCTGTCTTGACCGCCTTATCCGCCCAGAATCCGGCATCATCCAGATCAGACTTTGCAAGGGAGCTTTTGGCCTTTTCAAAATATATTTCCGCCGCCAGTTCAGGGGCATGCTGTACCAAATTGAGTGCCTGGTCGATCGCAGCGTCAGCCTTCGCAAAATCACCCTTTTTCCTGGAAACACGGGAGCTGTTGATCAGAGTCAGGACCATGCCGTGTAAATTCTCAACAGAGCTGAAAAGCCGGTGCGCTTCCATGAACTCGGACTCTGCTGCGGCCAGCTTTCCTTGAGACTCGGCATTCACACCTATAATATTCCGCCGCTCCGCCTGCTGGAGCACGACAGGGAGCTTCTGCTTCGGCGAGGAAATGCAGGATGAAAAAAGAAGGGGAATTATGACAGCAAGTACCCCGGAGAGAGCAGCATACTTCAGCCTATTCATTGCTGTCCCTCCGGATCAGATAGTTTTGCTCGGAGGGTGCAACAGCACTACTGAGCGGCCATATCCATTTCGCCCCCTCAAGCAGCTCTTCACTCTGGTCAATCACTACTTCTGCCTTGTTTATCAGTCTGGGGATCTGGGGGAGCGCTTCGGCCGAGGTATTCTTCACCCCCCTGGAGAGCTGCTCAATATTTACAAGTGATGCATCCAGCTTTTCCAACAAAGGTGGCAGGCTCCTTTCAACAGCATTCATGGATCTATCGGCTTTCAGGAGCACCGGTTCAACCTGTTCAAGGCGCGTCCCGGTAAGGGTAAGAATCGAATCCAGTTTCTTACCATTACCTTCCACTGCATCTCTGCCGCTGACCAGAAGCAGATCAACATGTCGCCTGCTCTGCTCAAGATTACCTGAAAGTTCCCTGAGATTTCGTATGCCCTGCTTGATATCGCCGTCTTCACGGTTGACATAGGAAATGATGTCCCTGATATCCAGAAGCACGGGCGTTACTTTCGCGGCAAGTTCGTTGGCAATATCCTCAAAAGCCATGGAGCTCCCCAAAGTAATCACCCCGTTCTCAGGGATAAGTTCCTGAGAAGTCCCGCTCGTGACCTCGATGATAAAGTCGCCTATCATCCCCTCCTTGATCAGTCTGGCTACTGAATCCTTACGAATCCACTTCTTGTACTTGCTGTCAATATACAGGACAACATCGACAGCCGCAGAATCGTTCAGTGTTATCGACTTAACCCTCCCGATCCTGAAACCGGAAAGCTTGATGGGCATCCCCTGGGAAAAACCTGTCCCCTTGGGAGCGATCAGTCTTACCGAGTAGGTTGACTTTAGCATGTCACTTTCGATTGCTATGAAAAGGACGACCGCAAGTACTCCGACTAATGCGGTAAGAACAAACAGGCCGACCTTTCTTTCGAGGTTCTTGAATCGCGGATCGCCGGATATCATGACTGAGTGGCACCTCCCGTATTGTGTATGAGATCGGCCTGTATTCCTTTCAGAGAATCCTGGTAGGAGGTAAGAAAAAGTGATGTCCGCCCCCCGCCCTGGCGATGATATGCCAGCGCAAGAGACGAAAGTTGACTCTGCTCGCTCCGGCTGAGACCCTCCAGGGTCGACTGATAAATCATCAATATAGGCTGCATGAGAAGTGCCCGTGCAAAAGCGATCTGCCTTCGCTCGAAAATTGAGAGGCGATTCGGAAGAACGTATAGTAATCCGTCATACCCGACGGTTTCAAGGGACTTCATCCCACGCTCTACTATCTCCGCCTTCTTTGAAGAGCCGTCATAAGAAAGCTGCAAGGTAAGATTCTCCCATACATTCAGATTGGATATGAATCCTCCGTCATGATAGATGACGCCGATCTTTTTTCTGAAGGCTGAAAGCTCTTTTTCATTGAGAGTCGACGGCTGGACCGTGATGACTGAAACAGCCCCTTCAATCGGAGCGAGGAAACCCAGCAGCAGCCTTGCGATCGCCTCGCTCTCGATCTCCCTTGATGTCACGATACCCGCGGTAGCCCCTTTCTCTATGGAGAAATCAAGTACCGAATCGATCCCGCCTGAAACTACTCTTGAGAAAAGTACCATGGATTGTCCGGTGTCAGAATATGAATGTGAAAGAAACAAGCACATCAAGAACGAACACAATAACAAGACTGTGAATGACCGACTTTGTTCCGGCTTGCGGGATCTGGGTTATGCTGTCCCTGACTCGCAACCCTGCATTGCAACCCAGAGCTGCTATCACAAATCCGAAAAGCAGGCTTTTTGATGAAGAAATCAGCAGTTCCCGTAAAGTGAGGACCGAAATAATACCCTGCTTGATATGTGAAAGAGGGATCTGCCAGCCGAGCCAGGAGACGAGGAGACCTGAGGAAACAGCTATCAGGTTGAAGTATACATTCAGAATAAAGAGTGCGACTCCGACACCCAGCACTCTGGGCATGAGAAGATATTGCTCTCCCGGGATGCCGAGTGTCTCGAGATACTCAATCTCCCCCTTGAGCTTCATCTGTCCAAGTTCGATTGCTATTGCTGATCCGCTTCTTGCAATCACGACAAGGGCTGTAATGAGTGGAGCAATCTCACGTATTACGACCCATACAAAGACCTTGCCGATGAGCGATCCCCTGCCGGCGTCGGTCACATTGGACATCTGGGAAATTATGGCTATACCGACTGCAATTGAAATGACAAAAACAACCTTGAAAGCTTCGTTGCCGGTAAAGAAAATCTGTCTCATGCAGACCTGTGCAACCGATCGCCGGCCGTGAACGACAGTATCGATCAAGCTTCTGAAAACAGTAGCAAAAAGGGTTATCAGATCGGCTATCGTGATGTATGCGGCTAAAGCGCTTCGTCCCAGGTAAGAAACCATTGGCTCGCTTTCTGATCTGTCGATGAGGTAAATCCTGTTATCGCTAAACAGTGCAATTATTATTTCTTGTTATCTGCCTTGGTTTGCCTGGCAATGATCTTGTCCTTGATCTTCTCGTATACAGCAGGGGGAATTATCTTTCTGCTTTTCAACTGGTCTTTCTTGGCATAAGGGCGACCGGCCACTATCTTTTTCGTGTACTCCTCGCCGATGCCCGGGATCTTCTTCAACTGCTCTTCAGTGGCGGTATTGAGATCCAGAAGCTCTTCTTTGGCAGGAGCAACGGGTTTGGTGTCGGCCTTTTTTTCCGCAGCAGGAACAACAGCTGTTTTGGCTGCAACAGGCTTGTCGGCGGAGACGGCAAGGCCGGCAATAAATATCAGCGCAAATACGAATGCCGCTGCAGAAGATACGAGTTTTTTCATGAGCTTCCTCCTGTGATGTATTAGTGATTAAGTATCAGGAGGTTCAATGGGTGTCAAGCAATTGATACCGGGAGAATTGCCGGTGAGACAGCGAATCTTTAGTGTGGAGAAGCCGTCTTCTTGGGATATCCTGGAAACATGAGTCTGAGAGGGGGGATGAAACGAAGGGGCGCATTAAAAACCCTGCCGTAGAAGCTCTGGGGAAGCGGGGGAAGCGGCTCTGCTCTCTTGATGGAATCGAGAAGAGCCTGATCCTGCTCCCTGCTTCCGGAACTCTCCAGAAGTTCGCAGTCCAGCACTTTCCCCTCCCTTGAGATGTGAATGTTCACAGATGCAGCATATGTGAAGTTTCCTTTTGCCGCTCCGCTCAGCCACCAGACCTCGTTGATACGCCTCATAAGAGAGAAGTAATAGACCCTGATATCATCCTTCAGACTCTCGCCCTCGGCGAAACTCGCAAAATGCCCGGATACCATCCCGAGCCCTATCGAACTGTCGTGGACTGCCTCAGGAGCCTGAACTGCCTTCCGGAGAGAAGTCTCGATGGCCTTGTCAAGTCTTGCGGACTCTGAAGAAGCTTCCGGCAGGGTCTGAAGGTCCGGGGCAGCAGGTTCATTTGCCTGTGTCGGCTCCTCAGCAGGCTCTTCTTCAGCTGCAGGAGATGAGGTCGTACTCTGAAGATCGACAAACACCGGAGCAGAGGCCGGGCCGGAAAAAAGTCCGGGGAGGGATAGAAACGTCGAGACGGCAATATGCAGGATAAGCGAGATTACTACCGTACAGGCGAAGATATCGACAGATCGCCTCTGCTTCAGAAGGGAATATGAAGGTTCAGTCTGAGCGATCATGGCAAGGAGGAAAGGAAATCCTTGTTTCGGAAAGTGCCATCCTCATTCAGTCCGCGTATTCTGTAGTATTTCTGTAACTCCTGTTCAAACCGGCTCCTGTCAAGAGCGGGAATTTCGATCCCCTCTCCACCCGAACCTGCCTCAATGAAAAATCTTTCCGGGAGAGTGTCATCCTTTGTGCTGAAGCCATTTTGGCAGTTGTAGAAACGTTCCGTCAGATAGATGTTTCTGCCGATCTCCTTCAGCTTCTGCGGTGTGTACGCTACGCCTGTGACGGCTGTCAGCAGCTCGGCATACTCTTCCAGACTTGCTCCGAAAAAAGAGAATTTGCAGGCGACCAGAGAGTCAATGGCCGCGTTTGTATCTTCGGCGATACTGATTATTCTCGCCTTGCCGTCAAAAGAGAACCGGTCGGTTGCAACCGGCTTGCGAAGTATCTCATGCGAAACAGGGTAAGCTCGCAGATGGCACCCCCCGCGATTGCTGGTGCAGTAGGCAAGCGCCATGCCGTATGCGCCTCTGGGGTCGTAAGCAGGCAGCTCAAGGCTCTTGACGGTCATGGAGAGCGCCGGTTTGCCCCTACTTTCTGCATATCGGCGGGAGCCCCGGGAGAGAGCCGCCCCTTCCCCGGTCATAAAGGCGATGTCGTGAAGAAGCTTGTCCACCTCCTCCGCCAGAGGGAACCTTCCGCGTGCCTCACCAAAAGCGGAAAGGGTCGCAGCAGCCGAAATCGTATCCATACCCAGGCGGTTACAGAGCGTGTTGGCCTTGACAATAGCGGCCAGTGAGGAGATACCGTTGAGTGCGCCGAAGTGGGAGACCGTTTCATATTCCGGCAGATGCTCACCTTCCGGAGTGCTCTTCTTGCACTGGATCGGGCAGCCGTAGCAGCCGTCATTCCGGGCATCGCACTCCTCACGGATTGCGATACCGGAGTAGGAAGAAGAGGCATCAAAAACCGTCTTGCGGAAATTTTCGGTCGGAGCCATCCTCCGTTGACGCATCAGATCCACGAGTGCCGGTGTCCCGTACTCGGCTATCCCCAGCTCGCCGAAAATGACCGGTGATGCTTTGAAAAGTCTCAGCACGTCGGATCTGGCACTGTCGAAAAGCTTCTTGTCGGCGATTTCCGTCCTGCCGGTGCCGTTGACAACTATTGCCTTGAGATTCTTCCACCCCATCACTGCACCAAGACCGCCCCGGCCGACCGAGTTCCCCTCGCCCATCATGATATTTGCAAAAAGCACCCCGTTCTCGCCGGCCGGACCGATAGCAGCGACGCTGCCTCCACCCACCAGAGCGGTCACGGTCTCCTTGACATCCAGCCCCCACAGAGCGCCGGCCGGGAGGAGTCCGACTGCGGCATCGTTTATTGATAGAGTCACAGGGGTCTTGCTGCGGCCGGTTATGAAGAGAGCATCTAAACCGGAAGATTTCAGGCGCCAGGCAAACCTTCCTCCGGCAGAGCAGTCGTAGATGGTCCCGGTGAGAGGAGAGCGGGAGACAACGGTAAGACGGGCAGCGGTCGGGGCTGTGGTCCCGCAGAGGGGGCCGACGGAAAAGATCAGGGGGAGATCGGGATCGTCAGGCTGCAGATGAAAGCAGTCGCGCATCAGACGTACGCCCAGCCCTCTTCCGCCGAGATAGGCATGAAGTATTTCCTGTGGCATCTCTTCGCGGACAACGGTGCCGCTGGTGAGGTCGACCCTGAGAATGTTTCCTGTCCAGCCGAACATGAGCTTAGAGGTACTCCGTGCGGTTCTGTTGTTGAAGTTTTTCCACCACTTTCTTTACATCCTGGGCCCGGTCGTTGCGGCAGACCAGAAGCGCATCCGGCGTATCTACTAAGATCATGTTATCCACGCCGACAAGCGCTACCATCTTTCCGTTGCCGTAAACAAGATTATCCGTAGAATCGATCGAGATCAGCCCGCTGGTTTCGATAACTACAGTGCCGTCAGCGTCCCCTTCAATCACTTCAGGGAGAGCGCTCCAGCTGCCGACATCACTCCAACCGAAACTTGCAGGGATTACCTTTACCGACTTAGCACGCTCCATGACGCCGTAATCGATGGATTCGCTCCTTATCGTACCATAGAGAGCATTTATCTGGGGCTTCAGCAGATCCAGCTCCCATGCGCCGCTTCCGAACCGCATCCCGCCCACAGCAGTCCCCAGATCAGGCATCTGCTCTGCAAGCTCTTTTTGGATTGCGGAGACCTTCCAGATGAACATACCGCTGTTCCAGAAGAAGTTTCTGGCTTCAAGAAACTCCACGGCTCTGGCAGCGTCGGGCTTTTCGACAAACCGCTTTACAGGGAAAACACTCTCCCTTCCTTCGCAAGCTCCGGCTTCGATATAGCCGTAACCGGTCTCGGGGCGCGTAGGCTCGATTCCCAGAGTGATCAGCGAGCCTGAGGATGCTGCTTCACAGGCAGCTTCCACCACCCTGCAGAATTCTTCCTCGTTCCTGATATAGTGGTCCGCAGGAAGGACCAGCATGGTTGCATCCCGGTCGTGATGAGCAATGATGGCTGCAGCAAGAGCGATCGCCGGGGCAGTGTTCCGACCGACAGGCTCTTCCACGATATCTACCGGAACAGTCGTATAATCCGAAAGCTGGCGCGCGGTCTCTTTCGACTGTTGAACGTTCGTGACGATCATTACCCTTTCCGGATTCAGGGGAAGAACCCTGTCCAGAGTCCGCTGCAGCATCGATTTACCGCCGAAAACCGACATCAGCTGTTTTGGTGTCCTGGTCCTTGAAAGAGGCCAGAAGCGTGTTCCGGAACCGCCTGCCATAATGACTACATACATCACAATCTCCTAATCTCCGCTTATCTCAAGAGAGCTGATTCTGAGTGACGGAGATCCGACCTGACTGAAAAAACGAAGATCATCGCCTGTCATCTCGACATTTCTGAAAAGATCCAGCACATTTCCCGACAGTGCGACACCCTTTACCGGAACGGTGATGTGGCCATCTTCGATCAGAAATCCGGTTGCTCCTATAGAAAAATCACCGGATACAGGGTTTGCGGTGTGCATCCCTATGACAGAAGTTATCATCATCCCTTTTCCTATACCTGAAAGCAGATCGCCCGAAGTGGCGGATCCGTTCTCGATGAAGAAGTTGCTGACCCCGAGGTGAGGAAGCCCTTTCACACCGGATCTGGCGGAGTTCCCTGTCGACACTGCGCCCATTCGCGCAGCATAGGCTGTGTCGAAAAGGTAGCCCTTCACAATTCCCTCATCGACCAGCAGAGTATTCTGTACGGGAACACCCTCACCATCGAACGGAGAGGTAGCCATCCCACCTTTTAAAGAGCCGTCATCCCTTACCCTGATCAGGGTGGCGAAGAGGCGCTCTCCCACCTTCCCTTTCAGCAACGATTTCCCCTTATGGAGGTTCTCGGCGCTGAAGGATGGGGCCAGCAGTTCAAGAAAATCTGAGGCAACGTGATTCTCGAGAATGACCGGACAGCACATCCCCGGAGCCCTGCGCGCTCCCAGTTGCCTGACAGCCCGTTCTGCGGCTCCTTCTGCTATCGCCTTGCCGTCTATCGCGTCAAAACTGTTGGCATAGGCGAACTCCCATCCCATCTGCGAATCTCCGCCAGACTCTGCAATCGCAGATACGGAGCTTGAAACAGTGGTGCCGGAGTACCCGCCATAAAGACCTCTGGAGTTCCGCAGGTGCACAGAGTAGATCGATTCACCGTAAACCGCCTTACGGACCCCCTTTATCCTGCTGTCATGCGACAGCGTCAACCTTTCCAGTTCCAGGGCGCGCTCGATCTTCCTGCCCACATCCACGTTCATCAAAGCCGGATCGAAAAGCTCCGGCATTGCGATATACTCGGCCGCCGGAGGGAGGAGCCCGAACGGGTCGGGCGTCTGCATGGCAGCCCCGACGCAGGCGGAATCGATCATTCGCGCAAGATCGGACTCTGCAAAAACGGAAGAGTATGAAAATCCGATGCCGGATTCCTTCAGCACTCTTATCCCTACTGCTGAAGGCTCTGCAGATTTGAACGAATCGACCTTGGCATCTTTCACCTCGATAGACAGAGTCCGGGAACTGCCGGTCATGATCTCGTAACCATCGAGGGCACGACTCTTCAGCAGCCGCTCAACCCGGTCTGCTACCTCTTCAATATTCATATCGCTCACCTGTGTCACAGATCCATTACCATGGCGATCTCATCGCAGTCAGGGAACTTGACACACTTGATGCAGTCGCCCCAGACCTTGTGAGGGAGCTCTGACTTGTCGACGACGGTGAATCCGAAACGAGCAAAAAAATCAGGCTTGTACGTCAGACAGAAAAGTCTCTTCATCCCCAATTCGCGGGCTTCGGAAATACAGGCATTCACCACCTCGGTCCCGACCCCTTTTCTGCCTGAATCCTCTGCTACCGCAACAGAACGGATCTCGGCAAGATCATCCCAGACGATATGAAGAGCCGAAACTCCGAGAATCCGGCCGGATTCTTCCACAATATAGAAATCCCTTATGGCCTCATACAGTTCGGAAAGAGACCGGGAGAGCATGTCACCTCGATTTGCGAAGTGAGAGAGCAGCTTCTGTATCTCTTTTACATCGGTAATCCTGGCTTTACGCAGCATTGAATTCCCTCCGTTCATTTACTTTGCCCGCTGGCATCTGATGCGGACAGGATCAGCTCGGCAGCATGTTCACGGCTCTTGTCGGTCACGAAGGCCCCGCCGAGCATGCGGGCTATCTCGTCAACCCTCGTGTCCCCGGACAGCAGGGTCACTTCGGTCCTGGTACGGCCGTTATCGATCATCTTGGACACCAGATAATGGTTGTCGGCGTAGACTGCCACCTGAGGCAGATGGGTGATGCAGAGTACCTGCTGGCCGGCAGCTACCCTTTTCAGCTTGTTGCCGACCATTGACGAGGTAGCTCCCCCGATGCCGGTGTCAACCTCGTCAAAAACGAGTGTCGGGACATCGCTTTCCGGGTGCAGTTGTTTCATGGCAAGCATGATCCTGGAGAGTTCGCCGCCTGAGGCAATCCTGGAAAGAGGTTTCGGCTCTTCCCCCGGATTCGGGGAAAAGAGGAACTCTGCCTTCTCAAAACCGGACTCCCTGGGTTCAGGCAGTTCCTCGAACCGAACCGAAAAAGCTGCATGCTTCATAGCCAGCTGATGAACCTCCGCCTCAAGAGCCCCTGCAAGCCTGGTTGCGGCATCCCTGCGGCGAAGCGAAAGCGCTGCCCCCACTCTCTTCAACTCCGAATCGAGCTGCTCGGCCTCCCGTTCAAGCTCTTCCCTTGAAGCATCGCTGTCCGCAAGAGTGGCAAGTTCCTCCTCCATTTCCCGCATCCGGGAAAGGATATCTTCGATACGCTCTCCATATTTCCTTTTCAGCTTGCGGACAAGCTCCAGCCGATCGTCGATTGCCTGCAGCCTGGCCGGATCACTTTCGATCTTCGCCGCGTAATCCCGCAAGGTGAGTGAGGCATCCTCCAGCTGCAGAGCAGCGGATGAGATCTCCTCAAAAAGCGGCTCCAGGGTCCGGTCGACCTGAACGGCTTCCGAGAGCGCGGTTCTCGCAGCACCGAGAAACCCCAGTGCCGACTCTTCCGCCCCGTAAAGAACGTCGTAGGCGGATTGGGTCTTCAGCAGCAGTTTTTCCGCATGCACGAGAAGATTTCTCTCACTCTCCAGGGCATCATCCTCGCCCGGAATCAGGGCAGCAGTGCGAATCTCATCAAGCTGGTAGGCAAGCAGATCCTTCTGTTTCTCGGCATCCCGAGCTCCGTTTTCAAGAGATGACAGCTTCTCCATGACCTTCCGGTACGACCGGTAGCTGGCCGAGAAAGCAGCTTTCAACTCCCGGAGAGATGCATAACTGTCAAGCATCTCAAGGTGATTTTCCACCTTGAGCAGTGTCTGGGATTCGTGTTGACCGTAAATATTTATAAGTCTGCAGGCAACCTCCGAAAGCGTTGCAAGAGTGGTTAGAGAGCCGTTTATGAATATCCTGTTCTTGCCTGACCGGGAGATGATCCGCTTCAGGAGCAGCTCATCATCCGCATCGATCCCTCTCTCGGCAAACCAGGTGATAAGAGCCGGTTCTTCCGATATGTCGAACATCGCATCCACAGAGGCCTCTTCAGCGCCGGAACGGATGAGATCGCTGGAAGCCCTCCCTCCGAGGACGAGATTTACCGCATCGATTATGATCGACTTGCCTGCACCGGTCTCTCCGGTAAGGATGTTCAGTCCGCTGCTGAAAGAGATATGCAGGGAATCGATAATCGCGAAGTTTTTTATTGAGATGTCAGTCAGCATAAGTTCTAGGTACGAGGTACGAGGTACGAGGTGCGAGGAAAAGGCATGAGCCCCGGATTATCCTCGTTACTCGCTCCTCGCTCCTCGTTACTGTCACCTTTCCCCCCACTTTAGTTTTGCCCTGAGAACTGCAAAGTAATCCCGCTCCTTGGACATCACCAGTTTTGCCGTATGGCCTGCCCTGCGGACCTGTATCATGTCACCCGAGCGAAGTTCCAGGCCTACCTGACCGTCAAGGGTCAGATAGATATCTTCGTCATCAAGAGAGTTGACCGTTACCTCGACAATAGAACCGTCATCAATAACCAGCGGCCTGTTGGTGAGGGTATGCGGACATATCGGGGTAATCACTATGCAGTTCATGGAGGGATTAACGATAGGTCCGCCGGCTGAGAGTGAATAGCCGGTGGAACCGGTTGGGGTGCTGATTATGAGGCCATCGGCCTTGAACGTCGTGAGATCAAATGAGTCCACCTTGGTCTTCAGGTCAACAATACGGGCAAGTGCCCCTTTATTAATGACAACGTCATTGAGCACGAGATGGGAAGCCATCTCTTTCCCCTCTCTTATCACGACCGCATGAAGCATGAGCCTTTCCGAGACGCGGAAATCACCTTTCAGACACTTCTCCAATGCCGGGTAAAGTTCATCAAGCGCTATTTCGGTAAGAAAACCGAGGCTACCGAGATTGACCCCGAGTATAGGGATATCTCGCTCACCGATTGTCCTGGCGGTTGAAATGAGAGTCCCGTCTCCGCCAAGGACAACAACCATGTCGGCACGGGACGGTATATCGGCAGCAGCAACACCCGGACAGTTAAGATGGCGGGCCAGGTGGGCCTCTATCAGAGGTTCGCAACCCCGCTTCTGAAGCCAG
>Ga0134124_10002202_pt1 | contig 15739 bp, 12 predicted proteins | sample KB304_FD_96880 | JGI IMG/M metagenome (GOLD analysis project Ga0134124, IMG submission 96880) | Terrestrial soil microbial communities without Nitrogen fertilizer from Kellogg Biological Station, Michigan, USA - KB3-0-4 | ecosystem: Environmental > Terrestrial > Soil > Unclassified ... | reverse complement strand
CGAAGCATCTACATGCTCCCTCCGCAGGAAATACTGACGGTAACTATTGAACATTGCGAAAAACTCCGAGTTAACGATCATCCTTAACAGAGTCTTCCGGTTGCTTTGATTCAAACTGATGTCAAATACTTTGAGTGGGAGCCCTAAATAGTCCTTGGGTAGATCGTGAGACAGAAAAGGAGTCTCACCCAGAATTTCAATCAGATCATCAAATTCCGTTCTCGGGAAATAGAATTTTCCATGCCCGACAAGGCGAACCATGAGCGCTTGATCAAACAGATGCCTGCTCACTTCGTCGTTTAGCAGAGATCGTGACTCCCATAGCAATTCCGAATTGGTGTTTAACCATTCCCTTCGCTTGTGGTTCCGATAGCCAGCAAGACTCAGCACACTCTTAGCCAATCGGATTGGTGAGAAGCGCGAGCCATCAACAAGCTTCCACGGAAACCCCGGGTCCGCCCTCCTTCGCTGCTTGCCTTCAGCGTAGAAATCAAAACATTGGCCCATGGAAATTAACCAATTTTTTCCCTTAATCACCTAAATTAATCCTTTATGCCAAAACGGATCCCGGAAATGGACGAAAAGCCTGAATAAAATCTGGAATTTTTTTGCCTTGATTGCAGTCACAGTAAATTCAAAATAACTTTTCGCTTCTCAAGCGCTCCGGCTAGCGCCAGTAGAACTCCCGAACAGATGACTTGTTCACGGTACGAAAAATGAACGCAAGTAGTTCCCGACTCCCGACAACTATCACAGAGATAAGCGCCATAACAAAAAGCCTAAGTTTTTGTTCGCGGCTCGACGAAACAAGCCTCCACCATTTGTTAATAAGTCCGAAATCTCTGATTCGAACTGACCTGAAAAAAACCCTTCTCAGGAAATCCGCCTCGGCCGGCAACTTGCTGCTGCCTACCAATTCAGCTTCTGGAACCTCACAGATCGCACGCCAGTATAACTCACGTACAAATTCACCATGATTCAAGATAAGCGAGGCAGTGGAAGCGACTCGATAACCCGTCCCGAAAATATTCAGATAAGCCAAACATCCTTGGCGCGCCAAGAATAGATGTATGGCGTAGTCTATATAATCAGGGGAGCGCTCGATAAAATAACTTTTATACCTAGCACGATATACAATTGAGCTATTATTCAAGAAGTTCCCCCGCCTCAAAAGATAAACCAAATCTATTAAAAGAGGTTGCCTGTTGTTGAAGAATCCAAGCAATTCGTCAACATGGTTAACACAAAGGGCATTGGTATAACAGGCAGAAACTTCGGGAACCGACTCCAGAACTCTAATCTGTCGGATTAGCTTTCCAGGCAACCAAAAATCGTCACCATCAAGGTGGGCGATATATTCCCCTCGGGAAAGGCCAATCAAGAATTGGTAGTTCTTCCCAACCTGACGCGTTTCATGCCTGAAATGACGTATCAAGTCGGGAAATCTTTGGGCAAGTGAACGAACGATATCGGATGTGCCATCCTCGGAGCAATCATCACCCACGAGGATCTCTAACGGTACATCGCTTGCTTGGGCAACAGCGCTCATTATGCAATCACTGATGTATCGCTCGTGATTGCAGGTCAGAATGCATACACTGACAAGAGGCGCAGTCATCTGATTGCTCTACGAAGCAGATTGATGGCAAAAGGGCGAGAGAGGTTTCCCGAAGCGATACCCAAGACCACTGCAACCATGAAGGCTGCTCCAATAAAAAACACGGTGAACATACCTGACAAAGAGTCATGAAACATCTTGGCCAAAACAAAAAAAGAGAGCGTTACGACCGCCCCCGGAACCCAAGCATCACGAAACATGCAGCCGAGCGATACTGTCGGCAACAGCCGCTTGTGAACTACGGGCACCCAAAGCAAGAAGAACAACAGATTGCCAAAAAACTGCATCCGCCCAGATCCGACAGCCCCCCACCAAATAGCGGCTACCACCAATGCCGGCACAAACAACATAAGCATCACGGCATTGGAAATCACCTGCAATCTCAAATGGCCTTTTGCGAATTGCAGCATGAAAGGCAAGATCAGCACACCAGTTACCGAATTGGCCAGCGCATACCAAAATAGAATTGGCGCAGCATCGGCTGCCACATCGCTTCGACCACTCCATAAGTTGAGGATTGGCTCGGCAAAAAAAGCGAGCGCCCCCCCCAAACTGAAAAAAGCGACGACAAATACTTGCATTGAGAGGCGATACAAATTGATGAGTTGCCCTTCACTTTTTCGCTCGGCAAGTATGGTCAACCTGGGCTGCACCACCTGATTGAGCGGAGAAGTCAGGATTAGCACCCCACTTGCCGCCATCGTCGCCAACATGAAATATCCATATTCTCCCAAAGGAAGCAGACCCGAAAGAACCAACTTGTCAATTTGAGTGATTGCAACCCAGACAACAGAGAGAAACGCCATGCTGCCAACCATCGGCAACATGGACATTAGAGCCGAACCATTCCAACCAAATTGAGCTTTGCATGGAACACAGCGCCGCACTGCTGAGGAGAATATCAGTAGAGAGAAGGCACTCACCCCGGCTTGATAGGCAAAAAAATGTACAGGAGCGTTAGAAATGAATAGCAATAGAGGAACTGATCCCAGATAGCGGAGAGTTGCAAGTCCAACGTTCAAGCCATTGAAAAGCATCTGCCTTTCCAATCCTGCGAGGCAGGATCTGTACATGCCCGCCAACCAGGAGAGAACCCCCGACACACCAATCAGGGCGATACATGTTGCAAGTTCATCCGCCCCGATTCCGCCAACCGAAAGCCAATGTTGTGCGATAGTGGAACTGGACATCGCAATAAGCAGCGCAATGGACAGCCCGGCCCCCCCCATGGCCACCTCCAGCGATGACAGCTTCCCCATCAACTCATCCAGAGAAAGGTAGCCGGCGCGGAAGCGCGACATTTCGCGAGCCAGCACCGGTGACATGCCGAGATCGAGGAGTTGAATCCAGGCTTGCAACATCATCGAAAACCCTACAAGGCCAAACGCTTCGCCACCAAGATACCTGAGATAAACAGGCATCAACAGAATACCGATCAACGACAGATAGATTTGCGCGAGCGAGGCGCGAACGAGATGCAGCTTCATGCCCATGAGAACATGTTCGGGTCACGAAGCCCGGTCTGGGACAAAAAACATTACCGTCTCGGTCCAGCCTTCCGTGTAGTGCCGGAGATAGACCCGGTAGTCGTCACGCATGCCGAGAACCAATTTCGGGATTTGCCAGAAGTGCGCCGGGTCATGGTAGACCGCAACCGCCAGTTTGGGATGGTCGGTCAGAATGTGTTCCCGAGAGCCATTCAGCGCCTTCGGCTCCGCTCCCTCAAGGTCGAGCTTGATGAACGATACACGCCCCCCTACGGCATCGTCGAGGCAGGCGACTTCGATCGTATCCCCCCCGGTTTCCGAAATCCGGCTCGCCGAACCGGAGTCGGCATCGAAGCGCAGGGTAGTCCGCCGGTCGTACAAACCCAACCGGTGAAAATGGATGCGTTCCAGATGGGCCAACTTTCCCTTTGCTACCGTAAGCATTGTCTGTGACGGCTCGAAGAAGTGAATGCCCATGTAATCTGGACAACGACGGGCAAACTCCTCGGACGTGTAGCCATCAAACCCACCACCGTCTACAAACACCTCGCACTTGTCCAGCACAACGAACGGTTCGAAATATTGCCGATCCGCGGCGTACGTGAAACCCGCCATTGCACCCAGATTGCCGGTTAGCCGAAACTCCATGAGATTGTCAAAGATATGGCGAGACTCGTCATCGCACAGGCGGGCGCGTACCCATTGGTATTCGGCCGCATTCGCAAGATGGTCCTGCCGGGTTTCGGCCAGAGCATGTACCAACGGAAGCTTTCCGGCACTTATGTTGGCTAACGAAAAATAATCGCAATATCGATGTATCCCCGCTGCCTGGAGTCTTGCCAGCGCCGTAATCGGACGATTCGCGGTAACGCATGAGACCACCATGCTATCCGGATCGATCGAGGCAAGCCGAACGATCGGCTTTCCGAGCCAAGATACCGCATCGGTGTAGTCATCGATAAAGCCATCGAGATTAACGAGGCCCGCCACCTCTTGCGCATACTCGTTGATGCCAAGAACGTATCGCTTGCCTGGTTCTCCGCTAAAGAACGCGTTGGAGAACTGGCCTGCCTGGTCTGCGACAAGCAGCTTGAAGTCGTTGAACATGTTGGGCTCCTGATTGGGAGAGGGTTGCGAGTGGCAGTTAACCAACCCGCAGCATGAGACCTTGAAGAATACACACGACTAGCTGTGCCCGGGTCATACAGCTTGCCACTGCCTCGTCTCGGCGGATCGCGATATCGCTTCGACGAAGCGCAGCCCCTCCTCCGCGTGATTTGCGCCAAAGACGAAACTGCTCGGGGCTGGCTCCGCGTTCTGAAAGGCCCGGAGATGCTCGGCAATGTCCGCATAGAGATTGGCGAAAGCTTCTATGAACCCGGATGGATGGCCCGACTTGAAACGATTGTAGCGTGGCTCGCGCGCCAACTCCGCCTCCGTACCACCGCGGTCGAGAAGGGCAACTCGTCCGTCCGAGTAGCTGATGCGTAATTCCTCTGGCGCCATCTGAAGCCACTCTGCAGCGGCATCGCTCCCGAATACCCGTACTCTGAGCCCGTTGCGATAGCCCAGCGCCGTCTTGCCGTACCAGATCTGTGCCCTGAGTCCCGCCTCGTAACGGGCAATACAGTAGACGTTGTCGATGATGTCGGCGAAAGGTCCGTAAGTCCTCTGCTCGCCTACTACCTCGACCGGTGCCAGTCCGCCCGTAAGAAAATGAACGAGATGATGAACGTGCACACCCAGATCAAGCGACACGGTTGGCACAGCGTAATCCTTGAGCCGCCATGCCTGAGGCGCTGACGCCTGCCGCAGGAAACCCTCCTGCGGCATTTCAATGTGGATCTGGTGCAAGCGGCCGAGCTTCCCTTCAGCAATCAGCCGGCGCAGCTCGCGGACCATGGGGTAGCCAGAATAGTTGAAGGTGACTGCAAAAAAGCTCGAATTGCGCGCGACGGATTCACCGATGGCCCGGCACTCCTCGCTGGCCGTAGCCAGCGACTTCTCGCAGATGACCGCGTAGCCTTTGTCCAAGGCAGCGCATACGACGTCCGCATGATCTGGAGTCGGGACCAATACGACCACTGCATCAAGCGCATCCTTCTCGTTGGAAAGCATGGCTTTCCAGTCGAGATAAGTCCGTTCGGAAGGTACGCCATAAGCTGTTGCGGTTTGCTCGTTCTGCGCAGGCTGCCGGCTGAAACAACCGCTTTCGACCCGAAAGTGCCCATCCAGGCGGCTGGCGTTGAAATGCGTGTAGCCAACAGCGGAGTTAAGGCCACCACCGATAAAACCCAGACGCAACGAAGTGTGAGAAGTCAAAGCCATAAAACCATTACCTTTGATAGCCTAATTGAGGAAATACAACTCACGATTGATTGCCAGACGGGCAAGGGAGATGAGTTCCTCTTGCGACCCCGCCCTAGCGAAAACTAGACCGACTCGGCCGAAAGGACTCGCTTTGACGGTGTCACCTGCCAGGCTGAGGGATACGTACTTCTCCACCCTTACTGGAACCTTGAACTCTACCGAACGAAATATGCTCTCTTCCGGGACCGAAATGGTGTGCCTCAATACATGATTGGCTCCTGCGGCCTCACCGAAAGGAATATCGTCACGGCCCAAGAAACCCTTCACGTACGACTCGACGTAGGCGAATCCTGTTGTCCGTTCGATCAGCTCCGCATAAAGATCACCAGGGCAACGGCGTGTGACCTCGACAAACCAGTATGAATCATCCTTGGCGATGAACTGTGTGTGAATCAGCCCGTTGACCAACCCCAAGGCTCTGGCCATCGAAGAAACGTTCTGACGTACCCTGCGCAATAAATCAGCGGAAAATCCCGAGTCGACCCAACTCGTGTCCACCACAAACGGATTGGCCGAACCATGCTCTGCAACAATGAAATCCCTCTGTATTTCCCCACCGGACACGAAAGCCGAATGACTGAAAAGCGATCCGTCGACATACGCTTCGATGATGCATGCTCGCGTTCGGGAAAACTCCTGGGCTCGACGAATGGCACCCGAGAGCTCATCAGCCTGCGACTCATTCAGCACGGAAACGCCACGGCCACTGTATGCGTCCACTGGCTTCACGATTATCGGCCAGACCGCTCCGGTATCTTGCGGAGAAAAGACCCGCGGGACAGGAATTCCAATGGAGTTGGCAAACGATCGGAACTTCTCCTTGTTGTTGATCGTTTCCGTCGCCTCAAGACTGTCAAGCCCGAAAAGCCCGCGCTCGGCATTGATCCTGGCACACGTCAGGTATGACTGATCGTTGCAGCCGGGAACGACAAATCCAATCTGCCGCGAGTCGACAAGCTCCAACGTGCGAGCCACATCCGAGTAGTCGAACTGCAGGTACTTCTCTACGGTTCTTGCAAGAAAGTCGTTGGGATTTCCGCCTCCCACAAACACCTCATATCCTTTTCCGACCAAATAATCGTAAATGGGTGCTGCGGAATAATTGGTGTCGAGTAGAAGAACCCTCTGCATTACCGTGACGCCGAAATCAGGTCGCAAACCCTGTCGACCGTGCTCATCTCCAGCCCCGGGTAGATTGGCAGACACAGAACCTGACTTGCCGCCGTCGCCGCAACGGAAAGGTTGTTCCGTTGCGCTGATGGCAAACCGCGGTACATCGGAAGGTCCGAAATCAACGGGTAAAAGTAGCGGCGTGCGGAGATACCCTGATCTTTGAGCATTCCGTAAAGCTCGTCGCGGCTAATCGGGTAGTCGGGCTGAACGAGCAACGGACAATATGAATAGTTTGCAACTCCTTGCCCGGATATCGGCATACAATGAATCCCCTTGATACCCGACAAACGCTTCCGATATCTGGCAGCAACCTCAGCGCGCTCACCCAGAGCGCGTTCGATATGCTTGAGTTGCACAAGTCCGAAGGCAGCCTGGAATTCATTCATCTTGCCGTTGATCCCAGGCGCCACGACGGTCACTTCATCGGCAAATCCGAAATTTTTCAGGTAGTCGATACGTTTCTTGGTTTTCTCGTCCGGGCTGACGATTGCCCCCCCCTCGAAGGTCGTAAACACCTTGGTCGCATGAAAGCTGAGGATGGAGAGGTCACCATGGCGCAAAACACTGCCGCCCTCATCCTCGACAGCAAAGGCATGGGCCGCGTCGTAGATAACCTTAAGCCCGTAGTTATCGGCGACAGCCTGAATTCTACGGGTGTCACAGGGCCGACCATAAACATGGACCGGTAGGATGGCACTAGTTTGAGGAGTGATTGCCGCCTCAATCTTCGCTGGGTCAAGATTAAGCGTTTCCGGATCGATATCGACAAAAACCGGTTTGATTCCGTTCCAGAGAAGCGAATGAGCCGTGGCGACAAAACTATAAGGCGTTGTGATGACTTCGCCCGTAATACGCATGGCCTGGAGCGCCGTAACCAATGCAAGTGTTCCGTTGGCAAATAGCGAAATATGTTCCACCCCAAGATACTCGCACAGCGCCTGCTCAAGCTGCTGGTGAAATGGCCCACCATTGGTCAGTTGATGATTAGCCCATATCTGCTCCAGATAAGGAAGCAGTTCCTCCAAGGGCGGAAGATAAGGACGTGTGACGTAAACGGGGTTGTTCTTCATAAGATGGGTTCCACTGGGTCGCCCGCCACTGTCGGCACCAACCCCTACTTCTTTCTAAGGCTTTTGTTCCGACGGTCGATACATCAGTTGCGTTATCTGTTCTGACACCAGCCCAATCAGAAAAATGGTAACTGAAGAACTCAATAAAAAGATCGTCGCCAAAGACAGGCGCCCGTAACTGAGAAACGTGAAAACGTAGTAGCCCACACCAATGATCGCGTGAGCCAATGCAACCGGTGCGAAGAGCTTGAGCGGGGAATACAGTGTTCCGATCTTGAAAATTATCAACAGAAAGCGAATCCCATCGCGCCACAATCGAATGTGGCTTTCCGTTCCTCGCATTCTCGGCTGCACATCAATTGGTTCGTAGGCTACCGAATAACCAGCCCGGAAGAAGGCCATGGTAATGGTGGTCGGATACGAAAATCCGTTTGGTAGAAGGTACAGGAATTCCAGGAATTTTTCACGCCGCACGACTCGAAATCCTGACGTCAGATCTCTTACAGAGTGCCCCACCATCCATGAAGCAAGACGGTTATAGAACGCGTTCGCAAGACCGCGATGCGTACTCGCTTGCCCAGTTCCATTGCGCGCACCAACCACCATGTCATAGCCACATTTCAACTTGTCGACCAACCTGAGAATATCCTCGGGCCTGTGCTGATCATCGGCATCCATGAACACCAACAGATCACCGGTTGCATTGCGAGCCCCAGTCTTGATGGCCGCGCCATTACCTTGCGAATAAGCGTGGCTTATGACTTTTGCACCGCATTGTCTGCCAACCACATCTGTTCCATCTGTCGAACCGTCGTTGACTACGATGAGTTCGGCATCCGGGAACAAAAGGCCAAGCCTTGGCAACAGGTTAACTAGCGATGCTGCCTCGTTTCGCGCGGGCAGGATAATGCTTATACTCAAACTGTTTCTCACTTTTTGAAAATGACGTCCGACTCAAAATCCTGTCGGCCACCTTGCCCTTAAAACAAGCAAGACAACCAACACTCCAACTCAAGGTCCCCCGAACGCATTCTAGCCGGTCTCCATGTTTCACAACCGATTTGAGTGCCGTTTCGAGAGAGGTTCAGCGCTGAGCGAAATAGCGCAGTTGGAGCCATGTCAATTTTATGCAACCGACTGAGTGACTCATTGAAATACCGACGCCATCGGACCCGCACCTGCTGTAACCTTGCAATCGTAACCCATTCTTATATGCCCAGCCCGCCCATCGGAAACACCGCTGCAATTGGTCGATTTACGCAATTCGTCAAGATCGTTTGACGAGAACAGCCCCCCGAAGGCCACAGATGAATATTTTTCAGAATGACAACAAATAGAGAAACACTAATCGCCCTTGCAATTGCTAGTGTCGGAAATCCGTTATTTCTTGCCTTGGTTTTTCAAGCTACTAGCGGCGGAATGCTCCCGGATTCTGCCTTATATCTTACGTTTGCAAAAATGCTAGCGGCCGAAAATATTCTTTACATCGAGGGATGGGCCCATATAGATAGCAGCATCATACTTTCACCTTTTTACCCACTTTTGATCGCCCTCAGCAATTACTTCGGCGGTGACGCGATCCTGAACTCCCAAGCCATCAACTCCATCTTTCTGATTGCCACGTGTTACCCCCTTTACACATTCACTAGGCGCCACTCAACTAATCAAGCAGCCGTAGTCTGCCTGATCATTTTTCAGTGGAATGCCAAGACTTTCTTCTACGGCACTTCGACGCTAACCGAGGGCGTATTTATATCGCTATGCGTCTTCTTTATTGACGCCGTTGATCGATACATTGCCAAAACGGACAAACAGCGCGCAGCGATAGTGGGAATCCTGAGCATCCTGCTTGTCTTGACGCGCCAGATTGGAATATTCGCACCGGTTGTATTTATCTTGGCATTGGGATATCTATATCAACGCAAGAAGATTCCGACAAGGGTCTTGGCAAATCACGCCATTATATTCTTCAGCACCATAACCATCCCCGCATTAATTTATGCCATTCCTTTGTATATTCAAACCGGCCATACTCCCCTTACTCAAATCTATCGGCTTAACCGCTATGTCGTAACGACTCACGAGAAACAGTCTGAATTGCCGGGGGACTACTGGTCTATCTACATCAAACGCCGGGAGGACCGAACGCTCAACAAGGACGCAACCGAGATGCTCAGTTCGATGGTTTACGACACAAGCCCGCCATCCAACCCAGCCAGATCTTCAATAGTCGGCTATGCGAGCAACGTATCGAGCAACATCGAACTCGCCGCCAGCGCCCTGGGTTCAAGCCTCATCCTATTATTTGGAATATGTTCGGCCGGTTCGATCATGGCCTTTTCGAGAAAAAACATCGGCTTAGGAAAAATATTAATCCCAGTTACGGCAACAATTTATCTTTCCACACTATCGCTAGTATCGAGCAAAATCGCGCGATATCTCGATATATTCTATCCGCTGATCCCATGCCAGATAGCAATAGCGATCTATGCAGCATTGAATATATTTCCACAAACAAAAAAATACGAAAAAATCATTTGGCCAACCGTTTTTATATTGTTTATGTCGTTGACACCGAAGCTAGCATTATCCGAAAAATTTTCGCGTGCAGTGGGCGAGCAAGGGAATCCACTTCTATCTTGCCGGCAACACATAACTAGCGGCGAACCAATATTTAGTTTATCTACGCTGGAACCTTATCTTCTTGGTGGATATTACCGGGCGCTCCCCAACGACTCGCTAGAACGAATATTAGTGTACGCAAGACACACCAGTGTCCGATGGATGGTTATCCGAAAACAGGATGCAGGCCTAGCTGAGTGGAAACTGTATAATAATGCCGCTTGGTTGAATTCCTCGATTCCGCCAGAGGTTCAGAATTCTAAAGTCAGCGCTGTCTGTAGTGATGATGAGAAGGTTGCCACCCTTTACCGGCTAAACTGATTTAGTGTTGTCGACTTTCCACACGAATTTTCTCCTCAATTATTTTTGACCTCAACTCCTCAACGAGCAGGAGCCACTCCTTCCGACGTATCGGATTGGTCGGCGCCTTTGACAACACCAATTCCACATTCTCAATTGCGGCATCGTACAAACCCGCGCTCGCAGGTAGCCAGAGCAACTGCAGTCCCATGCCGATGAATGGCTTGGCCGTGAAAGAGGCTTCCAAGTACTTCATTGCAAGTTCAAGATTCCGCTCATGGATATAGGTTTCCGCCATGGTTTTATTAAGGCAGAACCTGTAATCCCCACTGACTGAAACCCTCGGATTTTCCAGCAAATCGGTGATAAGCGAGCGCATCCCGACAACGCTCAAGTTATTGCAGGTACCGGCAAGTGTCATCTGGAGCATTTTGTCGGTCGCATCGCACACCAGCGGACTCGGTATTCCTGTTTTCAAAAGAGACCTTCCCTCCGCGCTACGCAAGCTCTCCAGATAAACAACGCCCTTTTCTGATTCACAAGCAACCTGGGCCAGTTGCATATGCACACCGATATTCTGTGGCTTGATATCGGCGATATGGCCGACAACCTTCAGAGCATCATCCAGGCGCCCTCGTCGCAGATAGCTTTGTGCAAGAGCCTGCGAGGACCTTTCCGAGTCTGGGTGAGACTTGTGCCAGACCTCCGCCGAGAGATCTCGGTCACCCCAGACCGAGGTAAGTGTAAACAACAGAAAACCAACCGCTGCAACATAGGCGGCTAACGCAGACAGCGCAATCCTTCTCAAGGAAGGGCGAACCCTGAAAGCCAGATATACGAAAGCGAACACCACCCCGAAGGAGGCGACATAATTCCTATGTTCGAAATACATCTCCAGCGGAAATACTGTCGATTCGATTAGATGCGCAACGAAGAACCACAATACGCCAAATGAAAGCACCGGATATTGACGCCGCCGCAACAGCGCTAACGCAAGCGCAAGACATATCGCGACCACACAGACAAAAGTTGATAGCGGGTGAAACAAGCCTGACGAGATGGGGAAATCGTCTTGATAGGGCCCGAAATAGGCAACGTTCGGAAAAATGATCAATGCAAGATACTGAACCAGGATTCTCGATTCGGTGAGCAACCGTTCTGCCAAGGTGAAATTTCTCGGGAAATAGGCATTTGCATAGTCAAAGCCAAGCATGTATATGCTCAAGGCCAATGGTGGCAGCCAAAAAACACACTTGCGCCAAAGACTATAGGCAATGGAGCGGATACCCCCCTCCTTGCTCATGATGGTTCTGTCGAGGACTAGCAGAAATAACGGCAACAGCAACCCGTTTTCCTTTGAGAACGCTGCACAAATGGTAAAAAAGACAATGGCAAGGCCACACGTCAACATATAGTTCAGCGAACCGACTTTAAGGCGAACCGTGGCATGGATATACGCAAGAACCCCCAGGAATACGAACAGCGCGCTCAAAGTGGTCATTCGCTGAACGACCATCAAGCTGGCGGAGGCAAGCAGCGGATGCAGCATCCAGATCGCAGCGACTGCCAAGGCAAAAAATTCGGGGCGAGCCAGACTCTTGAAGTACTCGACTGCCAGTTTGTAGCTGATCAGTAGGACAAGCAGGCCATTGATCAGATGGATCCCAATGTTGATCCGCAGGAACTCCACCGACGAGTCCGGCCAGGCATAAGCCGTCAGCGCAAAGGTTAGCAATGACAAGGGGCGTCCGAGGGGACCGGCGGCCCCGGACAGAGAGAACTGAATTGCCGATGACACGTTCGCGACATCGCTCAGCCCGCCAAGATTGTGGAAGTCGTCAAATTCAAAGCCGCGTGCGCTTCCCAAGGAATAAAGAAACGCAGTCATCAGCAACAGGCCAACAAGTGTCAGGCCAAACGATATCGAGGCTTTATACAATGCGTAAATTCTCGCTTACCAAAACAAAAAAAGCCCCTCGCAAGGGGCTCCCGATGCAAACAAAATCCGATCAGCGGCAGCTGGCCGGCAGATACTTGATGGGCATGCTATTCCCAGCGCATTTCCAGACCAGCTGACCATTGGTCGACGACAACACAGTGAAGTCAATGGTTTTCTGCTGTGCAGCTGAGGGCAGGTCTCCAGAGCTGGATGTCAAAGTAAACGCGTATGTGCCGTGTGTAACCCCATTGGCGGCCTTGAGGTAATGCACGCCGGTCGAGACAACGCCGGCCGACGACAAGTTTGACGGCCAACGGCCCTTAGTACCGAAAAACTCGGAATACGAGGTCTTTACTTCAGCACCACGCGCCAAAATTTCAGAAACCTTCGAGCGCACCATATAGTCCTGATAAGCCGGCAGCGCGATGGCAGCCAGAATACCGACGATGGCGACAACGATCATCAGTTCGATCAGGGTAAAGCCTTGTTGAACACGCTTCATTTGAATCTCCTTTATTGAAAAGGCGGGAAAAGCCGCTGACAAACCTTAATCATGTTCCATGCCAGGGCTTTAGCAACCGCCCCCGACAAAAAAACATCATGTCATTCATTCACTTAGTAGCGCCTGCAGACTAACACCAACAGCTATACGCCCGCCCCCTTAAGACGAACTGACAAAAAATGGCACCTAGCACCTCCATGAATGGTCACTCTCCGGCACTACGGCAAGCATCGACAATATGTTTTCCACAGCCGGAAACAGTGAAGCCCACGCGGTCAGGCATGGGCTTCGGTTACTGCACCCCGGCACTTTCGGCTGGGGTATTCGGCATTACGCCGTTACGGAGTACTACACGGTAATCTCAAGAAATGCTTCCTTTGACAACTGCCATAGACTCTCCTGCAACGCAGCATCTGCTACCACTGCATGTCGGGCTTGCTGCTAAGCTTGACACGGGTTCAGCTTACCACTCTGAGGATAAAACGCCAGCCGTTCCTCCAACTAACGCCGGAAAATGACATTGACGCCTGGCGGTACGCTGGACTGCGGCAGGTAGCCGACAGCCCCGGGGGTGTTGCGGACATAGTCGAGCACTTCGCCGACATCGGCCAGTTCCTTCGGCGGCGCGCCCTTGCCGACGTAGCGCCGGACCAGCCAGTAGGCGGTGTATTGCTCGTCATTCTGGCCGAGCAGCGACTCAAGGAAACTCTGGCGGACCGGATGTCCGACCGGTAAATTGATCGGGACCGCCGAGAGCTGGCCGATCGACACCGAGCGCCCGGTGTAGAGGCGCTGCAGCGCGGCGACGTCGGTCTTCGGCATGCCGGCGTAGGCGATGACCGCGACCGGTTCGCCAGCGATCGCCCCCCTCGCAACCAGTTGGGCAAAGAGCAGAAGGAGCAGGCGCTTTCTCATGACCGGGTCGTTCAGAAGGTAAAACTGTAGGAGACGGAGAAGACGTCGATGCGCTGATTGGCGCTACTCCCGCCACTGGGCGCGTCGATAAAGCTCGAAACGATACCGGTGTGCGTCTGCGACCACTCGGTTTTGAGCAGCGAGCGGGGAGTCAGCTGGTAGGCCGTACCGACCGCCCACGTGCTTTGATCGTGGGCGATCAAATAGTCGGCGGCGAGGTGCTGGCTGGCGGCCATGCCCGGTGCCGGTATCGATACATTGTTGTTTTCGACCGCCTGGTAGCGGCGCAGGACATTGCCGGCCGACTGCATCTGCGCGTAGTAGCCGTAGGGCGTCCACCGGCCGATGCGCTTGGCCAGCGCGGCATAGGCCGACCAGCGATTCCAGCCATTGACAGCATCAGGACTGAGCAGGCGGGCATACTCCGCGGTCAGCTGAAAGCCTTCGGGCAGCGCGACGCTGGCGCCCAGCGTGAGCAGTTGCGAGACGGTGGCATCGACCTGCGGCGAGCTGCTGACATCGTAAAGGCCTTCGCCCGGCTGATAGGGAGGCGAGGGCAAAGGGGTAAATGCCAGATCGGAAATAATACCGCCCTGGCGGCGCCGGGTTTCGATACGGTGATAGCCGATCCGATAGACGTCCTCGTCAGCACGCAGCGAGAGGACCAGGCCGCCACCCTCGAGCCGGGTCGGGTCGTACCAAGTCGCGCCGCCGCCTTGCTGCGGCATGTCCCGAACATGCAGGCGCTGGAAATAGTTGATCTTGCCGTAATAGCCATCGAGCCCCCACTCCCAGTCCGCCCGCCACCAGGATTTGGAAAACATCACCCCCCAGATGTCCGTGGTCGGCGCAGTGGAATAGACCTCGACCGGCAGGCGAACAAAGGGATAGGTCGCCCCGACATCCTGGTTTTCCGTGTTCAGCATCAGCGGCACGCGCAGCTTGCCGGCGCGCAGCAGGAAATCATCCAACGGTCGCCAGGAGAGGAAGGCCCAGGCCAGCGAAGGTTCCCAGCGTGAGTCGCTGTCGGCGGCCGGGGCCAGCCGGGCCTGAATGGTGGCGCCGAACTGCGGGCTGAGCTTGACGTCGAGTTGCCCGCCGAAGACGCTATCCCGATTGAAGGTGCCGCGATCGGTGATGAACCGCTGATAGCGGTTCGCATTGTCGGAGATGGCATAACCGGCCGTGCCGAAGCCGGACCAGTTGAATTCCACGGCCTTTGCCGCCATGGGAACAGCCAGCAACAACGCCAGCAAGGTGTTGAGTTTCATGGGCATCCTAATTTTCAGCGGCATCGCCGGGCGTGTCGTCAGCCAGCTGGACGGCTATTCTGGAAAATTCGTCTTTCAAGGCAATGAAGGCGTCGACCAGGGCCGGATCGAAATGCCGCCCCCGCTGTTCCTCGACCATGCGCACGGCCGCTTCATGGCTGAATGCCGTCTTGTAGGGACGCACCGAGCGCAGGGCATCATAGACATCGGCCACCGCCATCAGCCGGGCGGCCAGCGGAATGGCTTCGCCCTGCATCCCGTCCGGATAGCCTGAACCGTCCCAGCGCTCATGGTGGTTACGGGCGATCTCGCTGGCGAACTGCAGCATGATGTTGTCTTCGCCCAATTCACGGCGCGTCCGGGCCAGCATGCTCGCCCCTTTGAGGGCATGCGTTTTCATGATCTCGACCTCTTCGGCCGTGTGCTTGCCGGGCTTGAGCAGGATATGGTCGGGAATCGCGATCTTGCCGAT
>Ga0134124_10002200_pt1 | contig 15744 bp, 12 predicted proteins | sample KB304_FD_96880 | JGI IMG/M metagenome (GOLD analysis project Ga0134124, IMG submission 96880) | Terrestrial soil microbial communities without Nitrogen fertilizer from Kellogg Biological Station, Michigan, USA - KB3-0-4 | ecosystem: Environmental > Terrestrial > Soil > Unclassified ... | reverse complement strand
CCGAACGTGCCGACCGACGAGAGTGCGCCGCTCTTGATCCCCGACCCGCTCAACCCGCGCTACTCCTACGGCGGCGGCAAGCTGATCAGCGAACTGATGGCCATCAATTTCGGCCGCAAATATTTCGAGCGCGTGCTGATCTTTCGCCCGCACAATGTGTATGGCCCGGACATGGGCTTCGAGCACGCGGTACCGCAGTTCGCGCTGCGCCTGAGAAAGCTTGCCGACGCGCAGCCGCAAGGTCGCCTTCGCTTCGAGATCCAGGGCTCCGGCCAGGAAACCCGCAGCTTCTGCTACATCGACGACCTGGTCGCCGGCGTCATGGTCATGCGCGAGAAAGGCGAGCACCTTGGCATCTATCATGTCGGCACCACCGAGGAGCTCTCGATCGCCGAAATGGCGCGCCGCGTCGCCGCGGCAGCCGGGCGCGAGATCGATCTTGTTCCGGGCGCGCTGCAGGCGGGCGGCACGCTGCGCCGCTGTCCCGACATTTCGAAACTGGCCAAGCTGGGCTATAAGCCCGCCGTGCCGCTCGACCAGGGCCTCAAGCCCACGCTTGATTGGTATTGGAAAAACGCCGATCTGGCGCCGAAGACCTGACGGAGTTCACCTTTGCGCCCCACCAAAGTCGCGCGTGCCGCCGGCAGCGGCGCCAGCGTTCCGGTCGAAGCCTGCCAGATCTGCGGCAACGAGCAGCTCGAGACCGTGCTGTCGCTCGGTTATATGCCGCCGGTGAACCAGATGGTGCCGATCGGCCAGGTGCCGCGCCAGCAGCCGTGGTTCCCGACCAACCTGCTGCATTGCACGAAGTGCGAGCTGGTGCAGCTCGGGCTTGCGGTCGATCCGGTCATTATCTTCCCGCCGGAATATCCCTACACCAGCGGCACCACCAAGCTGCTGCGCGACAACTTCGCCGACCTGCATCGCGAGTCGGCGGCGATGCTTGGCCTTGGCGATAAAGACCTCATCGTCGACATCGGCTCCAATGACGGCACGCTCTTGTCGAACTTCCAGAAGGGCGGCCACAAAGTGCTCGGCATCGAGCCGACCGACGTCGGCGACATCGCCAACAGCCGCGGCATCCCGACACTCAAGCGCTATTTCGGCGTCGAGGTGGCGCGCGAGGTGAAGGGCAAATACGGACCGGCGCGCGTCGTCACCGCCGCGAACTGCTTCGCACATATCGAGGACGTGCACGCCATCGTCGACGGCATCGTCGAGATGCTGGGACCGGACGGCGTCTTCATCTCCGAGTCGCACTACCTCATTCCGCTGCTCGACACGCTGCAATACGACACCGTCTATCACGAGCACCTGCGTTATTATTCGCTGGCGAGCCTCAAGCATCTGCTCGAGATGCACGACCTCGAAGTCTTCCACGCACGGCCGATCCCCAGCCACGGCGGCTCGATCCGCGTCTATGCCGGACGCAAAGGCGGCAACACCGTGCAGGACTCGGTGCGGCTGATGCTGTCGGCCGAACCGCGCGGCAAGGCGATGACGGCGCGTCTCGCCGCCTTCACGCGCGACGTCGTGCTTTCCAAGCTGCGGCTGATGGCCATGCTGCGCGACCTGAAGGAAAAAGGCGCCCGCATCGCCGGCATCAGCGCGCCGTCGCGCGCTTCGACCATGGTCAACTATGTCGGACTGGACGAAGGCATCATCGACTACGTCGTTGAGATCGCCGGCTCGCTCAAAATCGGCAAGTGCATGCCGGGCACTGCCATCCCCGTGGTCGACGAGGCGCGCCTGTTCGAAGACCAGCCCGACTGCGCGGTCATCTTTTCCTGGCATATCGCCGACGAGCTGGCGCCCAAGCTCAAGGCCAAGGGGTTTAAGGGCCAACTCATCACGCCGCTGCCGGTGCCGCGCTATTTGTGATAGCAGGAGAGATGGCCGACTTCCCCCGCATCAAATCGCGCCGGCTCATCGACGTCTCGCCGTGGATGAAGCTGATCGAGCGCGAGGTGGAATTCGCGGCTGACGGCAAGAGCGAGATTTATCACGCCGTTGCGCAGGCGGATTACATCGCCATCGTGGCGATGACCGCGGGCGGACGCATCCCGATCGTGCGACAATATCGCCCGGCCATCGAGCAATTCACCTGGGAGTTGCCGGCCGGAATGGTCGACACCGGCGAGGACCCGGCCCAAACCTGCCGGCGTGAGCTGCTGGAGGAGACCGGCTTCCGCGCGCTGACGGTGCACGCGCTTGGCGACCACGCGGCCTGCACGGCGCGGCTGTCGAACCGTGTGCACTCTTTTTTTGTCGAGACCGACGCCGATCCGGCGCAGGCGCCGAGCGAGGGCGGCATCGAAACCAAGTTGGTGACGCCATCCGAGCTCGGACGCCTGATCGTCAGCGGCGACTTCGCGCTGCAGCTTCATATCGGCGCGCTTCTTGTGGCGGGATTGGCCGGCCATCTCGACCTCGCCAAGCTAATTCCCCGCTAAAAAATTCCCGCCGATCGGGAACGGTATTATTTGACATTCATCAAATTGACCTCGCGCAAATTCGCCTAGTTTTGAATTTGTTAAACCTGCACCTCGACAAGCACCCTAGAACCCTTTTAAAAAGGGTTAGTGCGCGTCCGGAGAGTAGAAAAGTACCATGGATTACAACAGCTTCTTCACGACGGCCCTGGATAGACTCCGCGACGAGCGCCGTTACCGGGTGTTTGCCGACCTCGAGCGCATCGCGGGCCGCTTTCCACAGGCCTATTGGCACTCGCCCGAGGGCAAGCGCGAAGTCGTGATTTGGTGCTCCAACGACTATCTGGGCATGGCCCAGCATCCGAAGGTCGTCGGCGCCATGGTGGAAACCGCCACTCGCATGGGAACCGGCGCCGGTGGCACCCGCAACATTGCCGGAACCAATCACCCGCTGGTCGAGCTGGAGCGCGAGCTCGCCGATCTGCACGGCAAGCCGGCCGCGCTGGTGTTCACCTCGGGCTACGTGTCGAACCAGACCGGCATCCCGACCATCGCCAAGCTTTTGCCGAACTGCCTGATCCTGTCGGATGCACTCAACCACAATTCGATGATCGAGGGCGTACGCCAGGCGGGCTGCGAGCGGGCGATCTGGCGGCATAACGATGTCGGCCACCTGGAAGAGCTGCTCAAGGCCACCGATCCGGAACGGCCGAAGATCATCCTGTTCGAGAGCCTCTACTCGATGGACGGCGACATCGCGCCGGTGCACGCGATCTGCGACCTGGCCGAGCGCTACGGCGCCATGACCTATGTCGACGAAGTGCACGCGGTCGGCATGTACGGCCCGCGCGGCGGCGGCATCTGCGAGCGCGAAGGCGCGATGCATCGCATCGACGTGCTCGAGGGTACGCTGGCCAAGGCCTTCGGCTGCCTCGGCGGCTTTATCACCGGCAGCAACGAGATCATCGACGCGGTGCGCTCCTACGCGCCGGGCTTCATCTTCACCACCGCGCTGCCACCGGCGATCTGCGCCGCGGCGACCGCCGCGATCAAGCATCTCAAGACTTCGCAGTGGGAGCGTGACCGCCACCAGGACCGCGCCGCGCGCGTCAAGGCGGTGCTCAACGCCGCCGGCCTGCCGGTGATGGGCTCGACCACGCATATCGTGCCGCTGTTCGTCGGCGATGCCGAGAAGTGCAAGGCGGCGAGCGACATGCTGCTCGCCGAGCACGGCATCTACATCCAGCCGATCAACTATCCGACCGTGCCGCGCGGCGAGGAGCGCCTGCGCATCACGCCGTCGCCCTATCACGACGACGATCTGATCGATCGGCTCGCCGAGGCGGTGGCGGACGTGTGGGATCGCCTGCAATTGCCGAAGCGTACGCAGGCGATGGCGGCGGAATAAGCGCTTTCAAATTGACATCAACCGAAATGGCCGGGCTTAAGCCCGGCCATTTTGCTTTTGGCGATCAATCCTGGAATGGCGGCGACGGACGCGGCGGCTTCGGCGGCTTGGGGGCCGAGGCGCGGCGCGCGATGAACGGCATCGTCAGCAGCACGAAGAAGATGCGCGTCAGGTGATGGGCGCCGACATAGACCGGGTTGAAGTGCAGCGCGAGCGCCAACAGCATCATGGCGTCGACCGCGCCGGGCGCGAAGGCGATCATCACCTCGGCGATGGGGAATGACAGAATATTGACCAGCACCACCGCCGCGATTGCGGTGATCGCCATGGCCACGGCGAAGGAGCCGATCGCGGCGCCGATGTAGCGCAGCAACATGCGCAGCGGCGTGTTGGCGAAGCGCGAGCCGGTCACCGCGCCGAAGGCGATCATCAACGAATAGGTAATCCACCACGGCATCGCCACATGGATGAGTCCGCTGCCGTGCAGCGCCGCCGACGTGAGCATCGAGCCGAACATCAGGCCGCCGGGAAAGCGCACGATGAAGGCAAGCACTGCCACGATTGTGGACGCGGCAACGAGGATGGCGGCTTCCCCGAAAGGGAACGGCGTCGCCGCCGCCACTACGGCAACGGGCGTCGCACCGACCAACCCGAGCATCGCGAGGCCCGCGGGCATCCCGACGGCGATGATCACCACACGGATGCTTTGCACAATGGCGACTGCGCGCACGTCCGCGTCGAACTCGATTGCCAGCGCCAGCACTTGCGACAACCCGCCGGGGACCGCCGCAAGATAAGCGGTCGTGGTGTCCCAGCCGTGCAGCGCGCGCAGATAGAAGGTGCCGCCGACGCCGATGAAGATGGTCGAAACCACCAGGACGAAGATGCTCAGCGGATAAGCGGCCATGCCTTGCACCGTTTCCGGCGTCACCACCGAGCCGAGCGAAATGCCGATGAGCACCATCAGCACCCGCATGAACGGCGTCGGGATCAGCATCGGGCGGCCGGCGAGCGCGGCTGCCGCCACCGCCAGGATCGCGCCGGACAACAAGCCGGCCGGCATGCCGGCGAGCCCGAGCGAGACCCCGCCGACCGCCGCAAAAGCCAGCGTTTCCGCCAGGCGGCGGATCGTAACGGCGATGCTTTCGGGCTGCGGCACGGACAAGGTGCCGAAACCAATGCCGCGTGGCTCGATTTGGGTCAAATCGCAGCTGGCATGCGCTGCGCGGGTATTAGAGGATGCCTCGGGCGGTCCGGCGCCCTGTTCGGACCCTGCGTTGCGGGCTAAAATACGAGAAGTGACCGAAACTTAGGGGAAGGACACCGGCGCGCAATGCTCGAAGGCTGGGTCGTCATCGCGGTGGCGCTTGCCTATATCGGCCTGCTGTTCCTCGTTGCCAGCTACGGGGACCAGAGGCGTGGGCTCGGCCGCGAGGGCCGCGCGCGGCTGCTGATCTATCCGCTGTCGCTGGCGATCTACTGCACCTCGTGGACCTTCTTCGGCTCGGTCGGCTCCGCCTCACGCACCGGCTACGAGTTCCTCACCATCTATATCGGCCCGGTGCTGATGATCGGGCTGTTCTCGCCGCTGCTGATCCGCATTGTGCGGCTGGCGAAGACGCAGAACATCACCTCCATCGCCGACTTCATCGGCGCCCGTTACGGCAAGGGCCAGGCAGTGGCAGCGGTGGTGGCGTTAATCGCCATCGTCGGCACCATTCCCTACATCGCGCTGCAACTCAAAGCGGTGTCGGCCTCGCTCGAGACCATCCTCGCCCACATCAGCATGATCAGCGATGCCGGGCGGCCGCTGTTCGGCGACATCGCGCTGTTCGTGGCGCTGTCGATGGCGACCTTCGCGGTGCTGTTTGGCACCCGTCACATCGACGCGACCGAGCATCAGGACGGCCTGATGCTGGCGATCGCCACCGAGTCGCTGGTCAAGCTGTTCGCCTTCCTCGCCGTCGGCATCTTCGTCACCTTCTGGATGTTCGACGGGCCGGCGGCATTGTTCAACGCGGCACGCGATCAGGTGCAGACGGCAGGCCTGCTGTTCCGCGAGCCGACCATCGACACTTTGGTCGCGACGACGCTGCTCTCCTTCGTGGCCATCATTCTGCTGCCGCGCCAGTTCCACGTGGCGGTGGTTGAGAACAACAACGAACAGGAGATCAAGCGCGCCGCCTGGCTGTTTCCGCTCTATCTCGTATTGATCAACCTGTTCGTGGTGCCGATCGCGCTCGCCGGCCTGCTCACGTTCCCGCGCGGCATGGTCGACAGCGACATGTTCGTGCTGGCGCTGCCGCTGCAGCGCGGCTCGAGCGTGCTCACCATCGCCGCCTTCGTCGGCGGCCTGTCGGCGGCGACCGCCATGGTGATCGTGGAGTCGGTGGCGCTCTCGATCATGGTGTCGAACGACCTGATCATGCCGCTGGTGCTGCAGCGGCGCGTCGGCCTGATCAGCGGACGCGAGAACGTCGGCTCGCTGCTGCTCAAAGTGCGGCGGCTGTCGATCTTCGCCATCCTGCTGCTCGCCTACATGTACTACCGCTCGGCCGGCGAGGCGCAGCTCGCCTCCATCGGGCTCCTGTCTTTTGCCGCCATCGCGCAGCTTGCGCCCGCCTTCTTCGGCGGTCTGTTCTGGCGGCGCGCCACCGCCGCCGGCGCCATCGCCGGCATGACCGCCGGCATTCTGGTCTGGGGCTATACCCTACTGCTGCCGACCTTCGCCGACATCGGCGTCATCGGGCAGCGCTTCCTTACCGACGGCCCGTGGGGGATCGCAGCGCTGCGCCCACAGCATCTGTTCGGGCTGGAGCTGTCGCCGCTGGTGCACGGCGTGCTGTGGAGCCTGACGCTCAACGTGCTCGGCTATGTCGGCTTCTCGCTGCGGCGCGAGCCGACGCCGATCGAACGGCTGCAGGCCAACACCTTCGTGCCGCCGGAATTCGCGCCGATCCCGCCGAGTTTCCGGCTGTGGCGCTCGTCGGTCACCGTCGAAGAGCTCACGACGACCATCGCGCGCTATCTCGGCGAGGAGCGCACGCGCGCGGCGTTCGAGACCTTCGCGCAGACGCATCGCATCAGCCTGGAGCCGAAAGACGAGGCGGACTTCCGCCTGGTGCGTCACGCCGAGCACATCCTCGCCTCCGCCATCGGCGGCGCCTCGTCGCGGCTGGTGCTCACGCTGCTGCTGCGCAAGCGCACGGTGTCGACCAAGGCGGCGCTCAAGCTGCTCGACGACGCCAACGCGGCGCTTCAGTACAACCGCGAAATCCTGCAGACCGCGCTCGATCACGTGCGTCAGGGCATCGCGGTGTTCGACAAGGAACTGCAACTCATTTGCTGGAACCGGCAGTTCGGCGAAATCCTCGACCTGCCGCCGAGCCTAATCCGCTCTGGCATCGGGCTTGCCGACATCTTGCGTTACAATAGCCGCCGCCGCGCGGAAACGCCGGAGAGCATCGAGGACTTCGTCGCGGCGCAGCTCGAGCGCTACGTCACCGGCCACGAGCCGTTCCTCGAGCGCTTCGCTGAGAACATGGTGATCGAGGTGCGCGCCAACCGCATGCCGGACGGCGGCATCGTCACCACCTTCACCGACATCACTGCCTCGGTTGAGGCCGCCGAAGCGCTTGAACGCGCCAACGAGACTCTGGAGCGCCGCGTGCGCGAGCGCACCGAGGAACTGACCGGACTGAACGCGGCGCTCGCCCGCGCCAAGGGCGAGGCCGATGCCGCCAATATCTCGAAAACAAAATTCCTCGCCGCGGCGAGCCACGACATCCTGCAGCCGCTCAATGCCGCCCGGCTCTACGTCACCAGCCTGATCGAGCGACAGGGCGAGCGCGATGACCGGCGGCTCATCGACAATATCGACGCATCGCTGGAAGCGGTCGAAGAAATCTTCGGCGCGCTGCTCGACATGTCGCGGCTCGACACCGGCGCGATGCGTCCGGAATTCTCCAGTTTCCGCATTGACGACATCATGCGGCAGATCGAGCTCGAATTCTCGCCGCTCGCCGCGGCCAAGGGCATCGAACTCAAATACGTGCCCTGCGCGCTGGTGGTGCGCTCCGACCGCCGGCTGCTGCGCCGCCTGGTGCAGAACCTCGTTTCCAACGCGATCAAATACACGCCGACCGGCCGCGTGCTGATCGGCTGCCGCCGGCGCGGCGAGCGGCTGCGGATCGACGTCTACGACACCGGCGTCGGCATTCCGGAATCCAAACGCCGCGACATCTTCGTCGAATTCCATCGGCTCGAGCAGGGTGCGCGCATCGCGCGCGGGCTCGGCCTCGGCCTGTCGATCGTGGAGCGCATTGCGCGCGTGCTTGGCTCGGCGGTGGAGCTGGTGGCGACCGCCAGCGGCGGCTCGCATTTCGCCGTTTCCGTGCCGCTATCGAACGCGGCGCCGGTAACGATGCCGTCGCGCGACGACGCACGCATCGATCCGAGCCATCTCGCCGGCACAACGGCCCTGTGTATCGACAACGAGCCGGCGGTGCTCGACGGCATGGAGACGCTCTTACACGGCTGGGGCTGCGAAGTGATCAAGGCACCCGGCCTCGAGGCCGCCCTGGCGCTGATCGAAGGCGGCAACGTGCCGAACGGGCTCTTGGTCGACTACCACCTCGACCACGGCAACGGCATCGAGGCGATCCGCGTGTTACGCGCGCGCTGCGGCGATCTGCCGGCGATCCTGCTCACCGCCGACCGCACGCCTTCGGTGCGCGAGCAGGCGCGCGCCGAAGGCATCCAGATTCTGCACAAGCCGATCAAACCGGCGGCGCTGCGGGCGCTGCTCGCGCAATGGCGCGCGCTACGCATGGCGGCTGCGGAGTAATACTGCGCCTAAGTTTCCGCGCTCACGCCCTGCGGCCACTGGCCGGCTTCGATCTTGGCCGCGGCGATCACCGCCTGCGTGCGGCTCTCGACGCCGAGCTTCTGCAAAATCGCCGAAACGTGTGCCTTCACCGTCGCTTCCGACACGCCGAGCTGGTAGGCGATCTGCTTGTTGAGCAGACCTTCCGACAGCATCATCAGCACGCGCACCTGCTGCGGCGTCAGCGTCGCCATGCGCGCCATCAGCTCGGCAGCGTCCGCGTCGGCGGCGCTCGAGAGATCGACGTCGGGCGGCGTCCACACCGCGCCGGCGAGCACTCGCGAGATCGCGGTGCGCATCGCGTCGATGCCGAGCGTCTTCGGGATGAAACCGGAGGCGCCGAATTCCATGCAGCGGCGGATGGCGACGGGGTCGTCGTTGGCCGACACCACAATGACCGGCACGCTGGGATATTGCGCGCGCAGATACATCAGGCCAGAAAATCCGCGCACGCCCGGCATGGTGAGATCGAGCAGCACCAGATCGACGTCGACGCTGATCATCTCGACGGTGTCGTCGAAAGTGCCAGCTTCTGCGATATCTGCATTGGCCATCAGACCTGAGATCGCCTCACGCATCGCCCCGCGAAACAGCGGGTGATCGTCGGCGATGACCAGCCGGTACTTCTCTTGGCTCTGATCCACGTCATCATACTTTCGTTACGCGCACCCCAAGATGCTCTGCGGCGGATGCGTAGTCGGGTCAATGTCCTCCCCGCAAAATGATCGCGCAAGTGCTTCGGCAAGCGTCCGAAACGCACCGGATACCACTTCTAGTGCAATGCGAAATAGCTGATAAAAGTCAATTGGTTATACGGAATATCCGGCCGAAAGTCTTATAAGTTTCGCGCGCCCTCAATGTTAGGTTGACCTCATACGCACGGCGCAGGCCGGCTCGGTCTGCGGTCCCTCGCTTGTCCGGTTGCCAGGCGTCCAGAGCCGCAGACCAAAAAAACAGGGACGCAACCACCCGGGGCAACAGGGGGAGGAAACCATGAGTGCCCGTATTCCAAGCAACTTCCGACGCGTCATCACAGCCGCGGCGGGAGGCAATGTTATCGAATGGTATGACTTCTACATCTTCGGCAGCTTGGCGACGATTTTGTCGGTCAAGTTCTTCGAGAAGAGCCATCCGGTCGCGGCGCTGCTCAGCACCATCGCGCTGTTCACCGCCGGCTTCCTGGTGCGCCCGCTCGGAGCTTTCGTGTTCGGCTGGCTCGGCGACATGGTCGGCCGCAAGTACACCTTCATCCTCACGCTGGTCGGCATGGCGCTAGGCACCGGTGCGATCGGTCTCATTCCGACCTTCGACCAGATCGGTGTGGCCGCTGCGATCATCCTGTTCTGCCTGCGCATGATCCAAGGTCTGTGCCTTGGCGGCTCCTATGGCGGCGCGATCACCTACGTCGCCGAGCACGTGCCGGAGGCGCAACGCGGCTACTACACCGGCTGGCTGCAGACGTCGCCGACGCTCGGCATCGTGCTGTCGCTCATCGTCATCATCGCAACCCGCACCTACTTCGGCGAACAGGTCTTCAACGACTGGGCCTGGCGCATTCCGTTCTTGTGCTCGTTCTTCCTGCTGCTCGTGACTATGTACATGCGGAGGAACTTCGAAGAGTCGCCGGTCTATGAGGAAATCAAAGCCAAGGGCAAAACCAGCAAGAACCCCTGGCGCGAAGCCTTCCTCAATCCGCAGAACCTGAAATACGTGGTGATCGCCACTATCGTTGTGCTGGGCGAAGGCGTCGTCTGGTACTCGAGTCAGTTCTGGGCATTGTTCTATCTGCAGACAGTGATGAAGGTGGACACCCTCACCTCGGCTTGGGTCATCGGTATCGGTCTCGTCATCGGCACACCGACGCTCATCTTCTGGGGCTGGATGTCAGACAAGATCGGCCGCAAGGCGGTGATCCTCGGCGGCTTCTTCCTGGCCGCGGTCACTTACTATCCGCTCTACGTGTGGCTCGGCTCGGTCTCGCAACCGGGCACCATCTCGTTCGGGAACGGCAACTTCTGGACTGCCGTCCTCATCGTCGCGATCATGGTGAATTACGTCGGCATGGTGTACGGGCCGATCGGCGCGTTCCTCGCCGAATTCTTCCCGGGCCGCATTCGCTACACGGCGGTGTCGATGCCTTACATGATCGGCAACGGCTGGGGCGGCGGCTTGGTGCCGTTCATCACCACCGCGGCCTATCAGGCGACCGGCAGCCTCGCCTATGCGTTGATCTATCCGATCGCCGTGCCGGCGGTGTGTTTAATCCTCAGTCTGTTCCTGATGCCGGAGACTCGAAAGATGAGCATCTGGGACGAGGAAACGCAGCGCACGTAATCGATCGCTGCGCGGACGACCACGAAAAGCGTGCGGGGCTCATTAGCCCCGCACAGCTTAGTCGGCGGCGCGGGAGCCGCGCGTGGCGCCTAGGACGCGTCGTCGCACCAAGAAATACCGTTTTAGTTCAATGGAATAACCATCCACTTTAGCCAAAAGTCTTATATTACCGCCATCCCCCGGGCACTAGACTTTTGCCAACCCGCTAAGTCGGTAGCGCACATGTGTCATTTCGCTTGGCCAACGCGCGCGGCGTCTTAAGCGGGTGAGGAAACGCTGCTCATAACCAACACACCACGGGGGCTCACAATGAGTGCAATGGCAGGCGCCGCCGGCCAGACCAAGGGCATGTCGAAGGACGAAAAATTCGTCATTTTCGCATCGTCACTCGGCACCATCTTCGAATGGTATGACTTCTATCTCTACGCAGTGCTTGCACCGTTCTTCGCATCGCTGTTCTTCCCGGCCGGTAACGACACCGCCGCGCTCTTATCCGCCTTCGCGACCTACGCGGCGGGCTTCCTCATCCGTCCCTTCGGCGCGGTGATCTTCGGCCGCATCGGCGACCTGGTCGGACGCAAGTACACCTTCCTCGTCACCATCATGGTGATGGGCAGCGCCACCTTCCTGGTCGGCGTACTACCGACCTACGCGAGCATCGGATGGTTGGCGCCGATCCTGCTCGTGACGCTCCGCCTGCTGCAGGGCCTCGCGCTCGGCGGCGAGTATGGCGGCGCGGCGACATACGTCGCGGAACATTCGCAACCCGGCCAACGCGGCTATGCCACGAGTTGGATTCAGACCACCGCGACACTCGGTCTGCTGCTTGCTCTCATCCTGATCGCGCTGTGCCGTGGCAACATGGCGGCCAAGGACTTCGCCGAGTGGGGCTGGCGTATTCCGTTCCTGATCTCGGTCGTTCTTCTGGTGTTCTCCGTCTACATCCGGCTCCGCCTGAATGAGACGCCGATCTTCCAGAAGATGGTGGCGGAAGGCAAAGGCTCGAAGGCACCGCTGACGGAGAGCTTCTTCCGCTATCCGAACAACAAGTACGTGCTGCTCGCGCTGCTGGGCGCCACCGCCGGTCAAGGCGTGGTCTGGTACACGGGCCAGTTCTACGCGTTGTTCTTCCTCGTCATCACGCTCAAGGTCGACTACATCACGGCCTACGAGCTGATCGGCCTGTCGCTGATCATCGGCACGCCGTTCTTCATTGTGTTCGGATGGTTGTCCGACCGCATTGGCCGGCTCAAGATCATCCTGGCCGGCTGTGCCATCGCGGCGATCACGTACTTCCCGCTGTTCTCTGGGCTGACGCACTACGTCAATCCGGACCTTGAAGCGTTTGCCGAAAAGAACCCGATCACGGTCACGGCGGACCAGACCACCTGCAACTTCCATATCTTCGTCGGGCCGTGGTCGAAGTTCACAGATTGCGACCGCGCGCAGGACTTCCTCACCAAGTCCGGCCTGTCGTTCAAGATCGTGAACACGACCGGATTGAAGTCGGCCGATTTGGATATCGCAGGCACCAAGGTCACCGGCTGGGACAACGCCAAGTGGACGGCGGCGCTCGCCGCCAAGAACTACCCGAAGTCGGCAGATCCGAAGAAGATCAATTGGTTTATGACCGAATTGATCCTGGTCATCATGGTGATTTACGTGACCATGGTGTACGGGCCGATCGCGGCGTTCCTGGTCGAGATGTTCCCAACCAGTATCCGCTACACCTCGATGTCGCTGCCGTATCACATCGGCAACGGCTGGTTCGGCGGCATGCTGCCGCTCTTGGCCACCGCGGTCGTCGCGGCCACAGGCAATATCTACAACGGCCTGTGGTACCCGATCATCGTGGCGGTGATGACGCTGGTCATAGGCCTCATCTTCCTGCGCGACACCAAGGGCGTGGACCTCGCGACGGGATCGGGCGTCGAACTGCAGAGGAAGTAAGCGCTCAGCGCATAAAAATAAGCCGGCGGCGACACCCTCGCCGCCGGTTTTTTATTTGCGATTCGTCACTCGCGTTATTTCCGGCTGCCGATGAATTGCAGCACCACCTCGCGGCTGTGCGCCTGGCGGCGGTGCTCAATCAGATAGATGCCCTGCCAGGCGCCGAGCGCGAGCTTGCTCTGCGTGACCGGCACCTGCAGCGAAACGCCGGACAGCATCGCCTTCACGTGCGCCGGCATGTCGTCGGGTCCCTCCACATCGTGAACCCAGGGCGCGTCCTCCAGCGCGAGGCGATCGAGCGCGGTCATCAAGTCGCGCTGCACATCCGGATCGGCGTTTTCCTGAATGGTCAGCGAAGCCGAGGTGTGGCGCAGATAGACCAGTAGCGCCCCCTCGCCTGCCCCGATCTGCGCGACAAAAGATTTGGCCTCGCCGGTGATCTCGATAAAGCCGGCGCCCGGCGTATCGACGCGCAAGGTCGCGCTGGCGATGAGTTGCGGCGTCGTTTCGGTGATGGAGGAGAGCCGGGTGGACATAAAAATGACTGCAAATTGACGAGCGTCACCCTTTCCGCATCATGTCCTTCTGGAAATTCATCAGCATGTCGACCAGCCGGCGCCAGGCATTCTCGATCGCGCCGCGCGCCCGTTCGAGGTCCTCGCGCAGGCGACGCGCATCTTCGCTCTCGTGTGCCGTGACATCGGGTGGACGCGGCGACAGATCCGCGGGCGGGCGCGGCGGCGGCGCGGGCTCACGCAGCGCCGAAAGCTCGCCCTTCAAGCCGGCCACCTGTTCCTTCAAGGAAACGACCTGGTCCTGCAGCCACGCGATTTCCTTCTCCAGCGCGGCGCGGTCTTCAGGCACAGTCTGGCAGGCCCAACCCACCGCGTGCGCGGAGCAGAACGACATCTGCCCATTGACGTTGTCGAGCCGCACGAAACCGTCGTCGACGGACTGAAAGCTGTAGCGCGGTGGCGGATTGGCGGAGCCATCGGTCTGCGCCGTCGGCTTGTCCTCGGCGAACGCGGCAAAGGCCACACAGCCGAGCAACCCGGCAATGACCGGGCCGGTAATGGCAAATTTCGTTCTCCGCATGACGCTGCCCTCCGGCCCCGCGCTCAATGGCGTTTACCATATCACCCCGCGGCGTGGCTGTAGCCCGGGCGTCCTCCCCAGGCCCGTTCCGCAGTGCACCCGAGACGCTCCGCCGCAGATCGGAAAACTCCGCGTTTTATGATAAAAATCAAACGCTTAAGTCACGGACCCGGTTCCTTGACTCGGCTAGACTCGATCAGTATGGTCCGCGCGGCTTTTAGGGCGGCGGGACATTTCGGAGCCTAAAACCACGCAGGTCGAAAGCATGGCTGACGACAAGCGCGGCACAATGGGCAAAGGACCGCCGGACGACGAGGCTGCTCTCTCCGCGAGGCTCCAGCGTCTCGGCGACCGGCTCGCATCAGCGAACCGACCTTCCGAAAACGACACCGGTCCTCGTCAGGCGGCCGATCACTCGGCACTCGCCCGCGGTTTCCGGCTTTCGACCGAATTGGTCGCAGGCGTCGTCGTGGGTGCGCTGATCGGCTGGCTGCTCGACCGCTGGCTCGGGATCTCGCCTTGGGGGCTCATCGTGTTTCTGCTGCTCGGCTTTGCCGCCGGCGTGCTGAACGTGATGCGTGCGGCGGGCGTCGTCCGCCAGCCGGATTTGAACGACTAGAGCTGAAACGCGAAGCGCAATGGCCACCGACCCGATCCACCAGTTCCAGATCGTCGACTACTTCCCGGTCATTAAGATCGGGCAGACGCAGATCGCCTTCACCAACTCGGCCGCCTACATGGCCGTCGCAGTGGCGATCATAGCGTTCCTCACGATCGTCGGCACCGCCAAGCGCAGCCTGGTTCCCGGGCGCCTGCAGTCAGTCGCCGAACTCTCCTACGAATTCGTCGCCGATACGATACGAAGCACCGCGGGCAAGGAAGGGATGCGCTTCTTCCCGTTCGTGTTCTCGCTGTTCATGTTCATCCTGGTGATCAACCTGGTCGGGTTGATCCCCTACACCTTCACCGTCACCACCCACATCATCGTCACCGCAACGCTGGCGCTGTCGGTGTTCCTGACCGTGCTGGTCTACGGCTTCTGGAAGAACGGGCTGCACTTCTTCAACCTATTCGTGCCCAAAGGCATTCCGATCTACATCCTGCCGCTGATTGTGTTCATCGAGGTGCTGTCGTTCCTGTCGCGCCCGATCTCGCACAGCGTGCGTCTGTTCGCCAACATGCTGGCCGGCCACATCACGCTTAAGGTGTTCGCGAGCTTCATCGTGCTCCTGGGCGGTGCGGGCATTTTCGGCATGGCCGGCGCCGCGCTGCCGCTGGCGCTCGTGGTCGCGCTCACCGCGCTCGAGCTACTGGTTGCGTTCCTGCAAGCTTACGTCTTCGCCATCCTCACCTGCATCTATCTCAACGATGCGATTCATCCGGGTCACTAAGGCCCGATCGATCCAGCAAAAGGAGTTCGTCATGGATCCAGTGGCAGCAAAGTACATCGGTGCCGGCATTGCCTGCATCGGCATGGGCGGCGCCGGCGTCGGCGTCGGCGCGATCTTCGGCCATTACCTGGCCGCCGCGCTGCGCAATCCATCGGCCGCGCAGGGCCAGTTCGGCAACCTGATCTTCGGGTTCGCCGTGACCGAAGCGCTCGGCATCTTCTCGCTGCTGATCGCGCTGCTGCTCCTGTT
>Ga0134124_10002198_pt1 | contig 15749 bp, 12 predicted proteins | sample KB304_FD_96880 | JGI IMG/M metagenome (GOLD analysis project Ga0134124, IMG submission 96880) | Terrestrial soil microbial communities without Nitrogen fertilizer from Kellogg Biological Station, Michigan, USA - KB3-0-4 | ecosystem: Environmental > Terrestrial > Soil > Unclassified ... | reverse complement strand
GGTCGACCTGGCGGCAGCCGGCGCGCGGGTCGGGTTCGACGTCCGGCCGCTCGCGAAGGTCCTCGTCCAGGAAGGGATCTGTGTCACGCTGACCCCCGAACTCGCCGTCGGCTACTCCGGATTCCTCCCCGGCACGACACCTTGGAAGGGCGGTCGGCCGGAACCGGGCGCTGAGCGCCCTGCGCAGACCTCCCAGATCACGACCTCCCAGATGGACTTCGTCGATCCGGCAGGGACCCCGGCTCCGTTTGCGGCGGTCAGAGCAACCTGACAGGGCCTTACGAGGAAAGCGCTGTCTCTTCGACGAGGCTGACGCTCCAGCCGTACACGGGGCGGCTCAGCGGAGCCGTGCAGGTGTAGTGGATCGGGCTTTCGCCGCGCTGCTCGCGGGAGATCGCGAGCCGCCAGCGATGCCCGGTGTCCTCGACGAGCACCTCGGACAGGCCCGTCGTGGCGGCGGCGCCGACGACCGTCGTCGTGGGCGCGAGCATCGGGTCCCGGCGCTGGAACGTCTCCCGGTACCAGATCTCGGCCACAGACTCGACCGGCGTGGTTCCCAGCCGTCCCCGCAGGTGGCCGAGCGGGAGCAGTCCGCGCGTGACCAGCTCGTACAGCTGCTCGTCGGGGAGGTCGTCGAGCCGGCCGAGCAGGTAGCCGCCCGGCAGCAGGATGGCGGTCGCGGAGAACCGGTCCCCGCCCAGGTGGCTCACGCCGTACACGGGAGCCCCGGGAAGCAGGTCGGCGACCCGGCGCAGCAGCCCGCCGCCACGCCGGCCGCAGCAGGTGTCATGGCGCCCGTGCACACAGACTCCGAGGAACCGCTCCCCCGGCCCGGCGGGGGCCCAGCCGCCGAGCGGTGACGGACGGTGGATCCGCCGGCGGGTCGTGTCCCAGAAGAACGGTGTCTCTGTCGTCGGCTGGCCTGGGTATGGCCGGTAGTACAGCGTCCTGGCGCCGTCGAGCCGCGGGAACCGGCCCGGCTCGGCCGGCGGGATCTGCTGCGGCCAGGGACCCGGGGCCGGCAGGAAGCAGTACGCGCCGACCTGCGGGGCCGTTCCGCGGATGTCCTCGGCGGCCGTCCGCGACTGGACGCCGCAGCGTGTGGTGGAATCGGTGACGACGCCGGTTGACTCGGTCATCGCCCCGCTCCGGCCGGCGCGTGGCGGGTGCTTCGCACCGCGGTGGCGGCCGTGGCCTGGAACGTGGGAGCACACCGGGACCGCACGATAGCCGTCACGTCGACCTCCAGAATGGATTAGGTTCACCTAACCATACCTTCGCTTGTCGCGCCTCCAGGGGCGAACGATCCGGTCGTTATCAGGACGTAAGGTCTCCGACCGGCGCCGCCGCTCCCGAGCCGGCGCACCCGTCGACCGGGATGACGTTGTGCCCCGTGGGTACCTGAGCCGACGCGAGCCGGAGGTGCCGGTGCCGGCCTCGGCCGCCCGACGAGCCGAGCACCCATGTCAGCTGGAGGTGGACATGACCACTCGGGATTCGGACTTCCGCGCGGCGACCGGCGAGGTGACGTCCCGGTCGCGCCGCGCGGGAACGACGAGCGGGCTTCCGGCTGACGCGGGCGGCGACAGGCCTCGGGCACGCCGGGCTCGCGGCCGCCGGCTCGCCCTGATGCTGCTGCTGGGCGGGCTGGCCCTGGTCGCGAGTCCCGTCATCGCCACAGCCGCCGCGCCGGCATCGACCGCCCCTCGCGCGGCGGCCGGGCCCGGCACGCTGGGCGCCGCCATGGGGATCGTCAAGGCGCACGGCTACACCCCGATCGATACCAGCGGATTCGACGCCGACCGAACCCTCAGCGTGATCATCGGCATGCTGAGCGGCTCGGCCGACGGCCATCCGCAGCAGGCGTTCTTCTTCAACTCCGGCCGCTACGTCGGCACCGACACCAGCGTGGCGAGCGCGTCCGTGGCCTGGGTGTGGTCGACCGACGACACGGTGGCCCTGCAGTACCAGCTCTACCGCGCGGACGACCCGATGTGCTGTCCGACCGCGGGAGCGGCCACGGTCCGTTTCCGGTGGGCGGCCGGCACGATCAGCGCCCTGGATCCGGTGCCGTCACCCGACTGGGAGACCCCCGCAAGCCGGCGCTGACTCGCCAGCGCCAGGCGCCGCGCCTGCGCCGCCGTCAGCCGCTCGACAGTCATCTCCCGCCCTGTCCCGGTCCGACCAAGCCCGCCGGGTTCGTCGCGGGCCCCTGCTCCGCGGGCGCCGACGCCTCCACGCCCGGCGCGTTCCCAGAAGACCGCGGCTCGTCAGCAGACCGCGGCTCACCCGCCGGCCGCGGGCCGGTCGCCACCGGCGCGGCCGGCGCGTCAGCCGGCGGGCTCGCCGAAATGGCCGGGAAGACCGCGCGCAGGGCGCCGACCGCCCCGGCCAGCTCGCCCAGGGCCGCCTCGACCGAGTCAGCCGGAGGCGGCGTGTCCTGGCCAGCGGCCGCACGCTGGCTGGGCAGGTCGCCCGCCGGCTCGGGACGGCCGCCGATCGCGCGGCGGACGGAGCCGAGCTGGCGAGCGAGACCGCCGGCCCGACGACGGTTGGCGCCGCTGGCAAGCGCCGACGGCGCCGCGTCGGCGGCCGCCACCAGGGCCTCCACCGGCCTACGGCACCGCTGGACCGCGTCGGCCGCGTCGGCCAGGTGCGGTCCCGGCCGGCGCAGTGCCTTGTAGAGCAGGCGCCGCGCGGCCAGCGTCTCGGCGACGATGCCCAGCTCGTCGGCCGACCCGGCGAAGGCCTCCCGCCCCTGCGGCAGCTTCACGGTCTCGGCGCGGGCGACGGCGAGCAGCACATCGGTCAGCGCGGCGGACGCGCGGGCGATCCGCAACCGGGCCACGTCCCGGGTCCGCACCGGAAGCACCAGCCAGCTTGCGGCGACGGCCAGCACCGAACCGACCGCGATCGCCTCCAGCCGTTCCGCCAGCACGTGCCCGCTGGTCAGGCCGAAGTACCCGTAGAGCAGCGCGAGCATCGACGTGACCCCGGCGGCCCAGAACGCGTAGTGGACGTTGCGCAGGGCGACCGCGACGGCGAGCGCGATGAAGATCGCGACTACGGTCCACGTGCTGCGCGCCGGAACCGCGTCCACGGCCGCCGTCGCCACGACGGTCCCGAGCGCCCCGCCGGCCAGCCGCGAGACGCTCTTCACCGCGACGTCGCCGCGGCCCCGGTTGCCCGCGGCCACGATGTAGGCGGTGACCACCAGCCACGGCCAGTGGTCCGGGAATGCCCACCGCCCGACGGCGAAGGCCGCAGCCAGCCCGACCGCCATCTGCGCGGCCATCTTCGTGCTGGACGCCGGCTTCCACGTCAACCTCCACCGATCAACCGCGCCCCCGCCATCCGGCGCGGCCGGCGCGGCCGAGGCTGGCACGACCGTGCCTGCGTCGGCCGTCGCCTCGGCCCGCCGCTCATCGGCGGGCCCCAGCAGGCCTAGCCACGCGGCGACCCCATGCAGGGTGATGACCCAGAACGAGGCGATGACGGCCATCAGCGCCGACCACCACCGTGACGGCCCGCCGGGCGCCGCGGCGGCGGGCACGATGAGCAGCGCGATGAACGGCAGCGTGGCGAGCGTGCCGACCCGCGTCGCCGCCGGCCCGAACCGCCGAATCCAGATCGCACCGCTGACCCCCACGACGAACAGGGCGTCGCCGACGTTCGGGTGCCGCAGCATCAGCGTCCCGACCTCGTTGGCCACCACCGCCAGCGCGGGCAGGGTCAGGAGCCGCGCCGCCGCGGGCAGGCGTCGGCGGCCCGCTCGCTCGGCGCGCTCGGCCCGGCGGCGCTCCACCCGCGAGACCGTCACCGCGAGGACGACGGCCTGGATGACGAGCGCGACCCCGAGGTGCGCCGCGCGCTCCACCGCCAGCGCCGTGCCGTAGGTCGCCAGAACCGAGACCAGGACGACGGTCGTGGTCATGACGGTCGAACGCAGCGTGGCGGCCGCTGCGGCGATCCACCGCCGGGTGGCATCGAACGGGACCACGCCGTCAGCATCGCATCCGGCACCGACAAGTCGGGCTCGTCCGAGGAACGTCGAGGGGCGCGAAGCCGCCAGCGACGATGAACTCCCTGTTCCACGGGGCCGCACGCGGCGGGAAGTTAAGCCCGCTCCAGCATTCGTTGCCATCTCCGCGCTGCCAGAGCACCCCTTGCCGGGTCGGTGCGCCGCAGGTGAGACAACAGCCGGAAGTGGCGGGCATAACCCGGTGGGTGGAGTGGGACGGGCGTCGCGTGCCGCGCCCTGACGGGGGCCGTGCCTGCGCCGGGGGACTTGGTCAGGGGTATCCGATGAATCCGGTCCAGGCGGCTCGGCGGTCGGCGTGCGGGTCGTCGATGAGGGCTGTCGTCTGCGTGTAGACGAGTGTCGTGCGCCGGCCGGGCTCGTAGAGTGGCCATTCTGATGCGGTCTCGCCGTGTCGGGCGAAGGCGATCAGGTCCGCTCGCAGATGGTCGACGAAGGCGCGGTCGCGGCGGGCTGCGCCGAGCCACCGCTCGACCTTGTCAAGGGCGCCAAACAGCAGCGCGACGTCCGCGCCGTGCGTGGGCCCCAAGCCGGTCAGCCCGAAGACGCGGGGTGCGTGGTCGACGCGGAACATCCGGGTCGGTGCCACCGCGGAGTGGGCCTCGGCGAGCGCCACCGACGGGTACCAGAATGCCGCGTCGCCGCCGATCCGAGGGTGTTGCGCCGTGTCGCCGGGGCCGCCGTACGCGGCTAGTACGCGATCGAGGACATCGTCGCCGGACCGCGCGAAGAGGCGGGGGAGGTCGTCGTAGTTGACGGCGAGCTCACCCTTCAGGATCTTTTGGAAGATTTTGTGTTCGTCGCGGCAGGTGCCGATGAGCAGCGGTACTCGGTGGCCGCGGCCGGCGCGTATCGCGTCGATCGGGCTCTGGCGCAGAAGTTCGCCGTCGACTACGTAGCTGACGCTGATGGTTCCGGGGTCGTCTCGCTGCGTCGCCTTGTCGAATATCGCGGCTGCCGCCAGCAGCCGGTCGACCGGCATGTCGCGGATGTCCTCCAGATCGGCCGGGTCGAGATCGAGCAGCTGGAGATACCGCCGTGCCCAGGCTCGAGACCGCTCACGTGAGTAGACGTGGAACGCCGGTGAACTGGCGGCTGCGGCCCGGGCGAACAGGCCGGCGGCTGCCGGGACCGCGAGAAGGGTCGTGACGGCCAGCGCTCCGGCGGATTCTCCGTAGATGGTGACGTTCCCGGGGTCGCCCCCGAATGCGGCGATGTTCTGCTGAACCCAGGTCAGCGCGGCGAGTTGGTCGCGCAGTGCCAGGTTGGAGTCGAACCCGCCGCCCGCGTCAAGGCCGGCGAGGTCCAGGAAGCCCAGGACTCCGATCCGGAAGTTGAAGGTGACGAAGACGGCGTCGGACCCGCCGATGAGCGGGGCGCCGGGATAGAGGGAAGCGGACCCGGTGCGGTTCCCGCCGCCGTAGAGGTAGACGATGACCGGCCGGCCGGCATCCGGACCGGCCGCTCTGGTCACGTTGACGGTCAGGCAGTCTTCGCTCTTCGTCGTGCGGGGGGTCCCGAGCGCTAAGGAGCGGGAGAACTCCGTCGGCCACGGGGCCGCCCCGTACTGCGTCGCCAGCAGGGTGCCCTCCCACGGCTTCACCGGCGCCGGCGCCCGGAAGCGCCCGGGACCGACCGGCGGTGCGGCGTACGGGATCCCTCTCCAGTGCTCGAACCCGTCCTCGCGCCCACCCTGAACCAGTCCGCCCGTCGTCCGGACGATGCTCTCTTTGGTGATCTCCACCAGCTCTCCCCCGCCGCGTGACAGTGACTTTCAACATGACAGTAGATGTCAGCAAGTGGCTGGGCAAGAATGGCTCCGTGACCGACGCGCCACAACAGCCACCTTCGTTGACCGAGCGCCGCCGCTTGGAGCTGGCGCAGAGCGTCATGCGCATCGCTATCGAGGCGTTCACCGGGCTCGGGTACGACCAGGTGTCGGTGGCGGACATCTGCGCGCGGGCTGGCATCTCGCAGAGCACGTTCTTCCGTACGTTCGATGGCAAGCCGTCGATCGTGAGCGGTTCAATCGAGGCCATCCACCGGCTTATCGCGGCGCGGATGAGCGAGTGCGACGGTGACCAACCGCTTCTGGAGTGCTACCTCGAGGCGTTCCGCGCGCAGTTCGTCGCCCTGGGCCTCACCGCGCCGGCGATCCTCGCGGCGAACACGGCGGTCGTCACGCGGCCCGAGGTCCGCGGGCTGTTTCTCGACAGCATCGCGCACGGCGACGCGCATCCGTTCGCGTTGGAGATCGCACGCCGCCTGCGCACCGGGCCGTCCGACGTCCGTGTCTCGACGCTACGGGCGATGATCTGGGTGGCTACGGACCTCGCGATGACATCGTTGCCGGCCGACGGCGACATCCACACCCTCGTCGATGCCATCCGGGATCGATTGTCACTCGTGTGCACCTGACGGCCCCGGCTGTACGTTGTCCGGCCAGCGCCACGGGCGCACCTCGACGAGGGCAAGGACGTCGCCCCGGCTCGCCGTGAGTGCCTCGCTCCGCCCTGAATCGTGCCTTTGGCTGTGTGTGACGCACGGATGACCCCAGGTCGATGCCCACTGGGGGCTGGGTCTACCTTCAGCGTCGGGCGAACACATGTGTTCGGTGCGAGACGCCCGACCCGCTGAGAGGAGAAAGGCGGGCCGGAGGCTCCGTCCCGCACGGGGGATTCCGCTGTTTCTACCCCGCGAGGCACCTATGGACGACCAGACGCCACCACCGCCGCTCGACGCGCGGCCCGACGAATCACCGCCCCCGCCAACCAACTGGGCACCTCCGACCGGCCCACCGGTCTCCACGGGAGACCAGCCGGGTGGAGACGGGCCGGGGCAGGCCGGCGCCTCACCACCCAGGCCCTCGACACAGGGCGCGTGGCCGCCCGGCGCCGTGAACGCCCCGTGGCAGCCGGCCGCGCCGGGCGCCACGCCCTGGACAGCCGGCGCCGCCGGCCAGGCCCCGACGGTGGGTGGACCCGCCGCCCCGCAGCAGGCTCCGAAGCGGCCGAAGCCCGCTGGCCGTATCGTGGCGTTACGCGTCCTCGGCGGAATCGTCGCGCTGGCCGCCGCGGGTGGCATTCGCTACGGCATCGCCACGGCCATCCACCATGCCGATCACCACGGCTCGTCGTCGTCGACGTCCGTGTCCACCTCGACCTTCGCGGTGGGTGGCTGCGTGAAGATCACCCAGCAGCCGCGGGTGCTGGCGAGCAGCCCGCAGAACGGCGAGCTGAAGACACCGCCGGAGTACGGCCCGGTCGGCTGCGGCGACAGGTCGGCCTATGCCCGGATCAGCGCGCTGGACGTCGCGGACGCCGCTACGGCGGACCCGTTCGGCGGGACGCCCTCGGTGACCGACGTCGACTGCCCGCAGGACACCGACGAGATCGTCACGTTGACGAACAGTCTGACCATCCAGAAGCGGACGGGCTGCCTGCGCAACCTGGCCGCCCCGCACCCCGGTGACGCCGGCGGCGGTGGCGGGCTGCTCCGGGTCGGCGACTGCCTCGAGGTCTACGACACCTACTCGGACAACCTCGCCGAGGTCCCGTGCACCAGCACGGACTGGACGGCGAACGGGGTAACCCTGGGCAAGGAGTGGTTCGGCAAGATCGCGGGGCGGGCCGACACCAAGGCCCAGTGCGCCCCCGACGCGACCTATGCCCTGAGGATCAAGGCCAAGACCCAGCCGATCGTCTGCGTCGCCAAGGACGGCGGGTGGCTGCCCGGGCCCGGGGACTGCGTCGACTCCAACACCTTCAACGCTGACCGACCGCCCGAGCGGCGCCTGTGCACCGACAAGTACCTCGCGACCCAGATCGTGGCCTTCGCGCCGGCCGGAGGCTCCTGCCCCGCCGGCTCCCAGCCGGGCAGGGCCGCGTCCGCCGACCCCGAGGCCGGCTGGATCCCGACGGTCTGTGCCCGCTCCGTCGACTAGCCCGTCACCCGCGACCCCGGGCCTGGTCGCGTGTCGGGGACGCGGACCAGGTCGGCCAGCAGGTCGTCGTAGGCCTCGAGCGGCGGGACCACCACGTCCGGGTCCTTGCCGGCGTCGTCCCAGCGGCGGACGTTCGCCGCGTCCTGGGCGTAGGGGTAGGCCCCGAAGGCGGCGAGCTCGTCGCCTTCCAGCGGGCCGCCCTGCATCGCGAGCGTCCGCCTCGACGTCGGGGAGAGCAGGTCGTGGTAGCCGGGCTCGACGGCGCACAGATAGCGCTTGGCCTCGACGTGCAGCCGGACCGGCTCGGTCACCGCGGGGCCGAACCAGCGGGCGAGCCAGGACGCCCCGGTGATCTCGTGGCGGATGTCCTCGCCGCGGCCCAGGGCGGCCGCGGACTCGTCGTCAAGAACATGGCCCACGTCGTGCAGCAGGGCGGCGGCGACCAACGCCGGGGGCGCCCCGGCGGCACGCGCCCGGGCCGCCGCCCGCAACTGATGGTGCGCGACAGTCACCGACTCGCCCAGGTACTCCGACGCTGCGGCTGCGCCGAACGCGCCGCGGATCGCCGCGAGCGCCGCCGCGACGGACGCGGACGAAGCGACCAACGCGGGCGACGCGAGGGAAACGGCCGACGCGAGCTCGGGCGCCAGGGCAGCCGGGGGCTCAGCAGACACCGGCGGCGCGGCAGACGTCGGCGGCTCGGGGGCGGACTCGGTCATCGGACCGCCGCCCGGGCGGCCGCGGCGACGGGGCGGCCCGACGCACGCGTCGCCACGACCCGGGCCACCGGGCCCCGGCCGGACGGGCGCGCGGGGGACGCCACGGTCCCGCTGCCGTCCCGGCGCAGCGCCTCGAGGGTGCCCCGCAGCCCGTCCATGTCGACGTAACAGCCCTGCAGGTGCCGGCCCGCGGCGTCGGACTCGTAGGCGGTGCGGCCGTGTAGGACGCGGGTGTTGTCGAAGATCAGACAGTCGCCCGGGGCGAGCCGCGGCGAGACCGCGAGCTCGGGGGCGTCGAGAATCTCCCCGAACGCGGCGAGGGCCCGGTACACGGCGGCGATCCGGTCGGGGGCGACGTCGGGCGGCTGCAGGCCGCGGTCGTTCCAACGGACCTGGGTGACGGCGCCCTGGTCGTCGACGCGGATCACCGGCGCGCGGCAGGTGAGCACCGTCGTCAGCCCGTCGTAGCGGAACGGCAGCCAGACCTGGGACAGCGTGTCGAACGCGGCCGGGTCGGTCTCGCGGAGCCGGGCGGCGGCGGCGAACCCGTCGACCAGCGTCGTCTCGCCGCCCTTGCTCGCCGCGCGCAGGCAGTGCAGCAGCTGCACGGTCGGCACCGGGTCCCGGTACGGGTTGTCGGTGTGCGGGGCGAGGGCGGCGCCGGTGTAGGCGAGATGCTCGGGGTCGGGCTCGGCCCGGACGTCGAACAGCTCGCCGTAGTTGGTCACCCGGACGTGCCCGAAGCTGCGCCCGACGGCGAGGACCAGGCCGGGCCGGGCCGGTACCTCGGTGAGCACCGCGGCGCCGAGCTTCTCGACGGCGCCGAGCGCCGTGGCCATGGCGACCGGCGAGCGCAGGTAGGCGTCCCAGGCGACCCGCGGCGGGCCGGTTGGCAGGTCGGCGGCCGTCCACGGTACGCGGGCCCGCGCGGACTGGTCGCCTTCCCGGGCACCGCGCCCGGGCGCGTGGTCCTCGAGCCAGGCCAGCTCGAACTCGGACTCGTGCCCGTCGGGGGCGAACACGACGCTCAGCCGGCCGTCCCGGACCAGGTGCCGCTCGACGGCCGTGTCAGCGAACAGCCGCGCGACGCGCGCCGACCCGACCAGCCGCTGGCCGGTCGCCGGAAACCGGCACTCGGCGCAGCCGCAGGAGTCCCGCAGCCACAGCGCCGGAAGGATGAGATCGCCGAGGTTGAGGGTGGTGACCGGGCCCGCAGCGTTCATCCGTTCAGCATCTGGCACCGTGACGGCCAGTCGATGACATCGCCCTGAACCGGCGCGGAACACGCATCCGGCCCGGCCGGTCGTGGCGGCAGGGCGCGCGCCCGCGGGCGAACGGCTCAGAACGAGGCAATTTCCGTCTCGACCAGTTCACGGGATCGGTCCGGAGCGGGCGCGGTACGGACGGCGGTCTCGAAGATGGCGAGGCTGAAGGCGACGACCACCGCCAGGTCGGCCCAGAACGGGATAAGCGCGCGGCCGCCGCCGAACTGGCCGAGCCAGGAGATCACCGTCAGACCACCCAGCCACGGGATCATCCACACCGCCGAGCGCCATTCCAGTGCCGGCCAGCGGCCGGCCGGCTGGGTCAGCCGGAAGCCGGCGAACAGCGCCAGGCCGACGGAGATCGCCACGGCCAGCTTCTGGTCGTTGCCCCAACCGGCCCAGTAGACGATCAGGTTCGAGGTGACGAACGCGAACCGGGACAACAGGGGCGCCACCGGCAGTCGGTAGGGTCGGGGACGGTCCGGGTCGACGCGGCGCAGCACCGTCAGCGCGATCGGCGCGAAGGCGTAGGTCAGGAACGTCGCCGAGCTGATCAGCGTCACCAGCTGCTGCCAGCTCGGGAACGGCAGGAACATGACCAGCCCGATCCCGTAGGCCAGCAGGATTGCGACGACCGGGGTACCGCGCCGGTCGAGCCGGCGCAGCGCGCGCGGCAGGTAGCCGGTGCGGCCCATCGAGTAGGCCAGCCGGGCGGACGTCCCGACGTAGATCAGCGCCGTGCCGCCCGGAGAGACGACCGCGTCGATGTAGAGCAGCACGGCGAGCCAGGTGAGGCCCAGCGCGGTCGCGATCGTCGCGTATGGCCCGTAGTCGCCGGCGCCGACCGGGTGCGACCAGCCGCCGGCGAGCGCGCCCGGCGCGAGCGCGCCGATGAAGGCGACCGCGAGCAGCAGATAGACGACGGTGCCGAGCAGGGTCGCGAGGATCACGGCCCGCGGGACGTCCCGGCCGGGGTCGCGCGCCTCGGCGCCCATCTGGACGGCCTGCTCGAAGCCCTGCAGTGCGAACACGACGCCAGCGGGCAGCGCGGCGAAGATCCCGTGCGCGCCGAACGGGGCGAACCCGCCGCCCGCGTGGAAGTTGGACGGGTGGAAGGCGACGGCCAGCAGCGTGACGACGGTCAGCACCGGCACCAGGAACTTCCAGACGACAGTGACGGCGTTGGTGTCCGCGAAGCGCCGCACGCCCAGGGCGTTGACCACTGTGCACACGCCGAGCGCGGCGGCGCCGAGGGCGAGGCCCCTGCCGGTGAGCGTCCCGTCCGGCCCGATCAGCCCGGGCCAGACGTTGTTGAGGTAGGACAGTGCCGCCTCGGCCTCGATCGGCGCGAGCGCGACGGCCTGGATCCACGCCAGCCAGCCGGCGACGAAACCGGAGAGCGGGCCGAGCGCGAGGTGGGTGTACCGGGCGCTGCCGCCGGCGACGGGGTACGTGGCGCCCAGCTCGGCGTGGACGAGCGCGAGACCGATGATCAGGAGGCCGGCGAGCGCCCAGGCGACCAGCGAGGCCGCGCCGGCGACGCGGGAGGCGGTCAGCGCGCCGAGCAGCCAGCCCGAACCGATGATCGAGCCAAGCGAGACGAAGGTCAGCCCGACCAGGCCAAGGTGCGGGGACATCCGTGGATCGGACGATCCGGACGCGCCGAGGCCCGGCCGGCCAGGTCCTGGCGGCGGCTTCCCGGGGGTGAGCGGGGGCGGCACCGCGACGCCACGCCGTTTCGCGGCCGGCTGCCCGTACATCGCCGACGTCCCCCGTCTCCTCGAGTGACGGCAGTCGAGAACCGGTGTCCGTCGCCCCGCTGCCCGCGCTCAGTGTCCGGCCACACGCCATTTCCCGCCCGCCGGGAGCCCCGCGGCGTCGGTACTTCGGGTTGTCGCGGGCCTATGTCCGGACAGCGGGCGAGGGGACGTTCCGGGCGCGCCGGTCAGCGGGAGAAGCGGCGTCCGAGAAAGATCGTGTCCTCGGATTCCGGGTAGCCCGGACCGTCGGCCTTCGACTTGGGCGACAGGTGCATGGTCTGTTCGGCGAGGCCCTGCGGCTTTAGGTGCATCGTGACGTCCACCGGTGCGCTGGCCCGCTTGGGGTCGTTGACCACCATGGTGTCGTCGGGGCGCGCGCCGCCCGCGGGTGCCCCCGTCCCCTGTTCACTGTCGTCCCCCCGCGTGTGCCGGGCGCGCCCGGGCCGGGTCGAGGAGCCCCTGCTCCTGGCACCGCGGGACGCGGCGGTCCTGTCTCTGGAGGCGCCGTCCCTGGAGCCGCGGCGCGCGTCGCCGGCACGGTCCGGCTCGGGACGCTCCTGGCCATCCCCCGCCAGCTCCGGCATGGGGATGACCATGGTCGACGCCCGGATGCCGGCTGGCCGGCGCAGCTGACGATCTGCGTCGCCCCCCGGAGCCGAGCCGCTCCCGGCGGCGCCGCTCTTGGCGCCGGCGGATCGGTTCTTGCGCAGGAAGCCGGGTATCAGCTCCTCCAGGCCGAGCCAGCTGAGAGCGGCGAGCACAAGGCCTCCCACCAGACTGAGGGCGGTGTACACACGGCGAGGTTCCCCTTGGTCACGCCGTAGATCGCCAGCAGCTGTTGCACCGGCATGGTGAAAATGTACAGGCCGCAGGAAAATCCTTCAGGCCACCAAGGGCGGCGCCTCGCGACTCGCCGTGTCGCGGCAGTGCCGACTCGACGTTACTCAAGGCCGCCTCGCCGGCGCGCCACACGCCCGCGTGGCGCGTCCGCCGGTCCGCGACACGCTCGCGGGCCGCACATCAAACCGACGGGGCGGTTCACCGAAAAGGCCCCCGAGCAAGGCTCGGGGGCCGCGTGACCGGAGCGCCGGGCCGGGATTCCCGGCGCCGGTAATCTCACGCGTAGCTGCCATGTCCGAGAACGATGCGCAGATGCGCGCTCGCGCCGGAGCCAAGCGGCTCGACGTCCGCGTACACGGCGCCGTTGGCCGGGTTGATGAGCTGAGCACTCCCGTCACGCAGGTCGGTGTTGACCAGCAGGAAGTTCTGCTCGCCGGCGGCCGGCTTCAGCCAGCCCGTGCCGCAGCCGGTCAGGGCGACCGCGATCCTCCTCGGCGCCGACGGTGACGACGAGGCGTCCGCCGGCCGATGGTCAGCCCGAGCGCGAGACCGACGGCGACGACGGCGAGACCGCCGCCGAGGACGAGCATCCACCTTCGTCGCACCGGCGCAATCTAGGCTGCCCACCAGGCCACCCGGCAGGTTCGGCCCGAGACGTCACCCGAAATTCCCCTGACGTTCCCGAGGTGCCTACAGCCAGTCGCGGCGTCGGAAGCTGACGTAGAGGAAACCGGCGCAGGCGAGCAGGATGACGACGCTGGCCGCGAACCCCCATTCCTTTCCGAAGCCCGGGTACGGAACGTTCTGCCCGTAGAAACCGGTGATCGCCGTCGGCACCGCGATGACGGCCGCCCAGGCGCTGAGCCGCTTCATGATGAGGTTCATCCGGTTGCCCTGAATGGTGAGGTTCGTCTCCAGGATCGTGGTGACCAGGTCGCGCATGCTCTCGGTCCATTCCGTCGCGCGCAGCACATGGTCATAGACGTCCTGGTAGTAGGGCGCCATGTCCGGGCTCACCAGGTGCAGGTCCCGGCGCATGATCGTGTTGACGACCTCGCGCATCGGCACGACGACCCGGCGCAGCAGCACCAAGCTCTTGCGCAGTTCGTAGCTGCGCCGCTGGACGGTGCCCTCGTGCGGCCGGTCGTCGAAAAGCAGGTCCTCGAGCTTCTCGATCTCGGTGTCGAGACTCTGCACCGCGTTGAAATGCTGGTCGACGATGAAGTCGATCAGGCCGTGTACCAGATAGCTGACGCCGTACTGGGCGAGTTCCGCGCCCGCCTCGCCCCAGTGCGCGAGCAGGCCGTCGACGTCGAATTCCTCGTCGGCGCGGACCGTGACCAGCGCACGGGCGGTGATGAAGGCGGCCACCTCGTGCGTGGCCAGCTCCCCGCTCACCTCGTCGAGAGTGACCGCATAGGCGTTGAGGAACAGGTGACTGTCGTACCGGTCCAGCTTCGGGCGCTCCCGCGGGCTGACCGCGTCCTCCACCGCCAGTGGTGAAAGGTCCAGTTCCTCGCTGATGACGTGCAGCTCGTCGGGGCGCGGGGCACACAGGTCAAGCCAGACCACGGTGTCCGGCAGTTCGAGGTAGTCGCTGATCTGGGCGACCGGGAAGCCCTCGGCCTCCAGCTTGCCGGCCCGGTAAACCCGCGTCCGCGGCGGCTCCCGGCCGATGCGGTTCGCCGGGTCCACGGCCGGGTCGACGCGGCACGCCCACGTCCGGCGCCCGAACGGGCCCGCGGCCTGGTCCCGCGGGCCCGTCGTCACCTCCGCCGAGTCGCTCACCAGTGCACCGTCCCTCGCGTTCGCGCATGCCAACCGATACATCCGAGCATGACAACCGGTCGTGCCAGCTCCAAGATGTCCCGACATCGGCGGTCACAACCGTCTCCCGGCGTGAGCACCGTGGCCGCTCGCGACCGGCTTCTCCCGCTCAGGTCAGACGGGCTCCTCGGCGATCGCGAAGTACTTGGTGTAGCGGGCGGTGCGGCTCCGGACGTCGGCGAGGTCCAGTCCGGTGTCGGCGAAGGCGTAGGAGTGCGCGTTGTTCTGCCGCTCGTTGTCCCGCAGGAACGCGGCCATCCGCGCCTCGGCCTCGGGGCGCGTCTCGAAGCCGAAGCGGTCGTAGATCGCCCGGACCGTCGCCAGCGGGTCGGCCATCAGATCGGCGAACTGGACGTCGATCGCCTGGCTGGCCGGCACCGTCCCGTCGAGCCGGACGTCGACGGTGCGCTCCGAGCCTTCCAGCAGTAGTTCCGCGAACTCGGTGGCGATCTCGGCGCGGTCGATCTCGTCGGAGTACAGCCGGCGCAGCGCCGCGATCATGCTGGTGTTCGAGGCGACCAGGCCTGGCAGGTCGCGGTGGGTCTGGACGAGCAGGGCGTTCGGGTACTCGGCCATCAGCTGCGGCAGCGTCCAGACGTGCGACGGCCACTTGAGCAGCCATCGCCGCCCCGGGTGCTCGCTCTGCAGCACCTCCAGGAAGCGCCGGTGCCAGGTATAGGACGCCCGGACGTGGCCGTCGCGCACCGCGTCGTGCAGCCACCAGTGCAGGTAGCTGGGAACCCGGTACTGGTTCGCGAAGATCGTGCTGGTGAACGAGCTACCCAGGATGCGGCCGCATTCCTGGGCGAGCCGGCCGCCGAGCTGGTGGATTGCGCGGAAGCCGGGGATGACCGTGTCGGTCACGCTGATCAGCGAGTCGGCCTCAGCGATGCGCGGATCCGTCTCGTAGGTCTCGGTACGCGGCGGCGGGAGCGGCGCCTCGACCTCCCAGGTCAGCGGCGCCCGGTGGTCCGAGTCCTGGGCGAGCAGGTCGAACAGCATCGTGGTGCCCGTCCGGGCCTGGCCGACGATGACCACGGGCGGCAAGATGTCCCGGTCCCGGATCTCCGGATGCTTCCGGTGGTGGTCGACGATCCGCAGCCGGTTGGCCAGGTAGGAGGCCAGCTCGAACCCGGAGGCCATCCGCCCCAGCTCGCTGAACCTCGCCTCGTCCTCGATGCAGCGGACGAGCCTGGCCAGCCCGTCACGCCACCCATCGCCGCCGAAGATCTCGTCGTCGCCGAAGTCGGCAAGTCCTGTGCTCTCGCGGGCGGACGCGAGCAGCTCGTCTGGGATCACGCGGGTACCTCCACCTGTCAGCGCGTAGGAAGCAGGACGGACCACCGGCGGCGACCT
>Ga0134124_10002196_pt1 | contig 15753 bp, 14 predicted proteins | sample KB304_FD_96880 | JGI IMG/M metagenome (GOLD analysis project Ga0134124, IMG submission 96880) | Terrestrial soil microbial communities without Nitrogen fertilizer from Kellogg Biological Station, Michigan, USA - KB3-0-4 | ecosystem: Environmental > Terrestrial > Soil > Unclassified ... | reverse complement strand
GGCACACGTATCAGTTACTGCCGCTGCTTCCTTCCGGACCTGACGGGATTCATAACCTGCCGTTGCGCAGGACCCAGCTATCAGCTCTGCCCGCAAAAAAAACAGCTAAAAATTTAAAATGGCGGAGAGAGAGGGATTCGAACCCTCGGTACGCTATTAACATACACACGCTTTCCAGGCGTGCTCCTTCAGCCGCTCGGACATCTCTCCTGAAAGACGAAATATACTGCAACAGGGCGTGAATTGTAAAGAACTATATCTTGTTTCAGTCAACCACCAGATCAGCAGCAATTGTTCTGGCGCAGAGCAGGCAGAACAGGGCAGCGAGCATGATTGCCGCAACCGTTGAAAGAAGGGCCCTGCCAAGCCCGACATGGTCGGAGAGAAAGCCGATGAACGCCGGCGATACGGCATCTCCCAGGGCGTGGATGGTAAAGATGTTTGCGGCAAACGCCATTGCCCGCATGTCGTGCCGGGTCACATTCACTATAACGGTATTGAGCGGACCGGTGTTCAGGAAGAGACAGAGCTCTGCCAGAAACATCCCAGTCAAGGCAGTTGAAAGGTCAGAAGTTGTAAGGGCGAGCAGCGTTGCCGGTATGCCGATGATAAAGCCCCAGCCGGAAACCAGCAGGTAACCGTCCGGGCGTCTTTTCTGATAATGATCTCCGAGCCAGCCGCCCAGCAGTGTGCCGATAATCCCGGCAACAACGGTAAGCCCGCCGAAGAGCAGATTTCCCCGGGCGACGCTCAGCCCGTGAATACGGTGCAGAAAGGTCGGAATCCACTGTGCCATGCCTCCCAGGGCAAATGTCATGGCGGTCATGGCAAGGGTATTGAGCACGAAGGAGCGGTTTTTCAGGAGCGACAAGTAGCCGGTTGCCGGGCGGTTCTCCTTCTGCCGAAATTCGACAGTCCTTAAAAGAGCCATCGGAAGTACGAGCAAAAGTCCCGGTGCACCGACCAGCAGAAAGGCGGCATGCCACCCGAAGCGCTGGCCGATGACCCCTCCCAGCAGATAACCGAGCGCGCTGCCGACCGGGATCGCAAGGTAGAACCAGGAGAGGGTCTTACCCCTTCGCTCCTGCGGGAAATAGTCAGAGATGATCCCCGGCGCAACCGTGCCGAAACTCGCTTCACCGATTCCGACAAGCGAGCGTGCTCCGAGCAGCTGGCTGTAACCGGTTGTCACCCCCGCGAGCATGGTGGCGAGGCTCCATATCCCCAGACCGCCTGCGGCGAGACGGACTTTGTTCCCCCTGTCGCCGAGCCAGCCGAAGAGCGGGGCTGCGCACATGTAAACAACCATGAAGACGCTTCCCAGGAGCCCGAGCGAGGTGTCTGAGATCTGCAGTGACTCTTTGACCAGCGGAAAGACCGCATACAGGACCTGACGGTCGACGTAGTTGAGGAGGTTGACCGCCAGAAAGAGCGCAAGGGCGTAACGCCTGTAAGCGGTCGAGAGTGTAGTCGCCATGGGGAGAGTGTAGCTTCGGGCGTAGAGGCGGGCAAGAAAAAATCAGTCAGTCCCGGACAGACATGAAATTTTATGTTTTACTTCAGGAAATAAATCTACTATATTTGCAAAAAGATAATTTTAGTCCTGTTGTGTTGATTCTTTTACGCTGCCAGCCACCTTAAATAACTATGTCAGAGTTGTAAGGAGAAGATAATGGCCATTGAATGGAATAAAGACCTGGAAACCGGCAACAGTAACATCGACAACCAGCACAAGGAACTTTTCAGAAGGTTCGACAGCCTGATGGACGCATGTAACCAGCGGAAGGGGAAGGAAGAACTCTGCAAGGTGCTCTTTTTCCTTGGCGATTATGTAAGAACGCATTTTGCCATGGAAGAGGAACTGCAACTAAAATCCAGCTATCCCCAATATCCGGCCCACAAGGAACAGCACGAAGGTTTTATCAAGGATTTGGAGAAACTGGATCAGCAATTCAAAACTGAAGGGGCAACCCTTTCGTTGGTCATCCAGACCAACCAGAGCATGGTCAATTGGCTGATCAATCATATCAACGTCAAGGACAAGGATCTGGCAGCCTATCTGCGCGTCAACGGCTAAAGATACCGAATCCGTGGTTAATTCGATTCGGATTACCGGCCTCTCTCATCCGGATCTGCTTACCGGTACCTCCTTTTTAATACCCTTTCAGTCAAAGAAAAGCCCGCATTCAGCGGGCTTTTCTGCTTCGGTCGCAAGACCGTCCAGGGTGTACGACCTCTTCCTACTTTTTGAAAATCTCCTTGAGGAATTTTTTCATCTCCGCCCATGAGTTCTGGTCAGCCTTCTTGTTATAGGCAAGGGGCAGATTGAACTTTTTCGCGTAACTGTCGGCATCCGGATTGGTGAAGCTGTGCATGACCCCGGGGTATCCCACATAGCGGAACGAGGCTCCGGCTTTGGTCATCTCCTCTTTGAAGGCGGTCACCTGTTCCGGCGGGATCATCTTGTCCGCTTCACCGTTGAACACGAGCACCCGCGCCTTGACGCTACCCGGCTGGGCCGGGCTGTCCGTTGCCAGGCTGCCGTGGAAGCTGGCCACCCCCTTGAGGTCAGCCCCCTGGCGGGCCATGTGGAGCACTACTCCGCCGCCGAAGCAGTAGCCGATGGCGGCAATCCGTTCCGGGTCGACTGACGGCTGCTGTTTGATAAAGTCGAGTGCGGCCTTGAAACGTGCTTCGGCTACTTCTTTGTTTTTCATGACTTCGCCGGCAAATTTACCCGCATCATCGGGGTGCTGGGCAGTCTTGCCGTCACCGAACATATCCACTGCCAGAGCCACATAACCGAGTTCGGCCAGCATTCTGGCCCGTTTACGGGCATATTCGTTATGCCCCCACCATTCATGCACCACCAGCACTGCCGGTCGTTTGCCTTTCAGGGCACTGTTTTCCGCAAGATACCCCTTGAGAACAGTGTCTCCGGACCGGTATTCCACTTCACGGGTGGTTACTTTTGCCCAGACGGACGAGGAAGCCAGGAGGGTGAATATCGTGCAGAATGTCAGCAGGAACCGTGTTTTCATAGTCTCACTCCTTTGAGTTAAATTATTCCAAGTATAGCAGGCTTGGCAAAAATTCCCAGCAGGGCACCCTGCGATATCTGCGCAGCCGTGAGCTGCATCCCCGGTTTCTTCATGAACTTGATAAGCCTGCCTCAGGTGGTAGAATGTAAACCGGAGCGCAATCTTTTCCAGAGCAGAGTATATGTTGTTCTCAGGAGGAAGCCATGACCAGAAGCGAAGTCATCGACCAGATCGCCAGACAGCGCAGGGCAGAGCACTGCTTTATCAAATTCTGGGAAGCCGGACACACATTTTTAGATTTTGACCTGATCGAAAGGTTCATCAGCAAGCGCGGAGAGGATGCGGCAATCGAGGGGTTTGAGCTGCTGGACTTGGAGCAGATGTGGCAGATCCTCATAGAGCTCGATCCGGACAAGTTGATTCGGGTGAAGAGCGGGGGGGAAGAGGTCATCGAATGGGATTGGAAGGAGAGTGACGGTACCGAGAAGAAGTCTGTCTACCCCTTCACCCCGGAGGGGATCATGACTATCATCGACGACGAGTTTTTTGCCTGACTCATTCATCCGGCCCGCCAGGACTATATCCCCCGACTAAAAGGGCATCCTGACGTCAAGCAGCTCAGCTTTTCGGTACCGATCCGGCTATCATGCTCCGCTTCGCCCGGCCGAGCAGCTTCTTTGCCGCAAGCATTGCCTGAGCATACCCATCCTTGCAGGAGCCTAATATCTCGTTGGGTTGACCATCCTCATCCCATGGCCAACCGGTCTTCACCAGTTTGGCCAGGATCTTTTCCAGCTCGTCCTTTTGCCTGAGGAGGGACGATATCTCCGTCATGGCAATTTTTGCCTGTAACAGCTCCTGCTCTTCATCGAACTTGATCCCGATATGGTAGTTGCCGTTCTCCAGCAGGTCAGCACGAACCACTTTCCCCCAGGCCGGAACCGAGAACCCCTCCAGGTCGATTTCCATCTCCATGACCGTATCCACGGCGATTTCCTTGTAGACCTCCATCCCTACGCCGGACGGGCTGATGTCAACGGTACGGCCAAGCGAGAGCGGGGTACGTATCGGCCCGTCGTCAAACGGGAGGTAGGCGATCATGAAGAGCTTCTGAACCCGGGGTTTGCCCCTTTTTTCCTCATTGCTTTTCGCACGATTTTCCATTGGGATCTCCTGGCTATTGATAAGGCAAAAATTGCGGTTTTTCGGCTTTCATCCGTAGATTACGTACCCGCGGGGCGGCACCTCGGCCTCGCACCAGCCGTCGGCATCGGCGGTTATCTGCGACGGCGCAGGCGCGGCATCCCTGCCGTGCCAGGCCAGAGGCTGGTACGTCCGGCTGCCGCAGCCGGTTTTCACCCGTTTTTTCAAGGTGTTCCCGCCGTTGCTCAGGGCGAACAGCAGTCCGGGCTGAGTTTTGGTTCCGGTCCGTTCCATGATGTAAAGAATATCGTCTACGAAGAGAAGGTTTGTCTGGCCGCCTGCGTGGCTTTCGTGCACCTGTACCAGACGTTCGATGCCGCTGGCGCTGTCCGGTCCGGCAAGGCCGTAATTGAACCAGTCCTTCCAGTAGACGCACGGATACCCTTCGTGGGTGAGGATGTAAGCGTAGGAGAGGAGCTTGTCGTTGACTATCTCGGACGTCTCGCCCTCGCGGAAATCGTGATTGTCGACAAAGGTCACCGCCTCTAACGGCCGGTCCTTCATCAGCACCCCGCCTTCGGCCAGCCGCCTCAGGCTGAAACCGTAACTGTCGCACAGATCTTTCAAACGGTAGCGCAGCGGAAAATCGAAGGCGCCGACCCTGTTTTGTGTCCAGCTGTTGACCGAATCGAGCCAGTTGTCGATGAACTCGTCGCCGGCCCAGCACTCTCCGACACCGAAGAGCTCCACCTTCCTGCCGCCCCTCTTGTACTGTCGGTCATGGATCGCCCGGACGATCCAGGCGCCGAACCCCTTGACAAAATCGTAGCGGAAACCGTCGAAACCGATCTCTTCGACCATCCATTTGGCGTGGTTGAGGATGCCGGTAGAGACGCGCGGGTTGATATGGCAGAGATCGGGCATGTCGCCGAAGGCGCCGGGATCATCTTCCCGGTAAGGGGAGGGATTGAAGCAGGTCCAGTCGCGGGTGAAGGTTTTGCTTTTCGGAGTAAAGCCCGTCCAGCGCTTCTGGTTGATGATCGGGTTCAGCTCCTGTTTGTCGGCGCCGTTGCTGTGGTTGAGGACCAGGTCGGCATAGACCTTCATCTTCTTCCTGTGGGCGGTCTTGATCAGGCGCCGCAGCTCTTCCTCCGAACCGAACCACGTCTTCACCGATCCTTTCTGATCGTGTATTCCCAGGTCATAATAGTCATAGACATCGTACCCCATGGACATGCCGCCGATATTGGCGGCCTTGCCCGCCGGCGGGAGCCAGAGAGCGGTTATGCCGGCCTGTTTCAGCCCGTCGAGCTTGCTCTCTACATGGTTCCACCAGGTAAACTCCTGCCCGTCCACTCTGGGGCAATCCCAGTAAAATGCCTGCATCAGTACGCCCATGGTTTCCTCCTGAATGATTGGTCTGGCCAGCCCGTTTCACTGCAAAGCGGCGAAGGTCGCCTTGAGTAGCGCGGAGCTCTCAGCCAGCTGCCCGTACGCCTCGTCGCTGCTCATGACGGTTCTTTGCGGGTTTGCCTCCTGCATGGCATAGCCCAGAGCAATCGCCTTGTTGGCGATCTCGGCGATCTTCTTCGCCAGTTCGAGATTGAATTTCGCAGGGCCGTCCTTTGCGGCCGGGAACCGGTATGGGGGCAGCCGGTTCATCCTCTCCCGGATCCCTGCCGCGATCCGCGCCACTTTGGCGTCAATAGGCTCGTTTTCGCCCCCTTCTACCACGCCGTCGTTGGCCGAGTGGTAGGCCTTGTTGAAATCATTGTAAGCGACGTTGTGGAGCGGCATGGAGAGGTCGCCGATATAGTGCCCGGCATAACCGAGGGGGTAGAGGGCGTGCTTGTCCCTGCTCCTGCGCTCCCGATACTGATTGAGGGCGGCGACGATGGCCCCGTAGAGGTGCCCTCCGTCGTTGCAGCGGCAGTCGTAGTCGCGCACCTGGTCAAGGACCATGTCTGCTGTTACGATGACCCCTTTGGCGTTGTCGCGGTAATGGTTGCCGTCTTCATAGCCGCCCGACTTCTCCTTCGCCATATCAGGGCCCACGGCAAGATAGGCATAATTGTCCAGGCCGGCGGCCTTGAACACCGCCATATGGGTGGCATCATGCCAGGCGAGGGCAGGAGAGCAGAAGCAGAGGGAGAGGACCAGGGAAAATGTCAGGAGATGCCGCTGCATGTGAGGCTCCTCTTTGAGGCTTGAGTTGGTGGAGGTACGGGTCGCTTTGTTTTCCGGCGGTCAACGGAACCAATGCTCACGAATCGCGACGGCCGAGCCAGATGGTATGGTGACCACCGCGGGCGCCGCGTGCCCGGACGTCGACCTCGTCCACCGTGAAGCCGGTCTGTCGCAGGCGTCGGGCGAAGGCCGGATCAACAGCGGCCGACCAGACCGCCAGCACGCCGGTCGGGCGCAGCGCGGCAAAAGCCGCCGCCAGTCCGGTGAGGCTGTAGAGCCGGTCGTTCTCCCTGCTCGTCAGTCCGCCGGGACCGTTGTCAACGTCCAACAGGATTGCGTCCCAGGCCCGTACCTCCGCCATGATGGCTCGGGACACATCCACCTCACGCACCGTGACACGGGGGTCCGCCAGGGGGTGGCCGGCCAGAGCCGCTAGCTGGTCCCGGTTCCACGCCACCACCTTTGGCACAAGTTCGGCCACCACCAGTCGGGCATCGGGGCCTACCCGCCGCAGAGCCGCCATCGTCGTATAACCCATCCCCAGCCCTCCGATCAGGATCCGCGGCGAAGCCAGGCTGGCGATCCAGTCGCAGGCGTAATCGGCCAGGGCGTCCTCGGAGCCGTGCATACGGCTGTTCATCAGTTCGCAGCCGGCCACCCGGATCGAAAACTCGCTACCGCGCCGGTAGAGGCGCAGCTCACGGTCGCTGCCGGGCACAGGTGCACTGTCGATAAATTCCCAAGGGATCAAGAGGACCTCGTCTTCAAAACATCTTCTTCCTTTGCGCCGGATTCGAACCTGATCAATTTCTAACGATCCGCGCCGTTTTGGTAATAGATGCAATGTTCTCTGCGCAGTTGGCGTTCAGGTGCCACTGTTTCTGCTGCAGAACTGTCGAAATCCTGGAATTCTGAAAATCGCCAGCCGAACACTTAACTGACTGGTTTATATCGAGTAAGGGGCGTGTCGCCATTATTCACAAGATTGAAAATATGGCCCCTTTATTTCTCCCTCAAGCCAGCTTGACTACCATCTTGCCCACGTTCTTTCCTTCGAAGAGGCCGATGAACGCAGCTACTGCGCTTTCGATCCCTTCCACCACCGTTTCCCTGTTCTTCAACAGGCCGGCGCGGAGATAACCGCCGACTTCATTTTCAAACTCAGCCTGACGATCCAGCCAGTCCCGCACGATCATCCCTTTCATCGTCAGCCGCTTGGTGGTGATGTTGAACAGATTGGCCGGGCCGGGGCGCTGCTTCTCCTCGTTGTAGCCCGAGATGGCTCCGCAGGCTATGATGCGGCCATGCACGCGCAACGCGGCAAGCGCCGCTTCCAGCGCCTCACCGCCGACATTATCGAAGTAGACGTCGATTCCGTCCGGTGCCGCCAGGTTCAACTGCTCCCGTATGGAGCCTTCCTTGTAATTGAAGGCGCTGTCGAAACCGCACTCCTCGCGCAGGAAACGGACTTTCTCATCCGAGCCGGTCGACCCGATGGTCCGGCAGCCGTAGATTTTCGCCAGTTGTCCGGCCACATTGCCGACCGCTCCGGCAGCTCCGGAAATGTACACGGTTTCGCCTGCCTGCACACCGACGAGCTGCAAGCCAACCCATGCTGTCATCCCCGTCATGCCGAGCGCGCCGAGATACACCGAGAGCGGCTCTGTCTCGCGGCTTACCTGCCGCAGTCCCCCGGCCGGAGCGACAAAATATTCCCGCCAGCCGAAATTGGAAACGACGACATCGCCCGGCTTGAATCCGTCCGCCCGCGACTCGACGACTTCCCCGACGGCGCCACCCTCCAGCGGCTTGCCGAGCTCGAAAGGGGGCACATACGATTTTGCGTCGTTCATGCGCCCGCGCATGTACGGGTCGACGGACATGTACAGATTGCGCACGAGCAGCTGCCCCTCTTGCGGCGGCTCAAGAGTAACGTGCGCCAGGGTGAAGTTTTCCGAGGTCGGACGCCCCGTCGGGCGGGAGGCGAGCCGGATCTCGCGACTGGTGATGTTTGCCATAGTGGCCTCCTGGTTTCGGTTCAAATAACAGGCTTGGGGAATTCCCAGTGTCCTCGCTTGCAAAGACAGGTCGGCAGACCTGGTCCTTGTGCAGTTGTTCAGGGGGTGCGGCTCTCGGCCGCGAGCATACGAAACACCAGCCCAGGCTTGTTGTTGTCGTCAAACAGCGCCACTCCGTATGCAGACCACAACCGGAAGGACTCCTCCCTCTTCCCCTGACTTAGCGCACCCAGCATGCCCACCGAGAGAAGGTATCTCTTCAAGTCTGAAGAGAGGTAATTGCCATCTGCCAATAATGATTTTGCCCCCTCCAGCATTGCACCGGCATCACGAGTACCGACCGCCCTGAACAGCTTGAACCACTCCCTCTCTTGCGGAGAGACCAGGGCGTTGCATGGTCCCGTTGCCAGCGTCTTCCATACCGCATCCATTTCAGATGAAGTCAAAAAAAAGCTCATGGCATTTGACAAATCGAGTTCCAGCTGCAGCCGTTCATTCCCGCTGCCCGTGGCATTCCCGGCACACATCTGTTTCAACAACTCGGCTTTACGTTGCAGGTCAACCGGCACGAAGCGCCCGTTGGAGCTGCCTTGGAGAAAGTAATCACGCAGGCCCATGGCCGAGAAGGTCTGCCGAGAAATTGTGAGGTCCGGGGAAGGAGTGATATTCGTTGTTTTCTTCTGCTGATCAGCGGCGCCAAGCATTCCCATCGAATAGTGAAGATTCAGAAGTTCTTGCCCGGTACTGCCGAGGAAACGGGCGCGCGCCGCCCCCTGGTCCAGCACCGGATAATAATCCGAATTTCCCTGAATGGGGAAGGTCTCGAGCAGTCTGGAAAAGTTGCGTTTATTGCCGATCCTGCGAATCTCAATATCCTCGACTCCTTCAACGCGGATCTTTTTCAGGGCGTCGGCAATCGCGGGTATTTTCAAGACACCGGCATCCGGAGCGGGCAGCCGGCCGTTTTTCCGCGCTATGACCATGATGTCGCTATTGTTGGAAGCATAGACGGCGTAGTCCGAAAAATTATCGGAGATCGACTTAAGTACGGAAACGACCAGGTCCACATTTATGTCATAGAGTTGGATCCACTGCACGAACAGGGCGTCATCATTCATGTGCCGCCCGATCAGGCGGTAGAATTCTGTGGAAAAAAGTCCGGCAACCCCGCTGACCCAAGGGTTCGATGGTTCGGACACGATCAGGTCGTATTTTTTGTTGTAAGTCGAAAAGAAGGTCTTGGCATCGTCATTGCGAATCCTGCTGCGTGGGTCGCTGAATGCCGACTCGACACGAGGCCGGAAATTGTTCGCGCCTTCGATCATCCCCTTTTCGATCTCCACGGTGTCGACCTGATGCAGCCGGGGGTTACTCAGCAGCGTCTGAGAGGTGAGCCCGGAACCGAGCCCGATTGCTGCTGCGGTTGTTGCCCTGGGGTTGAGGGACATCGGAATTACGGCAAGAAGAGTCATGGTGGATTCATCGCCTGAGGTTTCGTTCCCCTGTGCCATCATGATCGCGGCATCAGATTTGCCGTTGGTGCGAATCGACATCAACCCGTCGTTCTTCCGGAAACAATCAACCGTGGCGGTCTTGCCATCCTTATGGTACAGCACTTCATACGCGGCCGGAGTTATTATTTCGCCGGACCGGTAGACCCCCGAACCCATTTTGTACGGATCGAACTGAACGAGAAAGAGTGTCGCTACGACGGCACAGCAACCTGTCACGGTCGCGATGACGGGCACGCGGCGGCTGCCATACTCCGCCAGGGAAAACCAGCATAACCCCAAGCCAAGGGCGATATCGAGACCCGCACCGCAGGCCATGAGGTTCTTCAGCCCCAAAAGCGGCATCCCGACGTGGATGGCAAAAAAGACGCCGATGATCGCCCCGATGGTATTGGCCGCATACACCGCGCCGATGCTCCGTTCTCCATGGCCTCCCCTGATAAGGATGAACGTGATGAGCGGCAGGGTCATCCCTGCGCAGAAGGTCGCCGGCAGCATGACGGTCATGGCAATGGCGCTGCTGGAGAGGTTGAAGAGCGTGTAACCGGGGTCTGTCTTGTCGAGAGTTTTGACGAGCCATTGCATGAGGGTGAATGTTGTGCCGTAGAGAGGCAACGTCAAGAGAGCCAGAAGCCCCATGCAGACCTGTACAAGTGCGAGGTATCTTACGGGACTGGCAACGCGCTCGATGCGCCAATGTATCCACAAGCCGCCGAGTGCCAGGCCGAGAAGGAAGGCGCTGAGCATCAGCTCGAATGAATGGGTGGAGCTTCCAATGACGAGGCTCAGCATCCGGATCCAGCCGATTTCATAGATGAATGAAGCAGCGCCCGTCACCAGGGACGCAAGAAGGAAAAACCGGTACCACGAGGGGCGTGTATGGGTCAGGTCGGACCCGGGCAATGATTTTTCAAGGGCAATCCGGAGTTCCGGAGTTTGCTCATTACCGGAATATTCCTCGACTGCGGGCTGGGTTTTCGTTTTTGCTTTCGGCCGTTTCCGTCCGGGTCCCTCTGCGGCGACTGCTTTCGAGCCTGCGGTTTTGCCGGGAGTTTCCGGCTTTTTCAGCAGGTGCCAGACGGTCACGGCGAGGGCGATGTTAATGAGGCCGGCTATGCCCATGGTGCCCGGCAGGCCGACCAGCCGGATGAGCACGAAACCGCTGACCAGGACACCTGCCGCTGCTCCGATGCTGTTGGTAAAGTAGAGCATGGCAACGGTGCTGCCCGGTTTTTCGGGAAACAGGCGAAGAATGCCGGCGCTCATCAGGGGAAAGGTCATGCCGAGCAGCACGGACTGCGGAAGTATCATCAGCGCCGAGATTGTCCATTTGAAGGCGTTGACGAACGCTGGGTCGTTCAGGTGCGGTATGACGGTTGTATAGGAGAAATCGATGGTCAGGTCAAATGCGGTGTGGAACCCAAGGGCGCAGAGTCCTATGAGCCCTTCGGTAACGGCGTAGCATAAGAGAAGATTTTTCCAGCGCACCGAATATCGGCTGGAGAGCGCCGAGCCAATGGCCATCCCTCCCATGAAGATTGCCAGCACCAGCGTCTGGGCGAATGCCGCATGGCCGAGAAAAAGTTTGAGGTAGTCGGTCCAGATCGATTCATAAATCAGACCGGAGAATCCGGAAAGGGCGAACAGAAGAAAATATATCCCGCGAAGTCTTAATCCCATGTGAATATTACCTCAATGAAGTACATGCGACGCTTCCGGTTTCATGTCTCATTCCGTTTGCAACGTCATTCGCAGACATTGATTATATAGCTGGCGACAGGATTACGCTCGAGGTCCTTTTCCGTCACTTCCACCCGGCAGCCGCCGCTGGATGACGGCTCGTACAAATACTTGCCATCGTAAATTTCAGGCAACATCGGCAGCCTTCCTTCCTTGGCCTGGTAGGCGACTTCCCGCGTATTGGCCTCGCGTTTCCTGTCTATCGGCGTGAGGTATTGGGGATAGGACTCGAACATAATCTGCGGGCCAAGCATCCTGTACCTGATCTTCTCGATCGAATCCTCAGGGCCTGACGGGATCTCTTCCACCGCTACCACCGAATAGCCGCGCTCCTCCCCTTCGCGGTAAGCCTTGAGGTCTCCCCGTCTCAAGGGTTTCCCGCCGCCCTGCATCATTTCCACAGCCAGTTTCTCGGCTTCTGTACGGGGAGGAACGTCGCTCCCCCGCGTTTTCCAGGCCCGCTCATTCGCGGCAAGGTTGGCCCGATTACCGGAGCATGCCGTAATCCCCGTTACCGCACATAGCAGAATCGCCAGCATAAGCCATTTCATAAGTATCCTCTGGATTGAATGAATGTAAAGGAGACTAGATGCGACCCCCCTTTGCCTTTTTTGACACCTCGGCGTTATGCGGCTGCCAGCAGACGTCGGAGCTCCTGCCCCTCCTGCTCCGTTGCCATCAGCCAGACCCTGCGCAAGCTGCGCGGCGGCGTCTTCCGGACCGCCTCAGCCAGCAACTCCGCAAAGCGGGCAACCGGGAGCCGGCCGTGCCGCACGCCGAGAAGCGGCAGGGCCAGGATCGCTAGTCCCTTCTCCTCTGCGACGGCGAGGACCCCCTGCAGCGCTTCCCCCACCCACTCGGGCCTGCATATCGGTTCTCCGGCGAGGTCGTAGACAATTGCCAGCATCCGTAACGGTTCGCCGCTTACGACCACTACGCTTCCCGGGGCCATCGGCTCGGCCTTCAGCAGGTCGGTCATGATCCGCACCATCCCTCCGACCGGAGGCTTCATCTCCGGCTCCGCGCTCAGGACGAGCCAGGTGTCCTCCTCCAGCACGATCGCCGCAATCGGGGCATCCGGAGGCGACAGCGTCACCCGCAGCGAACCGAATGGGATCTCTCCCCGCCCGCCCCGGACCAGGCGGAGCGCCGGCCCCTTCTTCCGCCGGACGCGGGCGATATTCGTCACGGATAGGCCACCCGGTACTTTTCCGGATTGCTGCTCAGCTGCTCGATCTTCTCGTACAGCTCCCGATGGGAGCCACGGCCGAAGGTCAGGAACATGATGCCGATGCAGGAAAAGGCGGAGTAGACCACTCTGGCCTCGATCTCGCCCGGCTCCCCGCAGCCTTCGGCGAGGATCATGAGCCGGCACGTATCCCCCTGGGGGATGAACGCGCTGTCGTCAACGCTGAGCATCGCCCCCCCCAGCGAGATATTGACCACACTCCCTCCGTAGGTGCAACCGTCATGGAAAAGGGTGCAGCGTGCATCGAACCGTATGCGTGGATGTTTTCTCTGCTCGATCATGAACTGATTCCTCCGTTACGTGCCACTGTTTAAACCTTCAGCCTTCAGCCTGAATAACCAGCCCGTTGGTAGAAAGCATACCCCTCACTGCCCGTGTATTCAAGTCCGCCCCCAATGTCTTAGCCTGCTAAAGCAATAAAGCTGGAATGTTCCCTCAAGGCCGTTTAATACCTCAACCCTGTTAGCTTTCTTTTTTCGGCTCATGTTCTGGTAGAACTGATTGGGAATGTCTTGTTTGAGTTGCCTTCGGGATCGAAACTGGTTGCCGCCATTCATGTATCTTTTCGGCCACATTGGTAAATTTCCACAGAAGACCAACTATGGCGATAATGGTCGCGGCTATGACTTTACTCCAGACCGGGTCATGCCAGACTTTCCTGATAAGTCCTTTTTGGGAGGCAATAGATTTATCTTCAATCGGTGTCTTTTCTGTCAATGATGCCTTGTCTCCGCAGGCAACCGCATCACTTCGCACCACTTCCACGGTTGCCATACTTTTACCGGCAAACAAGGTAGGCAGCCCGACCCAGCCCCCGGTCCGATGGGCGTTAACCAGGTAATCCTTGTATTTTTCGCCGGTTTCCCGGTCGCACAAGACAAGGTGAATCTTGAAACGCTTACCGGTGTCTGCATTCAACCCATCATTGCCGATGAAGGCGGTTCCGATCCATTTTTTGCCGTCGATCATGACCGGACCGGTATTGGGATGAAAATTGTCAGGATGGGGCTCATTGACCAGCCAGAGTTCCTTGCCGTTAGGCAGGTTGAACACTTCGCCCTGCATCGCTACGGCATGTGGACACGGCTCACTATTCACCGGCGACAGTATTGTTACTTTGATGCTCTGAAAATTATTTTTTTCTTTGTGAACAGCCTCGATAACACCCATTTTTCCCTCTAACTATAAATTCAAGATGTCGTACAATATCATATTAAGCAGAATGTGGACCTGATCCTTACATGCTCTTCGCACAAACTAATAATCTGTGTCGTGCCATGTAGATCTCCTGGAAACGATAATTAAAAAGCACCCTTACAATTGCTGCCAGAGTGCTTTTTAACATATTTAACTGATTAAAAACAATTCAACTTTGCCCCGCTAAAACCCCTTTCGCCTTTTTCCACAGAGCCAGCCGCTCCTTGTGGCCGACCTTGCTGCCGTAGCGTTGACTCTCATCTTGGTAATTATGGTACCGATTGAAGGGAGCACAGGAGAAAGAAAACCCTTTAGATTATCTAAAGGAATAGTCAGGTCAAATCCAAATCGAAAATCATCGTCTTTTATATTTCTTGCAGAAATGTCCGCTGATGCTAATAATTTAACAGTAGCATCACTTTTCAGGCGAAAAAACGGTATCGAAAAATCTGCCATCCATCTAGACCCTATTTTTGCTTCATTTCGACCATAAATTAGTGACATGAATGTTTCATCGTCATCAATGGTAAACTTAATTCCTCCGCCATAGTAGGTTTTTGAATCTTTTTCATTTCCATCACCAATCTGATAAACCGCACCTCCTTTTACTAGAGGTCCCATCGAAAAGTATCTTATTGTTCCATTATTGCTACCTCTCAAAACATCTGAAATAGGAATATCAGTAGTGAAAATAATAAATAGAAAATCATAGCTGTTAATTTCATATGTTCGCTCCAATTTTTTTAGGTGAATTTACATTGTAAGTGCGGCAAGTGAAGCTTGATAATTCTTGCAGCTTTCATCTCCTAGTGAAATACAGGACCACAATACTTAGTTACATGGGCTCTCTATGTGATGTCGAGTGTCACATCAACGGTAGTAATTGATTGAAAACAGCCGTTCTGTCCCAACGTTTGACCGGATTGGCTTCCTTGACCTTCTCGTACTTCTTTGCCAGCCCCTTGTACTCCTTGTATGCTGCTATGGAGAGGTCCCAATCCTTTTTCCCGAGGAGCCTGCACTTTTCTCCTTTGGCTATCTTGGCGCCGAAGGGTGAGAACCCGGCGGAGAAATTTTCCATCTTCTTTGCGAAGCCGGGCCTTTTTGATAACAGCTGCCCGAGAAGCGTTCCCGAAATTTGCCTTGCCAGTTGTCTGTTAGCTTCCAGATGGTCGCAATCTTCGCCACCCTTGCACTGGATGTAGGATTCATAGGCATGCTGCGAATTGGTTACCCCCTGATGTGAGGCGAGGTCCTGTACTCCGTGGAGCAGATAGCCGAGGAAGAAGAGGGCATGCTCGTCTGTTTTTGCTGCTAAGAAGTTATCCTTCTTCTCGACGCACCATGCCAGATAGACATTGATGGCGTCAGTTTCGCTCTGGCTGGTAGCCCCGGTATCCAGGGCGCAGTCGGTCTGGGCATGGGCAGCTGCGTTGTACCATTCGTAGAAGTCCGGATCCTGGGCGGCATCTCCGGCAATGGAGATGGCATCTTCGGAAAAACCGAATTGTGCCAGCGCATCACTGGTGAGTTCCAGATGCCCTGGTGAGGTGTCGCCGGTAATGGTGGAGAGAAAGCCGCCGGAGGGGAATTTGGGATCTTTCAGGTTGGCCAGGGCTCCACGTTTGCTCTTTTTCTTCAGGTACTCCTGGACGTTGATATGCGGT
>Ga0134124_10002195_pt1 | contig 15758 bp, 8 predicted proteins | sample KB304_FD_96880 | JGI IMG/M metagenome (GOLD analysis project Ga0134124, IMG submission 96880) | Terrestrial soil microbial communities without Nitrogen fertilizer from Kellogg Biological Station, Michigan, USA - KB3-0-4 | ecosystem: Environmental > Terrestrial > Soil > Unclassified ... | reverse complement strand
TGGCCGTACGACAAACAATTCGCGCGCGACGATCACCGCTCCGAACGCTGGACGACGGACGACCTCAAGCGTCGCATCTCGCAACTCAACGCCATGCGCCCGTGCGTGAACGGCGTCACCGTGACCACGCTGCGGGCCGCCGCGCTGCGCTACGTGCTGTCGAACAACGTGATCAGCTCCGCGGTGCTCGGCCCGCGCAGCGCCGTTCAGCTCGATCAACTGGTTCGCGAAGCCGGCACGCATCCGTTCCTGAGTCCTGAAGCGCTCGACGCCCTGCAAATCCGCTTGGACAACCTGAAAGCGTCCGCCTGATGTCGGTCACTGGCGACGGCTCGAGCTCTTCGACCCTCCTGCGCACGCTCGACCGCATCGCTCGCGAAGCGGCCGTGCTGATCCTCGAGGTGTACGCCACGAAGTTCAGCGTCGATTTCAAAGCCCCCCGCGATCCAGTCACGGAGGCGGATCGCCGAGCCAATGAGCTCATCTGCGAGCGCCTGAGCCAGCAATTTCCGAACGTGCCCATCGTCGCCGAAGAGAGCGAACCCGAGACCTTTGCCGAATACCGCAAGGCCGAGCGCGTTTTCTTCGTCGATCCACTCGACGGCACGCGCGAGTTCGTCGCGCGCAACGGCGAATTCGTGGTCATGATCGGCTACGTCGAGGGCGATCGCGCGACGGCGGCCGTGATTCACGCACCAGAGAGCGGTATTTCTTGGCTCGGCGCAGTCGGCAACGGCGCATCTCGAATCGACGCACAGGGCGTGGAGACGCCGATCTCGGTCAGCACCGTCGGCACGCTGGGTGACGCGCGCATCGTCGGTTCGCGCTCACATCGCAACCCCGCGCTCGAACAGGCCCTGAGCGCGCTCGGCGCGCGTGAACTAGTCGCACTGGGCAGCGCCGGCCTCAAAGCCTCCGTCGTCGCGCACGCTGAAGCAGACGCCTACGTGGCGCCGCACTATGCTGGCAAACGCTGGGACGCCTGCGCAGCCGACGCACTGATCACCGCCGCGGGCGGCAAATTAACCGATTCGCGTGGGGAGCTAATCGACTATCGCAGCGAGCGCTTGGACAACGATCGCGGTGTGGTGGCTTCGAACGGGTTGTTGCACGACGCGATCATCGAAAAGCTCGCGCTCGCTCGGGGCTGACGCGAGGGCGCGATGCGCGCGCCGCTCTCCCTTCGACACAGCATTGGCGCGGTAGGGGTCGTCGCGTGAAGGATTGAGTTCGAATTCAAACTCAATCCGCTAGCTGTAAGCGGCACTCCGCCGCGAACTTCGGTCAGAAATCTCGTCTTTTTACGAGCGTCGCATCGATCGAAGAATTCGACGCTGCGCTCCGGAGGAGCTTAGCCGATACCCAGTTGCTTCAACTTCTTATGCAAACCCTCGCGGGTGATGCCTAGGGTCTTGGCGGCGGCGGTTTTGTTGTTGCCGTGTTCGCGGAGGGCGTCGATCAAGATGTGGCGTTCCACTTGGTCGACCATTTCCTTTAGTGAGCCCTTGGCGGCGCCGGCGCTGAGCAGCACGGTTTCGATTTGGCGGACGCGGGGGCTGAGCAGCTCTGGGGTGAGGAAGGCGCCGTCGTCGGCTTGGATGACCAGGCGCTGCACTTCGTTCTCGAGCTCGCGCACGTTGCCGGGGAAATCGTAGGCGGCCAGGATTTCCAGCGTTTCTTGGGCGTAGCCGGGCACTGATTTGCCCATCTCGCGGGTGTAGCGGTCGAGGAAGAACCGCGCGAGCGGCGCGATGTCGTCGCGGCGTTCGCGCAGTGGCGGCACGCGGATCGGGAACACCTTCAGTCGATAGTAGAGATCTTCGCGGAAGCGACCGGCCTTGACCTCGGCTTCGAGGTTCTTGTTGGTCGCGGCCACGATGCGCACGTTGACTTGCTTCGACTGCGTGGCGCCAATCGGACGAATCTCGCCTTCTTGCAAGGCGCGCAGCAGCTTGGCCTGCAGTGACAACGGCAGCTCGCCGAGCTCGTCCAAGAACAGCGTGCCGCCGTCGGCGATCTCGAACAAGCCCTTCTTCTCGTCGGTCGCGCCGGTGAACGCGCCGCGCTTGTGGCCGAAGAGCTCGCTCTCCAGCAAATTCTCGGGGAAGGCCGCGCAGTTTTGGGCCACGAACAGCTTGTCTTTGCGCTTCGAGCGATAGTGCACGCTGGAGGCGATCAGCTCTTTGCCGACGCCGGTTTCGCCCTCGATCAGCACGCTCACGCGCGTGTCGACAACCTTGTCGAGTTGGCGTAGGAGCTCGGCCATCGCCTTGCTCTCGCCGATGATTTGCACCTCTGCGGTGCGCGCGCGTTCGCGACCACGCAAATACTGGTTCTCTTTTTTCAGCTCGGCGCGCGTCAGTCGCAAGCGCTGGATCAGCTCGGCGTTGGCGATCGCCAGCGACGCGCTGACGGCGAGGGCGCCGAGCGCGTCCACGTCTCGCGCTTCGAACATGGCCGGCGCGTCGCGGTTGTCCAGCTGCAGCACGCCCAAGATGGCGTCGTCTTTCCAGAGCGGGATGCCGATCGTGCTGCGGATGCTGGCGCCGAGCAACGACTCGGAGCTGAAGGTCTCACTGGGCGCATCCGCGGCCAGCACGGCGGCGCGTTCCGAAATCACTTTGCGCACGACGCTGCGCGTGACGCGCACCGCTGCTTCCGGAGCGCGTGGCCCCGAGGGTCCGCGAACGCGCGTCACCACCGGCACGAAGCCCACGGATTTACGGCTGTCCGTCGCTTCACCGTCGGGCTCTTGGCGCAGCACGACGGTCGCGTGAGTCGCGCGAGGGACGAGCAAGAGCGCGGCATCGGCGATGCCGCTCACGACGTCGGAAAGGCCTTCATGGCTGACGACTTCACGCAGGGCTTGCACCAAGCGCTGCAAGCGGTCGTCGCCGGCGGCGAGGGGCGCGCTGTTGGCGAGTTCACTCAGCGGCCGGAGCAGCGCGATTTCCAGCGTATCCGTGTCCGGCGTGAAATCGACGCGCAGTTCGACGCTGTCCGAATCCGGGCCACCGAGGCGTAGACGGTCACCGGGCGACAGCGCGATCGCTCGCCGTCCCTCACCGAGCGCGTGCTGCTCGCCCGCGCGCAGCAGCCAGGTCCCGTTCGTGCTGCCCAAATCCTCGAGCACGAAGCCGTCGACGCTGCTGACGATGCGCGCGTGCTCACCGGAGATCAGCGCGTCACTCAGGACCAGATCATTGGACGCCGCGCGTCCGATGCGCACGCTGTCGAGCTCCGCGTCGAATACGCGGCCGGCACTGGCGCCGGAAGCGACCTCGAGGCGGAGGCTCGACATGCGCGCGTTCGACTCAGCTCGCGCGCGATTCCAAGCGGTACATCACCTGCTTGAGCGGCGAATCACCGGCAGACTTTTCGCGATCGGGCGACTTGGCGTTGCGCTCGATGACCGTGTTCAGCTTGGCCGCGACGTCCTTCGAACCTTTGGGCGAGAGGTGATCGATGACGGTGGCCGAGACCGAGCGCAGCGCCGCGTTGGTCACCGAGTCGATGCCCTTCACGACCTCGTCTCGGCTTTGCTCGTCGCCCAAGATGCCGATCATGTAGCCGGCCTTGATGCCCACGAACTGCTTAGCGCGATCTTGATTCTCGCCCTTCTGGAGCGCAGTGACGTAGCAAGGCACGCGATCGCCGCAGGCCTTGAGTAAGCCCTCGACCCCGGCAAAGGCGTCTTTTTCCAGCTTGGTGCCGTACTTGTCCACGGCCACCTTCACTTGCGGCAGCTGATCCGGCTTGGCCAGCTTCATGGCCGTGACCGTGACCGCGAGCTGCAGGCCTTTCTTGTCCTCGTCACTGCCCTTCAGCTTGGCCACTCGTGCGAGCAGCCAGTCGACCATCGACGGATCGAAGAATTGGCCCGCGGACTCGGTCAGCGTTTCGAGGGCGCCGCCGCCGTTCGGAATTTCGGCGTCGAGCGAGATCGATTCATAGGCCTTCTTGAAGGCCTGCTTCGACTCGTCAGTCGCCGGAATTTTCGCGAGTTCACGCGCAATCACGGCCTTGTTGCTGTCGTCGGTCTCGGCCTTGAGCGCTTCCACCATCGGACCGATGGTATCCGGACGGCCAATCGTGCCCAGGATCAACGCGGCGGTCGCGACGTACGGCTTGCCCTTGGCCTCCGTGCCGGTGACCTCCTTGATGCGGCGCGCGTTGTAGGTCGCCAATGCTTCGTTCTTGCCTTGCAGCAACGCAACGGCCGCGTCGGCGGCGGGCTTGCCGATCTTGACCAGCGCGAGCACGGCCGTCGACTGCACGTCGCCCTTCGCCGGGTCGAGCAAGACTTTGAGCAACGGTTCGACCGCGGCCGGATCGCCGATGCGCCCGAGCACCTCCGCCGACGCCACCTGCCAGAACTGCTGGTCGCGATACGGGTCGATCAGGTCTTTGTCCTTGTTGGTCTTGGGCTGAACCATCTCGGCGTCGAGCATCTTCGTGAGCGGGCCGACCCAAGCCTTGGACGGCGCGACGCGCATGGCGTCGTTCACGTCACGGTAGGCCACGCCGCCGAGCATGGTGCTCGACTTGAGCTTCAAAAACGCCTGCAGCAGCGAGTCGGAGAGCGTGGTGAGTTTGAGGTCTTCCACCGCAATTGCCGCCCATTTCAGGTCTTGATCCTCTTTGGACGTGGCGGGGTGTTTGGCGAACTCGTCCAAGGCCTTCTTCACGGCGGGTTCGATGCGCTTGTCTTTGTAAGCCGCGAGCAGCTTGATCAGCGAAACGCGCGTCTTGCCGTCGAGCGTGTCGTAACCTTCGACGTAGGTCTTGGTCAGCGGATCGACGGTCTTGTTGATCAGCGTTTGAACGCCTTCGGACTTCAGGTCGCCGTTCTTGGTGACCGAGTCTTCGAAGAATTGCTCCAAGCGTTTGACGGCGCGCGCGCGCCACGCGGGGTCGTCGAGCTTCTCCACCCAGTAGTCGGGTTGACTCTCGTCTTTGCAGCCAACGACCGTGGCAGCCACCAAGACCATCGTGGTCGTGGTTGCAGTTCCCAGGACTAGTGAACGGATGAGCGACGCGATTGGACGCGAAGAGCGCAGCATGGAGATGCCTCCCGAGGCAGATGATGGGTCCGAGTCACGGCGAGCCCGGGTGGCAGTAAACAGCCAAAATTCCCTGGTTCCCGGTGGGTGCGGACGGTACGCTGAGCGGCTTTCCTCTGTCAACGAAGGCTCGACACCTACATGCTCGCACAGCAGTGAGTCGACACAATCGACGGATTTTTCCTGCAGGGCTCGTTCTACTGAATGCCGTATTCACGTAGCCGACGATAGAAGGTCCGGCGCGGGATACCGCTGATTTCGGCGGCCTTCACGCGGTTCCAATTGCTCTCGCGCAGCGCTTCCAAAATCCGGTCGCGCTCTTCTCGGCGGTGCTCCGAGACGCCACCTTTGCGCAATTTGATCGTCGCGCCGCGTGGCGTGGTTTCACGCGCGGCACGCGGCGCGGCCGCTGGGCCCGCGACCCAGCCGTCGGGGAGATCGAGGTCCGCGGCATCGAGCTCTAGGTCGTCGCTCAGCACCCAGGCATTGAGCAACACGTTTTCCAGCTGCCGTACGTTGCCCGGCCAGCTGTACTGGCTGAGCCGCTGCATGGCCTCTTTGGTCAGGCCATTTTTGTCGCGCTTGTAGCGCGCAGCAAACAAACCCAAGAAGTGATCGACCAGCTGCGGAATGTCTTCCGGCCGTTCGCGCAGGGCCGGGACGCGAATCTCGACCACGTGAATGCGATAGTACAGATCTTCGCGGAACTTCCCGGCCGCGACCATCTGCTCCAAATCACGGTTGGTCGCAAACAGCATCCGGACGTCGATCTCTTCTTCGCGGTTGCCACCGACCGGACGCACGCGCCGTTCTTGCAGGACCCGCAGTAGGCCGGCTTGCATCTTGAGCGGCGTCTCGCCGATCTCGTCGAGCAGGATGGTGCCACCCTGGCAATCACGGAACAGGCCCTTGCGATCGCGATCGGCGCCGGTGAAAGCGCCCTTCACGTGACCGAACAGCTCGCTCTCCAGCAAATTCTCCGGAATTGCACCGCAGTTCACGCCCAGGGTGCGCGCCTTGGAACGCGCGGATGCGGCGTGAATCGCGCGCGCGACCATCTCTTTGCCGGTACCGCTCTCGCCGGTGATGAGCACGGGCACGTCCGTGTCGCGCACTCGGTCGATCACGGCGTACACGCGGCGCATGGCCTCGCTGGTGCCGACCAGCCCTTGGTAGCCGAAATGACCGTACAACGTCTCACGCGCGTCACGCAGCTTCTGCCGTGCGCGCTTGAGTTGTTCGGTGCGTCCGTCGAGCAGCTCGCGTAGGCGCTCCTGCGCGTCTGAAAGCGCGGCGTTGGTCGCGGCCAGCGCATCGGCGCGCTGCTTATTTTCGTTGATCAGCCGCGCGTTCTCGAGAGCAATCGCCACTTGGTCGGCGAACGCGCGCAACGTCGGCAGCTCGCGCTCGAAGTGCGTGCCCGGACGCACGCGCGTCTCCAAATACAGCGCCCCGATGGCCGCGCCGTGCGGCGCGAGGATCGGCACGCACACCACGGACTCGAGCATCATCTGATGCACGGACGCGAAATTCTGCATGCGCGCGTCGCTCTGCGCGTTCAGCGTCAGCACCGGCTCGCCGGTTTTGACCACCGACTCGGCGATCGACCGCGAAAACTCTGCGTGCGCCGCGTCGCCCGCCCGCGAACGATGCGTGTACACCATCAGCGCGCCCGAGCTCTGCTGGAGCAGCACGAAGCCGTGTTCCGCGCGAGAGAGCTCCAGCGCGTAGTCGGTCACGCGCTCGGTCAGACGCTCCAGATCGAGCTCGCCCGCGAGCCGGCTATTGACCTCCAAAATTCGCGCCAGGCGCTGCTCGAGCGGCGTCGAGCTGAGTTGAGAGATCGACGCGCTGGTGCCCGCGTGCAGGCTGGAGTTCGAGCGCGGCGGCAGCGGCGCGTTCTTCAAGCTCGCGAACGGCAAAAATTCCGTGGCCGCCACGCCAATCGCCGCCGGCACCGAAGCGCGCAGCGTGCGACGCCGACTGTCGTTCCAATACACCTCGCGCAAGTCGCGCGGCAGACGAGCGCCGATTTCCTCGAGCACGGCCAGCGCTTCCTCGCGATCGCGGCGCGCCAAGAGCGGTTGACCGCCGGCCTCTTCCAACTCAGCACGCGCTTCGAGCGCGCGCCAGACCCAGTCTTTTTGTGCTGCAGCGCGCGCAGCGGCCAGCGAATCGTCCAAATTGACTCGCGCGCCGGCCTCGTCGCCGATCAAATCTTTGAGCCGTGCCGAGGCCAAGAGCAGGAGCGAACGATGCACCGTTGCTCCGGCGAGATCGGCCTCGGAGCGGCTCAGCCAACCGCGCAGCTTCATCAAATCAGGGCGCGGCGCGCGCACCGCCGCGAGCACGCCTTCCAGCCGAGCTTCGGCTGCGTCCACGCCGCGGTTCATTTCCTCGAACGCGCGAGCACAGGCCTCGAACTTTTCGACCGCGGCCTCGACGTTGCCTTCGCGCAGCTGCAACTCTGCCGAAAGTCCGAGCAGCTGCGCGCACATCACCGTGCTGAGCTCGGAGCGCTGTTCCTCGAGCGTCTCGATCGCGGTGCGCGCGCGCGCCAAGCGGCCCAAGAACAGGTCCGCGTTGGCCAAGTTCAACAAGGCCTGCAGCGCGCTCGAGCGCCTTCCGGCGCGACGGCCCATGTCGACCGCGGCCTCGAAGTGCTCGATGGCGCCGGCGATGTCGCCGCGGATCTTGAGCAAGCCGGCCAAATTCAGCTGAATGGTGGCGAGCGCACCGGCGTCGCTCGCGCGCTCGGCGGCGCTGACGGCGCGCCGATAGATTTCACCGGCCTCCTCGGTGCGATCGCAGCGCTGGGCGACGAAGCCGAGCGAGGTGAGCGCAATCGCTTCCAGGCGGTCGGCACCGCACTCCGTCGCGCGTGACAGCGACAGCTCGAGCGCCTCACGCGCTTCGTCGTGCTTGCCCAGCATGGACAGCGCGAGCCCTCGATAAGACAGCGCCTCGCTCGACAACTGCGGCGGTCCGTCGAGCAACGGTTCGAGCAAGGAAAGCGCTCGTTGGTAGTCGTTCAGACCGATCTGAGTGCGCGCGAGGTAGAGCGCGATGTAACTGCGCTCGCGGTCCGTCGCGTCGCCACGCTCGCTCAGCGCCTGCAACAAGTTGGCGGCGCCAGAAATGTCGCCCAAACCGAGGCGCAGCCGCGCGCGAGCGATGCCGGCTTCGACGCGGTCATCGTCGCCCAGGGATTCGAGCGCGGCTTTGACGTCGTTGTAGCGGCCGCGCTCCAAGAAGAAGCGCGCGCGCGAAAGCGCGTCCGTGGGCGGCACCGAGCGCGCGTCGGTCGAACCCAAGACGCGCTCCAAATCGTCCGCGGAGGCCACGGCGTCACTAGCGATGATGCGCACCAAGCGGCGCAGCTCCCCCGGACGGCCCTCGGAGACTTCGAACACTCGCTTCAGCAAGCTCTGAGTCAACGACGGCACCGCCGAGCGGAGCAGCTCGATCGCCGGTTGCTCGTCGAGCGGCGGCACCGTGAAATCACTCACGGGGCTCGGCCAGGAGTCGCCACCGACGGTCACCAAGCGCGCGCCCTGCTCGCGCGCAGCGAGCAACGCGGCGAGGCTCGCCGCGTCCAGCGCGTCGGCGTCGTCGACCAAGACCAATACCCCGTGCAAAGACGAGTGCGCGGCGAGCTCGGCGTTCAAGCTCGAAGCCGATGACACGTCCTCGATCCAGGCCAAACTGCTGCCGAGCACGCCGAGCGACCAAGCCACGCGCCGGAGCAGCGCGGTCCGGCCCGAACCCGACGCGCCCACGATCCGCAGATGCTGACCCGGCTCGAGCGCGCGCACGCGATCGAGCAATTGTGCGGACGTCGTTTCGATGCCGACCACCGGCCAAAGCGCGACTTGCTCGGCGTCCGCGTCGGCCGTAGCCGAAAGCCCGGCAGCTCGCCGCAGCGCGCTCGCGAACTCATCCACCGACGGAAAGCGCTCGGACGGCTGTGCCAGCGTGGCGCGGTCGGCGACGGCGGTCAGCTCGCGCAGCATGTCGCGATTCAAACTCGAGCGACGGCTTTCGCCCACGATCTCCGTCAGCGTGACGCCGAGCGCGTACACTTCCGCGCGCACGGTGAGCGGCGCGCCGCGCAATAACTCCGGGGCCGCGTAGCGCGGAGTCAGCCCCTCGGCTTGGCTCCCACCGTCGCGAAACGGCGCCGCCAAACCGAGATCCACGAACGTCGCGCGGCCGCCCAATTCGACCACGATGTTGGCAGGCTTCACGTCACCATGAAACAGGCCCGCGCGATGCAGCACGGTCAGTTGGTCCGCGGCGCGCGCCAACGCGTTCAGTGCGCGCAAGCTCGCGCCCTCGTCCATCACCTCTTCGAGGCTCTGGCCTTCGACCAACTCGCGCACCAAGAACGCGCGTCCGCTGCGCGGCAAACGCCCGAAACGCACCACGCGCGGCACGCCCAACCCCTCCAAGCCGGAGAGCGCCACGGCTTCGCGCACGAGCGCGGACATCTCACGCTCACTCGCTTCTTCGGCCAGCACCTTCAGGGCATATTTGCGCCCAGAATGGCGATCGCGGACCGCCCAAACCTCTCCCCCGCCTCCCTTGCCGAGTTGAGCGAGCGGCTCGTACCGGTTCGGTAACTCGAGCTCGGCCACCAATCCTCCCGCTCTCAGAGCCCGTAGTCCGCGCCGATGCCGAAGAACGGGCCGCTGGTGGAGAAGCCCAGATCGAGACGGCCAATGAAGTTGCGATGCGGCTTCCAACGCAGGCCGGTTTGCACGGCCAGCCAGGGGAAGATGATCGGCTTCGAGCCACCGTTCGCCCAGTTCGGCTCGGTGTAGCCGTTGTAGTGGGTGTTGTCGTTTCCGCAGTAGGCGCCGTTCGGGTTGCCGGGAGCCGTGCAGGGCAAGAAGCCTTCACCGGTGTCCGGGTTCGCGCCCGGGCCGGGATACGCTTGCGTGCGATACAGCGGGCCCCAAACGAAGCCGATGCCCGCGCCGAACCCGTAATTGATGCCGATCTCCGGCTTGAAGTTGTGCGTCCAATCGAAGTCTGCAGTCAGATACAGAACCTTGATCTTGCTCTGCACGATTTCCCAGGCGTCCGGGCCGTCCGACTTGGCCTTGAACGGCGTCGGATCCATGCCGTAGCCGGTGTACATCGCTGAAAACTGGTACTCGAAGTTGTCCTTGCGGATGATGAACTCGGGGCCGATGCCGTTGGCGAGAATCGTGGTCCCGCCGGAGCCGAAGATTCTCATCATGAACGTGGGCACGATGATGCCGCGGTAGCGCAAGCCCACGCCGTAGTACGTCTTGCCGGGCTGCTCGACCGGAGAGCTGCCCACTTCGGCCTCTGCGACCAACGCGGCGTCCTTGTCGGCCTTTTCTTTGGCAGCCGCGTCTTTGTCGGCCTGCTCCTTCTCGGCCTCGGTCTTTTCGGCCTGCTCCTTCTCGGCCTTTTCCTTCTCCGCCTGCTCCTTTTCGGCCTGCTCCTTGGCCGCCTGTTCTTTCTCGGCTTGCTCCTTGTCGGCTTGCTCCTTGGCAGCGTCGGCCTTGGGCTTCTTTGGCGCGGCACCAGCGGTGGAAGTGAGCAGCAACGCCGAGCTTGCGAACACCGAAATAAGCAACGAGGTAAAGCGGGGGCTCATCAGATCTCTCCTTGGCGCAGGAATCGATTCAATCTTGTCGAGGGCCGTGCGGTTCCGGTGTGTACCCGACGAACCCACAGCCCAAAGCGCGCCGATAGTGCCATGGCACAGTGCCAACTGGCAAAGCCCGCCGTTCGGTAAAGATCCGAATGATCCGTGGCGGCGAGCGGCCGTGTGGCACAGCCGCGTCAAACGCGGGCGCGAGCAGGGCGGGCTCGTCGCCTACAGCCGCCGGCCGAGTGCGCGGACGTGTGCAAGGCGTTAAATCCTCGACGTAACCCGCGTGCTTCTAGTCCGACGCTAGCTTTGCGCCGCAGGCGCCCGTATCCTTGGCAGATGGGTCGAAACACCGCGCTCGAATTGAGTCTCGCGGTGTGCCTCGTGCTGCTCCCCGCTTGCGGGTCGGGCCATTACATCCAACGCGGCGCCGACCTGTACGGCGAGGGCCGCTACGTCGAAGCCGACGAGGTGTTCGCGCGCAGCGAGCCGCGCGTCGCACGCGCCGCCCTCGAGCAGCGCGCCGCTTACGCCGCCTATCGCGGCGCGACCTTCGTCGCCCTCGGCGACCTGCCGCACGCCCAACATTGGCTGAGCGTCGCCACCGAGATCGAACGCAGCCGCCCCGGCACGCTGCGCGCAGAAGAACGCACGTTTCTCGACGGCGCTTGGCGCGCGTATGCCAACCGCATGCCACCGACGCCGCCCACGGCAAACACTGCCATCGCTTCTTCGAGCCAGGTCCCGGCTCCGGGCGCAGCAACCGTCCCCACCAGCACGCCCGTGCAACAACGAGCGCTCGCACCCATCCCGCAATCCGTCCCGCAGTGAATTTTTGGGGTTGATGGTCACGCGACACGTCGCGTGACGTCGGAGCCTTCGGCGGCGCGCCGCGTCGCGAGCGAGAAACCAAAGCAGCGTGCGCCGCTCGCTTGCCAGGCAAATACGGCCGAGAACGCCTCGCGCCGCCGGAAACCACGCCGTTTCGCGTTCGCCCGCCGTCGCTCGCGCCCGCCCACTCGCGCGCAGGTAAATGACCATTGCGGATTTTGAGATCCCGAACTCCGAGGTTATGGTGTCGACACTTCGAGGGCCACTGGGCACCCTACCCATGACGACCTCTCTCGCGCGTGAGCTCGCTGATCTCTTGCCACCAGTGCTCAGTGCGCTGGCGGCGGAAGACCCGAGGCTCGCGCTCCAGGCGGCGCTCGAACTGCTCGCCTCTCGCGGCCTCGTGCAGCAGCGGGATGACGCCCGGGTCGACTTCGAACTCGAGCACCACGGGCGCAAGCTAGCGCTAGTCGCGACCGTCGCCGCCCAAGGCGGGTTCGAACGCGACTCACTCGACCCCGCGCTGCGCACTGCGCTTCAGCTCGGCTTCATGCGCGCCGTCGAGCACGAAGAGCGCGCAGAGCTCGCCGAGCGCTACCAGATGCTGTCGAACGCGTCGTTCGAAGGCATCATGATCAACGCCGACCAAGGCGCCGTGATCGAGGTCAATCAGCGTCTAGCCGAATTGGTCGGCTACGAACCGGCCGAGATGCTCGGCCACCAGACGCTCCCTCGCTGCGTCATCCCCGAAGATTTGCCCATGGTCCGCGAGCGACTGCGCAACGGCGTGGAGGGCGCCTACCGCATCACTGGCGTGCGCAAGGACGGCTCGCGCTTTCCTGCCGAGATTTTGTCCAAGCAAGGCAAGCTGGGGGACCGCCCCGTGCGCGTCGTCGCCGTGCGCGACGTGAGCGAGCACGAACGCGCGAACACCTTGTTGCTCGAAAGCGAGCGCCGACTGCGCGATCTCGCTGCCGCCGCCTTCGACTACTTCGCGGTCAGCCGCGACGGCATCATCATCGAAATGGGCGGTCGCGTCGAAGAGACCATGGGCTACCCGCCCGCGCAATTGATCGGCAAAAGCTGGTTCGATCACCTGACGCCGGCTGCTCGTTCGCAGACGCAGAAGACCGTGTTGGAGGGGCGAGTATTCGCCTACGAGACCACCATCGTGAACGGGCGGGGCGAGGTGATCCCGGTGCAGATTCAGGCGGTCCCCACCACACACAACGGCCAACCCGCGCGCTTTGCCGGGATCCGTGACCTTCGGCCCAGCCATCGCATGGAAGCAGAGCGCCGCCGCTTGGAGCAACAGATCGAGCGCAGCCAACGGCTCGAGAGCCTGGGCGTGCTCACCGGCGGCATCGCGCACGACTTCAACAATCTCTTGGTCGGCATTCTGGGCAACGCGGATCTCTTGCTGATGACGCTCAGCGCGGAGGACGAGCGTGAGTCCGCGCACGCGATCCGAGCGGCGGGCGAGCGCGCCGCGGATCTCACGCGCCAGATGCTGGCCTACGCCGGCCACCGCGAGCCGGCGCGCAACGATCCAGTAGACATCGGTGAGCTGCTCCGCGAGCTCAAGCAACTGCTGAGCGCAACGCTGTCGAAGAAGATGGAGCTCGAGCTTTCGATCGAGCCAGGATGCTCCGTGCAGGGCGACCGCGCAACGCTCACGCAAGTCGTGATGAACCTGCTCACGAACGCCTCCGACGCGCTCGACGGTCGCCAGGGGAAGGTTCAGGTCCGCGTGGCGCGCATTGCCCGCCCGGACGCTCGTTGGGACGACGCGCTGGGCGCCACGATCGGCCCCGGTGCGTGGGTGTTGCTCGAAGTGAAAGACTCCGGCGTGGGCATGGACGAAGCCACGCGCGACCGCGTATTCGAGCCATTTTTCACGACCAAGGACACCGGCCACGGCTTGGGACTCGCGGCTTGCCTGGGCATCGTGGCCTCGCACAAAGGCGCCATTCTGGTCGAGAGCGCGGTCGGCCAAGGCAGCTGCTTTTCGGTGCTCCTGCCCGCCAACCATCACTCGCAATCGGCGACCGTCGCCCGGGATCCCGCGGTGCTCGAACCGTGCCAGGTGCTCGTGATCGACGACGAGCAGCTGGTGCGTGCCCATCTGCGCCGAGCGCTCGAGCTGCGCGGCTACCGCGTGGACGAGGCGGGCAGCGGCGCGGCCGGGCTCGCACGTTTCGCCAAAAACGCTCCTGACGTCATCGTGCTCGACTTCATGATGGGAGACATGACCGGCGTCGAGGTCATCCGCCGCATTCGCGAAACCGGCTCGCGCGTGCCGATCGTGCTCTCCTCGGGTTACTTGGAGGCTTCCTCGGAGCGTGCGCTCGATCCGGCTTCATTTCAAGCCTTCTTGCGCAAGCCCTACCGCACGGAAGATCTGATGCTCGCGATCGAGCAAGCGCGTGCGTCGGCCCCGCGTCGAACGGCGGCCGTCGTCTCGCACGAACTCGTCAAATGAGCGCGGTTGCTGGCGCGTTGCGCCGCGCGCTCGAACCGCCTCAGTCGAGCTTCAGCGTGAGCTCGCCGCTATACACCAAAGCCGGATCGCCGCGATCCGACAGAGTCGTGTACAGCACGCCAATCGTCCGCGGAACGACGCCGGAGAACAGCTCTTTGCCGTCGCGCTTCACGCTCAGCGCTTGGTCTTGATTCAGCATCGCATCCGAGACGCGCAGGGTCACGCGTTTCACCTTACTCACGCCGGAGAGTTCGATGCTCTGGGAGGCGTAACTGGCCGTGATTTCGGCGCCAGCCGCGACGTCCGCCTTGTCCACCGAAAGCCAGTAGAAGCGCGTGCGCAGCGTCCCCGATTGCCGCCAAACCACCTTGCTCGGGATCGGATTTCTAGCATACATCTGCATGAATGGGATGCTGACGGCATCTTCCAGATCCATCCAATGCGGTTTGCCCGCGTGGACTTGCCATTGGTGCACGTAGCCGCCCGGATCCGCAGCCGCCAGAGCGTCGAGCTTCATGCCCCATTCGGCGGCCTTGAGATTCCGGTCGTACGCGGTGTCGTTTCCGCCGACGTGGATCGCGAACGCGGTGTTGCGCAGACTCAGCGGTGAGGCATCGTTCGGATGGCCAGCGCTCATGCCGACGCCCGCCCAGGCGTCCGCCATGCGCGGCCCCATCTGATACGCACCGTCACCGCCCGCCGAGTAACCGTTCAAGTAAACGTGATTGGGGTCCACGCCTTCGAACGCGACCAGGTTTTCGATCAGGTGCTCGAACAACGCGTCGATCTCATCGCGAAACCACAGGTTCCATTCGTTCGAAGGCGCGCGCGGCGCGATCCAAATTGCGTTTTTTGGATTGTAGCTGTCCACCAACGCGATTTGATTTTCCCATTGCTCGTCGTTCGTCTGAGCGTCGGCGTTGCCGCCGCCGTGCATGGAAATGAACAAATTCCAGCCTGTGGCGGGCTTTTGTCCGCGCTGGGCGCGGTAATACTTCATCTTCACGCCGCCGGCGGTGATGGTCTTGGCGAGGCTCTCGGTAGCGCCGACTTCGGACGCGCGCGTGGCCTTGAGGCGAGTCGTGTGGTCGGCAATGAGCAGCTGCTGCGCCTCGCCCGAATCCGACTTCGTGAGCGCGACTTTGGCGAACGCTTGCTCGAGCAACGCCGGACGACTGCCGGCCTCGAGCGCAAGCCACGCCTTCAACTGCTCGAGTGCGCGCTTGGAGGCTGCGTCGTTCACGCCAGGCGCCGCGCCGCCGTTCGCTGTGCCGCCGTTCGCTGCGCCGCCGTTCGCTGTGCCGCCGTTCGCCGCGCCGCCGTTCGCTGCGCCGACGCTCGCTACGCCGCCGTTCGCCCCACCGCCATTGATGCCACCGGAACCCGCACGGGGTACGCCAGCACTGCCGCCGTTCGCCCCCGTTTGCGCAACCCCCGCGCCGCCGCCCGTGTTGCGACCGGCCGCAGCCGGCATGACGCCCGGGTTCGGTTCAGATCCGCCGCAGCTCGCGCACAGCGCGACGCCAACGACGCTCGACCAGGACGCAATCGCGCGCAGCATGGCGGGAGCTTAGTACGCGCTGGTCGGCTGGGGAATGCGGGCAATGCAGGCAATGCAAGTCAACGCGTGCTCGGTCGAGACTGCGAGTCGGCACACGCTAACTAGTGAGTGCACGGCTGCCCAGCCGCAAGTTTTCTTGCTAGCGTAGAAGTGGTGACTCGAAGATCGGCGCGCGGCTCGGGGTTGCTCGCG
>Ga0134124_10002194_pt1 | contig 15760 bp, 14 predicted proteins | sample KB304_FD_96880 | JGI IMG/M metagenome (GOLD analysis project Ga0134124, IMG submission 96880) | Terrestrial soil microbial communities without Nitrogen fertilizer from Kellogg Biological Station, Michigan, USA - KB3-0-4 | ecosystem: Environmental > Terrestrial > Soil > Unclassified ... | reverse complement strand
GTTATTCTCCGCGCGGACTCGGAACTGTTTCGCATGGAGCTGAATTATCTGATTAATACCGCACTGGTGGCCGATGAAGCTCACCTTGCCGACATGGAGCAGATGAGATCGGTAGTGGAGCGGGTTTACGGTTATTTGAATATCGCCCTGGAGTACCTGAGCGAAGGGGACGAAACAAGGGGAGTGGAAATCATCAGCGGCGAATATCTGAAAAGACTGTTCCAGCTGGGGTTCAGCCTGGTACTCGATCTGAAGTACAGGGCGGATAAACTTAGTGAGACGGATTATGCCACCGGTAAGGCCCTGTCAGGATTGAAAACCGCCAGACCCCGCTACTACCGCGGACTTGACTCCGATGGTATCGATGACTACCGGGAATTCAGGGAGATTCGGGATGTGACCAGGGTGTCGGAGTTTCTGAAAAGGCTGGAAGGTTGAACGGAGCATTGGGGAACGTCCCTGATGATTTCTCCCTTCAGCCGGCGGCGCGGCGAAAGACCAGCCAGCCGCCGGCCATCAGGAGGGCGACACCGAGCATGCGGCTCGTATCGAGCGGGATATGACGGCCCCCGAACAGGCCGAAGTGGTCCATCAGCAAACCGGTGGCAAGCTGGCCGGCAATGATGGCAGCCATGGCTGCGGCGGTGCCGATCCGCGGCACCACTAAAATCGTCATGGTTACGAAGAAAGCCCCCAGTAATCCGCCGGTCAACTCCCACCACGATGCTCCGGCAACTCCCCGCAAGCTTCCGCGTCCTACCAGCAGCACCATCATCAGCAGAGCAACAGTACCTACGGCAAACGAGATGCAGGAGCTCTCCAGCACGCCGACGATCCGGGCCAGGCGGGCATTAATGGAAGGCTGAACGGCCATGACGATGCCGCAGCAGAGCATCAGCAGATAAAGGATATAATTGCTCATCGGGAATCTCCTTTGGTCTGTTGCACAATTCAGAGGCACTATACCCGTCACGGTACAAAATGTCACAGGTAGAAATGCTGTCAGCAGAAGGAGCTGATGAGGAAAAGAGAGGGGATGCGAGTGAGGAGATATAGCTTTCCGCTTGCACTCACCGCCCGTTTTTCGTAGACTCTCCATTCATGACAACCTTCGAAACCATATCCGCAAAAATCCGCGCCGGTCAGCGCATCACCTCTGACGAGGCGCTCTTCCTGTTCGAGTCCAACGACCTGCTCGGCATCGGCGAGCTGGCCGCGCTCGCCAACGAGCGCAAAAACGGCACGAACGTCTATTTCAACGTCAACCGCCACATCAACCCGACCAATGTCTGCGTCAACCGCTGCGCCTTCTGCGCCTTCTCGCGCACCGCCGGGGAGGAGGGGGCCTACACCCTGGCGCTGGACGAAATCTGCCGCCGGGCACGGGAGGCTTCGGATGAAGGGGCCACCGAGGTGCATATCGTCGGCGGTCTGCACCCAGACCTCCCCTTCGAGTTCTATGAAGAAACCCTGCAAGCCATCCGACACGCCGCACCAAAGCTGCATATCAAAGCATTTACCGCCGTGGAGATAGAGTACTTTTCCCGTATTTCCGGCCTGACGATCGAAGCGGTGCTCGAGCGTCTCATCGACGCCGGTCTCGGCTCGATGCCGGGTGGGGGCGCCGAAATCCTGGTGGAGGAGGTCCGGCAGAAGATCTGTCCCGAGAAAATCCCGGGGGGGCGCTGGCTGGAGATCATCCGCCTGGCGCATCTGGCCGGATTGAAGACCAACGCCACCATGCTCTACGGCCACGTCGAAACCGCGGTCGACCGGGTCGCGCACATGGAGATGCTGCGCGTTCTGCAGGATGATACCGGCGGTTTCCAGGCCTTTATCCCGCTGGCGTTCCAGACCGAGAACTCCGACCTGAAACTGGACGTAAAAGGCACCTCCGGCCTCGACGACCTGAAGACGCTGGCGATCGCGCGGATCTTCCTCGACAATTTCGACCATATCAAGGCCTACTGGATCATGCTCGGGGAGAAGATTGCCCAGGTCTCGCTGGCCTTCGGAGTCAACGACCTGGACGGCACCGTCGTCGAGGAGAAGATCGGCCACGATGCCGGGGCCGACAGCCCGCAAGCGCTTACAAAAGAGGGGATCATCCGCCTGATCAGGAAAGCCGGTAAAACCCCCGTCGAGCGAGACACCCTCTATCACCCGATCCGCAGCTTCTGATGCACTCCGAAGCATCCGAAGACGAAGCCGACACCCCGGACTCTCTGCTTTCAGCGGATCTCAACAAGGATCGCTTTCAAACTGCTATCCGCCGACTGCGCACCCAGTTCGATATCTACGCCGGCACATGCCCGGTGCCGCTCCCCGCTCCGGGTCTGATCGTCACCCCGGAGATCCGCACCCAGTGCGAGCGGTATCTCCAAATTGCCGACATAACCGCCGTATTCAACCACCTCTACTCAGCAGCCCTGACCTATCCGCCGATCCTCTCCAGCACGCCGTTCCACAGCGCCATGAGCTGGGCCGACGCCTTCGCGGCCCTGCCGACACAGTTCCAGTTCAGCACGAACCCGGCGTGTCTTCTGGAGGCGCTGCTGGAAGATCGCGCCCTGCTGACGGCGTTCCTGTTCGCCTCGTTCCTTCCCGGCCGCTTCTATGGCGGCATCGGGCGCTACCTCGGACAGCGGCAATTCATCAGGGAGTGGCTGAAATCGCGCCAAGGGAGGATGCTGCGCTGCCTCGACGCCGCCTGCGGCACCGGCGAGGATACCTACGGACTGGCCCTCCTGCTGTCGAAGGAAGGGTTTTCCCCCGAAGAGATCCTGGTCGAAGGGTGGACCCTGGAGCCGCTGGAGGTCTGGGCCGCCACCCGGCGCCGTTTCCCGAACGACCGGCGCCGTGAAACCGGGCTGAGGGAGGCGACCGCTGCGCTCTATCAGCGAGGATACGGCAGTCGTATCAGCTTCCGCTGTGTTGACCTGACCGAAATCCCCCCGGGAGAGGCTGACGGCGGCGGTCAATTTGACCTCATCCTATGCAACGGCCTGCTGGGCGGCCCGATCATCCATCAAAAGGAACAGTTGGGCCAAGCGGTGGTCAGTCTGGCGCAGCTGCTGGCGCCGGGTGGAATCCTGCTGGCTGCAGACAATTTTCACGGGGGATGGAAACAGAAATGCCCGCAGGCGGAGCTGCGGGCACTGTTTGAAGAGAATGGTATGAACGTTGTTGAAACGGGTGAAGGTTTCGGGGGACTAAAACCTGACCAGTAATCCGCCCCAGGTCAAGCCGCCGCCAAACCCCATGGCCAGGACCAGGTGCCCCGGCTTGATCGTGCCGTTGCGCAGGTTCTCGTCCAGCACCAGCGCCACCGAGGCGGCCGAAGTATTGCCGCACCGGTCGAGGTTGAGCAGGAAACGCTCCTTGGGGAAGCCGCTCTTTTTGGAGATGAAGTCGATCATGCGCACGTTGGCCTGATGGGGAATGATGTAATCCAGATCGGCCGGGGTGATATGGGCTTTTGCGCAGAGGGTGTTGATGATGTCGGGAATGACGTCGGTCGCAAAGACATAGACCTGCTTTCCGGCCATCTGGAAAAATATCTCCCGGGCCTCTATCGTAGCCGGTGTTACCGGGCTGCGGGAACCGGAAGAGGGCACCTGGATCAGCGGCCAACCTGCGCCGTCGCTGCGCATGTAGGTGTGCTGAACCCCCTTCGTTGCATCACCGCCGCTGCTCAGGATGGCGGCGCCGGCGCCGTCACCGAAGAGCGGACAGCTGTTCTTGTCGTTGAAATCGAGAATTCTGGAGTAGGTGTCGGCGCCGATCGCCATGACGGTTTTGTATTTGCCGCACTTGATGAAGTTATCGGCAATTTCGAGCGCGTAGACAAAGCTGGAGCAGACTGCGTTGATATCAAAGGCGAAGGCGTTTTTGGCACCGATGTTCTCCTGGACTATGCAACCGGTCGAAGGAAGGCTCATGTCGGGAGTCGAAGTGCCGACGACGATGCAGTCGATCTCGGAGGCGTCAATACCGGCGGATTCCAGCGCATTTTTTGCGGCGATCGAAGCGAGATCGGAGGTGGCCTGATCGGCGTGGGCGAAGCGCCGCTCGCGGATGCCGGTGCGGCTGTAAATCCACTCGTCCGCATTTTCAACCAGGTAGTCGAAATGGCTGTTGGGTATCACCCGATCCGGCAGACATGAGCCGCTTCCGATGATTTTTGAAATGATCATTGTTATCCCGATTTCCGCTCGCCTGTGATGAGCAAATTTTATTTTGAGTAAAGCTTTTTGCTTATCTCACAAAATAACGCCGTTTGTCAAGATTGACTCTTTACAACTTCCCGTTGTTACTCCTTGAATCTGAGTATGTCGACCACCGAATATGCCCACACCGCGAAAAACGCCGCAAGAACCGCCTTGCCAAAGCCGGTTTCCCCCTCCAGTGCTTTCATCACTTCGGATGGCGATATGCTGATCGCTCCGCCGGAAATCTGGGAGGCGAGCACCGGTGAAAGCCCGCGCAGCAATACAAACAGCGCCATGATCAGCACCAGGTTTACGAGTACGATAATGATCCCGCCGACCATTTTTCGGCCGAGATACAGTTGCCCGAGTCCCGGCAGCACCAGGGCCGAAAGCAGCAGCGCCGCAAGTTTTTTGTTCATGATCAGGTTTCCTTTATGTCATGGGTTAAATATTGTTTATGGCGTTTATACAATCGATTGATTTTGAACCGTACCGGTGCCGGCCGTTTCTGTTTTGACTTTGCCGGAGCATTAAGGCATAGTAAAGCCGATTTTACCCTGTACCCGGGAGCAGACGATGGTTCTATTTGCAAACATACTGCTGGCGCTGGCCAAACTGGTTGAACTGGCCAGCGGACTTCTGACGCTGTACAAATACATTCTGCTTGCCAGCGTCGTTGTCTCATGGGTCAACGCCGATCCCTACAATCCGCTCGTTAATTTTATCTATCGTGTTACCGAACCGATACTGCGCCGGATCCGCCGGCATATGCCAGACACCGGCATGCTGGATCTGTCGCCACTCGTCGCCTTTGCCGCAATCTATGTCCTGCAGATCATCGTGTTTGATACCGCCTACCATTATCTGATAAGCACCAGCATGGCGCTCAAAACGGGGGGCTGATGTCCGGAATTCGCATCTGCGTCTCGTTTCATTCCGATCCGGCAATTTCCTTTAGCGCCGCACAAATCTGAATCGTCTTCTCGCCGGCCACGCCGGGCAAACAAAATGAGGGCAACGCTCTGCGTTACCCTCATTATCGTTATTACCCTGGACCCTGCTGATTATTTCTTGTGGCAGTCTTTACAGCCGGTAGGTCCTTTTTTCATTTCAGAGTGGCAACCCTTGCAGGTTTTATGAGCCCACTCTTTGCCGAGGTCGGCAATTTTACCAGGACCTTTTTCGTGGCATTTCTTGCAGTCTTTCAGCATCTCCTGATGTTTTTTGTGGGGGAAGGATACTTTACCCATGGAGGCAGGCAACTCAATTACGTCTGCTGCGAACGCTGCTCCCGCAAATGCGGTGACGGCAAGCATTGCTACTACGGCGCTGATCTTTTTCATACTTTGTTCTCCTTGTTGTTTTTTTGTTTGCTGCGTTATGACGCAGACAAAATTCTACACGCTATGTTCACTTAGTCAATGTTACAACTGTTTAGCATATTGGGTGCCAATCCGCAACTGCAATATAACCAGTCGATATTGCTATACAATATTTTGGCCAATAATAAATATGGCAACAGACAATACCGCAATTGAGGCAGCAAATATTTTTTTTGAAGCGGTCGCAGGATTGAAAGAGCTTGCATACGGTACATACTGTTAGTAAGTTAGAAATTAATTTCTGCGGTTTTTGCAGAGAATCATTCCGTTAACGCACTTATCCCGATTTGCCGGGGCTAGTAAATTAACCAGATAATCCACGAAGGGGGAACTTGCCAAAATGCAGCTTGTACACAATAAAAAAGGGTTTACGTTGATCGAGATCATGGTTGTAATCGTCATTCTGGCACTGCTTGCAGCTCTTGTAGGCCCGAAACTGATGGGGCGTACGGATGATGCCAAGATTACCGACGCACGCGTACAGATAAAAAACATTGAAACCGCTCTCAAGCTTTACAAGCTTGATACCGGGAACTATCCGACTACAGAGCAGGGGCTCGCCGCTCTGGTGTCAATACCGACGGTTGGCGTGATCCCGAAAAACTTCAAGGAGGGGGGCTACCTGGAGAGCAAAAAGATTCCCAAGGATCCCTGGGGTAATGACTATCTGTACGTTTCCCCCGGAGAACATGGCGACTACGATCTCTATTCCTACGGTGCAGACGGCGTCAAGGGGGGAGAGGGGAAGAACACCGATATCACCAGTTGGGATACGAAGTAAAAAATATATCACTATATAGTTGATTTTTTTCATTCTGCGCTATAGTCTATTCCTCTAAGCTATTATTTTCATTATGAATAAATGTTTTTAGTGCCTGTAAAGCACACATGATTATTCTAAGAAAGAGGAGGCTATACAATGTCGCAGAAGTTTGTGTATTTCTTTGGAAATGGTCAGGCTGAAGGTCGGGCTGACATGAAAAATCTGTTGGGGGGTAAAGGGGCCAATCTGGCTGAGATGACCAGCATCGGTTTGCCGGTTCCCCCCGGTTTTACGCTCACCACGGAAGTTTGTACCGAGTTTTACAAGAACGATAGAAATTATCCCGCCTCGCTGGCTGCAGAAGTCGCCACCCATCTTTCCCAGGTAGAAGCGCTGATGGGCCGTAAATTCGGTGATCCCGCCAACCCCCTGCTTGTTTCGGTCCGTTCCGGCGCCCGTGCCTCCATGCCGGGCATGATGGATACGGTTCTCAACCTCGGTCTCAACGACATAACGGTACAGGGCATCATCGCCCAGAGCGGTGACGAGCGCTTCGCCTATGACGCCTACCGCCGCTTTGTCCAGATGTATTCCGATGTCGTCATGGGAATGGATAAACATATTCTTGAACACCTGCTCGAACAGAAAAAGGAAGAGCGGGGTGTTCATCTCGATACCGACCTGAGTGCCGGAGACTGGAAGGATCTGGTCGCCGCCTTTAAGGCAGCGATCAAGGCAGAGCTTGGCACCGCGTTCCCGGAAGATCCGATGGATCAGCTGTGGGGTGCGATCGGCGCCGTATTCGGCTCATGGATGAACCAGCGCGCCGTTACCTACCGCCGCCTGAACAACATCCCGGCGGAATGGGGCACCGCCGTCAACGTCCAGTCGATGGTGTACGGCAACATGGGCGACGACTGCGCCACCGGCGTGGCCTTTACCCGCGACCCCTCCACCGGTGAGAACTACTTCTACGGCGAATACCTGGTCAACGCCCAGGGCGAGGACGTTGTCGCCGGTATCCGCACCCCCCAGCCCATCAACCGCGCCAAGGAAACGAATCTGCCCCCCATGGAAGAGGTGCTGCCGGAGTGCTATCAACAGCTGGTCGGCATCCGCTCGATCCTGGAAAAGCATTACAAGGATATGCAGGATATCGAGTTCACCATTGAAAAGGGAAAACTCTTCATGCTGCAGACCCGTAACGGCAAGCGCACCGCTCCGGCCGCCATCAAGATCGCCGTTGACATGGTTGCCGAGGGGCTGATCGACGAGAAAACCGCCGTGAAGCGAGTGGCGCCGGAGCAGCTCGATCAGCTGCTTCACCCGTCGTTAGACCCTAAAGCGGTCAAGAACATCATCGCCAAAGGTCTGCCGGCCTCTCCGGGCGCCGTGTCCGGTGAAGTGGTCTTTACCGCCGACGAAGCCGAGTCGGAAGCCAAAATCGGCCGCAAGGTTATTCTGGTCCGAGTTGAAACCTCTCCTGAAGATATCCACGGCATGCATGCCGCCCAGGGGATCCTGACCGCCCGCGGCGGCATGACCTCCCACGCGGCGGTCGTTGCCCGCGGCATGGGCAAATGCTGCGTCGCCGGTTGTGGTGACATCAAGGTGGATTATGCCAACCAGTGCTTCACCGCCAAGAACGGCGTTGTGGTCAAAAAGGGAGACATGATCACCCTGGATGGGTCGGCCGGCGAAGTCATGCTGGGTGCGGTTCCGACCGTATCCCCGGAACTGACCGGCGATTTCGGCAAACTGATGGAGTGGGTGGACGGTATCCGCCGCCTGAAGGTCCGCACCAACGCCGATACTCCCCATGACGCCAGGGTGGCGCGCCAGTTCGGCGCCGAAGGGATCGGCCTCTGCCGCACCGAACATATGTTCTTTGACGCCGAGCGGATCGCGGCCGTACGGGAAATGATCCTGTCCGAAGATGTCGAGGGGCGCGAACATGCTCTGGCAAAGATTCTCCCGATGCAGAAAGGGGACTTCATCGGCCTGTTCCGCGAGATGAAAGGGCTGCCGGTAACCATCCGCCTGCTCGACCCGCCGCTACACGAATTTCTGCCGCAGGAAGAGAAGGATATCGAGGAGCTGTGCAAGACCATGAAGGTCCCTGTCAGCGCCCTCAAGCACAAGATCGAGTCCTTGCACGAGTTCAACCCGATGCTGGGTCATCGCGGCTGCCGTCTCGGCATCACCTACCCCGAGATCTACAACATGCAGGTCAAGGCGATCATGGAAGCGGCCTGTGAGCTGGTCAAGAACGAAGGCTTCAGCATCGTGCCGGAGATCATGATCCCGCTGATCGCGACGGTCAAGGAGCTGTCGGTGCTCAAGCAGTATGCCGTGACGATCTGCGACGAAACCATCGCCCGCTACGGCGTCAAGGTCGAATACCTGATCGGCACGATGATCGAGCTCCCCCGAGCCGCCCTGACCGCCGATGAAATTGCGGCAGAGGCCGAATTCTTCTCCTTCGGCACAAACGACCTGACCCAGACTACTTTCGGTCTGTCGCGCGACGATGCCGGCAAGTTCCTGCCGTTCTATGTCGACAACAATATCCTGCCCGAAGATCCCTTCGTTTCTCTTGATCAGAGCGGCGTCGGCAAGCTGGTCAGGATGGCCTGCGAACTGGGACGCGCTACCCGTCCGGACATCAAGCTCGGCATCTGCGGTGAGCATGGCGGCGATCCGTCATCGGTCATATTCTGCCACAATGTCGGGCTCGATTATGTCTCCTGCTCACCCTTCCGGGTACCGATCGCCCGGCTGGCAGCGGCTCACGCGGTATTGGATGGAAAGTAACGGTTCGTAACAGCAGTTTCCAGGAATCACAAAAAAAGTCCGTTCAGCCTCTGTTGTTACAGGGCTGAACGGACTTTTTTGTTCGTAGTCGCTTGCCTGCTGCGGTCTACTTGATGATCAGCAGCGACAGATATTCGGGGGAGTGTGCGGCAATTTCACTGAAATCGGTCAAGACCTTCTCGCGGGGGGTGCCGACCCGTTCGACAAAGACGGTGCGCTGCTCCCTCCCGGTCGAGCGGAGAAGCTCCACAATCTCCGCAAACAGCGGCTTGACCTTCAGGAGTACGACAGTTTCGCAGCTTTTCAGTGCTGCCTCGATCTGTCCTATCCCGGCGGTGGCGGGTATAACCACCATCTTCTCATCCCCCTCAACCAGCGGGAGAGCCGCCGCCGCCGCGGCGGCATTGATGCTCGAGATGCCTGGAACTATCTCGATCTGGATCTGCGGCCACTGTTCGCGCAACAGGCGCAGCAGGTAGATGAAGGTCGAATAGAACAGCGGGTCACCGATCGTGATGAAAGCCACCGAACGCCCCGCTTCCGCATGGCTAGCCATCATTGCAGCCGCCTCCTGCCAGGCCGGAACCAGGCGGGCTCGGTCGGAGGTCATCGGAAACTGGTGGACAATAATCTTCTGGCGACTCTCGTCGATAAATTCGCGGATCGTTTCCAACGCCACGCTGGCCTCGGCCGGATTGGAAACCGGCGCCAGGATAACATCGGCACTCTTCAATATCCGTTCAGCCTTGCGGGTCAACAGTTCCGGATCGCCCGGGCCGACCCCGACAGCATAGACTATTGCCACTATTCGCCGCCCTTGTGTGCTGAAATCACATAAACCGGGTTCTGTGCCTCGAACATCTTGTATTCGGTCAGATTTTTGGTCTTGGCGACGTTGATGCAGGTTGCTTCGACAGTAAAACCATGGTCTTCAAGAAATTCAACCGCCCTGGTAAGGGTATCCAAAGTCACCGCGTTGATAACGACAACTCCGTCCGGTCGCAGACGTTGGGAAAGGATGTCGATGATCTCATCCAGTTTGCCGCCGGCTCCGCCGATGAAGACCCGATCGGGATCAGGCAGGTCATCCAGACCGTCCGGGGCGAAGGCTTCGATCAATTTGATGTTGCGTGCGCAGAATTTTTTCAGGTTTTCAGTAATAAATCCGATGCACTGCTGGTTCTTTTCCACGGCATAAATCCTGCCGTCCGGCATCAGGTTGGAGGCTTCGATTGAAACGGAACAGCTTCCGGCACCGATGTCCCAGAGCACCAGATCATCCTGCAGCTGAAGCTTGGCCAGGGTGACGGCCCGCACTTCCTGCTTGGTGATCAGTTTCTTTGAGGTGTGGAACTCGTCGTCATCGATGCCTATCAGCGGATAATGAACGAGGTTCGGCTCATAGGTACGGATCAGGATCAGGATATTAAGCTCGGAGGCAGAAATATCGAGCAGTCCGCGCACATTTGTCTTGGTGAATTTTTCGGTCGGCATCCCCAGATCTTCGCAGAGCCAGGCTTCATATCCTTCGGCGCCCCGCGCGATCAGTTCCGTGGCGATGGCGGCCGGTGTGTTGACCTTGTCGGTCAGCACGCAGGCCTTCTCGGCGGCAATGATCTTGTCTACCGCCTGACGCATGCCGCGGCCGTGCACCGAAACGAAAATACCGTCATCCCACGGCTCCTTGATCCGGGCAAAGGCGTACTGCATGCTGGTTACATTGGGGAATATCTCGATCCTTTCCTTGGGAAGGTTACGGAGCAGGAAGCGGGATATGCCGAAAAAGGTCGGGTCGCCCGAGGCGAGCAGAACCACTCGCTGATCGGTCTTTTTCAGAAATTCGATCAGCTCGGGAAGATCACCCAGATCTCTTTTCTCGCCTGAAAAATCGGGAAAAATATCCAGGTGCCGCTGGTGCCCGATCATTACGTCGGCCGTGCCGATAGCTTCCAGCGCCTTGGCCGGGAAGCCCTCCCAGCCGGTAAAACCTGCCCCTATCAGATAGATCGTCTGTTGTGCCATAGGATTGTGCCCCGTATCGGAATTCTGAACATTTCGCAGCGGACTATAGCATCCACACCGGCAAAAATCATCAGATTACTTGCAAAAGTGCAGCGGTTTTTACATCACCTGACTGATCCGTTCCGGCAACGCATGCGCCGGGCAAAAAAAAACCCCGGAGAGTATCCGGGGTTTTTGGGTTTTAAGCGAAGCAGACTTTAAATTCTTGTTACGTTCGCGGCCTGAAGCCCTTTCGGACCCTTTGTTACTTCAAAAGTTACTCTATCACCTTCTGCAAGGGATTTGAAACCTTCGCCTGCGATTGCGGAGAAGTGGCAAAATACGTCCTCGCCACCTTCCTGCTCAAGAAATCCAAAACCCTTGCTGTCGTTAAACCATTTCACTGTTCCGTTTACCATGTGCTTACTTCTCCTGATTCTTCTTAAAATGTTCCGGATATATCCGAACTGTTGCTAACGTAGCAGTATCGCGCAAACCATGTCAAGTAAATTAATTCATATTCAAATATTTATACTTAATATAGGTCCTCACCCGATTTATTCAATTACTTAAAGCAAAGGAATATCAACCGCCGTGAGGGGCGGTGCATAGGTCAAGGATGACTTTCCGGGCCTGCGCCAGCTGATCGCCGCCCCCTTCAATCCAGTTGATGGCTATACCATGGCGCTCCATGCGCCGGAACCAGTTCCCTTGCCGTTTGGCGAAATTGTGAATCGCACTGCTCAATCTCTGAAACAGATCATTCCTGTTCATCTCGCCCCGAAGAAAAGCCCCCACATAACGATACTCAAGTCCGTAATAATCAAGCCGTTCCCAAGCTATACCACCGGCATGCAGGCGCTGGACCTCTTCTATCATGCCGTTACCCAAGCGCTCCCGCAGCCGATCGGTTATTCGCCGGCGCAACGCTTCACGCTCCCAGCGGATACCGATAACTAAAGACCGGATCCGGGGGAATGGCTCATAATCAGAATCGCTCCCGGCCTCCCCGCGGGCAATTTCAATCGCCCGGACCGTACGTTCCCGATCGAGCAGATCGGTACTGTTATGCTGATCCGGCTTCAGTCGGCATAGCTCCTCTGCCAGTTCGTGATCGGTTTTCATCGCCAGTTCAGCCCGCAGAGCGTCGTCATGGGGAACCTCAACCATGCGATAGCCCCGCAGGGCGGCATCCAGATACATACCGCTCCCGCCGCACAGAATCGGAACAGCCCCGCGGGAGGCGATCTCCGCAAAAGCCTTCAGAAACCTGCGCTGGAACTCGAAGACGCTGAATTCCCCACCGGCATCAAGAATATTGATCAGGTGGTACGGCACCTGTCCATATTCATGAAGATCCTTGCCGCTGCCGATGTCCATGTCCCGGAAGACCTGGCGCGAATCGGCGGAAATGATCTCCCCGCCAAGCTCCTCCGCCAATGCCACGGCCAGGCGGGTCTTTCCGGACGCGGTCGGGCCGAGAATGACCAGCAAATCAAAAGACGTCACCGGCTCAGTCATCGTGCAGCCCCCTGTGCAGCGCATCTGCCACAGCCCGGCTCATCCCCTCCACCGCCAGAATTTCTTCCACCGACGCCTCCTTCAGGCGCTGCAGACTGCCGAAATGTGTCAACAGCGCAGTCCGGCGTTTGGGGCCGATCCCGGGGATGCTTTCGATACCCGAGGCGATCCCCTCCTTGCCACGCAATTTCCGGTGATACCCGATGGCAAAACGGTGCGCCTCATTCCGGATGGCCGCCAGCAGAAGCAGCGGCGCAGAGTTCTGCCGCAGCACCACCGGATTCTTCCTGCCGGGCAGAAATACCCGTTCATCACTTTTCCGGACATCCGGCGCCAAAGTATCGCGCAGCACCCGACTCTTGGCCAGAGACACCAGATCGAAGCTGCCTGTCAAACCAAGCTCGGCAAGTATCTCATTCACTGCATGCAGCTGCCCGATCCCCCCATCGACGACGACAAGATCTGGCAGACCATCTTTTTCCCTGTTATCGGCGCGGAAACGACGCAGAAAAACTTCCCGCAGCATGGCAAAATCATCCTGACCGGCAACGGTTCTGATGCGATAATGGCGGTAGTTTTGACGGTCCGACCTGCCGGACGTGAACACGACGCAGCTCCCCACCGAAAAACGCCCCTGGATGGTAGAGATATCATAACACTCTATCCGCCGGGGAATCCGGGACAACTGCAGACGTCTTGAGAGCTCGACCAGCACCGCTTCGGCTGCCGCCTCCCTGTCGTCACGCTCCCGGTGGGCAGACATGGCATTCTTGATGGCCAGGGCCACCAATTCCCGCTTCGTTCCACGTTGCGGTAGGCATAGCGTCACCCTGCTCCCTTTCAGTTCTCCGAGCAGCTCAGCCAACGCCTCCACATCCTCGATTTCCATCGGGAGCAGGATTTCTTCCGGTATATAAACCGCACCGGTGTAATACTGCTGCAGAAATGCCGAAACGGCTGCCGCATCATCCAGTTCCCACGAAACGCTGAACAGGCGGCTCCCGGTGAGGACACCGGCGCGAATGAACAGCAGGGCCAGCTCGATCCGGCTCCCGTCCCGATAGTAACCGACCACGTCACTGTCTCCGCCCCGCAGCACCACTTTCTGCTTTTCGACCGTCACTTCGATGGAGCGAAGCAGGTTCCTCCAGCGTGCTGCTTCTTCATAGAGCATGCGTTCCGAGGCATCTGCCATGCGGCGCTTGAACTCGGCGACAAGCTGCCGCCCCTTTCCCTCCAGAAAGAGCATCGCCCCGTTGACCAGGTCCGCGTAGGCTTCCCGTGTTATCAGGCCATGGCAAGGGGCGCTGCACTGACCGATCTGGTGGTACAGGCAGGGGCGCTTGCGGGATCTGCAGGCGGCAAGCGGATAGTGCCGTAGCGGAAATATCCTGATCATCTGCCGGAGCACGTCCCGGGCGGCGGAGCCCGAGGAATAGGGGCCAAAGTATCGGGCACCGTCATCGGGACGTTTGCGAACAACGGTAAAACGCGGGAACTCTTCAGTCGGGTCGATACGCAGCGAAAAATAGGTCTTGTCGTCCTTGAGAGACAGGTTGTAGCGGGGATGGTACTGCTTGATGAGGGTATTTTCAAGCAGTAGCGCTTCTTTCTCGGTATCGGTCAACACGACTTCAATATCGGCAACCTTTGCCATCAGAAATTTGATGTGATAGCGCGAATCGCCTGAGGCGTTGAAGTATGAACGCACTCGCTGCCGCAGATTGCGAGCCTTGCCGACATAAATTATTTCACCGGCGGTATCGCGCATCAGGTATACCCCCGGCGAGGTCGAAAACTGCTGTATCTTTTCCTCAAGTTTCATGCTCGCAATCCTACCCGTTTGCACGCAGAATGGGAAGAGCCTTCAGCAAACATGCCCAATTGTGCAGCATATGTTGATTATTTAGGCAGATTCAAAAAATGGATAGACACATACTGTGCAGTAAATTAGCACAGTTACCGGAATTAAGCGGTTGGCCACATTCTTGCTTCTACCCACGTCGCCCAACGACGGGCAGACAGACACCAATGGAGGTAATTCTGTATGGAAGCCATGTCAACGATGACGGGTCTCAAGAGTAGTGCGGATGTTCTTTTTCTTATGCTGGGCGCGGTAATGGTGTTCGCGATGCATGCCGGCTTTGCCTTCCTTGAAGTAGGCACGGTGCGCAAGAAAAACCAGGTGAATGCTCTAGTAAAAATACTCACCGACTGGTCAGTTTCAACAATCGTCTACTTTGTGATCGGCTTTCCGATCTCCTACGGCATCTCGTTTCTGAAACCGGCCGATGAAATTCTCGGCAAAACCCAGGGATACGACCTGGTCCATTACTTCTTCCTGCTCTGTTTCGCAGCCTGCGTTCCCGCCATTATTTCCGGCGGAATCGCCGAGCGCGCCAAGTTCTGGCCGCAGGTAACCGCCGGCGCCATCTTCGCGGGACTCTCCTACCCGTTATTTGAATCCCTGATCTGGGGGCAGAACGCCTCCCATTTACAATCGTTATTCAAATCGATCGGCGGTGCCGAATTCCACGACTATGCCGGCTCCGTGGTCGTTCACTCCATCGGCGGCTGGATCGCATTACCGGCGGTTCTAATCCTCGGTCCACGCATGGGTCGCTATGTGCGCGGCAAATCCCACCCTTTCCCGGCCAGCAACATCCCGTTCCTGGCGCTCGGATCATGGATCCTGGCGGTCGGCTGGTTCGGCTTCAATGTCATGAGCGCCGGGAATCTGGAAAAGATATCCGGCCTGGTGGCGGTCAACTCGCTGATGGCAATGGTTGGCGGGGTCATAGCCGCACTGGTCGTCGGCAAGAACGACCCCGGCTTCATTCATAACGGTGCACTGGCCGGGCTCATCGCGGTCTGTGCCGGCAGCGACATCATGCATCCGCTGGGAGCATTTCTGGTCGGCTGTATCGCCTCGGTAATTTTTGTCTACGGATTCCATTACGAACAGGAGAAGCTGAAAATCGACGATGTGCTGGGTGTATGGCCGTTGCACGGAGTAATCGGCACCTGGGGGGGGATTGCCGCCGGCATTTTCGGGCAAAAGTTTCTGG